>Ga0222664_1001092_pt1 | contig 11023 bp, 7 predicted proteins | sample AntAcemetagen604_FD_181147 | JGI IMG/M metagenome (GOLD analysis project Ga0222664, IMG submission 181147) | Saline water microbial communities from Ace Lake, Antarctica - #604 | ecosystem: Environmental > Aquatic > Non-marine Saline and Alkaline > Saline | place: Antarctica: Ace Lake | collected...
ATTCTAAAATTTATTTATTCAGGATTAAATAACTCAAAAATATCATCTCAGTTTAATATCGCTTTAGACACTTCTAAACAAAAAGAAAGCAACCTCCGAACTATATTAAACAATGTAGACGATGCTATCATATTATTGAACGATGAATTATTAATCCTAGATTATAACATTCCTTCTATTGATTTATTTCGTCATTTTAGTCCCAAATATCCTGAAATAAACTCTGAATTTTTAAGCTATTTCTCAAATCAAAAAGATGTAAACTTTTGGAGAGATAATTTTAATTATGTTCTAGATGGAAATAAAAAAGCAATAGACCTAAGGTTAGAAAATAAGGTAACCTATAAAATTGTTCTTCATCCCGTAAAAAATGAAAATGGTGTAATTGGAATTTCTTTTACGGGGCTAGATATTACAGATTTTATAAAAGCACAGTCTGAAAAAGAATTAAAGGAGGCCAACCTAAAGTCTTTAATTCAAAATACTTACGACCCCATGTGGTCAATCGATAAAAATTACAAACTCATTGCATTTAACTCTGCTTACGAAGATTTAGCTTCACAATATTTAGGTAGACCTCCTGAAATGGGAGATTCTGTTTTATTTGATAGTTATACTGATGAATTAGAAAAGAATTGGAAAAAATCTTATACCAGAGCTTTAAAAGGAGAGCGGTTTGAGGAAGAAATGGTTTATAATTATGTGGGGGGAAATCTATACATTGAAAATGAATTTAACCCTATAAGAAACTCTAAAGAAGAACTTATTGGCGTTACTTGCTTTTCTAGAGATGTTACAGAAAGAAGGCAGCAAGAAGAAAAAAACAAAGAATTTGCTAGTATTGTTGAATTCTCAAATGATGCCATTATTGGATTTAAAATTGATGGCACAATTGAGTCTTGGAATCCTGCTGCTACAAAAATTTTAGGTTATAAATCTTTTGAGGCTATTGGTAAAAAAACCAATTTTTTATTTTCTGAAAAAGAATTTAAAAAAGTAAAAAAAAAATTTGTAGAAATTTTAAAAGGTCAAACAAACAAACAGTTTCAGCAACAATTAATTGCAAAAGATGGAACTACAATTTTTGCTTCTTTATCATATTCACTGCACAGAGGAAAAGATGGAAAAATAACAAAAGCTTCAGCTATTATTAGAGATATTAGCGAACAACTCAATTCGGAGCGAGAATTAATTGAACAGCAACATTTTATTGAGAGTATAACAGAAACTTCGCCCAGTATTTTGTACGTGTACGACTTTTACAGAAGCAAAACTATTTACATTAACAAAAGAGCTAGCGAATTATTAGGATACCACAAAAGGGAAATTAGAGAATTTGAAGAAGGTATTTATGAGATAATGCACCCTGATGACAAAAAAGGTTTTGTTGAGAATAATAAAGTTTTATTACACTCAAAAAGAGGAACCATAATTGAGCAAGAATATAGGGTAAAACATAAAAAAGGTCACTATATATGGCTTAATGCTAGAAATACAATATTTAAAAAATCATCAAATGGATTAATTCACCAAATTTTAGGAACAGCAAGAGACATTTCGAAACAAAAACAAATTGCATCAGAATTAGAGCTGCTTTCTTTATTTGCTAAGCACACCCTAAATTTTGTCGTAATATCTAATCCTAACGGTAAAATTGAATTTGTAAATGAAGCATTTACAAATCACGTGGGCTATGGATTAAAAGAAATAAAAGGTGAAAGAATTGAGGATGTACTATGTGGACCAAAAACCAACTTGGAAACCATTAAAAAAATGTTACATCATAAAAAGAACCTTAAACCAATTACTGAAGAAGTTATTTTTCATAAAAAATCTGGAGAGTCATATTGGGCCGCTGTTTATATAAACCCAGTTTTTGATAAAAAAGGAAACTTAAAGCAGTTTATTCAAATTCAAATTGACATAACCAATAGAAAGCAAAACGAAGAATTCACGCTAAAAGCAAAGGACTTAGCAGAAAAAAATGCAAAGTTTAAAGATGAGTTTTTGGCAAATATGAGTCATGAAATTAGAACTCCATTAAATGGAATTATTGGAATGATTGATATTTTGGAATCAACCAACCTTGATGAAAAACAGAAATATTATGTAGATACCTTCAAAAAATCTTCTAATAGTCTGTTGGAAATAATTAATAATATTCTTGATTTATCTAAACTTGAAGCAGGTAAGCTTACTGTAAAGGAAAAGAATTTTGAGCTTTTTAAAACTCTAGAAAATGTAAAAAGACTTTACACGCCGATTGCAAATCAAAAAGGTCTTGTTTTAAAAATTGAAAAGACAACTGAAGTTCCAAGGTTTGTAAAAACTGATGAAAATAAACTTACTCAAATTGTTTCTAACCTATTAAGTAATTCAATAAAATTTACAAAAGAGGGAGGCGTAACTATTTCTGTTTCAAAAATTAATGGTAAAAACCAAATTCTTTTTGAAATAAAAGATACCGGAATTGGAATTAATGAAGAAGATTTAGGGAAACTTTTTGAGAAATTTTCTCAAATTGATCAATCATCAGGCAAAAAATTTGGGGGAACTGGTTTAGGCTTGGCTATATCAAGAGAGTTATCTGGCATACTTGGCGGTAAAATTGGAGTAAGTTCTAAAATGAATGAAGGAAGTAATTTCTGGTTTACAATAGAGTATAAAGATGTTTCCGTTGAACAACAAAATATTGAAACAAGCACCGAAAAACGATCTAGTCTAATTAAAAACTATAATTTAAATGTTCTTTTAGTTGATGATAAATTCATCAATAGAGAGGTTGCCTCATTAATGTTAGAATACTTTGGTTGCAAGGTAAAAACTGCTGAAGATGGAGAGGATTGTTTAAAAATTTATCCGACCGAAAAGTTTGATTTAATTTTAATGGATATCCAAATGCCAAAAATGGATGGAATTGAAGCAACATCCATTTTAAGAAAAAAATATAAGAAATTACCTCCAATTGTTGCCGTTAGTGCAAATGCAATGGAGGGTGATTCTGATAAATATATTGGCGCAGGGTTGGATGATTATCTACCTAAACCAATAACAAAAGAATCGGTAAATAAATTATTGAGTAAATACTTTGGCGGAAAAAAAGATATTGTATTAAACTATCCGATGGATAAATCTCAATTTGATGAAACTCCAATTTTAAAAGACGAAATTCTTAATAGTTTGAAAAATATGGGCAGCGAGGAAGCTCTTATAAATCTTTTTCAATCTTTCAATCATGATGCTGAAACCTTAGTAAGTGAAATAAATCTTTACTATAAAAATAAAAACTATCAAGAATTGAGAAAATCAAACCATACTATTAATGGTTTAAGTGGTACAATTGGAGCCAGTAAAATGAATAAAGTTTGCATCAGCATTTCTAATACTATTAAAGAAGAAAAATTTGAAGAATTAGATGAAATAATTTCAAATTTAAATTCCACCCACAAAGAATTAACAGATTATATTAACCTAAATGTTTTAAAAACCAAAACACCCCATGAGTTTTAAAGTATTTTTAATTGAAGACAACCAAACAGAAGGTATGCTTTTAAAATTAGCATTAAGCTCAAACAAAGAGCTTGATATTGAGCATTTTACAAATGCAAAAAGCATGTTTGAGAAAATTGATAACGAACCTAAAATTGCTCTGGTAGATATAAATTTGCCAGATATTAATGGGTTAGAATTGATTAAACAGCTCAAGCAAAAATTGCCAGAAATAAAAATTATTGTAATATCAGCTCAAAGAGATGTTGACATGATTGCTCAAATTCAAGAAGAAGGAGTATACAATTATTTAGTAAAATCAGAGGGCGTTTTAGCCTATCTTAAAACTGTAATTTCAGATTTATTAATTGTTTTAAAAAATAAATCTTAACCAAAAACCCGATGGAAAAATTAATCATCAATGGAACAAACTACACTCCTAAGGTAGAGTTAGACCCTAAATTAGGCATATTAAGCCTTGAGGGAAAATCTTTACCCGAAGATGTTTTAACCTTTTATCAACCAATTATAGATTGGATTGAAAATTATATTTTGGAAGCAAAAGATGAGACTAAAGTAATTTGCAACCTCGATTATATCAATACAACTTCCTCAAAACTAATATTGGATATCTTAATTAGATTAAAAAAATTGGAATCATTAGGCAAGTCGGCAAAAGTAGAGTGGCATTATGATGAAGATGATGAAGATATAAGAGAAACTGGTTCAGACTATTCTAGTATTGTTGGGGTTCCTTTTGATTTTTTACCCAACTAAAATCAAATTGATATTGAAAAAAAAAGAAAAGGTTCAATTTGTAATTGATACTTTAGAAAATCTATATCCTGAGGTTCCTGTACCCTTAAATCATAAAGATCCTTATACCCTACTAATCGCTGTTTTATTGTCGGCACAATGCACCGATGAAAGAGTAAACAAAATTACCCCAACCTTATTTAATAAGGCCGATAATCCTCATGATATGGTAAAATTATCAGTTGAGGAAATAAAAGAAATTATCAGGCCTTGTGGTTTATCACCAATGAAATCTAAAGGTATTTATGGGTTATCTCAAATAATTTTAAGAGAGCATAATGGCAAAGTACCAAAAAGCTTCGAAGAATTAGAAAAAATGCCAAGTGTCGGTCATAAAACTGCATCTGTGGTTATGTCTCAGGCCTTCGGTGTTCCTGCTTTTCCTGTTGATACTCATATACATAGATTAATGTATAGATGGGGGCTTACAAACGGAAAATCAGTTGAGCAAACAGAAAAAGATGCAAAAAGAATTTTTCCAAGAGAACTTTGGAATAAATTACACCTTCAGATAATATTTTACGGGAGAGAATATAGTCCTGCTAGAGGATTTAAATTAGAAAAAAGCCCGATAGACCAAAAATTAATGAGAAAAAGTTTACTGAAAAAGCTCTAAGCTAATTCAGTAAACTTTCAATAATTCCGATATTTTTTGATTTTCGAACACTGTAAACTTTTGAAAAATTTAAAATGAAATCAACAGATTTTTTGCTGGGTTGCTCAACAACTTTCTGATCAAATCCAAAATTACTAAGTAACTCCTTTTCTGTTTTTGTAAAGTTTGCTAAGTCTTTGAGAGTAGTAGTTTTGTTCATACGCACATTTAGATAAATTAAACATACGGCTCAAACGAAACTATTTGTAATTTATTTCATTATTGGGCAGACAACACCAAATTATTTTCTTTAATTATTTTTCTCAAGTTAATCAAAGCATACCTCATTCTTCCTAAAGCGGTATTAATACTAACATTGGTTAGCTCTGAAATTTCTTTAAAACTCAAATCTTGATAGATTCTCATTTCCAAAACTTCTTTTTGCTCTTCAGGTAAGTAATCAATAAGCTTTTTTACATCAACATGAACTTGATCCCAAAATAATTTCTCGTCAATATTTTGATCTTCAGATTTTATAACATCAAAAATGTCAAAATCATCTGTGCCACTATAAGTTGGCATTCTTTTATTTCTTCTAAAATGATCGATAATTAAATTGTGAGCAATTCTCATTATCCAAGGCAAGAACTTACCCTCCTCATTATAGTTTCCTGCTTTTAAGGTTTTTATTGCCTTAATAAAAGTGTCTTGAAAAATATCTTCGGCCAAATCACGGCTTTTAACCATCATTTTGATGTAACCAAAAATTCTGTCTTTGTGGCGTGCAATAATTTCTTCCAAAGCATTTTCGCTTCCCGAAATATATTGTCTAACTAATTCTGTGTCTGAAATACCGGAATTGTTCATAATACTTACTAATTAATTGCTTTAAATAAGCTTGTTTAAGTAAATATTATGCTATAGGCGAGTAAATTTTGTTAATTATTCTATTCCCGATTGGAAATACAAACATCGGAAGAAATTCTTAAAAACCAAACTTTTTTTTCAATTGTTGTATTAGGTACCTTTGTAAATTGCAGTAAATAAATGAAAAAAACTATTCTAAACAAGCCCAAACAAACCAAAAACATTGAAGTTATTGGAGCTCGGGTTCATAATTTAAAAAATGTTAATGTTACTATTCCACGCAATAAATTTGTTGTAATAACTGGTTTATCAGGCTCTGGAAAGTCATCTTTAGCGTTTGATACGCTTTATGCCGAGGGGCAAAGAAGGTATGTTGAGAGTTTAAGTGCTTACGCAAGGCAATTTTTAGGAAGGTTTGATAAACCAGATGTTGATACCATAAATGGCATCTCCCCTGCTATTGCCATTGAGCAAAAAGTTAACACCCGTAATCCAAGGTCAACGGTAGGAACTACAACTGAAATTTATGATTATTTAAAATTACTTTTTACCCGAATTGGAAAAACAATTAGCCCAATTTCTGGAAATGAGGTAAAGAAACATTCAGTTTCTGATGCACTAGATTACATTAACAACCTACCAAAAGGTTCACGAGTTTTAATTAGTTCCCCTTTATTGAATGTAAACAGAGAAATTCCTGAAACATTAGATTTAATTCAAAAACAAGGATTTTCTAGACTTATTATTCATGATAAATTATTTAGGATTCAAGAAGTTTTAAAGGAGAAAAAACTTCCAAAACATGAGGATATTAACATTGTTATTGATAGGGTTATTGTTGATAGTAGCGAAGAAAATCAAAGCAGAATAGCAGATTCTATTCAAACTGGTTTTTACGAAGGAAATGGCGAATGTTTTGTTTTAGTTGATGAAAGTGGCAAATGGCGAAAACAAAATTTCAATAATAAGTTTGAGTTAGATGGTTTAACTTTTGAAGAGCCTAGCGCTAACTTTTTTAGCTTCAACAATCCTTTTGGTGCTTGTAAAACCTGCGAAGGCTTTGGCTCCATTATCGGAATTGATAAAGATTTGGTGATTCCAAATAAGGGATTATCTATTTACCAAGAAGCTATTGTATGTTGGAAAGGAGAAACCATGAGTTTATGGAAAAATGATTTAATAAAAAATGCCCATCATTTTGATTTTCCTGTCCACAAACCAATTTATCAACTTTCAAAAGAACAATACAATCTAATATGGACAGGAAATAAGTATTTTGAAGGATTACATGCCTTTTTTAAACACTTGGAAGAAAACTCTTATAAAATTCAATACAGAGTAATGCTTTCGAGGTATCGCGGAAAAACCCCGTGCCCCGATTGCGAGGGAAGCAGGTTAAGAAAAGATGCGAATTATGTTAAAATCGATAAAAAATCTATTACCGATTTGGTTCTTTTACCAGTTGAAAAGCTGTTAGTGTTTTTTGTAAATCTTAAACTTTCTGAATATGATTTTGCAATAGGAAAAAGATTATTAATTGAAATAACCAATCGGTTACGATTCTTAACTGATGTGGGTTTAGGGTATTTAACTTTAAATAGATTATCAAACTCTTTATCAGGAGGCGAATCTCAAAGAATAAACTTAGCAACTTCTTTAGGAAGCAGTTTAGTAGGTTCAACTTATATTTTAGATGAACCTAGTATTGGTCTTCATTCAAGAGACACTCATAGATTAATAAAAGTATTAAAATCTTTACAACGGCAGGGCAATACTGTTTTGGTTGTAGAACATGATGAAGACATTATGCACGCTGCAGACCAACTTATTGATTTAGGACCTGAAGCTGGAACAAATGGCGGTCATCTGGTTTATCAAGGCTCAACCAAAGGCGAAAATGAAAATAGCTTGACTTTAGGTTACCTCAGCGGTAGGCTAAAAATTGAAATTCCTGCCAAAAGAAGGAATTTAAAAAAGAAAATTACCATTGAAGGTGCAAGAGAGAATAACCTAAAAAATATTAATGTAAATTTTCCTTTAGGAGGATTAGTTTGCGTTACAGGCGTAAGTGGCTCAGGAAAAAGTACACTCGTAGGTAAAATATTATATCCTGCTTTGCAACGACACTTTGGTGGCTATGGCGAGGCATTAGGAGAATACGATCAATTATCTGGCGACATAAAATCAATAAGTAGCGTTGAGTTTATTAACCAAAATCCCATTGGTAAATCTTCAAGGTCAAACCCTGTAACTTATATAAAAGCTTACGATGAAATAAGAAGTGGCTATGCAGCTTTACCCCTATCTAAATTAAGAGGTTTTAAACCCTCAAGCTTCTCTTTTAATGTTGATGGTGGAAGATGTGATACTTGCAAAGGTGAAGGCTCTGTTACTGTTGAAATGCAATTTATGGCAGATATTCAACTGCAATGTGAAACATGCAAAGGTAAACGCTTTAAAGAGGAAGTTTTAGAAGCTAAAATTGCTGATAAAAATATTTCTGATATTCTTGATTTAACTATTGATGATGCGATTACATTTTTTAAAGCGGAATGTAAATTACCCTTTGGTAAAAAAATAGCCAATAAATTACTTCCCTTACAAGAGGTTGGTTTGGGCTATGTTCAAATGGGCCAAGCCTCCAGCACGCTTTCTGGTGGAGAAGCTCAACGTATCAAATTAGCATCGTTTTTAGCAAAAGGGGATTCTGATGGTAAAATACTTTTCATTTTTGATGAACCTACGACGGGCCTACATTTTCATGATATCAAAAAACTTTTACATGCTTTTAATAAATTGATAGAAAATGGCCATTCTATTTTAGTAATTGAACACAATTTGGATGTAGCTAAATGTGCTGACTATATTATTGATTTAGGGGCGGAAGGTGGCGAAAAAGGTGGAAACTTAGTATTTGAGGGAACTGTAGAAGAATTACTGAAAAACAAAACCTCTTACACAGCCAAGTATTTGAAAGAAACTGTTGAAAAAACCCTTTCCTAATTTGCTTTAGGAATCATTGTTTTTGCAACTACCCTATCGTATAAATCCTCGTATAAAGGTAAAACCTTATTTATATGGAACTCTTGAGCTTTTTCTTTTGCACCTTTCCTAAAATCTTCTAAATTTTCATCTGTTTTTAAAATTGTATAGGCATTTTCAACCATATCATCTATATCACCAACATCGCTTAAAAACCCAGATTTTCCGTGATCAATTACTTCTGGTAATCCGCCTGTATTTGTAGAAATTACAGGAACTCCAGACACCATTGCTTCTAAAGCCGAAAGACCAAAACTTTCGGTTTCTGATGTTAGAATAAATAAATCAGCGATAGCTAAAATTTGATCTATTGCCTTCAATTTTCCCAAAAATTCAGTATGCTCACAAGTACCTTGCTTTCTGCATATTTCTTCAACATTGTGTCTTTCAGGACCATCTCCTACTAAAATTAGTTTTGCAGGCATTTTTTCTAAAAACTTAGCAAAAAATAGGGCTACATCCTTTACACGTTTTACTTTTCTAAAGTTTGAAATATGAACAATAATCCGCTCACCATTAGGTGAATAACGCTTTTTTAAAACATCAGAATTTTTAACATCATAGTGGTCGGGATTAATAAAATTAGGTATCACCTCAATTTGTCGGTTAATATTAAAGTAAGTATGTGTATCCTTTTTTAAATCTTTTGAAACAGCGGTAACTGCATCACTTTGGTTTATCGCAAAAGTAATTACAGGTTCAAAAGATGAATCTTTACCAACTAACGTAATATCAGTGCCATGTAGGGTTGTAATATAGGGTATATGAATATTTTCTTGTTCTAAAATATGTTTAGCCATATAAGCTGCAGATGCATGAGGGATGGCATAATGCACATGTAATAGGTCTAGTTTTTCATGTTTAACAACATCTACTAATTTAGATGTTAATACCAACTCATATGGCTTATAATAAAATAAAGGATAATCTATTACCCTAACTTCATGATAAAAAATATTCTCTCCAAAATCATCTAATCTAAAGGGTAAACTGTAGGTAATAAAATGAATTTCATGACCTTTTTTAGCCAATGCCATTCCAAGTTCTGTTGCAACTACTCCGCTTCCTCCATAGGTTGGGTATAAAACAATTCCTATTTTCATTTCATGCTAGTTTCAATGGGAGAATTATTTTTTTTACTGTTTTCAATGGCATCATAAATAACTTCCATAATTTCAGTTCTAATTCCTAGTTTAATCAGTTTAGTATTTGATGCACTTGGATAAACTCTGTTTGATAAAAATACATAAACAACTTTTTCTTCAGGGTCCGCCCAAGCTAAAGTTCCTGTAAAGCCAGAATGCCCAAAACTTTCTAAAGAAATACAATCACAAGTCGGGCCTCCACCACCTTTTCTAACAGGTTTATCAAAACCTGCTCCTCTTCTGTTGTCGTCTTCACAAAACTGACATTTTGTAAATTCCTCAACAATTTCTTCGTTAAAGTACCTTTTCCCTCCATAAACACCCTTATTTAAATAAAGTTGCATAAGCTTTGCTAAATCATTTGCAGATGAAAACAATCCAGCGTGGCCTCCTACTCCTCCTTGCATGGCGGCTCCCGGATCATGAACATCTCCATGAATTTGTTGCTTTCTAAACATTAAATCATATTCAGTTGGAATAATTCTTTCCAATGGAAACTTCATTCTTGGAAGGTAAGTAGTAGTTGACATTCCTAACGGAGTATAAAAATTTTGAGCTGTAAAATCATTCAAAGGTGTATTGGTTTGCTCTTCAATTATTGATTTCATAAAGAAGTAGCCCAAGTCACTGTATTTATAGTTTTTTTCAGTGGTAATTGGAGTATTTAAAATAATCTTCATCAAACTATCAGGGTAATCTTTATGAATATACAAACCATCAGCTACTCGGAAGGGAAAAGTTTCAGAAGGAATAATTGAATAAACCCTAAACTTTGGCTCTCCGCTTATTAAAGTTTCTTTGTAAAAAGGTATCCAAGCTTTTAATCCTGCTTGATGGGCTAACATCTCCCTCAGATTCATAGACATATAAGGAGTTTCATCAACCCAATCGGGTAAATAATCACAAAGTGCATAATCTAAATTTACCTTACCATCTTGCTGTAATAACATTAAGGAAGGCACCGATGCAGCTATTTTAGTTATAGAAGCAATATCATATAAATCAGTTGGTTTTACTTCCATTTTATCTTCATAAGTATGATGTCCGAATGATTTGTAGTAAATAACTT
>Ga0222664_1001094_pt1 | contig 10994 bp, 10 predicted proteins | sample AntAcemetagen604_FD_181147 | JGI IMG/M metagenome (GOLD analysis project Ga0222664, IMG submission 181147) | Saline water microbial communities from Ace Lake, Antarctica - #604 | ecosystem: Environmental > Aquatic > Non-marine Saline and Alkaline > Saline | place: Antarctica: Ace Lake...
TGTTACAGACTTTGATAAAACTGAAATATTTAGCAAATCTGCGGCCTCAGCAATATCTGCAACTTTTCCGTTTTTAAATAAAATGTTAATTCGATCTTCTTCTTGATTATAGGCGTTGTTGCTTATTTCGCCTGCATAAACCAAATAACTAATTTCATTATCAGATAAATTATACATTTTTTTTCCTGCTTTTTTTAAGTCTTCTAATTGGTTTTGGTCAATAGGCTCTTTTTGTAAAACTATTTTATTGAGTTTTCTATTTATCAAATTTTGAGAAATTGTGCTTAACACTTTATCAGGATGATTGCACCAATTTTTTATACAACTTAAAATATCATAATCATCTAAACTTAAAAAGGCATTAAATACTTCTTTATTATTAGCAAATTCCTTTTCCCTAAAGGTATTATTCAGAAAAATTTTCAAGGTTTTGGGAGCTGGAACTTTTTTTCCTTCCCTTGCTAGTTGCTTTGCTCTTTGTAAAATTTTAGTTAAATGAAACTCTGCTGCTAAAACAGTTTTATGCAAATACACTTGCCAATACATAAGCCTTCGAGCAACTATAAATTTTTCAATAGAATAAATGCCTTTTGCCTCAACTGCAAGTTCATCATTTACCACATCAAGCATTTTTATGATTCTATCTGAGCCAATTACACCTTCAGAAACTCCTGTGAAAAAACTATCTCTCTTGAGGTAGTCTAACCTGTCAATATCAAGTTGACTTGAAACCAATTGGTGTAAAAAGTTTTTGTGGTAATCTCCTTTAAAAATAGAAATAGCTGTATCAAGTTTACCGCCATATTCTTTATTTAATCTTTCAATAATTAGTTTAGAAATAGTTTCATGATGTATACCTTCAACTAAAGTACTTTCTAAAGTATGGGAATAGGGGCCGTGACCAACATCATGCAATAAAATGGCAGTTAAAACCCCTAAAGCTTCATTTGATGTTATTTCATTTCCTTTATTTCTTAGCGTTTCAATGGCTGAACTCATCAAATGGGTTGCGCCTAAAGCATGCTCAAATCTGGTATGGTTTGCACCTGGATAAACTAAGTTGGTTAGACCCAATTGGGTTATTCTTCTTAAACGTTGAAAATAAGGATGTTGAACGATATCAAAAATTAACTCGTGCGGAATAGTAATAAAACCATATACCGGGTCGTTAAAAATCTTACGTTTACTGGAGAAAGTATTTTGCTTCACAAGCGATTATTTTAATTTCACTGCAAAAATTGAGAATTTAATGGATAAAATAAGGATTTTATGGACCGATGATGAAATTGATTTGTTAAAACCACATATTATGTTCCTTGAAGACAAGGGATATGAGGTTTCAACATCGAATAATGGAGGAGAGGCCCTAGACCTTTTGGCTGAACAAGATTTCGACATAGTTTTTTTAGATGAAAATATGCCTGGATTAAGTGGCTTAGAGACTTTGGTAAAACTGAAAGAAATGAAACCAGATCTTCCTGTGGTTATGATTACTAAGAGCGAAGAGGAATACATTATGGAAGATGCAATTGGTTCTAAAATATCAGATTATTTAATAAAACCTGTAAACCCGAACCAAATATTACTTTCTATAAAAAAGAATTTAGATACCCGCCGTTTGGTGAGTGAAAAAACATCTTCAAGTTATCAGCAGCAATTTAGAGAAATTGGTATGCGATTGAACGATAGGTTAGATGCTTCTGAATGGGCTGATTTGTATAAAAAAATGGTTTATTGGGAGTTAGAACTTGAAAAATCTGATGACAAGGGAATGGTTGAAATTCTAAACATGCAAAAGCAGGAAGCCAATCATAATTTCTTCAGATTTGTTAAGGAAAACTATTTCGATTGGGTTCAAGGCATGGATGAAGATGCTCCAATTATGTCTAATACCCTTTTTAAAAATTGGGTTTTACCTGATTTAAAAGAAGAGCCTGTTTTTTTGGTTGTTGTAGATAATTTGAGGTTTGACCAATGGAAATCAATTCAACCAATTGTAAGTCAATTATTCAAAATAGAAAGCGAAGAAATTTACTATTCCATACTTCCTACTGCAACATCTTATGCTCGGAATGCAATTTTTTCGGGAATGATGCCTAGTGATATGGCAAAAGCATATCCTGATATTTGGAAAAATGAAGAAGAGGAAGGCGGTAAAAACTTACACGAAACAAAATTTTTAGAACGACAGTTAAAAAACTTAGGAGAAGATATTAAATTTTCCTACCACAAAATCCTCAACTTAACTGAAGGTAAAAAGCTTGCCGATCAAATTTCAAATCTACAGAGTTATCACCTAAATGTATTGGTTTACAACTTTGTAGATATGCTTTCTCATGCCAAAACCGAAATGGAATTGGTAAAAGAGTTGGCCGATGATGAATCTGCTTATCGCTCTCTTACTGTTTCATGGTTTGAGCATTCACCTTTGTTCGAAATATTGAAAAAAGTTGCAGCAATGGGTAGAAAAGTAATTATTACAACTGACCATGGAAGTGTTTTGGTAAAAGAACCTGTAAAAGTTGTTGGAGATAGAAACACCAATTCAAATTTGAGGTATAAAGTTGGTAAAAATCTTACTTATGACAGTAAAGATGTTTTTGAAGTACCACATCCTGAAAAAGGAATGCTGCCTAAATCAAACGTAAGTTCAAGATTTATTTTTGCTAAAGAAACCGATTTTTTTGCTTATCCAAATAACTTTAACTACTACGTGAAGTATTACAAAAATACCTTTCAGCACGGTGGACTTTCATTAGAAGAAGTAATGGTACCATTTATTAGTTTAATACCCAAATAGATGATTTTACAGGTAAATTCAACAGATGAATTGCCTATGGCAGCCCGGCAGATTTTAGATAAAACTAAAGGAGAAAAAATATTTGTTTTTAAAGGAGAAATGGGCTCAGGTAAAACAACCATGATAAAAAATTTCTGCACCCAGCTTGGGGTTGTATCTCCAATGAGCTCTCCAACATTTTCTTTAATAAACGAATATGAAACCAAGGGTGGTGAAGTAATTTACCACTTTGATTTTTACAGGTTAGAAGATGAGCAGGAGGCGTTTGATTATGGTTACGAAGATTATTTTTTCTCAGGTAATTATTGTTTTATTGAATGGCCAGAAAAAATACCAAGCTTATTACCATCTCAATTTGCTTTAATTCAAATTGAAATAAAAGAGGAATTAAGAGTAATTACAGTAACCTCCAATTAATAAAATCGATTTTATTGTTTTACTTTTACCATTCAACAATCACGCTGAATGGAAATTTCAAAAGATACGCTCAAATCGTTATCGCAATCTGCGTTATTTCAACCTAAGGAACAATTAATGCCTGTAAAAGAGGGCGATGGAAAAATGGTTATTGGTATTCCCAAAGAAATTGTTTTTCAAGAACATAGAGTCGCCCTTACACCCGATGCAGTTAAAGTTATGGTTGCCAATGGGCATGAAGTAATTTTAGAAAGTGGAGCAGGAAAAGGTGCTAATTTTCCCGATAGGGAGTATAGTGAAGCAGGTGCTCAAATTTATTATTCTGCTAAGGAGGTTTATGAAAAATCGGTTTTAATTATGAAGGTTGCCCCGCCAACCTTAGCCGAAATTGAGTTTATGCAACCACAGCAAACATTGGTTTCTGCTTTGCAATTAACAGTGCAGCCAAAAGATTACATGCGCAAGCTTAGTGAGAAGAAAATTCACGGAATTGCATGGGATTACATTCAAGATGATGAAGGCATTTACCCTGTTGTAAGGGCTATGGGAGAAATTGCAGGCAATACTTCAATTTTAATTGCAGCCGAACTTTTAGCAACAGGTAAGCATAGCAGAAGGGCAATGTTGGGAAATATTACCGGCGTTCGACCTTCGGAAGTCGTAATTTTTGGTGCAGGAACTGTTGGTGAATCTGCCGCTAGAGCAGCCATAGGTTTAGGGGCTACAGTAAAATTATTTGATCAATCAATTTTTAAACTGCGCCGAATTCAAAACGATTTAAACAGGAGGTTTTTTACAAGCACACCTCAGCCCGATGCAATTTTAAATGCATTAAAAACAGCAGATGTTGCTATTGGTGCTATTAGAGCAAAAGCTGGTCAAACACCAGTAATTGTTAATGAAGAAATGGTAAGCCAAATGAAGTATGGGGCAGCTATAGTTGATGTTAGTATTGATCATGGCGGATGCTTTGAAACCTCAAAGGTTACTACACATGATAACCCTATATTTATAAAACACGATGTAGTTCATTATTGTGTCCCAAATATTCCCTCTCGAGTTTCGAGAACAGCTTCCTATGCATTGAGCAACATATTTGTTCCAATTTTATTAAACTTTGGAGAGCACGGTAGTTTTGAAGGAGTTTTAAGAAAATATAATGGCGTTAGAAATGGCGTTTATATGTTTAATGGAACGCTCACCAATAAATACTTGGGTGAGGCATTCAACTTGCCTTACAAAGACTTAGATTTACTCATCGCCGCTTTTTCTTAATTCATGTTACGCAGAGTTGTTATTTACCTTTTCGGATTTATTATTGGTTGTTTTTTCGTTTACTTCTCTTTAATAAAAGACAAGGGAAGAGATTTTTCAGGCTATTTTCCTAATAGTAGAGTTCTAAAAAAAGTTTCCAGAGGTATGGATACAACTACTGCTAATTATTTATGTTTCAGAGATTGCTTTGAGTTGAAAAATAGCGAGTTTAAAGAGCTTGTTTTAGAGGGTGAAGTAGATTTTGATAAAAGCCAAACCGAATCACAACCTCGCAAATACTTAATCAACTCAAATTATAGGGGTTTAGAATATATGTTTGAAGTAAATCTTCTAGATGATACTTTGGCTAGTTTAAACTATTTCTATGGTATTGATGTTCCGAAAAGTTGCAATTGTAATTGATGGAAAAGGAATTTACCCCGATATATTTTAACGATAATTTTACTGGTTTAAAACAAAACTTAAAAAAATATTTCTCTAAAAATACCCCACAAAAAATTGCAGTTATCTGTGATACAAATACTCTAGAAAACTGCTACACAAAAATTGCAGACTTGCCTTTTTTAAAGGATGCTGAAATTATAGAAGTAGAACCTGGCGAAGGGTCAAAAAATATTGAAATTGTAAATCATATTTGGGAAAACCTTTTGGAATTAAGTTTTACAAAAGCAGATTTGATAATAAATCTTGGTGGTGGCATGATTTGCGACTTGGGAGGTTTTGTGTCAAGTACTTATAAAAGAGGTTGCCGGTTTGTTCATATTCCTACTTCTTATCTTGCAATGGTTGATGCTTCAATAGGAGGAAAACAAGGAATTAATTTATTAAAAGCCAAAAACCAAATTGGAGTAATTAATCCACAAGAAGCAAGTTTTATTTGTCCTGAATTTTTAGACACACTTCCAGAAAGAGAACTAAAGGCAGGGTTTGCAGAAACCTTAAAACATGGGTTAATTGCCAATTCAAGTATTTGGCAAAAAGCAGCGTTAAACTTTAATTCACTTTCTAATTTAGACGTTTTAAAAAAATCTATTGAAGTAAAGCAGGCAATAGTGAATGATGACCCCTTTGAAAAAGGCGCACGTAAAAAATTGAACTTTGGCCATACAATCGGTCATACATTAGAAAATGTTGATGGAAACGGCTTACTTCATGGCGAAGCAGTGGCTTGGGGAATGCTCATTGAGGCTTTTTTCTCAACTGAAATAGGAAACCTTGAAAAAGATGAATTTGAAAGAATTAGTAGTTTGATTACAGCTAATTTTGGTAAACCAAAGATTAATATCGATACAACCCTTCAACTTATAAAGGCAGATAAAAAGAATACATCTGATTTAATAAACTTTACGTTTTTAAATTCAATTGGAAATGCCACATATGACAACCTTTTGGAATTAGAATTGGTTGAAAGCTTGCTCAAAAAATTTAACCAATTGGCATGATTTCAATTTTTCATCCAGATGGAAAATTAACTGGAGCGGTTGAATTACCAACCTCAAAAAGTATTAGCAATAGGCTATTGATTTTACAAGCTCAATTTTCAGAAATTAAAATTGAAAATTTATCTAATGCGGAAGATACACAGCTTTTAGTACATGCCTTAAAACAAAAAACTGGTAATATTAATGTAAATCATGCAGGAAGTGCCCTAAGGTTTTTAACAGCCTTTTTTGCATTTGAGCCAACTTGTGAAATTGTTATTTCGGGCAGCGATAGATTGCATCAACGGCCATTAAAACCATTGGTTGATTCTTTAAAAAAGATAGGCGCAGAAATTACCTATATCGAAAAAGATGGTTTTGCGCCTTTAAAAATAAAAGGGGTTAAAGCCCCAAATTTTGCTAAAGTGGAGATTGATTCCTCCAAAAGTTCTCAGTTTATTTCTGCATTATTATTAATTTCTGGAAGGTTTCAGAATGGATTAGAGTTAGTATTGGAAAATGAAATAGTTTCTAAATCCTATATAGATTTAACCACAAGCCTCCTTAAAAAATCTGGTTTTGATATAATTGAAAAGAAGAACTCAATTTCAGTTAAAAAGACACAAATTATACCTCAAACTTTTAAAGTTGAAAAAGATTGGTCAGCTGCAAGCTTTTTCTTTACAATGGCAACTTTGAGTAAATCGTGTAACCTGCTCTTATTAGGGTTAAATCTTGAAGATTTACAAGGAGATAAAAATCAACTGCAACTTTTTGAAAAAATGGGTTTAAAATTCAAGTTTGAACCTGCGGGATTGAGAATAGAAAACTCAGGCATTAATGTAAAACAAGCAGATTTCAATTTAATTGAAATGCCAGATGTTACTCAAGCTATTTCTGTTGCAGCTGCTGTTAATAATATTGATGTTAAGATTACGGGATTGCAAACACTTCCTGCAAAAGAAAGTAACAGGATTTTAGCGTTAAAAGTTGAATTAGAAAAGTTCGAAAAACAGGTTGAAGCCGATAGCAGAAGTTTAAAAATTACAGGACAATTTAAGCCCAATTCAACAATAATTATAAAAACCTACAACGACCATAGAATGGCAATGGCATTTAGTGCAATAGCGCTAAAGCAAAGGTTGAACATTGAACAAGAAAATGTTGTTGTAAAGTCGTTTCCAAATTATTGGAAGGTACTGGAAAGTTTAGGGTTTGTGATTGAAATCACAACTGATACTTTGTAATGTTGCAATTTTGTAAAAATTAAAAATCATGTTTAAAAAGGGTACTAAATTGTATAGCATATTTGGCATGAAATGCCCAAAATGTCAAGAAACAGATTTATTTTTAAATAAAAATCCATACCAAATAAAGGGTTTTTTTGACATGCCCCAAAAGTGCCCAGTTTGTAACCAGAGTTTTGAAATTGAACCAGGTTTTTATTACGGTGCCATGTACGTAAGTTATGGTGTTAGTATTGCTTATTTGGTAGCTGTTTTTGTTGCTTTTTCTGTTTTATACCCAAGCTTTTCTATAGAGTTATATTTAGCGGTCGGCATTGGCTCAATGGTTGCCTTAACACCTTATATTTTTAAACTTTGCAGGGCTATTTGGATAAACTTCTTTATTAGTTATCAACCTCCCAGAAAATAGCAAAAATGGTTTAGCTTAAATTTGCTTTGGTGAGTAATTTTTGGGAAACTTTCATTTTTATACTTTTTGCTGCTTCTATTTTAATTTTTAAAACACGTCATAGATTTTTCGACTCAAAAGGAAACTTCTTAAATTATAATTTAAACGGAAATGCAAGCAAATATCAGCAGGGTGTAGCTAAAGTCGTTTTAAATAAATATAGTCCTTATTATAAAAATCTATCCTCAAAAGGCAAAGCCAAATTTTTAAAACGCTTGGGTGTATTGGTTAATTCTTTTGACTTTTTGGGAAAACAAAAACAAATAATTAATACAGAGATTAAAGTTTTGATTTGCTCTGCTATTGCCCAAGTTACATTTGGTTGGAATCGATTTGATTTAGATAAATTTTATGAAATTCATGTTTTCCCCAATGTATTTCGGTTGGCGCCACAACTACCAATAATGCAAGGCGCTAGTCATCCAGATGGAATTTTAGTTTTTAGCTGGAAACATATTTTATTTGGTTTTGAAGATGAATCTGATGGAATAAACCTAGCTTTTCATGAAATTGGCCATGCTCTAAAAATAAATTATTTAGATGCTTCCTCATTCAATACAAATAAAAAATATGAGGTTTGGCAGCACCTCGCAACCAAAGTTAAACTTGATATGCAATTGCAAGAGGAAACCTTTTTTAGAAAAAGGGCAGAAGACAATTTGCATGAATTTTTTGCAATATGCTTGGAGAATTTTTTCGAACGCCCGCAAGCGTTTTTTGAAAATCACCCCAAACTTTTTGCTGCAACATGTATTTTGCTGAATCAAAATCCTTTGAATCTAAAGAATGATTATTCAATTTAAAATTACAGCCCTGAACTTATCAAAAAAGTTGCTGCAAAAGCTACAATAGCGTATAATTCTGGAAAAACTGCTAATACCATTGTTTTACCAAAAACATCGTATCCAGAACCAATTCCCTCAATGCCATGAGCACTAACTTCACCTTGTTTTATGCCACTCATTAAGCCTACTAATCCAAGTGCTAATCCGGCAGCGAACACCATTCCACCTTGTAAAACGGTAATATCTGCTCCTATTGCTGCTAATTTTCCATTTATAATAAAAAAGCCAGCAAAACCATACAAACCTTGAGTACCTGGTAAGGCACTTAAAAGCATGTAGCTACCAAAGGCTTCTTCGTTTTTCTTTAAGGCACCGAGCGTTGCTTTGCCACCAATTGAAACGCCCATTGCGCTTCCAATTCCACTTAGGCCAATCATTAGGCCAATTCCTGTATAAGCTAATAATACTGCTGTAATCATGAGTTTTGGATTTTAGAGTTTAATTTTTTTAAAGGGTTATAGGATTCGCCGCCTCCTGAAAAGCCGGCATTTTTATAAAATTCAACAAAAGTGAGCCGCATAGGATGCACAAAAGCACCTAAGCTAGCAATAAAAATATTTAGGCCATGACCAACAATAAGCATTACCACAAAAAATATTGGCCCAAAAATAAAGTGTGATTCTAGAATGGAAAGGGCAATGTCGTTTACGACAAAGCCTAAAATTGAGCCTGCTAAACCTAATGCAAACAATCTTATGTATGATAGTAAATCGCCAAAAAAGCCAGTAATTCCGTATAAATCCCAAAGGCCTTTGCCAATGCGAATTCCAATACCTCCTTGTGGATCTGAGAAAATAATAATTAAGGCTACACCTAACCAACTTATTGAGGTTAGTAAAATTGAAAAGCCAATAAAATAACCTGTTCCCAAGCCTATTAAAAGCAAAATCCAGCCTATTGGAGAAATTGCATATTGCCAACCAAATTGCTGCTTTTGGTTTAAACTTTTTATAATTAAACCGAAAATTATTTGAACAGCACCAAATACAAGCGATAGGTTAAAAAGACCATCTGCATCTAACATAATAGGGCGCAATGATGATAAAACAGGAACGTTTGTTTCTAATAGATTAATGCCAAAAAAAGTTCCGCTTACAATACCCATAATAATGGCAAAAAACTCAAGTATTACGGCTAATTTCCAAATTCCAATACTTGCTTTTGGAACTTTAGATTTAAATAAGATCAATACAATTAACATTAATAGACCGTAACCACCATCGCCTAAGCACAAACCAAAAAACAAAAGAAAGAAAGGAGCAAAAAATGGGGTTAAATCAAACTCGGCATAGGTGGGTAATGCAAATAGTTTGGCAATGGGCTCAAACCAACTGCTAAAAGCATTGTTTTTTAGTAAAATTGGAGGCGCTTCTTTTGGGGTTGGTTTTTCACTTTCAAAGTAAATATTGTGTTGGTTTAACTTTTCTTCAAGCTTAGTTTTATTCTCTTTAGGCACCCAACCTTGTAACATAATTACTTTGCCAAAGGCTAAGTTTACGGCTTGATCATTGGCTTTTTTGTTTTGTAAGGTATCTTCTATTTTTAGAAACCCATCTTCAAAGTAGGTTTCTATTTCCTGCTTTTTCTGAATTAAACCTGAAAGTAATTTGTCCCTTTCTTCATTTAATACCCATAATTCTTGTTCAATTTCTCGAGTAGATTTTTTGGGGAACTCTTCCCCTTGAGCTTTTATTTTAGGTGGTTTAGAGTTTTGAGAAATAATGGTGAAATATGTTTTTCTTCCAGCATCAAATAGAATTTCAAGAGCAAATCCTTTTTCCCATTTTTTTTCTATTTTTCCTAAACCGGTTGAAAATAAATGCAGGTAAAGGCCCTTTTCTTTTATTTCTTCAAGTTTTTCTGGGTTATAATCTCCAAAAAACCTAACATGAAAACCTTCCTCTTCTAGTCTTGGAATTTGTTTTTCAATCTGTAGTAAATAGTTTAAGTATTCATCAATTTTTTCAATCTCAAAATCATCAAAAGGCACAAATTTTGGCGATTCGGTTTTAGCAATAATTCTTTCAAAAAGACTTTTTGTTTGCTTTAACGCTGCAAAATTTCTCTTTAATAAAGATTTTTCTTCGTCGTTATCCTTTTTAACCTGTTTTATATGAACCACTCCCTCACTTTTAAGCATAGCTATAAGGTCATCAAATTCTTGATGAAAGGCTAAAAGCTGATATTTTATCATTGGTGAAATCATACAGGCACTTTTCTAGCTTTAACCATTTTTTGAGCAGCTTTAGATAAGTTCTCTTTATCTTCTAAAAAGCGTTTTATTTTTTTAAGGGCATCTTCTAGCTCAGGTATTTGAACTTTTTCATACAGATTTACTTTTTGGGTAGTCCTTTTTCTTTCCCGTTCCAAAATTCTTAAAGTTTGCTCAGCTACCGATAGTTTGGTTGTTATTTCCGCATAAGTTTTTAAATATTTTAAAACATCTGGATACCAATGTGGTGCCTCATGCCACAATATTTCTTTAATAGAAAGATTAATAGATATTAATTGAGGAATTTTAACACCAGCAATTTTTTTGTG
>Ga0222664_1001095_pt1 | contig 10987 bp, 5 predicted proteins | sample AntAcemetagen604_FD_181147 | JGI IMG/M metagenome (GOLD analysis project Ga0222664, IMG submission 181147) | Saline water microbial communities from Ace Lake, Antarctica - #604 | ecosystem: Environmental > Aquatic > Non-marine Saline and Alkaline > Saline | place: Antarctica: Ace Lake | collected...
TGCATTAAATATCCAAAAACTCTTGCCATTCCGCAATTTGATATGAAATCTGGAATTACACTAATATGATTATCTGTATAATCAGCAATAGGACCAAAGAAAATTTCAGGATCAGCGAATGGAACATTTGCTCCAGCAGAAATTACTTCTAGTCCTGCTTTTATCATTCTGTCTGTTTGGTCTTGGGTAATTAACCTAGAGGCCGCACAAGGCAAAAACACTTCAGCATCAATATCCCAAATTTTAGAATTAACTTCTTCTGTTGAAATCATATTTGGATGGTACAGTTTATTGCCATCTTTTTGAAGAAATAATTGTCTTATTTCTTCGAAAGAAAATCCTTCTTCTTTAATTAAACCTCCATCTTTATCAATAATTCCTGAAATTAATGCTCCGTCTTTTGCTAAAAAATATGCGGCTGAAGAACCTACATTTCCCCAACCTTGAACAATTACTTTTTTGCCTTCTAATTTTCCTCCGTAAACATTATAATAATGCTTAACAGATTCAGCTACACCATAGCCTGTGATCATATCAGCAATGGTATATTTCTTTTTTAAATCAGGTGAGAAATTAGGATTTTCAATTACCTTAACAACCCCATTTCTTAGTTGTCCAATCTTTTTTATTTTTTGCGGTTCAGTGGGATTATAGTGTCCAGTAAGCACTCCTTCTTGGGGGTGCCAAACCCCGCATGATTCTGTTATTGGAATTACTTCGTGAATTTCATCGATATTCAAATCCCCACCTGTACCATAATAGTTTTTTAAAAGTGGTGTAATTGCTTTATACCATCTTTCTAAAACACCTTTTTTTCTTGGGTCTGCGGGATTAAAGTTAATTCCCGACTTTGCCCCACCAATTGGGGGACCTGCAACTGTAAACTTAACTTCCATGGTTTTCGCAAGAGATTCAACTTCTCTTTTGTCTAAACCAATTCTCATTCTAGTTCCTCCACCGGCAGCTCCACCTCTTAAAGAGTTGATTACTACCCATCCTTTTGCTTCTGTTTCGGTGTCAGACCATTCAAAAACAATTTCAGGAGATTTATTCTCAAATTTCGCGAGTAAATCTTTCATACCAAAGGATTTTCAGAATTAAACAAGGCGGCAAAAGTAACCTTTTTGATTCCTTTTAGAAAATAAACTTAAAATTATAATTTTACTTATGGATTTTGTATTTCGCCTGATGAAGAATCACGGTATGAGCCGGTATAAGAACTAAGTACGTTAATCTTTTTTTCGAATTTCAAGAGGGCCATAAATGCAAAAATTAGTGCTTCTTTACCTTCAATTATTACTTTTTCAGGAACGGTAATAGATGATGGACTTCTTTCTTTAATGCTTTTTATCAAAAAATCATTTAAAGCTCCACCTCCTGAAATTAAAACCTTATTGGTTTTACCTAGATATTTTGATATTTCCTCTGCAAGAAAAACAACATAACTATTTAAAAGAGATTTAGGTTTTTCTTTTTCGAAAAGTTTTATTAGTGGAATTATATCTTTAGAAAAGTCTTGATTGTTTAATGATTTTGGAGGTTCTTTTTTAAGGTACTTTAATGCTTGGAGTTGATTTAAGAAATCAATGTTTAATTCCCCTGTTTCAGCTATTTTTCCCCCTAAATCATAAGGTTTGTTTAATTTTTGGGATAAAAAGTTTAAAGCCCTGTTGCAATAACATAAATCAAAAGCAATTTTTCTTTTTTTATCGGTAATGTTTGCTATTCCTCCAAGATTAACGCAAATATCGAATTCACTGAAAAGTAATTCATCACCAATAGGAACAAGTGGTGCGCCTTGACCTCCATTTATTATATCTTCATTTCTAAAATTTGAGATTGTTGGAATTTGAGTTAGTTTCGAAATTTCTACACTGCTGCCAATTTGTAAAGAAAATCCCTTTTTTGGCTCATGAAATACAGTATGGCCATGCACTCCTAACAAACTGGGAAGAGTGTTTAGGTCGGAAATAAATTCTAAAATTTTCAGACCAATAAATTCGCCGTAATTTTTATCTAAATTATTTAATAATATCTTAGATAATTTATCTGAGTTTGAAAGGTTTTTCTTTAATTCGTTGGGAATCTCGAAGGTTTTGAATTTTAATATTTTATAATTCCAATTAGACTTTCTATTTTCAAAAGTAAAAGCACCTATATCTAGCCCATCAAGTGATGATCCGGACATTACGCCTATTATTATCTTGTTAAGTAAAAACATTAGCGCTAAAATAGATGTTGATGAAGAGTAAAAAGTAAATATTACTACTAATATTGTATTTTAATTTAAATTTTTAAAAATGTTGTTTGAATTAACTGAAGAACAAAAAGCAGTAAGAGAAGCTGCAAGAGAATTTACAGAAAGTGTTTTGAAGCCCGGAGTGATTGAAAGAGATGAAAATCAAATTTGGCCTGAAGAGCAAATTAGACAATTGGGTGAATTAGGCTTTATGGGCATGATGGTGGACCCAAAATATGGTGGTGGAGGAATGGATACGCTTTCTTACGCTATTGCAATGGAGGAGTTCTCTAAAATTGACTCAAGTAGTTCTGTGGCTGTTTCTGTAAATAACTCTCTTGTTTGTTACGGTTTAGAAAAATATGGAAACGAGGAGCAAAAACAAAAATTTTTAATAGGCTTAGCAAAAGGTGAGAAATTAGGAGCATTTTGTTTGTCTGAACCTGAAGCAGGCTCAGATGCAACTTCTCAAAAAACAACTGCGGAAGATAAAGGTGATTATTACCTTTTGAATGGTACTAAAAACTGGATAACTAATGGTGGCCATGCAGATTATTTTATTGTTTTGGCCCAAACTGACCAAGATAAAGGCCACAAAGGAATAAACGCTTTAATTGTAGAGCGTGATATGGAAGGCTTTATTGTAGGAGCAAAAGAGAATAAACTTGGTATTCGTGCATCAGATACACATACTTTAATGTTTCAAGATGTTAAAGTACCAAAAGCAAACAGAATAGGTGTTGATGGGTTTGGTTTTAAATTCGCTATGAAAGCCCTAGAAGGAGGAAGAATTGGAATTGCTGCCCAAGCCTTAGGAATTGCTCAAGGAGCATATGAACTTTCACTTGCATATTCTAAAGTAAGAAAAGCTTTCGGTAAAGAAATTTCAAATCATCAAGCTATTCAATTTAAATTAGCTGATATGGCTACTGAAATTGAGGCAGCTAGATTGTTAGTTTACAAAGCGGCTTGGTTAAAAGATCAGAAAAAAAATTACGCTTTGGCAAGTTCAATGGCAAAATTTTACGCATCTGAAGTTGCTATGAAAACTACTGTTGAAGCTGTTCAGGTTCATGGTGGATATGGATTTGTAAAAGAGTACCATGTTGAAAGATTAATGCGAGATGCAAAAATTACTCAAATTTATGAAGGTACAACAGAAGTTCAGAAAATAGTTATTTCAAGGTCAATCTTAAAAGATTAAAAATTAGGAAGTAGTTTTTCTAAAGCTATACCTCTAGAGCCCTTGAATAAAACAAGGGCTTTTTTTATGCTTTCTTTTTCAAAAAACTCAAAAGCTTGTTGAGTGTTTTCGAAAAAAGAAAAATTATATTTCGATTTAAATTTAGAATAAATAGAACCCACAAAAACACCTTTAATTTCGGGTAATTGAAATACTCTTTCAAGTACTTTTAAATGCTCCTGCTCAGAAATTTGCCCAAGTTCTAACATATCCCCAAGTATTAAAACTTTAGGTAATGAGGAACGAATTTTTAGAAAGCTTTCTATTGCATTCGCCACAGAGGAAGGGTTTGCATTATAGGCGTCTAGGATAACCTCATTATTTTCAGTTTTTAAGTATTGAGAGCGGTTGTTACTTGGAATATAATTACAAATTGCTTTATTTAGAAGGTTAGGATCAGCTCCAAAGTACAGACTTATTGCAATTGCAAATTTGATGTTCTCAATATTATAATCTCCTACTAAATTCGTTTTCCATACTACTTCTTGTACTTTGTAATTAACAAATGGATTTGATGGAAGCGCTTTAAAATTGGAATTCTTTAAAAAAGAATTAATTTCAATGCTCGTGGTTTTACTTGAAATAATTTGGGGAACATTTTCAGAATCAGCGCAGTAAATAAAAGGTTTATTTTTCTTTTCTAAAAAATCAACAAGCTCTTTTTTGGTAGCAATATTTCCTTCCATGGTTCCATAACCTTCTAAGTGATCCATGCCTATATTGGTAATAAAGCCTATGTCAGGATTTGCAATCTCACAGAGTTCTATTATGTCTCCTGGTTTGTTATCTCCCATTTCAACAATAGCAAAATCTGTTTCTTTTGAGATTTGTAATAAGGTTAGTGGTACGCCAATGTGGTTATTTAGGTTACCTGGAGTAGAAAATACTTTGAATTTTGATGCTAGAGCTAGAGTCAAGAGCTCTTTGGTGGTTGTTTTACCATTTGACCCTGTTAAACCGATTATTTTTGTTTTTAAAGTTTTTCGATAATCGGCAGCTAATTTTTGAAGCGCTTTTAGCACATCCTCAACAAGTATTGTATCTTCATTTTGGAACTCATCCTCATCAATTACAGCTTTAAAGGCTCCTTTTTCTATGGCTTGTTTTGCATATTTATTACCATTAAAGTTTGGGCCTTTTAGCGCAAAAAATATAGAGCCTTTTTCAATTTTTCTAGTATCTGTGGAAACTTTTCCCGCTTTGATAAAAAGAGATAATAAATTATTATTCATTTTATAAAAATAGAAAGCCCCTCAAGCAATTGCTTGAGGGGCTTAAAAATTCTTTAACAATTTGTAGTTATTATTGACCTAAACCTTTAGGAGAACCAACTCTGTCCATTGCACATCTAAATCCAATGTAGGCTGTTCTTTGTTTTTCGTCTAGAAACCTTCTTGTTCCAGGATTCATCCAATAAGCTCTGTCTCTCCATGAACCACCTTTGTAAACTCTTACCCGATCATTTATTAATGTGTTTTGACCATAATCATACATTGAGTTTGACTCTGGCTCTTCACCTGATTCAAAGTTTTGCCAATGGCTTCCAACAATATGAGATTCTAAATCACCATCTAAATAGTTAATATTATCAGCTCTTTGATAGTTTCTTCTGTCTTGATTTTCTTCCTCTGTTACATCTCTATATTTTAAGCGTCCAAGCGAATCTTTTTCAGCAACATAGCCTTCTTCATCGGTAACTTTTGTTTTAAAAACATTTCCTCTAAAAGGTCTAAAGTCTTGAGCATCTTCAAAAGATAATGGTCTATAAACATCCATAACCCATTCACTTACATTTCCTGCCATATTATATAAACCATAATCATTTGGCCAATAAGCATAAACAGGATTCGTAACGTCAGCATTATCATTTAATTTGCCTGCAATACCCATGTTATCACCACGGCCTCTTTTAAAGTTAGCAAGCATTTCTCCAATATGTTTTTCTTCAGAATTTCTAACTTGATGTCCATTCCATGGCCACATTCTTTTTTCAATAACTCTTTCACCTAACGAATTACCTATTAAACCATAAGCTGCATATTCCCATTCAGCTTCGGTTGGTAATCTAAATTTAGGTAGAAGAATACCATCAGTCATTTTCACTCTTCTAAATCCCGAACCATTTGGGTTTAAGTCTTGAACACCTTCTATTTTCTTACCACTTTCATATTGACCCGCTAAGTAAGCTTCAGTATTGAAGTTGTCTTCTGCAATTTGATTTACATAATGTTCTAAAACACCCTCTCTTATTAAAATATATTCATTAACCCTGTCTGTTCTCCATTGGCAAAAATCATTTGCTTGTAACCAGTTTACTCCTACTACAGGATAATCTCTGTAGGCAGGGTGTCTTAAATAATAATCAACATATGGTTCGTTGTAAGATAGTTTTCTTCTCCAAACTAAAGTATCGGGTAATGCTTTTTTTACAACTTCAGGATAATCCAATCCAAAAATTCTGTTTAACCAATACAAGTATTCTAACCAATGCATGTTGGTTATTTCGGTTTCATCCATGTAAAATGAAGAAACAGTTACCCTTCTTGGAACATTGTGCCATTCGTACTGAACGTCATCTATAACGCGGCCCATTGCAAACGTGCCTCCCTCAATTAAAACTAGGTTTGGTCCTGTTTCTTGTTCCAAAAATGGAACTTTTTGAAAACCACCATTTCTAGAATCGTTGTAATTCCATCCTGTTATTGATGATTGTTCGTACCCACATGAAACCAGGGTAGCTAGAACCATCACAGCAATTATTTTAGATAGATTCCTCATAGTTAGAGTATTTGTAAATTCGAACGAAAATACTATTTAATTATTATGTATTAAAATTTTGGACAATTAAGAGGTCTGAACTTTCTTCTCTTGGGAGGGCAATCAAAATTTAGCGCCACAGATATTTCATGAGCCCCACCTGTTGCATTGGTTAAATCAGATATGGTAATATCATAACTATAACCAAACCTAATATAATCTGTCTGAATACCAATAACAGCAGCCATAGCATCATTAAACCTATACCACAAGCCACCAACAAGAGGTCCTTTTTTGGTGTAAAAACCTAAATATGTTTGTCTTGCATTTGGGTTTGTACTAAACTCGTTTCCTTGTTGTTTGAATAAAATATTAGGTGAAAAATATCCCTCATCCGGATATCTTTTATTGTAAGGTATGAAGAATCCTGCGTGAGCAGTAAACTTTCGTGGCAATAAACTTTCTCCGGTAGTTAAGAACTTTTCATCAGGCTGAGTAATATGATGAACTGCAAAACCACCATAAAAAGTTTTAGTATAACCAATAGCACCTGCAGAAAAATCTATTCCGTTGACGTTATTTTCTATTGGAATTTCATTTGTGTTATAAATAAAGCCATAACGAGGGTCAATTTGATCTCCAAAAGTTAACTGACTCCAATCTATAGATTTTTGAAAATAGGTTGCTTGAAACCCCGCTCGAATTGAAAAATCTCTGCTAACTGCTAAATCATATGAATACATAGCACTAGCATTAATGTTTCTTAATATACCGTTTCCTGCCTCATCAACCATAACAGAACCGCCTAAGCCGCCGCTAATAGCATCTACATGTTGGTCATAAGATGCAGAATATGTTACAAATTGACCGGGGATAGCTGGCCATTGATTCCTGTAATTCATTATAAATCGAGGACAGCGGTCAACGCCTGTTAAAGCAGGGTTTAAATAAAGAGGATTTGCGTAAAATTGGGTAAATATAGGATCTTGTCCCTTAGCAGTTGTTAAGGTGAATATCGCTAAAAAGCTGATTAAAAGAATTTTAAATGTTTGTGAAACCCTCATGCTCCAAGTTAGAACTCGCAATTATACGAAATATTTTAAATGGCTAATTCAAAATTAAATTTGGCCTTAATTTACAATATGATTAGTTAATTTGCGTTTTCAACCGCCGAACAACAAAGTTAGGTAACTGTTTAAACAATATGAGATTTATTTTTTTGTGTCTTGTTTTTTTTGTCATTGGAGATTTAGTCGCTCAAAATAAGACGACAGAAATTTTAATTGGAAGCCTCATTCTTGAAGAAAAAAAGGTTGAGATTTTTGATCGAGAAAAAGTTGATATTTTATCTTGTAAAGAATGTTTCATTTTTCAGGAAAGAGACTATGGCCCATATTATACGGGTAAGAAATCCTTAGTTGATGGAGATATGGAAGTAGAGGTTTCTGTTGAGGTTTTAACTGAAACTGAATTGAGCTCTGCGCAATCAAATTCAATTTCAACAAAAAATGCAACAGAGAATTATTCTGTTTATTTCAACAAAACCTACAGGAAGAAAAGGCCATATTTAGATTATTCTGTTGCTTTAGTGCGGAAGTCTGAAAGTGGAAAATACTTTTTTTTGAATGATTTTAAATTGATTTTTAATCATAAAGTCAGTTCAACTAAAAAATCTCGAAGTAATTCAGCTTCAAGTTTTACTCAAAATAGCGTTTTGAGCACTGCCAGTTGGTATAAGTTTGGTGTGGTTAAAGATGCAGTTTATAAAATAGATATTCCATTTCTGCAAGATTTAGGAATTGATGTTTCCAATTTAAATCCTAGTGCAATTAGAATATTTGGAAATGGCGGCGCAATGCTTAACACAAGCAATAGTGCAGATAGAATAGATGACTTAGAGGAAGTTCCTTTAAGAGTAATAGGGGGTGAAGATGGTAAATTCAGCGAAGGAGATGAAATACTTTTTTTTGGGCAGAGTTCACACCGATGGAACTACGTAAATAATACATTTAACCATGAGTGGAATCTTTATTCCGACACAACATATTATTTTCTTTCAACTGATTTTGCAGAGGGTTCACAAAAGAGAATTCAAGTGCAAAACGCTGTAGATCAAAATGCCCAAAAGGTCAAAACTTTTGATGATTATCAATTTTATGAAAGAGATTTAATAAACCTAATTAAATCTGGAAGAATATGGTTTGGTGAGCAAATTGGCGCAAACCCTACAGCAACATTTAATTTTCAATTTCCAAATATTGTTCAATCTGAACCTGCAAGAGTTGAAGCGGCAATAGGTGTAAGGTCTTTAAATGCAGAAAGCTCTATAGACCTATCAATTTTTAACACATCAGCAACTATAAATAAATCTTTTGGAAAAGTTTACCAAGGTTATGATTTGCCATATGTTTCTTATGATAATATAGATTTATCATTTACACCTTCTTCATCGAGTGTTTCGGTAAATGTTAATATCAACAAAGCTGTTTCCACAGCAGTTGCATGGGTCGATTTTATTGAAGTGCAAGTAAGAAGGAATCTTATTTACCCTAATGATTTAATTATTTTCAGAGATTCCAAAACACTAAATTCTGGATCAGTTGAGTTCGAAATATCATCTCCTCCTCAAAATATAATTGTTTGGGATGTAACCAACCACCAAAATGTAATTCAAAAACAAGGAAGGTATAATAGTGGTAAATATTTCTTTTCGTCAAACACAACTGAACTGCATGAATTCGTTGCTTTTAAAGCTCAAGATGCAATAAAACCTCAAAGAATTGTTGGTAAAATAAGAAATCAAAATCTTCATGCCCTTCCGCAGGCTGACATGCTTATTATCACACACCCTGATTTTATTTCCTATGCAGAAGATTTAGCCGAATTTCATAGAATAGAAGACACTTTAACGGTAAATACTGCAATTGTTCAAGATATTTATAATGAGTTTTCTAGCGGCAAACAAGATATTACAGCTATAAAAGATTTTATTAGAATGTTTTACGAAAGAGCAGGAACAGATTCCTCCTCAATACCTAAATATGTATTACTATTTGGAGATGCATCTTATGACTTTAAAACCAAGTCAGCTTCAAATTCAAACTTTGTTCCTTCTTTTCAAAGCAGAAACTCTACAAGTCCCACATCAAGCTATGCTTCTGATGATTATTTCGGTTTGTTAGATGAATCTGAAGGAGAAGGAATTGGAGATTTGGTTGATATTGGAATAGGTAGGTTTCCTGTTCGGTCAAGGGAAGAAGCACGAAATGCGGTATCAAAAACCAAAGGTTATTATGAAAAATCAACCTTTGGAGCATGGCGGAATATTGTGTCTTTTATAGCAGATGATGAGGATGGAATAGTTAGTTTAATTCACATGGCACAAGCGGATGAGTTGGCAGAATTTATTGACACATCGTATGCAGATTATCATTTAAATAAAATTTACCTTGATGCTTACAAACAAGAATCAACTCCAGGAGGGAAGCGTTATCCAGAAGTTAAAAAGGCAATAAACCAAAGAGTAACGAATGGCGCTCTGATTGTTAATTATATAGGTCATGGTGGTGAACTTGGTTGGACCCATGAAAGAGTTTTAGAAGTTCCAGACATAAATCAATGGAGTAATAAGAATAAACTTCCATTATTTGTAACTGCTACTTGTGAGTTTACAAGGTTTGATGATCCTTCAAGGACTTCTGCAGGGGAGTATGTTTTTTTAAATCCCGATGGAGGAGGTATAGGTTTGTTAACTACAACGAGGCTTGTTTTCTCGCAACCTAACTTTGCTTTATCAAGGCAATTTAACAAAATTGCATATGAAAAACCAAATAACCGATTCCCGAGATTGGGAGACCTTAATCAGTTTACAAAATTTAATGGACCATCGAGTGTAAATTCAAGATGTTTTTCTTTAATAGGAGATCCAGCAATCAAATTAGCTTACCCTCGCTTAAATGTTATTGCTACTGAAGTTCCAGATACAATGAGGGCTCTTGAAAAAATAACTGTGAAGGGTTTTGTTGCTGACAATAATAACAACAAGCTATCTAATTTTCAAGGTATCGTTTATCCAACTGTATTTGCTAAAAAAGAAGTAGTAGGAACTTTAAACAATGATGGAAGAGGTGTTTTTAAATATAATGATCAGAATCAGGTAATTTTTAAAGGTAAATCGTCAGTTGAAAACGGAGAGTTTGAATTTTCATTTGTGGTGCCCAAGGATATTGATATTGTTTATGGTACTGGTAAGATTTCGTTTTATGCTGATAATAGAGATATAGATGCCAATGGTGTTTATGAAATGCACCAAATTGGAGGTGTAGGAAAAAATATTATACCAGATGAAAAAGGTCCAGACATTGAATTGTTTTTAAATGATGAAAGTTTTGTTTTTGGCGGGCTAACTAATGAAAGCCCTATTTTAAAAGCAAATCTTTTTGATGAAACAGGAATAAACACAGTAGGTACAGGTTTAGGACATGATATAGTTGCTGTTTTAGATGAGAATACTGCAAATGCCATTGTTTTAAACGATTTTTATGAATCTAATTTAAACTCGTATCAAAGTGGAACAATCAATTACCAAATGCCTGAACTTACCGAAGGACGGCACACTTTAAAACTAAAAGCATGGGATGTAAACAATAACTCAGGTGAAGTTGAACTTGAATTTATTGTAGCTAAAAATCAAGAATTGCAAATTGAAAACTTATTAAACTACCCCAATCCTTTTACCACAAATACTG
>Ga0222664_1001096_pt1 | contig 10972 bp, 12 predicted proteins | sample AntAcemetagen604_FD_181147 | JGI IMG/M metagenome (GOLD analysis project Ga0222664, IMG submission 181147) | Saline water microbial communities from Ace Lake, Antarctica - #604 | ecosystem: Environmental > Aquatic > Non-marine Saline and Alkaline > Saline | place: Antarctica: Ace Lake...
TAACTTAAAAAGCTTTTCTAATATGTCTATAAAAGAAAAAGTTATTCATATAGCTGCAAAACTTTCTGAGTTTCCACTAATTAGAATTCCACCAATTGTTATTAGAAGGTTTTTTAGGCATATTTTGCTAAAAGGAAAAAAAAACGTACCTCTTTATTATGCTAAGCTAAAACCAAATTACACACTTCATTTGGGATGCGATGAAGATGCAGCCAGCAGAATTGACCCTATAGATGTAGTGCTTTTTTATGAATCAAATGGTTTTGAATTAATGAAGCCATTATCATTTAAGCAAAGGATGTTTTATCCAAATCGATACATCATGCTAAAAAAGAAAAGCTAAGGTTATTTTGAAAGTACTTTTACTCACTGATGGTATTACCCCATTTGTTACTGGCGGAATGCAAAAACACTCCTACATGTTGGTCAAGTATTTAGCCAAACAGGGTGTAAAAATTGAGTTGCATCATTGTGTGTATGAAGGTAAGCTTCCAAACCATAATAACCTCTTTGAATTAGAAGAGGCACAAAACATAAAAGTAATTGCCCATTGCTTTCCTACATCCGCCAAATTTCCGGGTCATTACGTTTACAGGTCTTATTTGTATTCAAAGCAATTATTTGAAAATGTAAAAAATAGATTAGGCGATTTTGACTTTATCTATGCAAAAGGGTTTACTGGTTGGAAACTCATGCAAGAAAAAGAGAAAGGGTTAACCTGTCCTCCTATTGGCGTAAAGTTTCATGGGTATGAGATGTATCAAAAGGCTCCATCTTTTAAAGTAAAACTTGAACATTATTTGTTTCGACCCTTCGTAAAGTGGAATACCCTTCATGCAGATGTTGTATTTTCTTATGGTGGTAAAATTACAGACATCATTTCTAGCCTAGGTGTAAATATTCAAAACATTATAGAAGTGCCTTCGGGCATTGAGGAAGAATTTATTCGCGATGAAAAAGAATTAGTTACCAATAACCCCATTACATTTTGCTTTATTGGGCGGTATGAACGCCGCAAAGGAGTTGAGGAATTGGCATCTGCTCTAAAGTCTTTGGTAAAAAAGAACTTCAAATTTGAATTCCATTTTATTGGACCTATTCCTAAAGAAAAGCAATTGATAGACAAAAGAATTATTTATCATGGCTTAATTAGAGATGTTGAAAGTAAGAAAGCAATTTTAGACAGTTGTGACGTATTGGTTTGCCCTTCCCATTCTGAAGGTATGCCAAATGTGATTTTGGAAGCCATGGCTAGAGGTTTGGCTGTCATTGCTACAGATGTTGGAGCGGTAAAAGCAATGGTTAGTGAAAAAAATGGACATATTTTAAAACCAAACAAAGAATCAATTCATGAAGGAATTTCTTTCTTAATTGCATTGGATAAAAACAGGTTAAATAGTTTGAAAAAGGAAAGTTTGGCTAAGGCAAAAGAATTACATTGGGATGTAGTCGCCTTTCAGCTGTTTAAAAAAATTGGCGAGGTAATATCTTGATATGAAATTATTTAAGAAAGATTTTTTCAATCAAATTGTATTGTTTGCAATAATTTCATTTCCCACCATCGTATTGTTTAGAGAACCTGCGGAAATCTATATTGGTTATGCATTTATGGTTTTGCTGCTTCCATTTTATTTTTTAAGATATAATTTAAATAAAAACTTAGCTTTAATTTTTTTTTTATTCTTACTTACAGGCCTTTTTTATGTTTTTATTGGTGAGAATAGTTTAGGCCAATTTTCAAAAATATTCTTGGGTGTTTTTTTTTCTTACACCTTTTTTTATTTTTTTATCGAGGATAATAATAGAGACGTATCTAAACTATTTACATGGTATTTAAAATTTGCCTATTGGATCGCCTTAATTGGCATTATTCAAGTAATATCATATAATTTAGATTTCTCTTTAGGGTATGATTTTACTTGGGTATTAAATAAATGGGGCTACTATAATGCCGGGCCATTTAATTTAAAAGCGAACTCTATAGTTGGTGAACCAACCCATTTAGGAAATGTGCTTTCTGCTGCAGTTTTTGTTTCTATTCATAACTTATTCTCAAAAGATAAATTTGGATTATCAACTTTTCAAAGCATAACTATTATCGTAGCAAACTTGTTGACTTTTTCTGGTGTAGCTTATGGAAGTTTTTTTATTGCTATTATATTGGTAATTATCAATTTTAGGTTATCAAGGGTCGCACTAATTGGAATCCCATTGCTTGTTGTTGTTTTTCAATTTGTACTACAAAATGTGAGTGATGTAGAGGATAGGTTTGTTTCTACCCAAAGAATATTTTCTACTGGGGAATTTGAAGTGGGAATAGATAATGGTTCATCAATAATCTTGTACGATAACTTTTTAGTTTCCTATAAAAATATGCTAGATTATCCACTTTTTGGAACAGGCTTGGGCTCCCATCCTTTTGCATTCAAGAAGTATTCAAAGGCCCAATTTATTAAAACTAAGGGTTTCGCTAATAACTACCTAGATGCAAGCTCAATGCTTTTTCGAACCATGTCTGAGTTAGGACTTTTTGGAGTATTAATTATTATGGTTATTCTATCCAGAAATTATATAATTAAAAATCCTGATCATATTGAAGATAAAAGTTGGATAATATCAAATGCTATTTTAGTGATGATTTTGTTAAATTTAGGACGTCAAGGGCATTACTTTTTAAATGGCTTTCCGTTTTTTGTGTTGCTTTACATATATAATAAATCTAATATAAATAAGAAAATTTATACTGATGAAAATGAATAATATTTTAAAATATTTGGCGGTTATTGGAGTGTTTTTTCTTTTGGCCTATCCATCATATTACCAAGAATACAAGTACGGAGATCCTGCAATTAGCGGCCAAGCAGACTACTACGAGTATTATAAAATGTATAAAGACTTAGATTTTGAATCGGTTGCCGCTCCGACAAACATGAGGGTAATTAGTGCACTAGTAGTTCATGCTATTTACAAAACAGGGCTCTATTACCCAGTTGAAATCTGCTTTTCGAACCCTCAATATGATCAAGCGGTTTATTTCTCAGCAGTAATGCATAATTTTTTAGCTGGTATCATTACCTGCTTTCTTATTTTTTTTCTGGTTTATAAAAACTCAGGAAACTTTATATTATCCATTTTAATGGGTGCAGGATATCTTTTAAGTTATAGTACTGTGATTTGGGGAAGTGGAGGTTCCGTAGATGGGTTTTCGATCATGTGGTTTACAATTGGGTTAACTCTTATTGAAAAGAAGTCTTTTTGGGTTATACCATTTATTAGTTTAACCATTTTCCAACGTGATGTGGTATTGATTGCTTTTGGTGTTTTCACCTTTGTTAGTTTCTTTCATGCATACATTTACGAGAAAAAGATTTCAAAGTATAGTCTCTATGTCTTTTTTACAACTCTAATTTCATTTATTATTATGGTTTGGTTAAGAGAAACAATTTTTCATACCTCAGACAGATGGTCTGGCTATACTAATGTTGATTTTTATGGCAATGTGTTTGATTTTCCTGACTTAACTATCGGGAGATTTTTAAGAGGTGTTATTTTTAGTCAAAATACTTTCTTTATTTTCTTGATGTTTTTAACATACAAAATCAGAAAAAGAATAGCTATTAATAAGGAAAAGTTTTATCAATTAATTCTTTTTTTTATTACTATGAGCGTAATTTGTTTGCTACTTAAAGTTTTGCATGAAATAGGAAGATATTTTAATATGGCTTCATCTGCTATTTTTGTATACCTAGGGCATGAAATAAATCATTATTATAATAACCAAAACAAAATATAGAATAATTTCAATTTGAGTTAATTTTTTTTACTTCGGTAAAAATGTAACTAACAAGTTTATTTTATTTTTTGAGTGCTACACAGATTATAGAGCTCCCAAAAGGAATTTTTAAGAGTTGTTTTACTTTTTTTTGTTCCCACTTCATCCATGGTTCAAAAATTGTTTTGGAAATACCACTTAATTCATGTTGAGATTTAGTTTTTTCAAAATCAATTTTTTTAGGAAATTTTTTAGTAAATAAAAAGGGGAGAGCCTTAATCAGATAAAGGGGGGGCGCAATAAACGAAAAGAAATAGGAACAGTATTCAACTTCAAACCCTACTTTACCTAACAATTCAGTATAGGTTTTTATTGTATATCTTTTAAAATGTCCTGCAAGAATATCATCAGCGCTCCAAAGGTTTTGAAAAGCCGGCACTGTGGAGATAAAAATTCCATCGGTTTCTAGCCGGTTATAGATTTCTTTCACAATTCCATTATCGTCTTCAATGTGTTCAACCACATCAAATGCACCAATAATGTCAGGTTGTTCAGTTGTTGAGTAATCTTGTAAAATTCCTTCAAACACATTTTTAAGTCCTCTTTTTCTTCCATTTTCACAACCTTTAGGCCCAGGTTCAATTAGCGTGCAGTTATATCCTTTTTCTTGTAAAAATGCACTTACAAATCCATTTCCACCTCCAACATCCCAAAAAGACCCCGATTGTTTATACTTGTATAAAAGTTGATATATAACCTCATTTCTATGATTAAACCAATAGCTTTTTGGCTCAATTTGATAACACAGATTATTTCCTTCCTCAGGATAAAATATTTCGTTTTCTTTCATTCAACAAAAAAACACAAATATTGAAACGAATAGCATTACTTCAATCAAATTACATTCCATGGAAAGGTTATTTTGACCTCATAAATGATGTAGATGAGTTTTTTTTATACGATGAAGTACAATACACAAAAAATGATTGGCGTAACAGGAATCAAATTTTAACCCCACAAGGTAAACAATGGTTAACTATTCCTGTAAGGCATGAATACTTTGGGCAACCCATAAATGAGGTTAGAATTGCAAATATGAAATGGGGAAAAAAGCACTGGAACACAATTAAAGCTAACTATGGGAAAGCTCCTAAATTTAAATTTTTTGCGCCAATTTTTGAAGAATTATACCTTGATGGTAATGAAGATTTGCTAACAAATGTAAATGAAAAGTATATTAAGGTTATTTGTGGAATTTTGAAAATTCAAACTCCGATTTTAAGATCCGCAAAGTTTGAACTTCAAGGAGATAAAAATGAGAGGATAATTGATTTGTGTAAAAAAGTTGAAGCAGATATTTATATTTCTGGACCGGCTGCAAAGAATTATGTAAACGAAATTCTATTTAAAGAGAATAATATAAAATTAGAGTGGTTTCAATATAGTTTACCTAAAGCCTATGCACAGCAAAATTCAAGTAAGTTTGATCCCTATGTTACTGTTTTAGATTATCTCTTCAATCATGAATAAAAAAAGAATTGCAATAGTTGGTGCGGGTGATCTCGGAAAGCAAGTTGCACATTTTATTTCGCAAGAAAACAAAAGACAAGTTGTTGGTTTTTTTGACGATTTTACAAATAATGAACAATTTAATGGAGATCAAATAATAGGCAAGGTTCAGTCAATTTTTAGCTCATATAAAAATGATGTTTTTGATTCCCTAATTATTGCCATAGGGTATAATCATTTGAAATTTAAGGACAATTTATACAAATCATTAAAAGATAGAATTCCTTTTGAAACTATTGTTCATCCATCAGTTATAATAGACCCTACTTCAAATATAGAAGAGGGGTGTGTTATTTATCCTGGTTGCATTATAGACCAGAGGGTTAAGATTTGCTCTAATACTCTACTAAATTTGGGGGTCATCATTTCGCATGATTCAGAAATTGGAACATCCAACTTTTTGGCCCCAGGTGTAGTGGTTTCTGGATTTTGCAAAAGCAAAGAAAGAGTTTTTATTGGATCAAATTCAACTATTCGTAACAACATTATTATAGGATCAGATATTAAAATTGGTCAAGGCTCCAATATCATTAAAAATATTTCTCAAAAAGGGACTTATTTTGGTAACTCAATAAGGTATTATGGAACCAACTAAAATTACTATTGTAATTCCCGTTTTTAGGGGTACAAAAAATGCGCTATTAACAATAGTAGAAAGATGTGAAACCCTCTCTTTCAAAAAAATTGAAATTGTTTTCGTTTTTGATGGTGGAAAGCCAGAGTCTCTTTTAATATTAAAAGAGGTTGTAACCAGTAAAAATTCAATTAAAATAATTGAACTTTCAAAAAACTTTGGGCAGCACAATGCTATTATTTGCGGAATTGAACAAGCCAAAGGTGATTGGATTATTACCATGGATGAAGACTTGCAGCATGATCCTTTAGAAATCCTTAAATTATTCAAAGAGCAAAAAGAGGGTGATTATGATGTTGTTTATGGCAAGTATCATGAACTTAGCCATGCTTGGTTTCGAAATTTCACAAGTTTAGGTCTTAAAAAATTACTTAAAATTGGAATTCCAGACTTACATCCTGATTTTACTGCCTTCAGATTAATTAGATGTACTATTGCAAAAAAGTTGGTAGGTATGAATAATTCATATACTTTTTTAGATGGTTACTTAAGTTGGATAACCTCTTCAGTTTCAAGTGTTGAAATTACTCATTCAGAAAGTCAGGCAGGTGAGAGCTCATACTCAATAAAAAAGTTAATTGAACATTCAATTAATATATTTGTCACATTTTCTAATTTGCCCATTAGAATTTTATCATTTTCAGCTTTAATTTTTATTCTATTTAGTTTTTCATATTCACTATACATCATTGTTTCATCTCTAACAATTGCAAATTATGAGTCTGGTTTTCCTACTTTTATCGCTTTTTTTGGCTTTGGATTTGGTCTGGTATTGTTTGGATTAGGAGTATTAGGAGAGTATATTTCTCGTATCAATTACAAAACAACAAATAGACCTAATTATAGTATAAAAAAGATAATTGACCATGATACCCTTCAATAAACCATACTTATCTGGAAAAGAGCTCCACTATATTTCAGAAGGGGTTTTGAGTGGGAAGATTTCAGGAAATGGCAAATACACCCAATTGTGCCAAAATTTTTTTGAAAAAACATTTCAATTTAAACAAGCGCTTTTAACATCTTCTTGTACAGATGCATTAGAAATGTCCTCAATACTTCTAAATATTCAGCAAGGTGATGAGGTTATTATACCAAGTTATACATTTGTGAGCACAGCCAATGCATTTGTGTTGCGAGGAGCAAAGATTATTTTTTGTGATAGTAGAGTAGACCATCCAGGAATGGATGAAAATAAATTAGAAGAATTAATTACCCCAAAAACCAAGGCAATTGTGGCTGTTCACTATGCAGGTGTAGCTTGTGATATGGATAAAATAATGGCTTTGGCAAAAAAACACAATTTATTTGTGGTCGAAGATGCAGCGCAAGCCATTGATAGCAATTACAAAGGTCAACCATTAGGAGGAATAGGAGATTTAGGGGCGTTTAGTTTTCACGAAACTAAAAACATAATTAGTGGAGAAGGAGGGATGCTTGCGGTTAATAATCCAAATTTTATGCATCGCTCTGAGATTATATGGGAAAAAGGCACCAATCGTTCCGCCTTTTGGCGTGGTGAAGTTGATAAATACGGTTGGGTAGATGTGGGTTCTTCTTTTTTGCCTTCAGAAGTTGTGGCAGCTTTTTTATATGCGCAACTTGAAAATATGAAAGTAATTCAAGACAGGCGTAAAGAAATTTGGCAAACCTATTGGGAAGGGCTGCAGCCATTAAAAGATAAGGGAGTTCAATTACCATTTATCCCAGGTTACGCCACCAACAATGCCCACATGTTTTATTTGGTATGCAAAACAGGTGAGCAAAGATCTAGCCTTATCGAACATCTGAAGAAACAAGAAATCAATGCGGTATTTCATTACTTGAGTTTACATAAAAGCCCGTTTTATAAATCTAAACATGATGGAAGAGTATTGCCCCAATCTGATCGATATGAGGATTGTTTGGTCAGGTTACCATTCTTTTTTGAATTAACTTCTAAGAATCAAAGCTTTATTATCAAATCAATTTTAGACTTTTTCAAATTGCAATAGAACTTAAGCACCAAGTCTTTTCTTTTGTATTTGGCCAAGGGCAAATTTTACTGTCCCCAATCCCCAAAAAGCTTCAATATTTATTCTTTTAATTGCTTGATTACTTCCTTTTCGTGGATTACTACCATGAAAGGTGGTGAAGTGATACGCATAATGCTCTGAGATTAACTTACGAGCTTTTTCAGAAACACTTAAGGAAGTATTATTAGGGCTGCAAAAAGTATTGATGGAAATTCCAAGTTTATTTTCAATTTCCTCCTTTGATTGCACCAATTCTAAATATAGTTTTGATTCATCGTCTTTTGAAGATAAAAGGTGACTCATACTGTGAGAACCAATAATATGTCCATTTTGATGAAGTTTTTTTAAGTCATGCCAACTCAATGCGTTAAAATCTTCTGGTTCAGTATCAAATTTTGGATTCACTTTCGGTCTTATATTTTTTAAATAGAACTTCCTCCCAACTCCGTTTTCGCTTTCATTTATAAAATTTGGAACCACAAAGAAAAATGCTCTAATTCCAATGTCCTCTAGAACCTTCGCGGCATATAAATTATTTTTGAGTCCGTCATCAAAAGTGAAAAGTATTTTGGGTCTAGAACTAACTAGGTTTCCCTCCATTGGTGAGTAGAAATCACATGGGTTAATAAAGTCATAATGTTTTAATAGAAACCTAATAATTTTCCTAAAATTTTTTTCGAATTTTTTAGGGGTGCTGTGAAGGTTTAAAACGATTATATCAATAGGTTTCCAAGTTGTACTTAAAAGAAAATACTCCAAGCTCCCTATGAATGACTTAGCGTAATAAGCCGCGTTTTTTTTTTGAATAGTTTCTATTACCATGTATCAATATCTCCTCTTGTTAGCAGCCATCTAGCATTTATATTGCTAGGATCCAAATTCATTGGTTTGTAAATAAAATGAATTTTTTTGTCAATTTTTTTAAAGCCTGAAGCTTTTAATTTGCCTATTACTGATTGGTTATCAGAAGAAATAGCAAAGGAGACAATAGAAACATTGAATTTTTTTAATGCCATTTTGGTAAGTTGAGATAAAGCTGACTCCAACAAATCAAAACTCCCATAAAAATTACCTACTGTTAATTCATTAATAAATCGTTTGCGCTTAAAAACCTTGTACTCTAAAATTATATCTAAGCCTTTTGGTTGGAAGTATTGTTTAATTTCACCAAACTCCTTTCTCCATCCATTAAATGCTGATGTTTGGTTTGTTTGAATAAAGGAGTTGTTTCTAATATACTTATCATTCTCAAAAGTCGATTTTTGAGCGGTGGCTATAGGGAAAATACCCCCAATAGGATTTATAATTTTTATATACCATGCTAAATCAAATGGATTAGACCAACCGTCTCTAAGAAAGCTTTTAAAAGAAGCTTCTACTGGAAAACCAATTAAAAAATCAATTGAAGGATATTGCTTTTTTCCAAGAGTAATTTGTTCGAGCATCTTATTAAATAATCTTTGCCCTCTATAAGCAGGATTAACCAAGGAATTCCCACTTTGGTAAACAGTGAAATTTTTAGATTCTAAGGTCATAGGCCAGTAAAAAAAACTTTGAAAACCGGCTATTGTTTTACCATCTATAGCAACTATCATAATTGCTTTTTCTTTTTGAAAGGAATGGAAATAGAAATTTTTAAAATTCTTGTCAAAATTATTGTATGGTACATTATATTGCGACACAAACAGGTTTATAATCTGCTCATGCATCCAAGGTTCATAAAGTGTAAATTCCATAGAAAATATTTATGAATAAAAACAAAAGTATTCTAATTTGCTATTATGAAGTTGCTGACTATTTTGTAAACGTAGTGAATCTGCTGTCAAAGGAAGTCAATGTACATTTAATTCATTATCCGATAAGTACAGAGGCACCTTTTGAAGTTTTATTTAAAGATGAAGTTGAAACTTATCAAATTAATCATCTTTCTCAAGATAAAATAAGGGAACTTTTTCAAAAAATAAATCCCAATTTAATCTTCTTTGCTGGTTGGAATAATCCTATTTACAACAGTTTAATACCTTTTTTAGATAGGAGTCAGATATCACTGCTCGGTTTTGATAATTCTTTAAATAATTCTATTGAGCAATTGTTAAAAGCGAAATATTTTCAACTGTTTAAAAGAAAAACATTTGACTTTTGTTTTGTTCCTGGTGAAGGTCAAAAAAAATTGGCAAGGAAGATGGGTTTTCTTGAAAATCAGATATATACAGGAGCTTACACCGCAAATGTTAATCAGTTTATTCGAATTTTCGAAAAAAAATCAAGGTTAGAAAAATCAATACTTTATGTTGGGAGATATGTTAAGCACAAAGGCATATTTGAATTGTGGGATGCCTTTACCGAATTGGTTGATGAAGGGTTTAACAATTGGAATTTGATTTGTGCTGGTGCAGGAGATCAATGGGAGAAAAGAAAAATACACTCCAACATTAAGCATTTAGGGTTTGTGCAACCAAATGAAATGGAACCTATTTTAATGGATACCTCTATTTATGTTTTACCTAGTCATTTTGAGCCTTGGGGAGTTAGTGTACATGAAATGGCCGCAGCAGGGTTTCCTTTAGTTTTAAGTGATCAAATTGGAAGTGCAGAAGCTTTTTTGGAGGAAGGAAAAAATGGAATTTCATTTCCTGCAAAAAATAAAAATGCCTTAAAGGCCGCATTAAAGCAAATGATGCAAAAATCTGAAAATGAGCTTCAGGAGATGGGGGAGTATAGTCATCAATTAGCCCAAAAAATTACCCCACAAAAATGGGTTGAAACAATCCAAAAAATATTAGAGGATTTATAAGAAAAGTCCTTTCGAATCTCTTTTGCAAAAAGAGTGAGAAATCTATTTATTTTCCAAACTAGTTTTTCTTAATAAAAAGATTTCTCAATTAAAACAAAAACATTATCAATGTTTTGTTTTGTCATTTCGAAATGACAAATAGTGGTTGTCCATGTGTTGCTTTGAAAAGGCAGTGTATCTAAAACTCT
>Ga0222664_1001097_pt1 | contig 10966 bp, 12 predicted proteins | sample AntAcemetagen604_FD_181147 | JGI IMG/M metagenome (GOLD analysis project Ga0222664, IMG submission 181147) | Saline water microbial communities from Ace Lake, Antarctica - #604 | ecosystem: Environmental > Aquatic > Non-marine Saline and Alkaline > Saline | place: Antarctica: Ace Lake...
GCCGATATCCCGGCAAGGGCAGCCTGCGCCGCGCGGCGGGACAGCTCTTCGGCCGTCGGGATCGCATCGCGCCAACCGTCACAGGCCAGATCGATTACGATTTCCAGCGGCTTGAGCGCCGCGCCGCCGTCGCCCTCAAATATAGAAGAGGCTGCTTTCCGCATCATCTTTCGCTCAACCCGCCTTGTCTTTGGGCGGGCCGGCCTTCCGCCGGTCATCCGCGTCGTAGGCCTGCACAATCTTGGTCACAAGCTCATGACGGACGATGTCGACATCGGCAAATCGCACCACTTTGACAGCGTCGATATGGTCGAGAGTCGCCACTGCATGGCTCAGCCCCGATACCGTGCCGGACGGCAGATCGACCTGACTGGGATCGCCGGTGATCACCATGCGCGAGCCTTCGCCAAGACGGGTGAGAAACATCCGCATCTGAACCTGGGTGGCGTTCTGCGCCTCATCGAGAATCACAAAGGCGTGGGACAATGTCCGGCCGCGCATAAAGGCAAGCGGCGCCACCTCGATCTCGCCGGAATTCATCCGGTTCACCACCTGATCGCCGGGCAGCATGTCGTACAGCGCGTCATAAAGGGGGGCCAGATAGGGGTCGATCTTTTCACGCAGATCGCCCGGCAGGAAACCCAGCCGTTCGCCCGCCTCGACCGCGGGACGCGACAGAATGATCCGCTCCACCCGACCGGAAATCAGCATCGATACGGCCATCGCGACCGCAAGATAGGTCTTTCCCGTACCGGCCGGGCCGATCCCGAACACCATTTTTCCGTCGGAAAGCGCTTTGAGATAATCGGCCTGGCGGGCCGAACGCGGTGTCAGATGGCGCCGGGGAGTCCGCAGCACGACATCGCCGCCGGTCCGATGCTCAACGCCGGTCTCGACCGTACTTTTCGAGCTGGCCAGCCTGATCGCAGCATCGACCTCGGCATCGTCGACCGGCAGATTCTTCTCGAGCCGACGATAGAGTGCATTCAACGTATCGCCCGCCAGGATGACACCGCTTTCGGATCCTGAAATAGCCACCTTGTTGCCGCGCGATGCAAGACGCACGCCGAGCGCCTGCTCGATCCGGGCGAGATGGCGGTCATAGGCACCGAATAACAGCGGCAAAAGGCGGTTATCGTCGAACCCGAGGACGACGGGTTCCTCCGCGGGGCCCGTCTTACCGTTCGATCCATCCATCGTGAGACCCGATTTCAAGCGCCCTGCAACTCCTTGACCTGATTGTTGTGCGGATGGGCCTCAAGCTGTCCGGTCAGCGAATTCGCATGAGCCCCGCTGATAAGTACCGACGCCGTCTGTCCGAACATCCGGGCCGCCTCCGCCGCATCGGCACAGTCGACATGAACAGACTGCATATAAGGGCTGCGTCCGGCCACCTGATTCTCGTGCTTGCCACGGCGGTCGAACAGGATTTCGGTCGTCGTCCCGAGCGACGCCCGGTTAAAGGCGAGCTGCTGGTCGTTGACCAGCGCCTGCAGACGCTGAAGGCGGGCGGATTTTTCGTCCTCCGGCACGGTATCTTCCGCATCCGCCGCCGGCGTGCCGGGGCGAGCGCTGTATTTGAAGGAATAAGCCTGAGCGTAGCCGACGGCTTCGATCAGCGCCAGCGTGTCGGCGAAATCGGCCTCGGTCTCTCCCGGATGACCGACGATAAAGTCGGATGACAGGGCCAGGTCGGGGCGCGCGGCGCGCAGCCTCTCGACGATACGCAGGTAATCCTCGGCCCGGTGCTGCCGGTTCATCCGCGCCAGAATGGCGTCCGATCCCGACTGAACCGGCAGATGCAGATAGGGCATCAATTCGGGCACTTCGCCATGCGCGGCGATCAGGGCATCGTCCATATCGCGCGGATGCGAAGTCGTATAGCGCAGCCGCTCGACACCGTCGATGGCGGCCAGGGCACGGATCAAAGCCGCCAGACCGCCCTCGGTTCCGTGATAGGCATTGACGTTCTGACCCAGCAGGGTGATTTCCCGGACGCCGCCTTCGACCAGAAGCCGGGCTTCCTCCAGCACGGTCGCACCGGGACGCGAGAACTCCGACCCTCTTGTATAGGGGACCACACAAAAGGCGCAGAACTTGTCGCACCCTTCCTGAATGGTGAGAAAGGCCGAGGGGCCGTCCGCCTTGACCGGCGGCAGGAAATCGAATTTTGACTCGACCGGGAATTCCGTCTCGATCGCCGACCGACGGTTGCCTTCGTCCGACGCGGCCAGCATGGCAGGCAGGCGATGATAGCTCTGCGGTCCGACCACCAGATCCACATAGGGCGAGCGGCGCATGATCTCGTCGCCTTCGGCCTGGGCGACGCAACCGGCAACCGCGATGCGGGTGCCGCGCGCCTTGAGGCTGCGCAGGCGGCCCAGCTCCGAATAGACTTTCTCGGCGGCCTTTTCCCGGATGTGGCAGGTATTGAGAATCACCAGATCGGCATCTTCCGGATCATCGATCCGGGCATAGCCATCCTCGCCCAGAACATCCGCCATACGGGCGGAGTCATAGACGTTCATCTGACAACCATAACTCTTGATAAAGACTTTTTTCGCCAATGCGTCTTCCGAAGTCGCGGCTTCGGGGCCCCGCGTCCGACATCAGGCCACGTTACGACCCTGTTCCTCTATAGGGAGACAGTAGCACCGCGCCGACAATAGTCAATCACCGTCGACAGTTCCGCTCCATCGGCAGGCACTGCAGACCTGTCCCCGGCTCAGGACAGGGAGACGTCCGGAAGGACGGGCAACACCGTCCCGGTCTTGTCGTCATACTCACCCCGGTTCGCCGCATTCACGCCCTGGACAACCAGTTGCCGGCACCGCTCGGCCAGCTCCTTCCGCGACGCACAGCTGCCGGCGGGGATCGGCGCGTGAAAGACCACCTGCACGGTCGGCCGGCTGAAACCCAGCAGGGTCAGCAGATGAGGCAACAGCGACATGTCGCCATACCAGGCGAAATGCGGCCGCAGGCCGCGGTTGATCGGGATGCCGTCGAGCCTTGTATAGGCGATCGACACGGGCTGCACCGTCAACGGCGCATGATCGGGCGTTGCTTCGGCGACGGAGAACAGCGCGCTCTTGAAGGGCAGGACGTGAAGCCCGTCATTGCTGGTGCCTTCGGGGAACAGGATCAGATTATCCTTTTCCGCCAGCCGGGCGGCGATCTCATCACGCTGTTCGGCGGCGCGCGGCCCGCGCCGTGCAACAAAGACAGTCCGCGCCATGCGGCTGAGCGTCCCGAAAAACGGCCAATCCGCGACCTCGGCCTTGGCGATGAACGAGCCTTCGATCAACGAGCCCAGGACGACGATATCGGAGTAGCTGACATGGTTGGCGACAAACAGCGTCGGCCGGTCCGTCGATTGCTGGCCATGCACGCGGATATCGAAACCGAAAATCCGCGCACAGACCCGGTGATAGAGCTGCGGAATCCAGCGCGTCATCCGCGTGCCGAGCAGCAACGCCAGCGCCTGGAAGGGAAACCCCAGCGCCGTTGCCGAAAGGTACAGAACAGCCCTGTATGCCGAGCGTATCGGCGAACTCAGCCGTTCAGCGCGCGACGGACCAGTGAGCAGATCGTTCATAATGCCGAGAATACTTTTCAGTGATCAAATCTGTCTTAACGACAACGCTGACATCGGTGGTGTTGAATTGAGGGTCAACCACCGCCCCGTCGCCAATAAAGCCGCCGACACGCAGATAGCCCTTGATCAGCGGGGGCAGCGCCTTGAGCGCCTTTCGTTCGTCAAACGCATCGCGCGGCAGCATGTTCATATCGACACGACGCGACGGCAGCGCCCGGGGCCGCAGGGATTCGGGGGCGAGGTGACAGTGATAGAGATAGGACAGCGCTTCCGACAATTCCTCCGGATCGGCACCGGGCATGCTGGCGCAGCCGAACATCAGGCGGATATCGTGAATATGGACATAGGCGGCAATAGCCTGCCAAAGAAGCTGCATCGTCGACCGGCCGCGATGGTCGATATCGACACAGGATCGCCCAAGCTCCAGAATTTCGCCGTCCACCGTCAGCAGGGGCGATATCTCATATTCGCCGGTCGTGTAGAACCCGTCGTGACTTTCCGCGACACTGCGCCTGAGCAACCGATAGGTGCCGACCACACCGCCCGGCAGATCCGACCGGTCCTTGCTGATCACCAGCAAATGATCGCAGACCGCGTCGAAATCGTCGAAATCGCGCTCCCGGGCCAGATTTTCCGCCGAGGGTACTGCGCCCATTTCACCATAGAAAACACGGTAGCGAAGCGCCTGGGCCGCATCGATATCCGCCTCTGTCTCGGCAAGCCGGGCAATCAGCTCACCGGATTCAATCGGCGGGAATAATTTTTTTTCGGTATCGACGATCTGCAACTCTGCTGTGTCCATCTCGCGATCCCTGATAGTTGTTGATCGGTCAGGTTCAAAAACGCAGTCGAAGCCGCGCGTCCGGCCGCAGGATACAGTCACCCACAGTAAATGGGGTGGCTGTAACGGTTTCGCCACTGGACATGGTCAGCTATCCGACTTCTTTTTGCCGTCGCTCAGCCGAACGCCATATAATTCAAGACGTTCGCCGACAATTTCATATCCCAGATCGGCCGCGATACGCTGTTTGATCCGCTCCAGCTCGGCATCGTCGAACTCATGAACCTCGCCGGTGCGCATATCGATCAGGTGGTGGTGATGACTTTCGCCCTGTTCGGCCAGCTCATAGCGGGCGCGCCCATCGCCAAAATCATGCCGGTCGATAATATTGGCGATATCGAACATGCGGAGCGTGCGATAGACCGTGGCGATACTGATACCGGGATCGATATCCGACGCCCGCTGGTAGACCGTTTCGACATCGGGATGATCGGCGGATTCCGACAGCACCCGCGCAATCACGCGGCGCTGTTCCGTCATCTTCATGCCTTTTTCGATACAGGCGCGTTCTACAGCCGAAATCGGATCGCGTTTGCGGCTGGCTTTAAGGGTGTTGGGCATGGGTGAATTATACCGGAATCGAGGCGTTCTGCCTATCGATCACGAGCCCTGACATAAAGAATTCATAAAGCGCCCCTATTGCCATCCCGGCCCGCCTTCGGGGCCCCGGATATCTGGTGGATTTTCACGGGCCGCCGCACACCCTATATTGGGGCGGTGCCGTATATAAAGGGCGCACACCGCAATAGCTCGCATGGCCATCATGACCGCTCCTCCTGTCCGTCAGGACGCCGATTATTTTCTCGACATCACCGCAGAGGTCTGTCCCATGACTTTTGTCAAAACCCGGCTGCTGATCGAAAAAATGGCGGTTGGAGAAACGGCGCTGGTGCGGCTGACGGGTGAAGAGCCGCTTGAAAATGTTCCCGCCTCCGTCACCGAACTCGGTCATGACGTGCTGGGGCTAAGCCCCGAAACCGTGGGCGGTTCGGGATCCGGGGACAGTCACCTGCTGCATATTCGTAAAAACTAACCCCGGCGAGCAACGATCAGGCCGGGCCCGCACCTCGCATCCGGTCCTCCACGACAGGCAGGGCGCGGCGCATCGTATAGGCGTTGGTACGGCTGCCATCGGCGTTCTCATAATAATCGGGGCGACGGCCGACCTCGGTCAAACCGCGTCTCCGGTAAAGCTGGATTGCGGGGTCGTTATCTTCCGCCACCTCGAGAAAGAACCAGCGGGCACGTTCGTCTTCGGCGCGGTCGATCGTCTTTGCCAGCAACCGCGCGCCGATGCCCTGCGCGCGATGTTCGGCGGCAACGCCCAGCGACAGCAATTCACATTCATCGAGAGCAATCCGCGCCAGCGCAAAGCCGACGATCGAGCCATAGCCCGACCGGCGCGCGACAAACCCGAAGGCGCCCGGCATATCCAGCACCTGGCGGATCATGTTCGAATCCCAGGAATCGTAAAAACAGCGCGCATGCAGTTTGGCAACCACGTCGATATCGGCGGTCCGCAGAACTTCGATCATGTCGGCGGCCATCACGCGGCCTCCCCCGCGGGACGGCGCACCGCCGGCGGATGAATATAAAGCGGCGCCGCCGCCAGAGGGGCCTCCGCCCGGGACATTGCTATCGCCGCAACATCGGCGGCATCGGGAAGACACACCGCCTCGGCATGCTGCAGCGTCCCCCGCAGCGCGGGACTTGCTAAGGCGAGCAGTCGCGCCGCACCGTCACCAGCCAGAAGAGCGCCGGTTTCAGGAATAAGGGACAATGCGGCCTCGGGCGGCAACGCCAGAATCTCGCTCTGCGGCGTCAGACCCTGATCCGACGAAGGGTCAAACAGCTGCACATAGAGGTCCGTGCGGCGGGTCTCGAGCGCGATGACGACGGGCAACCCAGCCGAGGCAACCGGGTCCTTTACTGAGGCCGCGGCTACCGCCTCCAGCGTCGTGACGCCAACAACCGGAATACCCTGCGCCAATCCGATGCCGCGCGCCGCCGCAAGACCGGTTCGCAATCCGGTGAACGAGCCCGGACCAACCGTGACGGCGACAAGATCGAGGCTAGAGTACGCCATGCCCGCCCGCGCCATCACCGACTGAACCATCGGTATCAGCGCCTCCGCATGGCCGCGCGCCATCGCCGCACTGTCGGCCGCAACAACCCCGCCATCCACCGCAATCGCGACCGAGCAGGCCGAACAGGCGGTATCTATCGCCAGAACCTTCATGCCGCGTCGGCTCCGACCGTATGATCCTCGCTTGATTCGGTTTTATACTCCGACACCGGGTATCCTAATGAGTCAGGCAGAAAATGGATTTGATCGAAATCGTCCCATCGGACTTTGATGTCGATATCGCGCTCGCCTATGCGACGCCGGATAATTTCACCGGCGCGCCGGTTTATGCAACGCCCTATTGTTATCTGCACCGGACCGCTGCCGAGGCACTGCGGCGGGCGATTAACGGCGCTGCCGCGCTCGGGCTGCGCTTTCTGATCTTCGATGCCTTCCGTCCGTCCGAGGCACAATGGGTTTTGTGGAACCACACGCCGGATCCCGATTTTCTGGCCGACCCGCGGCGCGGCTCGCCGCATTCGCGGGGCGTTGCCATCGATCTGACGCTGATCGACGAATCGGGGAGCCCGCTGGATATGGGCACGGATTTCGATGCTTTCACGCCGCTGTCCCACCATGGCGCCAAGGAAATCGCCGCGGAGGCGCAGCGCAACAGGATGCTGCTGCTCGGCCTGATGACCGAAGCTGGATGGGACTTTTACCGAAACGAATGGTGGCATTACCAATTATTTAATTCCCGCGACTATACACTGGTCAGCGACGCAGAACTTCCTTGTCCGATAATGCCGGGTTGAAGAAGGGCCTCGCCGCCCGCTCCCGACAAAATACGATAAAGCATTGCATATGCACGACAAATAGGTCAAAAAACCCGTGATAGTCACAAAAGCGTAACGTTCTGAGAGGGGTTGGCAAACCGTTATGAACGTCACCTCGTATATTTTTATGCGCAGAATCCTGTTTTCCCTCCTGGCACTGATGTTGGCCGCACCGGTTTTCCCGGCTATTGCGGCCGATTCCGCCGTCGTGCTGATGTATCATCGCGTCGGCGAAAGCAGCTATCCCAGCACGAACGTCACGATTGAGCAGTTTGAGTCGCATCTCGCGGAGATTGCACGCGGAGGTTACAAAGTCGTGCCCCTGCCCACGCTGGTCAAGGCCGTGCGCGAGGGCCGGAAACTGGACGAAAAAACCATCGCCATATCAATCGACGACGCCTTTTCATCGGTCTATCGCGAAGCCTGGCCACGCTTCAAAAAGGCGGGCATTCCGTTCAGCCTGTTTGTCGCGACCGATCCGGTCGACAACCGAACCGGCGGCTATATGAGCTGGGACCAGATCCGCGAATTGCGCGACGGCGGGGTAACGATCGGATCGCAGACTGCCACGCACCCGCATATGCCGCTGCAGTCGGCGGACCGCAACAGGGTGGAGCTTGAAAAATCGAACGCGCGGTTCCGCAAAGAGCTGGGCAACGTCCCTGACCTCATCGCTTATCCGTACGGCGAATACAGCCTCGCGGTTGGTAAGGTTGCCCGCGACGCCGGTTTCGTGGCCGGTTTCGGCCAACATTCAGGGGTCGTGAACGGCAGGAGCGATTTCTTTTATCTGCCGCGCTTTGCCTTTAATGAATCGTTTGGCGATTTACGCCGCTTCCGGATGGCGGCACGGGCGCTTCCCATTCCCGTTACCGATGTAACCCCGGCCGATCCGTTCCTCGGCACGGGCACGACCAATCCGCCGGCCTTCGGGTTTACAGTCGAAGGGCCGGTCTTAAAGCGCCTGTCACGGCTCGCCTGCTACGCCTCGCACGAAGGGCCGGCAAGGATCGAGCGCCTTGGCGAGCAACGGATCGAGGTGCGGATGACCAAACCCTTTCCAAACGGCCGCTCACGCATCAATTGCACCCTGCCGGCACAAGATGGACGCTGGCACTGGTTTGGCCTGCAATTCCTGGTTCCGAGAAACCGTTAAAATCTGAAAACCGGTTGGCCTGAAACCACCCAGGCAGCGCCCGTTTCCGGACGCGAGCCCTGTCTGATCAGGTGTTCGGTGCGTCCTGGCCTGCCGACAGGGTGTCGCGCAGCCGCGCCCCGTCAAACCGCGTCAGCTTGTTGATCCGAATGATCGTATGAAGCGTTTTGATATAGTCCTCGCCCCGAGTCGAATAGCTCGTGAGGGCGCTGGCCAGATCGACGCCATTGAGGCGTTCGCCGGACTGGCGCGTCTGTGCCCGCACCTCCCTGAACCCCCTGTAAGCAAAATGGGTGTTGAGGTTACGGGCGTAGGACCTGACCCCGTCGATCAGATGATCGAAGGCCTTGACGCGAAACCGCTCGCCTTCCGGGCGCTTCTTGGGAACGATACCGGCGGCATCATCGCCCTTCTTCCAGATGCGCTGACCGAACAGGGCATTGCCCTCACGGGCAAAGCGTGACGTGCCCCATCCGCTTTCCTCGGCCGACTGGGCGAGGGCAAGAGACGGCGGCACGATGTCGACACGCCGCAGCAGCGCGGCATAATCGAGCTTTTCAAGCCCGTATTCCGTCAATTTATCGGCGAGCCAGGCCTTTTCCTCGACATGAAGCGCCGCCCCATTTTCGGACCGCTGCTGCAGCGATTTAATACGGGCGCGGTCCTGCAGGATCACGTCGTTGACATGGAGAATCAGCGGCAGGGTCAACTTTATAAACACCTGTTTGCGCTCGCGCGGCTGGCTGATCTGTGTGAGATCGGCGGGCATATTCCGCACAAAAATCCGCGGCACCTCGCCATGCTGGCGCACGTCCTGCAGACGATATCCGATATTCGAGAAAACCTCGGTGATCTTGGTTGCCGGGCCCAGCGCATACACATCGAAAGGTTTCGCGACCGCCCCTGACGATACGGCCAAGCCTGTCGCGCTAACCGGCTTCAAGGCAGGCACAAGACTGGACTGTGGGCCGGGCAACGGCGAGACACGCTGCTGCACGCTTTTGCTTTCGTCGGCACCGGACAATGAATCCGAGGCAACAAGGCCATAGAGCCCGGCAACCAGAAGCCCGGTTACCGCAAGAGCCGCCCGATCGAACCGGGACATTGTCTGCCATCCCGATTTCTGCTGACGCTTCATCGCTTAATCCCTCCGATTACCGGCGGCCCCTCCCGTTGCCGGCCCGGTTTTCCCCTAAAGTCTCATTTACCGAAAACGTGTCGCCGATTGCCGGTGCCGTAACTATCGATCTCTTGTTCGCCCGCCCCCTCACCGGGAGCGATTGCGACGCGCTATTTCCAGTAATTCAGCACTGGTTAATATCGCGTCGGCGCCAACCACGCGGAGCTACTTTGTTTAAGAATACATTAAGTTCAACCCCAATTTTCTGACATGATTCGGCAACCGACTCAAGCCGTTGATTCCATTGTCCGGAACCCTATCGTTCCGGATGCGGAATTATTAATTGGGTGATGGGGAAGCAGCAGAGCGGATCGCCAGAAAGCGATCAATTCCTAACAAACAGGGTTAAAGAAAACGGCCCGCGGGACAGCGCGCAAACGCCACTTTACGTGGCATGCGTGCCAACCGGGGATCAGGTCAGCGCGTCGATCCGCTCGGGCGACAGCGTTCCGGGAACCACGGTAATCGGGATCGGGAATTTGCCGGCAAACTTGCCCGCCAGGGAGGACACCAGCGGACCTGGGCCTTTCTTGTCGGTGCCCGCGCCCAGGACGAGAATGCTGATATTGGGCTCTTCTTCTATCAGCTTGAGGATTTCGTCGTCCGCCACCCCTTCCCGCACATAGAGGGTCGGGGTCGCGTCGATCATGTCCTGAACCTCTTCGGCAAGGCCTTGCAGTATGCGTTCGGCTTCCTGCCTGTTCTCTTCGCGCATGAGTTCGCCGACAGACGCGAAATGCTGGAAATCGGCAGGCTCTAACACATAAAGCAGCGCGACCCGCCCGCCGGTATGCTGAGCGCGGCGGCAGGCGAAACGAAGCGCCACCGACATTTCCTCGGACGCATCGACGACCACCAGGAAAATACGCTCGGACTGTATCTGCGCGTCGGTCGAGCGCCGGCCCGGGCCGCGATAGGACCCAGCCTTGATGGGCGCGCTCGACTCCGCGTCTGATGTGGATGGATCGGGCGCTTCCTGTTCGGACATCGTCATACCTTCCTGAAGATCACTCCAGCGAACCAACCGGCAAACAGGGCGATCAATATGGCGATAATACCGTAGACCGCGGAATGCTGATGGGCAAAATCAAAAATCGCCGCCTCCAGACCCGCTTTGCGGACCGCAAGCGTCGTCCGGGTGGACCCGACGACTTCGCCGTCCCGGAACAGATAGACATCGGCGGTATAAGCGCCGGTCGGCACATTGGCCGGAAAGGTCAGATCGGCCCTGAACAGGCGTCCGTCGACCACCGAAATGCGCGCCGGCGCGACGCTGAACAATCCCTGAACCTG
>Ga0222664_1001099_pt1 | contig 10937 bp, 15 predicted proteins | sample AntAcemetagen604_FD_181147 | JGI IMG/M metagenome (GOLD analysis project Ga0222664, IMG submission 181147) | Saline water microbial communities from Ace Lake, Antarctica - #604 | ecosystem: Environmental > Aquatic > Non-marine Saline and Alkaline > Saline | place: Antarctica: Ace Lake...
CACACGACAAATCTCGTTTGAAGAAAAAATTCGCCACAGTGCGTTTTTCGATGACCTGACCGGTTTAGCCAATCGATCGCTGTTTATTGACCGGGTCGAACGCGCCATTACTCGTCGAGAACGTGGCGTCAGAGATGATTTTGCTGTCGTTTTTGTCGACCTTGATGGCTTTAGCACAATCAATGAAGGCCTAGGTCATCTGCACGGTGACAAATTGCTGAAAGTCGTCGCTACTCGAATTGAACAAACCGTTCGGCCAGACGATACGGTTTCTAGATTCGGCTCCGACATCTACGCGGTACTACTTGATCCTGTGGACTCTGCAGCGGGCGCTATTGAGGCCTGTCAGAGAATACAAAAGGTCATTGGGACACCGATTGATCTTGGTGATGAGCTGGTCGATTTTTCGGCCAGCTGCGGCATCGTGCTCCATCGCGCCGGTACAACCGCCCAGGAGATTATGCGGGATGCCGATACAGCCTTACATCGGGCCAAAGCCGATGCTAAAGGTGCGCACATCATCTTTGATGACTTGATGTATAAGAACGCACTAAGTTTTATCAAGCGCAAGAGTTCGATGCAGCAAGCACTTAACGACGGCGTGTTTGAGGTTTATTACCAACCGATCGTTGATGTGCAAACCGAAAGGCTGGTGAGTATGGAAGCGCTCATTCGCTGGCCACATCCAACGGAAGGGCTTGTTTCGCCAGTGGAGTTTATTCCCATTGCTGAACGAACAGGCCTAATCCTGCCGCTCGGCGAATATGTGCTGCGAGCAGTGTGTAATCAGATTAGCTGCTGGAATCGCCATGGTATCGGTGGTTTTCGGGTTGCTGTGAACTTGTCTGCAAGGCAGTTTGAAAATAATGTCCCTGATCTGGTGGGCGGCATTATTCGTGAAACAGGTATTTCTCCGCAATCTCTTGCGCTGGAGATCACTGAAGGTATCGCCATGAAGAATGTTGACCAGAACATTCGCATGTTGAAGGAACTAAGGGCCCTTGGACTTAGCATTAGTATTGACGATTTTGGAACCGGGTACTCGTCGCTCGCCTACCTCAAACGTTTTCCGCTGAACACGCTAAAGATTGACCGATCGTTTATTCAGGACATCACCCAGAATACTGACGATCAGGAAATCACCAGGGCCATTATAGCGATGGGGCAGAACCTTGGCCTTAAAGTACTGGCAGAAGGCGTTGAAACCGAAGAACAGGTCGCAATATTACGCGATAGTGGTTGTGACTATATTCAAGGTTATTTCTACAGCCGTCCGCTACCGGCCGCTCAACTCGCCAAATATCTGAAGCAGGAAAACCTCTTACGCCTAGAGGTTGAGGCTACGGATATAGAGGGTACAGATGTCAATGCCGCCGAGCGGCAAGCAACACACAATTTGGCGCCTGGTCAGATCTGAGCCACGGGGTAAGGGGGCTTGCCCGTAGGTCTGATCAGCTTCGAATTGCTGGCAGGATCTTTTTGATTCTGCTGTCCAACTGCGAGACACTGCCGGGCAAATGAATGTTAGATAAAGGGAAAAATATGCAGAATCGTGAAATTCATCTCGTCGCTCGTCCAGACGGGCTACCCAAGCAAGAAGACTTTGCTCTTGTTGAGACCGAACTGAACTATGACGGGAAGGGCGTTCTTGTCAAAAATTTACTGATGTCCGTGGACCCAGCAATGCGACCGCCCATGACCAATGGCCAAACCAAACTCGACGAAGCATTACCTGCTGGTGCGATGGGTAAGGTTATGGAAAGTGATGATGATGCGTTTCCGGTTGGTACCTATGTTCAGCACAGGTTTGGTTTTCGTGAATACGTGGTAGCAGCAGCGAAAGAGTTAACCAAAGTCGAAGTTGAAGACGAGCCGCTTTCTACACATATGCACATTCTTGGTATGACGGGTTTAACCGCCTACGGTGGTTTGCTGGTAACCGGTGAACTAAAAGATGGCGAAAATGTTTTTGTCTCAGCAGCAGCCGGCGCTGTCGGTTCCGTTGTCGGCCAAATCGCCAAAATTAAAAATTGTCGGGTTGTGGGTAGCTGTGGCTCCGATGAAAAGGTCCGTCATTTAATTGATGACCTAGGCTTTGACGATGCATTCAACTACAAAACCTCAAGTATCAGTAAAGAGTTGCACCGTACACTGCCTGACGGTATCGATGTCTATTTTGAAAATGTCGGCGGTGCTCATTTGGACGCTGCTTGCGGTCAGATGCGTTCGTTAGGTCGCATTCCTGTTTGCGGCATGATATCCGCATACAACAATAAGGGCGCGCGATCAGAGGGTGTCACGACGCTTTCTAACATGATTTATAACCGCATCACGATGAAAGGGTTTGTCGTTTACGAATTCGAACATATGCGCGCGCAGTTTTTGTCAGATATGCGGCAGTGGCTGAAAGAAGGCAAGCTGAAGTATGACGAGACCATTCTGCATGGCATCGACCAGGCGCCAGCAGCACTAATCGGACTTCTGCAGGGCCAGAATACTGGCAAAATGCTGGTCCAACTGGCAGCAGACGACTGAATCCTATACTAGCTTTATGAGTAACGACGGTGGGCGGTTCGATATTTGCCCACCGCTTTCTAAGTCCTCCGGCAAGCGCCTGATGCAGAGCTTATGGATAGTCTGTTTCGATAACTGTATTCTGGCTGCTAGTCGAAAACCACAGAGCATAAAAAATGAAAACGCGAATTACAGAACTATTTGGTATTGAACATCCTATTATTCAGGGCGGCATGCACTTTGTTGGCCTAGCAGAATTAGCGGCTGCTGTTTCCAACGCCGGCGGATTGGGCATTATTACTGGCTTGACGCAGGGCACACCTGAGAAGCTCGCCAAGGAAATCGCCCGTTGCAAAGAGATGACTGATAAACCCTTCGGTATCAATATGACGTTTCTACCGGCTGTCACCCCTCCAGATTATGAAGGTCTGTTTAAGGTCATCATCGAGAGTGGCGTAAAAGCGGTCGAAACTGCCGGTAACAATCCTGCTAAATGGCTACCAATGCTGAAAGAAGCCAACATCAAAGTTATCCATAAATGTACTGCCGTCAGGCATGCATTAAAGGCTGAGAAAATTGGCTGTGACGCGGTTTCTGTTGATGGTTTCGAATGTGGTGGTCATCCAGGTGAAGACGATATACCCAATTTTATTTTGCTGCCGCGTGCTGCAGAAGAGCTAACGATCCCATTCGTTTCTTCTGGCGGTATGGCGGACGCACGAAGTCTTGTCGCATCTCTGGCTATGGGCGCGGAAGGCATGAACATGGGCACGCGTTTTATCGCAACACAGGAAGCGCCAGTTCACGACAACGTTAAGCAGGCTATCGTTGCGGCGTCGGAACTTGATACGCGTTTGATTATGCGCGGTTTGCGTAATACAGAACGAGTGATGAACAACGCTGGTGTTGAGAAGCTTATGGAAAAGGAAAGAACGCTAGGCGCGGCCCTTAAGTTTGAGGACATCATGCCTGAGGTCGCTGGTATCTACCCACGCGTTATGATCGATGGTGATGTTGAAGCAGGTGCATGGTCTTGCGGGATGGTAGCGGGCTTGATTCACGACGTACCGACCGTAAAAGAATTGATTGATCGCATCATGCGTGAAGCTGACGAGATCATCTCCAAACGGTTGACCTCAATGCAATCTGCTTAGCACCACTAAATCCACATCAAAATCGCGTCGAGAAAAACCGGACACTAGTCCGGTTTTTTTTGCGCGAAAGCTTTGCTCACCTGTACCCACCATCGAACGGCCGCGCGCCTCTCCAGGCGCAGGCTAGGATTCTGCTAACCATCACGATCGTTTCTAAGGTTTTGGTTAGGCATGATCTATGCATTGGAAAGTTAATCGCCATTTTTGGCGACTTCGAGGTTTGTTGTTCGCCAAAACTGGCTACTTTTCCTTAAATATACGGCCACTTTTGGCGACATATTAGAATTTTGCACTTGGGGGTGGGTCCAGTCTGCGGTAACGTGTTGATATGGAAAGACAAAGATTAACAATAATTGTAACTCGCCATTTTTGGCGAACATTAAGTTGTTAGATGCCATGGGTGAATTCGAATACATTGAAGCTGCGCAGCTCGCGATCAATTGGATGATTGATGGTTCGATGAATACTGTTGGAGTCACCTTTGCTTACATTGTGGCCGCTTATCTAGCAGGCAAAAGCCTGTCGAGATCTGCAGCGGTGGGTCTGACGATTTTGTACACCTTGTTTATCATTAGTCCGATTACCGGAGTCCTAGGAGCAACGAGAAATTATGTGCTCACGATAGAGCGTTACCACCATGTTTTCCCAGATGGCTGGGCATTCGGCACTCCGCCAGGACTGTTTGAATTAGGCTTGATCAACATCGGACCACTAGTTCTGGGCTGGTTTGGCAGCTTGTTCTATCTTCATTTCTACCTTCGAAAAGGCATCTAACATGGGCTTGAAGGCGCGGCTTCACCGCTCGGACACATCGCTCCACACCCCGTTTGCGAATAGCTTCGACATTTTTCCGCAAACGGTGCGCTCCGCGCTGTGCCGCTTAAGCAGGTGTTAGGCGCCTAAGGGTCATAGAATGATATTCATATCTCACAACCATCGGGATAAGCCAATCGTTGAACAGTTTGCATTGAGGCTCAGAGATATTGTTGGGCAAGATAAGGTTTTTTATGACTCCTGGTCGATGCAACCTGGGGACGGGCTCATTGACAAAATGAACGAAGGTCTTGCTGTCTGTAAACTTTTCCTGTTCTTCGTTTCAAAAAACAGCTTACAGAGCGACATGGTAAAACTCGAGTGGCAAAACGCAGTGATGAAACATGCGAGTGGTGACATTAAGCTCATCCCGATCAAACTCGATGACTGCTTAATGCCACCAATTCTACTGCAGAGTCTTTATATCGATCTATTTGGAAAAGGACTGGAAGTTTCCCTACGGCAAATTGTAGATGTTCTTGAAGGCAAAAACACCTACAGTAAGGGACCTCAGGAGTTTTCCAACCTCAGGGCATACTGCTATGCGGAGGGCAATTCGTTTATCGTCGAAGTACACGCGGAACATTTCCTTGAACCGATTTCAAGCTTCTTATACTTAACGAATCTCGAAGAGAATGAAATCAGTTTCACCTATAAATCAGGAAATATGTGTAACGCCGGCTTCAACAAAAACATCACTCTCGCAAACGGTGATATGTGTAACGCGCAGTTGATGGCCGCCGAAAAAGGAACAGTTCCTGGCTTTCCATTTGTGGTTGAAGTTAGCGCTAAATCAGAGAAGAGACCCATTCTTAACGGAGTGTTGCATGAAAAGAAACAAGGTGAATGGATGCCGATTCCATTTATTCCAAGTCGCAGAAGTTCAGGCATCTAACATGAAGTTGAAGTCGTTCTTCAGTAAGTTGCGCATGATCCTCCACTTGGACTTGGCAATCTGTCATCAAAACTGCTTCACAATTTTTCCGCCAGAACTGCTACGCCGCTTAACTGGGTGTTATGTGCCAGGGTGCGCGAATGGATTCTGATACTCGCGACTTGTTGTACTTGATTGCTGAAGTTTCCATTGCGACTGTCGCGTTGTCGGGGATTACGATGGTCGTTGCAATATCAGGACTAAAGCTGAATGTTCATCGAACGGGACAAATTACGGTTCAACTAAGGATGGCATTTATCGTCGTTGCATTTTCACTCCTCCCGTTGCTTCTACTCCAGTTTGATCTGCTTGAAGACCTGCTATGGAGAATCGCCACCGGAAGCTACATCCTAACAATCGTGTACGTGATGATTCGTAGCGTAATGCAGGCAGAGGGCTATGACCGCCTTCCTCCTAAATCAGCCCCATTAGTGGTGATTACAGCTATTGGCGCATTCACACTCCTTCCACTTAATCTATGGTTGGCAACTAGTTGGCCCTACATGACGCAACTTTGTCTTGGGTGGGCTGTGTCGATGGGTCTTTTCATAAGATTTATATATGAGATATTGTCAGAGAAGCGAGAATCAGGAGGCACATAACATGCAGTTGAAGTCGTGGCTTCGCCACAGGGGCGCCCGCCGCTCGGACATAGCAACCTGTCACGCAAATCACGTTGCGATTTGCGCGCCACGTGAGCGCAGGCCGGAACCCCTACGCCGCTTAACTGGGTGTTATGCGTCTCGGGACGGTCTCGCGTGAACTGGGATGCGTTAGGTGCAATTGCCGAACTATTAGGTGCAACTGCAGTCTTCGCTACGTTGGCGTATCTAGCTGTTCAAATTAGACAGAGCAATATTGTCACTCGGGAACAAGCCCAATATCACATGCTTCAAAATCAACTGAGCTACTTCGACAAGCTCGCCGAAAGCAAAGAATTTGTTCGTACTGTTTACGGCCCAGAACAAACAGAAGATGAAGTTCGCTACCGACAGCACGAATCCCACATCGTGGGCCTATTGTTTCGTTGGAACTGGGAGTACCTTAGAGTGCAAGACGGTATCTATCCAGTTGACGCACTTCCCATAGAAGGGTTCAGGTGGCAATACAAGACCATTGGAATTCGGGAGCAATGGGAAGAGAAGAAGTCGTGGCTAGATTCAGGTTTCGTTGCGTTCATGGAGTCAGAAATCATCCCCTTCGCGGGGGACGCCTAACATGCAGTTGAAGCCGCACATTTCATGCGCTCGAACGAAGCACCTCCACGCAAAATGTGAATCACATTTTGCGTGCAGGTGCCGAGACGTCGGATCGCTTCGCCGCTTAACTTTGTGTTAGGTGGCCGAGTATGCTGTTTGCCAAACATCTAAGAGAGCAAGTAAAGCAGGGCGAGATAACGACCAGTATCAGAATTTGGATAAGACCGAGAGTAAAAATCGGGGGAAAGTATTTGCTTGAAGACGGGCATGTAGTTGTTGATAAATTGATTTGTATAGACTGGGAAGCCGTTACTCCCAAGCTGGCAAAGGCGTCTGGTTTCGTTGATGTCGCTGATCTGCTAAAGACTGCGAAACACGGTAAAGGTGAGAACGTCTATTTAGTCGAGTTTCACTATGAAAAAGACGACGATTACTCAGATGAGAGAGGCACCTAACATGAAAAACTACACTAAGGCCAAGCGCAGAATCGATTAGGAACTAGCAACCTGCCACGCCGTCTAACTGGGTGTTATGTATCGGGGAGTTTTCAATGAAACTACAGGTTTTTGATCCGCAGGCAATCTCTAAAGAGTCGAAGGAAATGGAATTTAGAGACCTTGGCAAGTTTGATGACGGTGATGCTGGTGTGTTCTGGTCTAGTGAAGGCGGCCCGTCTCCTTGGGAGATGCATCCTGACTGTGACGAGTTGTTGCATGTCGTTGACGGCGAGATTGATGTGGAGGTACTGCCAAGCAACGGGGCGGAGGCAAGTTGGGCTAATATGCAAAGAGGTTCGTTCCTCGTTGTTCCAAGAGGTTGTTGGCACCGGCAATACATTCGCACGAAGTCAACTGAGTTTTACCTCACGCCGGGTCAAACTCTGCACTCTCAAGCAAAGGATCCACGTGTCGACACATAACATGCAGTTGAAATTATTGCTCCGTCTTTGCAGGTTAGCTGAGTGTTAGAGGGAGTTGAGGGCGTGCGCCACGCTCTTCTAATAATTGACCCTGTTGAAGATTTCTTTTTGAAGCCTCTTGGTCATGCTTAGAGTCAAGTTCAGCCGTGAGGGTGATTGGGACCGTTTTGACCACACTGATCATCTACAACACAAGGTTGGAGCGGTCGTCCGGTTATGTATACTCGGCGCAATCGTTGCCAGCACGGTTGGGGCTGTCTAGCATGCCGTTTAGTCCATCCCTATGCGTCGTTTCGACGCGCCGCACATGGATAGATATCGAATCTGAGCAGAAGATTCACTTTTTAGCAGAACACCAATCAAGAAAGGTAGAGGTATAACGTTTTGCTTAAGTTTGCTCCGGGTCTTTGCTACTCTGCGTTACGGCGTTCTCAATGCTGCAGCTCAACAGGGTATTAGATGTCAGAGACTACTGTCGATTGTCCGTATTGTCCCTTGCGTCATCCCGACGATCGGATTTTGTTCGAACGTGAACTTGTGCTGTATTGTGTCAACGAGTCCTTTCAAGGTGCTCTTAAATATTCCGGCATCATAATCCCCAAAGCTCATCGGCCAACTCTGTTTGACCTAACAGAGTCAGAGTTGAGAGAGTCCTTCCTATTGCTAAGGGAAGTGAAAGAATGGCTAGAAAAAACCTACCAACCCGAAGGCTTTAACATTGGATGGAATTGTGGAAAGGTAGGAGGGCAGGAGGTCATGCATGCTCACATGCACGTAATTCCAAGGTTTTCAGCTGAACCGCTAGCTGGTCACGGAATCCGAGCAACTCTCAAGTCAGAGCAGAATATCTGGTGATAATGGCATCTAAAATAGCAATCAATTTTAAACCTGCGGTGTTTTTCCTCAGCTGGTCGCCGTACAAGGCCACAAAAAATTTTTGCCAACATGGGGTTGAGCTCTGTAAAGCTCAATCTGTGTTCGCTGATCACTTCTCTCTAACCTCGGCACTGGACGCTGCAAAGTTGCGCTATTTGTCGCGGCGCTGGACATAGCGCCATGCATGCATGTGGCTTAGTTATCGGGGCAACCGGTATGCTAGCGGAAGCGACAATATCTCTTTCAGCGAGGTGTGATTTACTCACTTTTACAGCGCAAAGTTCGCAATCAATTTCTAGGATGTCCAAAGTACTTGAGCATACCAATGCGCGCTGCATTGGCTTAACTCTGGATTGGAACGAAGAAACCAAGTTCCTTGCTCGGCTTGCGGCGCACTGTGATGAGTATGGCTATCCTTCACTTATTGTCGCCTGGCTTCACGATGATCGCTTGGGTGCTAAGATCGCGACGTTCTTTGCAATGCATGGTGAACGAACAAAGTTCTATCAAATTCGAGGTAGCGCTGCCGCAAAACCGGGCACAGGCACCGCGGTCATCGCTGACCAGCATTTATCCTATAAAAATCAGGACTACCACGAGATAATCCTGGGCTTTGAGCTTGAACCCAGCGGATCCAGATGGCTGTCAAATTCTGAGATTTCTGCTGGCGTCATCTCAGCGATTGATAGCGGCGACTCTGTATCCGTGGTTGGTGTCGTTGACCCCTGGGCGTCGAGACCGTGAGGTGCATGCCTGGTGTGGGATATGAGTCGGTTTTTGTATCCCGCTTGCTGGGGGCCTTGCGCCTTATTAAACGTCCATTCTTGCCGTGCTAGGCTCGTGATCAAATGCCCCTTATGAAGCACAGTATCAGACTTTTGCTTACCGGAGGTCCAGGTGCAGGCGCAAGCACAACGGGCGAAAGACTATCGACGCGGCTCGATATACCATGGATCGATTCTGACGACTATTTCCACAAACCAACCAATCCGCCCTTCCAGGTGCAGTATTCCAAGGAAGAGAGAAGTGAGCTTATACACGCAGAGTTTGCTCGGTTCGAGTCTTGGATCCTTAGTGGGTCCATTTCAGCATGGGATATTCATGATGTAGAGTTTACCCACGGTGTTTTGATCGACATTGGCTCAGAGGTCAGGCTGAATCGATTGAAGATCAGAGAGCGCGAGAGATTTGGCCTGCGGATCAATGCAGGAGGGGATATGTACGAGGCGCATAGGGAATTTATGAATTGGGCTGCCTCTTACGAGTCCGGAGAACTTGACGGTAGAAGTCTGCCTCGCGAGAAGGCTTTTATGGCCCAACATTGCAGTCATTTCTTATCGATAGACAAGCAACACACTTTAGATCACCTTGAGAAGGTGATCCTGGCGTTTATTGGCGGCGATGCCAACTGAATTGAGATGTCTAGTATTGAGATGAATCGGCCATGCTACTGGACGCCAACGCTTGCGATAATATGCGGGCTCAGCACGCGAGGCTTCGCGCGGACCATCTATTTGCCGTTTACCATTTACCGCCTAACTAAGTCTTAGACCCCATGGATGCATTACTCATTATCGATGTACAGCAGGCACTGATCGCTGGCGCATACCAGGAGCAAGAAGTTCTTGCCGCGATCAACACCGCGGTTAAACATATAAGAAGCAGAAACGGATTAGTTGTCTATATCCAACATTGCCATTCGAATTTCGAGCCTATGAAGAAAGGCAGTGCTGGCTGGCAACTGCATAAGGCATTAGACGTGCGAGACGAAGACATCAAGGTCGAGAAAACAGCGTCGGACGCTTTCTATGAAACAAACCTGGACGAGCTTCTGCGCAGTCGAAACGTAGAGCATCTCTATGTTGCGGGCCTGCAGACTGAGTTCTGTATTGACGCCTCCTGTAGATCTGCGTTAAGTAAGGACTATCGGGTAACCCTTGTCAGTGATGGTCATACCACTGCAGTTGCGCAGCTCCAGGCGCAACAGATCATAGACCATCATAATTATGCACTCGCCAATCTTGCTCACCCAAAGCATCAGATTCGGCTTTTAGCAAGTGCAGAGGTGTAGAGGTGTAGAGGTGTAGTGGCGAGCTGTAGTGGGTAGGTCTAGTGGGGAGCTATAGGAAAAATGGTGTCGATCGCCAACAGCTTAAAAATGGGACAAGATAAAGAATGACAAATGACGGGATCATTGTTTCCAGTGATGTGACCTGCGCAACCTGCAAAGCAAATTGTTGTCGCTTGGAGGTCCTGTTGATTACGGAAACGGGTGTGCCAGAACGCTTTATCGAATTTGATCAGTGGGGTGGCATGACCATGGCGCGTTTAGATGATGGATGGTGCGCCGCTTTGGATCGAGATACCATGCTTTGCTCTATTTACGATCGACGCCCATTGATCTGTCGTGAGTTTGAAATGGGTGGCTATGAGTGTCTTGTTGAGCGAACTGACCTAAACACATAACCAGCAATTCAACTGTGTGGCGTTATCACGGTGTTCTATCGGATCGTCGCGGCATATCCGCT
>Ga0222664_1001100_pt1 | contig 10936 bp, 12 predicted proteins | sample AntAcemetagen604_FD_181147 | JGI IMG/M metagenome (GOLD analysis project Ga0222664, IMG submission 181147) | Saline water microbial communities from Ace Lake, Antarctica - #604 | ecosystem: Environmental > Aquatic > Non-marine Saline and Alkaline > Saline | place: Antarctica: Ace Lake...
AGTCGCCAGTTTGTAAGGGCTGCAAGACAACTAATCGCAGATAAGATAATTCTTGACCAGAAGGAATTATGCACCAAATACAACTACGACAAGTCCTTCTTTAGTAAGATTGCAAAGGGAGAGCAAAGCGTTCCTTATGATGTCTTATATCAATTTGTATTGGACTTCAAATTGAATCCTTCGTATTTCTTTCCAAGCCAAAACAAGACTGAAAGCCTCTATTTACAATAAAATAGAAGATCCACACTTTCTTTATTCAACTTACTACTGAGTAAGTTTGTTGATTTATTCTGGTTACTATAAAGAAAGTTTACTAAATTTGTGTCAGTATTAATTCTAACAACAATTCTGGTAGATGAATCAAGCCATAGAAGACTTTTTTACAAGCGAAATAAACCAAACAATCAGTAGCACGATTAACGAAAAGGTTTTAACCAATCAATATACCGATACCGGGGCTAGAGTAATGAACCTTTGGATTAAGGATGGCCTATTAGATGATGACAGATCAGCATCACAGACCAGGCATAAATTTTCGATGGTTGAAGCTGTTTGGATAAGCATCGTAGAAGAGCTTCGGGATATAGGCCTGGAAAAGGAGAGAATTAAGAAAGTTAAAACACAATTACTCGTTTCAATTGATGGTGTTGATTCGAGATACCCATATCTTGAATTTCACTTAATCTGCTCAATTTTATACAAACGGCCATTTTTCATTTTGATAGATAAAGAGGGGAACTCAAATATTGTAGGGCTTGACAACTATGTAGCCATTCTTCAAACGGAGAATTTATCCGGTCATATTGTATTTAGCTTGGAAACCCTTTTTCAAAAATTGATCTCCAAGATAGACCAATCCAAATGGACGTTTACCGAGATATTCAGGCTATCTAAGGAAGAGTTAGAGTTATTGGCTTTTATAAAAATGAACAACTTCCAAACCGTTAAAATTGTTAGAAGGAATGGGGAGATTGACAGGTTGGAAGGAGTTGAGAAAATCAATTCTGAAAAAAGAATAGTTGACATTCTTAATGAAGGAGATTACCAAAATATTGAATTAAAACAGGAAGACGGTAAGGTGGTATGTATTCACCGAACCGTAAAAAGAAAATTATAACGCTATGATTAACATTCAGGCATCATTCCAAACACCAGTCTTACTGAATAAATCAGGGGAAGGGCGATATGATGAAAAATGCAAGCAAAAGCTGCTGTTTCTCAAAATGAAACATACAACCGAATAATTAAATCTGAAAAAATGACTCCGGACAGATTGAAAACATTTCCGGGATTTGAAAATATAGATGAAAGTGAAGCAAAGCATGTCATTGAAACCCTGGAATGTTTTTGCGGAGCGATAGTAAAACATATATCGAAGAAAGAAACTTATGAAGAACCTTGAAATATTTAAGTCGTTTGCGAAAGAGTCCAATGCTCAAAAGATAAATGTTGACGGGAAAGCCGTTATCTACACAAGAGTATCTACTAAAGAACAAGCAGAAAATAATGCTAGTCTTGAAACACAGAAAAAGTACTGCTTAGAGTTCGCTGAACGAAAAAATATTGAGGTTATAGAATATTTTGGAGGAACGTATGAGTCCGCCAAAAGTGATGAACGAAAGCACTTCCAAAAGATGCTTTCATTCGTAAAGCGTAAAAAAAATATTTCCTATATCATCGTTTATTCATACGATAGGTTCTCTCGAACTGGTGCAAATGGAGCTTATATCAGTGAGCAGCTCAAAAAAATTGGAATTGCAACCATGTCAGCGACCCAAGAAGTCGATTCGATGACTGCTGCAGGGTCTTTCCAACAAAACCTATACTATTTGTTTAGTCAATTTGATAATGAGCTTAGAAAAGATAAATCGGTAACTGGAATGCGTGAGAAACTAAGAAAAGGATATTGGATTGGAACTATCCCATTTGGGTACACTAACCTGAATCCCGGCAAAGGAAAGGTGCAGGAGATTGTAATAAATGACGAAGGAAAAATATTACGAAATGCCTTTATTTGGAAAGCCAATGAAGGCATTACCCACAATGAAATATCACAGAAGCTTGATAAAAAAGGATTAGACATTAGTGCTAAGAAATTGAGCGACTATTTTAGAAATCCTTTCTATTGTGGTTTAGTTGTAAGCTCACATATTCCTGGTGAAGTCATTGAAGGAAAACACGAAGGATTAGTGTCCAAAGAAATATTTCTAAAAGTCCACAAATCACTAAACCAACGAGGGTATGGAGAAAAGAACAATGCAGATTGCAAAGATCTGCCATTAAAGCAATTTGTAAGATCTTCTGACTGCGGAACACCATACACAGGGTATTTAGTTCGTAAGAAGGGCTTATTCTATTACAAGAACAATCGAATTGGAGCTAAAGAAAACAAGAGTGCTAAAGTCATGCACGAAAAATTCTCTGACCTATTAAAAAACTATCAGATCACTGACAAAAAATACATCGCCCCAATGAAAGAGGTGATGTATCATACTTTTAAATTTGAGCATGAAGCAAAGATTCAAGAGACTGCTGTGCAACAGAAACAAATTTTGGAACTATCCACGAAGCTGGAAAGATTAGAAGAGCGATACGTTTTTGAAGAAATTTCTCAAACTCAATACGAGAAATTCAAACAACGCATGGATTTGGAGAAATTAAAAATTGAGGAAAATCTATACAATGACGGTTTTAATTTATCGAACCTTGAAAAAGCGATTGAATTATCCTTGAAATATTCGCTAAAACTCCCTGAATTGTGGGGTTCTGGTGATTTGGAAGTTAAGAGAAGTATACAAAATATGGTATTTCCAGATGGTATTCTGTATGACTTCAAAAAAGGCAATTATCGAACCTTGCGAACAAATTCAATTTTTGACCTAATCCCTTTATTATCAAGTAATTTGAACGGCAAAAAAAAAGGGACAAACTCGAAAAAATTGAGTTTGTCCCGTTCAGTACCCGGGGCGGGACTTGAACCCGCACGAACATAATGTTCACAGGATTTTAAGTCCTGCGTGTCTACCAATTCCACCACCCGGGCGGACCGGTCTTTCGACCTTTTAACAAAAAAAGAACTCCCTAAGGAGCTCAAATTTTATTGAGCGGGAGACGAGATTCGAACTCGCGACCCCGACCTTGGCAAGGTCGTGCTCTACCAGCTGAGCTACTCTCGCAATTGGAAGGCAAAAGTAATTATTTTTTCATTTTAACAAAGAAATTATCCTTTAAGTATATTTTTTATTTCATTTAATTTAAGAAGTGCTTCAACTGGCGTTAAAGTATCAATATCAATTAATTCAATTTCGTGTTTAATTTGGGCTAGGGTAGGGTCATCTAGCTGGAAAATACTCAATTGCATTTCGTTTTGAGCTTGGTTGGTAAGTTTTGTTTTTGCTGAGTCTTTGCTGTGTGATGCTTCCAATTCTTTTAAAACTTTGTTTGCTCTGTTGATAAGCTTAGGAGGCATTCCTGCCATTTTTGCTACATGTATTCCAAAGCTATGTTCGCTTCCACCTGGAACAATTTTTCTTAAAAAGATTACTTTGTTGGTAAGCTCTTTAACAGAAACATTAAAGTTTTTTACCCTTTCAAATGTTTTTTGCATTTCATTTAGCTCATGATAATGCGTAGCAAAAAGTGTTTTGGGTCTGTTTGGATGGTTGTGTAAATATTCTGCAATAGCCCAAGCAATCGAAATACCATCATAAGTGCTTGTTCCACGTCCAATTTCATCTAATAGAATTAAACTTCTATCAGATAAGTTATTTAAAATACTTGCAGTTTCATTCATCTCAACCATAAAGGTAGATTCACCTTGAGAGATATTATCTGAAGCGCCGACCCGAGTAAAAATTTTGTCAACCAAACCTATTTCAGCTCCTTTGGCAGGCACAAAACAGCCCATTTGAGCCATTAATACAATTAAGGCCGTTTGTCTTAAAACAGCTGATTTACCTGACATGTTAGGGCCAGTAATCATCATTATTTGTTGATTTTCAGTATCTAAGTGAATATCGTTTGGTACAAAACGCTCTCCAATTGGAAGGTTTTGTTCAATAACTGGATGCCGACCCTGAAAAATATTAAGTGTTTTTTCTTCTAAAATTTTAGGTTTGGTGTACTGAAGGGTTGTTGAAATATTGGCGAAACTTAATAGGCAATCTAATGTTGCAATATTTTGTGCATTTATCTGAATAGGTTCTAAGTAATTATTTACAAATTCAACCAATTCTGCATAGAGCTCGGTTTCAATTTTTAAAATTTTTTCTTCTGCAGATAAAATTTTCGATTCATACTCTTTTAATTCTGGAGTAATATATCTTTCCGCATTTACAAGAGTTTGCTTTCTAATCCAATCCTCAGGGACTTTGTTTTTGTGTGTATTGGTAACTTCTAAATAGTAACCAAAAACATTATTGAAGCCAATTTTTAAAGAAGGAATACCAGTTTTTTGAGTTTCTTCTTTTTGAAGGTTTAGCAAATAGTCTTTGCCTGAAAATGCTAAACCTCTGTACTCATCAAGTTCTTCACTAACACCTTTTTTTATTACACCTCCTTTAGAAACCAGAACAGGAGCATCGGGTTGCACCCAGTTTTCAATTTTTTCGATTAATGTATTACATGGGTTTATTCTATCAGCAATTCCTTTAATGGCATCATTATCTAGCTTTTCTGATGAAGACTTTATGGTTTGGCAAGATTGTAAACCTGTTTTAATTTGAAGTAAATCTTTTGGGGTTGCTTTTTTTACCGCCACTTTAGAAATTAATCTTTCTAAGTCTCCAATAGATTTAAGTTCAATTGCCAAAGAATCCGAAAACGAAGTTTTATCATTTAAAAAGGAAACAATTGATAATCTTTCATCAATCGGTTTTTTATCTTTTAATGGAAGAGCCAACCACCTTTTCATGGTTCTAGAGCCCATTGGAGTTTTGGTTTGGTCTAAGATATCAATTAGGGTTTTTCCTCCTTGAGAGTTGGAATTAAACAACTCCAAATTTCTAATGGTAAAACCATCAAGCCAAACAAACTTATCTCTTTCTATTCGAGATATTTTATTGATGTGTTTAACTTTATCTTGCCTTGTTTCAGCAATATAATGTAAACAAGCACCGGCAGCTAAAATAGCCAATGGCATATCTTGAATGCCAAACCCTTTTAAGCTTGTGGTTTCAAAATGGTTTAATAGATTTTCAGTTGCGAAATCTCCTGAAAAAATCCATTCCTCTAAACCATATTTATGAAACGTATCACCAAAATTATTATCGTAGATTTTTGAATCCTTTTTAGAAAATAATAATTCACTTGGTTGAAAGCCTGAAAGTAATTTTTCTATGTATTCAATGTTTCCTTCTGCAACCAAAAATTCACCAGTAGTAATGTCTAAAAATGAAACGCCTGCATTTTTTTTATCAAAACAAACACAAGAAAGAAAATTGTTTTTTCTGTTATCAAGAACATTTTCATTAAAAGCTACCCCAGGAGTAACCAATTCGGTAACACCACGCTTTACAATTTTTTTTGTGAGCTTGGGGTCTTCAAGCTGATCGCATATAGCAACTCTGTAGCCTGCTTTTACTAATTTAGGTAAATATGTTTCTAAACTATGATGCGGAAAGCCTGCCAATTCAATAGTTGCAGCCGCTCCATTTTTACGCTGTGTTAGAGTAATACCAAGCACTCGAGATGCCAATATAGCATCCTCTCTAAAAGTTTCATAAAAGTCTCCAACCCTAAAAAGTAAAACAGCATCGGGATGTTTTGATTTAATTTGATTGTACTGCTTCATCAAAGGAGTTTCGGCAACAGTATTTTTTTTGGGAGTTATAGTTGGCACAGTCAAATTTTCGCTAAAATTAACGCCTGTAAAAAAGATACTATTGCAAATAAATCTCTAGTTTTCAAGAGTTATGAACAAGAAGCTAAAATTAGAAGAGTTAAATAGGATTTCAGTCGATGAATTTAAGGAGGCTGATAAACTTCCTGTAATTGTAATTTTAAATAATATTAGGAGTCTTCAAAATATTGGAAGTGTTTTTAGAACCGCTGATGCATTTAGGGTTAAGGAAGTTTGGTTGCAAGGTATTACTGCCAAACCACCACATAGAGATATTCAAAAGTCTGCTTTAGGTGCAACCAACTCTGTTGATTGGAGGTATTTTGAAACAGAGAATCAAATTTTGGAAACGGCTAAACTTGAAGGAGTTGAGTTAATAGCAGTAGAGCAGACTCAAAAATCAATTATTTTAAATGAATTTGAACCCCAAAACAAAGTGGTGTATGGGTTAATTTTCGGAAACGAGGTAGACGGTGTAAGTAATGAATTTATTGAAAAAAAAATACCGTGCTTGGAGATTCCTCAACACGGTACAAAGCATTCGTTAAATATTACAATTTCTGCTGGAATTGTAATATGGGAATTATTTAAAAAAATCGGAATTTAATCTTCAGTGCAGTCCCAACCAGCTCTTTCGTAAGTTTCAATCTGGTTATTGTAAACGTGACCTCTTTCACAAAATTCTTCAGTTAGAACACTATCGGGAGAAAAATTTGGATCAGTGGCTTGTGAAGAACAAGTAGCGCATTGTTCACAAGAATTTAACATGAAAAGACCCAAAACAAAGATTCCTAAGGCAAATATTTTTTTCATCGAATAAAATTTAATCAAATATAACACTTATTCAAGGTGTTTATTTTGGTTTTATTAAAGGGTGTGTTTTTTATTTTTTAGAACAACTCCAGCCCAATTCTTCTTGGTTTGGAATAAAAGTATCCATTTCATTTGGTGTTCCGCATCTTTCTTCTTCAAAAGCTTCTCCGTTTTCAGAAGTATAGCTGCAATTATAGCATTGCTCACAGCTAAATAAGGAAAGTGTTAACAAAACAGAAAATACTAGTATAATTTTTTTCATATTTCAATTTAATTTCAAAAATAATCTAATCTACAAAAAAGAAACAAAAAAAAAAGGTCAGCTAAGCTGACCTCTAATTTTTTTTGTGCCTAACGACTAGTTGTCAGACCACTCACATAATCCACTTGCATTACAAGCAGTTTTAGCTGCATCATACTCGTCAGATTTAAGGTCTTCATAATCAACAGAAGTTGAACCTAAAATTCCTAAATCACAAGTACAAGTACCTGATTTTGTGCAAGAGCTCATTGCAAAAACAAAAGTTGCAACAGCAAAAAGAGATAATACTTTTTTCATGGTTATATTTTTTAATTTGATACAAGGATAAATTTTTTTTTTAAGAATGCATAAGGTTTTCTTAATTTTTCTTAATTTATTTAATTCTTAATTGATAGATTATTGGTTAAGTTTTTAATTGAAATTCCATCGCCTTTGTATTTGTGTAAAACCTCTCCATCTTTTAAATGGTAAAGAATAGGGAAAGACCCTCCTGTAATTTTTACGAAAGATTTGTCTTCAAAAAATTCAAAAGGAAAATTTGAATTCGATTTTTCGAAAAATATCGGTATAATTTCTTTTTTTCCAACAAAAAATAAAATAACAGATGGAATAGTAGAATTTTTTTGTGTTATGCTTAACTCGTATGAAGCTCTTATACAATGAATGCAACTTGTGCTGAAAAATGCAAGGAGGTATTCGCCCTTTTCAAAATTTAATTGATTATTTTCATTTGGCAATTCGTTTAATGGAATGGGAAAGGATTTTGTTTCTAACGTTTCCTCATCTCCACTTAAATACCACGAAGGCGGAAATAGAATAAAAGGTAATATCAACAAAATGAAGCCTAGAGGTTTCATTATTTTTAATATTCTTGATGATTTTTTTTGTGTCTTGTTTTTAAAAATTAAGAGTAAGTTGAGTACTAATAAAAATATGTTTTTAGTAAAAGATTCTGCGGGTCCAAAATCTAAGTAAATACCAAAGCAACCACAATTTGAATTTTGACCTTGAGTAATCCAAATATATAAGGTTTGGACAGTAAATGCTACTAAAAGCAGGAACGAAAACCTAAGAGTTAACTTGGGTTTGAAGTTGAAAACAAAAAACCAACCTAAAGCAAATTCAAGACCTATAATAAATCTCGAAAAATAGACAGCAAATACCTTTGACGGAATTGTTGTATCTAAAATTACAAGTTCAAAAAACTCAATAGGGTTTAACTTTAAAACAGCAGAAACTATAAATAAAAACCCGAAAATTATTCTTAAAATTTGGTAAATCATGGCATAAAAAAAGGGTTAGTAAAACTAACCCTTAATTTGTTTTTAGATAATTAATTACTCCTTAATTTTAAAGGATAATTTAAATTATTGCTCGGTGCAAGTATAACCTGCAGCTTCCAAATCTGTTTTTTGATCTTCATCGCAAACTTCTCCTGTTTGGGTAATACCTAAGTCAGTTAATTCGCAATTGTAACACTTATTGCATGAGGAAAGTGAGATTAAAGTAATTACGCTAAAAATAAAGGCTAGCTTTTTCATAATAATTTTTCAATTTAAAGTTTGTACAAATTGAATGCATCATAATTAACTTAGGCTTTATTTTATGTAAACCTTTCGTTAACAAAAAAAAAGGGGCTGAAGGCCCCTTTTTTAAAATATGTAATCTTATTTTTTAAAATAAATTTTTGAAAGCTTCATCTTCCGCCATTTTCAAAAACTCTATGTCTTTCATTGCTTTTTTCTTTAAAGAAGCATCTTTACTGAAAGCAGTTTTTAAATTATTTACTGTTAAATCTTTGTTTCCAGATCTAGCCCCAGCAATTGCTTTTAAATAATAAGAAAGCGCTAAGTCTTTTTCATCAGAGGCATCAATTGTTTTGATAGCACCTTCATTATTTCCGTTTAATAATTGTGCTAAACCTGCGTTAAATGAATTTGTACCACTCATTTTAGTTACTGCAGCACTGTAATCGCCTTTCATGATATCAAGAATACCTAAGTTGTAATTAACCTCTTTGCCAGCACCTGAAGCAGCAGTATAAAGTTCTTTTGCTTTTGAAATGTTACCAGATAATTTATGACAAATTGCTAAATTATTTGAAGCTATTTTATTACCATTTTCAGCATTTAAAGCAGCTTCAAATTCAGCTTTAGCTTCGTTAGCTTTGTTTTGTAATAACATAATATAACCTGCATTGTTATGGCCTCTCCAATCTTTAGGATAAACCTTTTTAGCTGAGTTGTAAATGCTTAATTTATCATTTAAATCTTCAACAAGAGTAGCAGCATAAAGAATTTCTTCAATTGATAGTGATTTCGGTGTGGTTTTTACCAATTTTGATATTTCTTCATCAGACTTAGATTTTTGTTCAGCAGTTAATGTAAATGATGACCTTCTTAATTCAGGAAGTACTTTTTCAGCAACCTCAGTATAAGTAGCTGCAAGATTTTTTATTTCTTTTTCTCTTTTATCTAAATCTGAAGTCATTTGAAGAACACGTAAAATCAATTCTTTATCCTTGATGTCAGAAGCTTGCATTTTAGTTTTAAATCCTGCCCAGTCTTCTCCTTTACCTTCTAATGTGTAAAATCCTTTAACTTTAGAAACATCAATTTTAGCGCTTTTGAAGTTTCCTTGTAAGGCTTTTTTAGCACTCTCAGCTCTTTCGTTGGCTAAGTTGTCATTTTTGCTAATTTCACCATCAGGAGAAGCGTATGCCTCAATTTTAACACCTTTAAACACATAGCCTTTCTCTTTTCCTTCTTTTAAAAAGGCTTTTAGAGCTTTATAATCTGCATCATTAAACTCACTACTTCTAACTGAAGAAGAGTTTATTAAATAATTAATTTGGGCATCTATTTTTTTAGGAATTACTTTAATGAATTGATCTTTTCCTAAGATTGGTTTTTCATCAGCCATTACCAACTTTGGCGTAATTACAGTGCCATCACCAATCGGGAAATTTCCAAATTCTTTTCTAGCCCCTTTATAAACACCAACAACTTTTGCCTCTAATACTGCGTAAGTCATTGCTTCTTTAAAAGCTATTTTATCTTCGTATTTAAAGCTACCACCAGAAGCTGTTGTTATTTTTTGACCTTCTGCAGTTGCAGCCTCGCCAACTAAAGTTAAAGGTTTAAACTCTTGAATTACTTCAGAATTTGTTCCTTTTGTTTTTAAAACAGGAATAACTTCAACAACAGCTTTTTTGTGGAAATACTCAGGTGGAATTTTTCCTGTTACGTTCATAGCAACACTATCGCCATGAAGCTCAAGTGGATTTGGATTTACAGAGTATTGAACATTCTCTGCATTTTCTGACATTTTCTTCAAAGGATTACAAGCTACTAATCCACCTAAAAGTAATAAGGTAAATGCTTTATTGAACTGTTGTTTTTTCATTGTTTAAATTTTATCTTTAAAATATGATTTTTTTTATTACAAAAATCATTGCAATATTACTATATGTTTTTAACAATTAAAAGCCTTAAGGAAAAGAGTTTAAGAAGATTTTATTCGAATTTGATTTGACTAATCCCTTTTGGAAAGGGATTGAAAAGTAATTGTCGTATTTTTTGGTAGTCTTTTTTGTTTTTTACAAAGTCAACATTCTCAGTATCAATTACTAAAATTGGTTTATGTCTTAGTTGTTTAAAATGCCTAAAATAGCTTTTCTGAATTTTTTCTAAATACTCGTTTGGAATATCTTGCTCATAGTCTCTTCCTCTCTTTTTTATTTGCTTTTGTAGCTTTTCTGTATTTGAATAGAGGTATAAAATAATATCAGGCGAGGGTAGGATAGGAGAAATGATAGAATATAATTTCGAAAATAAATCATACTCATCAGGTTTTAAAGTAGATTTTGCAAAAATGGCGCACTTCTGAAACATGTAATCAGAGACAAAAAGTTGGGTGAATAAATCAAAACTTTTAAATGTTTCTTTGATGTGCGTGTACCTTTCTGCTAAAAAACTCAACTCCAAATGCAATGCAAATCGCTCTTGATTTTTATAAAAGTC
>Ga0222664_1001104_pt1 | contig 10865 bp, 17 predicted proteins | sample AntAcemetagen604_FD_181147 | JGI IMG/M metagenome (GOLD analysis project Ga0222664, IMG submission 181147) | Saline water microbial communities from Ace Lake, Antarctica - #604 | ecosystem: Environmental > Aquatic > Non-marine Saline and Alkaline > Saline | place: Antarctica: Ace Lake...
AGGGAAGCCTTGGGCGAGGCATGGGAAGCCTGGAGGGCATTTCTCAAAGAAATATAAAAAGAAGGGGAATAACTATGAAACTAACTAAAAAAACAATAGAAGACGAAGATGTGTATTTTGAAAATGGAGTGAAGAAATATGCTCATTCCATAGACAGCGATGGTGATGAAACTTGGGAAGAATACGACAAGAACAACAACCAAATTCATTACAAAAGCAGTGATGGTTATGAAGCTTGGAGTGAATACGACAAGAACGACAATGAAATTCATTCCAAAACCAGTGATGGTTATGAAACTTGGACTGAATTTGACAAGAACAACAATGAAATTCATTACAAAGACAGTAGAGGTTCTGAATATTGGAGTGAATTTGACAAGAACAACAATGAAATTCATTCCAAAGACAGTGATGGTTATGAATCTTGGAGAGAATTTGACAAGAACGACAATGAAATTCATTACAAAAACAGTAGAGGTTATGAAACTTGGAGTGATGACAACCCAAACAACCCAAAGAATGTGGGGGTAGAGGTAGACATTGAACCATTTAAATTTAAAAAAGAAAAATAAAACTATGAACACTACAAAAACAGCTAGAGAATTAACTGACGAAGCAGTTTCATATCAAAAAGGAATGATTGCTGGAATACAAAACACAGCACAAGAATGTTACCTAGAATGTATAGCCGTAGAATGTGGAGAAGGAGAGTGTGCAAAAGCAATAGCAACTAAATACCCATCAGTAAGTAGGAAGGATACACTATGTTAATAAATGGAGACTGCTTAGAGGAAATGAGAAATATAAGCGACAACAGCATTGACTCAGTTGTCACTGACCCCCCTTATGGTTTGAAGTTCATGGGTAAGAAATGGGATTACAACGTCCCCTCAGTTGAGGTCTGGATTGAGGCGTTGCGAGTATTGAAGCCTGGCGGTCATTTGCTTAGTTTTGGAGGTAGCAGAACCTATCACCGTATGGCTGTAGCTATTGAGGATGCAGGGTTTGAGATAAGAGATCAGATAATGTGGGTGTATGGTTCAGGGTTTCCAAAGAGCCACAACATAGGCAAGGCAGTAGATAAGTTAGAGGGTAATGAGAGGGAGGATTTGGGATTTGATAAGTCTAAATGGCGTGATGCTGATAATTATGGTGGTGGTAAGTATTCTAAAATGAGGAAGCAGGATTATATAACGAAGGCAACCATAACCAAAGGCTCATCACCACACGAAGGCTGGGGGACTGCACTCAAACCTGCACATGAGCCGATTGTCCTAGCTCGTAAGCCTCTAAGCGAGAAGACCATAGCTAAAAATGTATTGAAGTGGGGAACTGGTGGGATAAACATTGATGGTTGTCGGGTTGAGGCTGGAGAAGATCATAAGAAAAACTGTAACAGGAAGTCAGTAGAAAGTCATTGGAGATTGAATAGTAGTCCAAAAAATGAAGTCAAAGCACACAACCTTGGCAGATTCCCAGCAAATCTAATCCATGACGGATCTGATGAAGTAGTGAGTGGGTTTCCTGAAACTAAGACTGGAGCAGTCAAAAAGAAAGTTGACAATGGTGCAAACCAACCAATAAATCTCGGTGGTGGATTAACAAAAGAAAGACCTGAGGACTCAGGACCAGCCTCACGCTTCTTCTACTGTGCTAAAGCCTCAAAGAGTGAGAGACAGGGTTCAACACATCCAACTATGAAACCAATCAAACTAATGACTTACCTATGCAGACTAATAACACCAGTAGGAGGAACTATCCTAGATCCTTTCATGGGTTCTGGTACTACTGGAATATCAGCTAAACAACAATCTTTCAACTTTATAGGAATAGAACTAGACCCTGAATACTTCAAAATAGCCGAGGTTAGAATAAATAGAAAGAACGTATGCCACTAACACAAGAATTAACAAAAACGTGCAAACATTGTCACAAAATTATAGCTACACCAAACACGGGAGAGTCTTATAGTGGAGACTTTTGCGAGTGTCAGCTAGATAAAAAACTAACACCAGAAGAAATCACACGAAGCTACAACAACACCTTTGAGAACGTAGAGGGTACAGTTAAGATCATAGATAAAGATGGCAAGAAGTCGATTGCTTTCACATATCTAAAACCATACTTAATTCAGTGGGCTATGGATATTCAAAATGGAATCATAAACGAAGATGATAGTGACTTCTGCGTAACACTAGAAGTAAAAGTACCAAGTAAAATAGTACCAGATAGCATGAAGGGAGATTGGTAATGAAAATAATTAGAGAAGAACAATCTGGAAATGACAAGAACAGAGTCGTGATGGCTCTTGGATCAGTGGAAATGGAGATTATATTAGGAGTGCTTAAAAAATATAAACACGCAATCCCACTTGGCGAAAGATGGAAACAAGATGGCAGAAGAGTTTCCAACATGATCAAAGAATTAGTGCGTGGTCTTGAGTTATGACAAAATCAGAAGAAGAACTACAAAACAAATTCGCATGGAAAGCAGAACTTAAAAAGAAGATTGAGGGGATAAGGAAAGACATTAATAAATGTGAATGTTCCGCTTGTGAATATGACTATGACTTAAACTGTTACTCAGATACCCACAACGAAGCCCTTGATGATGTACTAAAACTACTGGAGGATAACGTATGAAAAACCCAGAGAGTGAAAACCCAGACGATTACAAGAAGAAGCCTGATAAGGGTTATTCAGAAAAAGGCGGGCACAAAAAACGTTCGTTAGCAAATGATGAAAGAAAAAAAGGTCATAAAGAGCATTATAAAAAGGAGGAGAAGAAGTGAACTACTCTAAAAAGAGTCAGTTAAAGAAAACACCAAGAACTCACAGAGTATGCAAGAAATGTAATACTAAGAGACTCATTAAGTTCTATGAAAAACCAACATCTCTAATCTGTGATGACTGTAAGAGAAAAGCTAAACGAGTGAAGAAACAATCTAGTAAAAGAGTTGTATCAAATAAGATAACGGAAATTCTTAGAAAAGAAATAGTATTGAGAGATAAAAGCACTTGCCAATGGTGTAACAAGAAGCTAGAGGGTAGAAATTGTCATATGTCTCATGTTTACAGCAAAGGGGCACATCCAGAACTAAAACACGACCCTCTAAATGTAAAGATTCTCTGCTATCACTGTCATATGCAGAAATGGCATAAAGACCCAGATATAGCAATAGATTGGTTTAAGAGTAAGTTCCCAAAGAGATATGAGTATTTAAGAAGTAAAGCAAGGAAATCAAAATGAACTGCATACAATGTGGTAAAGACCTAGGTAAGAAACCAACAAGAAAAACCTGTAACTCTATCTGTCTATCTAAACACAGATCAAACAGCTCAAGAATATCAAACGCTCGTAACCCTCAATCAAGACCCCACAATATACTCTTTAGTCCTAAACGTCACAAACTAACCCCACAGCAAGAACAAGAAGATAAAGAAATAGAATCTATCTTGAGGGATTACTAACATATATTAAAAAATGGTATAATATAATCATGGACGTTTTACTTGCATCTATAGTGTTTTTCTTCATAGGTAGATTGTCAGTTGATAGATCATTTGAGTCTAAGACTGTCACTGCTATCAAGAGAAAAATAAAACGTACCCCAAAGGCAGGTGTGCTTCCATTCAAACAAGCGGAAGAGTTCACAGACGAGTTCAAAGAAGATAAGAAGATAGAAAAAATATGGAAGGATTCAGGCTTTGCCAACAAACTCGGAGACGATTGATTGTCTAGGTTGCAAGAAGGTTCATCCAAGAACACACAGCATTCGGTACATGAAGAATCCGGAGACTGGAATTGAAGGATGGCACTGTGAACTTTGGTTCAAGAAATCAAAGGCTCATGAGTTCACAACCGATGGCATAAGAGAAGGTCGCAAGAAATACGAAAAACATTTACTACAACCCTATAGGGCAGGAGAGTTCTCAAAAGAATATAGGGATGCATACCCAGAAGTATCAAGGAAAATGGTTAAGTCAGGATCTATTACTAAAGAACAACACGACTCCGCAAAAGATGTGTGGAGAGGGGAGAATAAATGAATAAATCAACACCACCAAAGTACACAATGCAACTACTACAGGAATACATCAAAGTAAAAGAGATATTCTGTGGTCCTATTACAGAAATTGAAGTCACTCAAGAGGTACTCGATTGGTATGATGAACAAAGAAAGTTAGTTGCAAAGAACCTCAGTATCCCAACGACTAAAAATTATAAAGTACCGAAATATCTAAATGTTGAACTCAAGAAAATTAGCTGAACTAATCGTAGAAAAATACGAGTCAGACCTTACTAATAAAGACTGGCAAGAACATATGATTGATGTATGGGTACAAATTATTAACGCAGATGATGCAGTAAAAGAGGAAAGAAACAGGAATGAGTAATCCAAACCCAGAGAACCAGTTTAAGCCAGGAAAGAGTGGCAATCCAGGTGGTAGACCTAAGAGAGAGTGGACTGTAGCAGGACTGATTGAAGATGCTATGGAAAACCCAGTTAAAGATTCAGATGGGAAATTAGTACCAACAAAAAAGGTTGTTTACGACAAATTAGTAGAGATGGCTAAGGATGGTGACATCCAAGCTATAAAAGAAATATCGAACAGACTGGATGGTATGCCTGTTCAGAAGAACGTACTAGCCGGTGATGAAGATAGCCCAATACTAGTAGACGTATCAGGAGTTCTTAACAAAGTTTATGGAAAAACTAAACCAACTAGCTCTGGAAAACTGCCTAAAGACAGCTAAAGAGTTTGGTGTTCCAAGAGATCAGGCTCAACAGCTTATACAAGTGGGTTACATACCCCTACCCTGGCAGTGGAAGTTTCATGCAGCATCAAGAGAAGCAGACAAAGACGGTGGTCCAGTAAACATAGGACTCGGTGGAGCTCGTGGTCCAGGTAAGAGTCACGCTGTACTCTCTCAGGTAGCACTAGATGACTGCCAAAGAATGGCAAACCTCAAGGTATTATTCCTCAGACAGACTGGTATCTCAGCTAAAGAATCGTTTGATGATCTAGTCAATAAAGTTGTAGTGGGTCATGTTAAGCATGAAAAGACTGGATCACTTCTCAAGGTAGGAAACAAAGGCAAGATACTCTTAGGAGGGTTTAGAAACTCTCGTGATATTGATAAGTATATTGGTATTGAATACGACATCATCATCGTTGAAGAGTTGAACCAGATCATTGAGGAGAAACTAATTAAGCTAGAGGGATCACTCAGAACCAGTAAGAAGGGATGGAGACCAAGACTCTACGCATCATTCAATCCTGGTGGCATAGGTCACTCATTTGTTAGAGAGAGATTCATTCTTCCTCAACGTGAGAACACAGAAACAAAAACAAAGTTCATAGGCTCAACATACAAAGAGAATCCATATCTTAATAAGGAATATGTTGAATACCTCGAGAGCTTAACGGGAGATTTGGGTAAGGCATGGCGTGAGGGAGAGTGGGAGATCTTTGCAGGTCAGGTCTTTTCAGAGTGGAGACAACAACTTCACGTTGTAAAACGATTCACTCCAAAGAACAAAGATAATGATGTGTTATGGATGGATTGGGGTTACGCTACTACCAGTGCCTTTGCAGCAACACTCAACTCTATCTCTGATCTACAGACTCAGGATGGACAGAAATATAATCAGATAAGTACGTTCAAAGAATGGTATGGCAATCAGATCTCTCCGAGGAACTGGGCTCGTAAGATATATAAAGACTGTAAAAAGATGGGTAGAAACCCAAGATACTGTGATGCTGACCCAGCTATGTTCAGCTCACAAGACGGTGGTAACTCAATAGCACAGATATTTGAGAAGGAATGGAAGAAACTTAACGGCGGTAAGACTTGGTGCAGAATGAGAAAAGGTAGCAACTCAGGTCGTAATTCAAGGGTAAACAGGGTCGGAATGATGCATGAGTGGCTCAGTGTAAACCCAGCTACTAAAGTGCCATATTGGATCGTAACAGATAATTGTTCTAACTTAATAAGAACTATCCCAATGCTAATACATGACGAACATTTAGTAGAGGCTTACGACACAACAGGTGACGATCATATGGGAGACCAAGCCTCATATGGACTAGAGAAGGTCAGGTTTGTAGACGTTAAGCCAGGATCATACTCAGCACTCCCTGAAGAGAAGAAGAGTAGACTCCCAACAGATTCAAGAGGATTGCCAATTGTGATACCAACTGACTTCTTTGGAAAGCTAAGCTAATGTCAATACGAACTGAAAGCATCAAACGAGTATTAAGGATTGAGGGTAGAGTTCCAGACACATCCTCACTTGTATTGGTTGCATCAGTTGAAGCCAAAGCATTTCACTGTTCCAGTTGTGGCAAGTTCTTATTTAATAGACAACACCGGATAATAGCTATCACTGATGACTTGATGAATCACTCCCTCAACCAGACTCCGATTACTCTACAATGTGCGAAATGCGGACATCGGTATAAGATAAATGTGATATAATTTCACTAGGATTATTACATCCACCCTTTGGGGTGGTATTTTTTTACATTATGCTAAACGATCTCCCTAAAATAACAGATAGTATCCTAACTCAACCAACCGAGGTCATTGACCAACTATCCCTTGATCTTACAGATGACCAAATCATCGATGCTCGAACGAGTAATGTTCTTGCATCTAAAAACTTCTACAAACAACGAGGCTTGGCTGAAAAGCAAGAGAAAAACCTGAAGTACTATCTTGGTCAACAAGAAGTATACAAAGCCTCAACCAAATCAAAAACATACAGAGAGAATATAGTCTATGAGGGTCTATCCAGGCAAAAGCCTATCGAACTCTCAAGACTCCCGGACATGACTGTCAAGCCTGGTGGAGAAACACCAGAACATAAAAAGACTGCTGAAATGATAACTGAAGTTGTCAACTCAGATATCAAGAAGCGTAAGAACAGAAAACTACTTGGACTCGCTATCAAACAAGAACCACTCTATTACTACGCAGTAATCAAAGCTCTATGGAATCCAGAGATAGGAATGTTTGGAGACTACGAGTTTGTAAACGTGAATCCAACTAAAATTACTTGGGATCACTTAGCACCAGACAACGATGCTAACTCAATGAAGATTGTTGATGAAGCACTTGAAACATCACTTAAAGAGTTGATTGCTATGTTCCCAACAAAAGAAGATGAAATCAAAGCAGCCTATGGATGGACTTCTGATGCTAACTCAGACAAGTCTGATGATGCAAAGATGTCATCTCCTGTAGTTGTTTACGAGACATGGTTTCATTCCTATAAGATCAAAGACGGAGAAACTGAGCGAATTGATGGTGTCTCATGGATATACAAAACCCTCGTACTAGAGAAAATGAAGAATCCATACTTTGATTATCAAGGGCGTAAGAAAACCTTTAGTATGGTCATGAAAGAGAAACAGGGATCAACAGTCGATGAAATACTCGGAATGTTTGATGTTGAGAACGAAACAGATGAACAAGACAACGACATCATATACAACAACTACTTCCAAGACCCAGAGAAGCCATACTTCTTCATGGTGTATGAGAACATGGGATTACAGCCAATTGGAGAGACTTCACGAATCGAACAAGTACTTGATCTGCAAGACTCACTGAATCAATCAGGAGCTGTTATCCAGGACATGAATATCAGATCAAGAGGTAAAGACATCTTCGATACTAACGCCATCGATCAAACAACACTCGACTCTGTAAACATTTACGACATAGATCAGGTACTCGGACTCGATGTGCCACAGGGTCAATCAATCAATAATGTTCACTCAAGAATTGAACAGCAACCAGCAACACAACAACAGTACAGATCACAAGACACAGACAGACAAAAAGGATTCGAGATCATCGGAGTTGGAGCTACTACTCGAGGTATTCAAGAACCAGACTCAACCTTGGGTGAATCTCAAATGGCAAGAGAAGCTGATTATGGTGTCATTGATGACATTGTTGAAGATACAATCAACGCTTGTGCTGAATGGCAAGCTCGATGGGCTATGCAGTTCATTAAGCTCTTCTACACTGTGCCTCATATGCGTCACTTACTTGGTAAGGATGGAGAAACACTTCACGCTAGAGTCAATCAGGATATGGTTGATGATGGAATGGAAGCTGTTGTATCAGCGTCAGGTGTCGATAAGATGATGCGTAAGCGAATGGCTATGGAGAACATGAAACTTGGCATCGGTGATCCACTCTCATTCTATGAAGATACAGAACAATCTAATCCAAAGGAAAGAGCACTCAGAGCTATGATGGCTCAATTAGCTCCTCAGATGTATATGACTCAATACTTAATGGATACTACTGATGCTCCACCAGAAGCTCAAGCAGCATTAGCCGCATCTCCAGGTGGTGAACCTCAACCTCCGCAACCAGGACAACAACCTCCACAGGCAGGAGCTCAACCAATGGGTGGTGGTGCTCCCGAAGCTGATCCCCTCGGATTATTTGCATGAGACTCTTTGACCTAGGCAACCTCGTTAAGAACAAATACAAAGAATATGTATCTGTTCCTACTGTCGAATTAGGCAAAATGGTTGCAAAGAAATACCCAGAATATGGAGAGAAGCTAACAGATGCTACTGAAAAGGCATCTATTAGTATTGGCAAAACGTTTCAAGAAGGTGGAGAAAGAATTGCTAACACTAAAAGCACTCTTCCGGGGATGCAAGGTAGGTTTGCTAACCTATTGACTAGTTCTGCCGGAAATGAAGTATCAGAGCTTGGAAGAGCTGTTGAGAACGTTGGTACTAAGGAAGGTAGAGAAAAACTTGCTCAAGGTAGAAAAGACTTTGGCTCTCAAGGTGTCATAGACAAACTAAACAATCCTAATACTGAGGTTGCATTTGCTGCTATGAATTTTATGCCTGGAATTGGAATGGTAGATGATGTTGGTGATACCGTTCGCAGACTTCCATTCAAGAACTTCAGCGACCTCTCACTAAAATCATTCAAACACTTAGAGGGTAGAGGTATTGTAAATAAACAATTCATACAAGACTTAACCAACAAAGGAGATATCAAACAACCCGAGAGAGATCTAATGCGTAAGGTATTAGATCAGTTTGACGAGGGAAAAGTGAGTGTTCAAGAGTTTGCTGATAGAGTTAAGACTGAGTTGTTGCCGCTAGATACAAAAGGGTTTGGTAATTCAAAGATGAAAACAAAGATGGGTGGGTCATACATTGATACGCTTCCTCAGCCACCAAAATATGAATCAATAACTTTACCAGATGAATTAAGAGGTAATGTTGCCAATTATGGAGAGAGAGTTTACACCTCACCAATTAAGACAAGTGCTGGAGATATACATTTTGGTGGAGATATAGACAACTACTTCGGACATACTCGTATAGAAGATATGGCTGATAGTGCTTATAAGATTAGCGAAGGTATTAGTGTTCCAGGTGCAGAAACTCTTAGAAGTTTTGAATCAGGTAAACCAATGGGTACAACTGGCAACACTCGCAGAGTAATAGAACTACAGAGTGATCTATTTCAGAAGGGGAGGTTGGATTATGAGTTTAAGGATAGTCCAGCAATGGGAGATGTAAGAAGCAATAGAATAACTAGAGCTTATGATGATATTTTTGATAAAACTGGTAAAAAAGGAATTGAGGCTGTTGGAGAGGCGGAGGACTTAGTTAATAAACAACATAACCAACTCTCCCCCTACCGCAACACCTGGCACGAAAGACTTATAAAAGAAGAAGTAAAACAAGCAGGATTAGATGGTAAGACTAAACTACAATTTCCAACAGGTGAGACAGCTATGAAGATTGAGGGGTTGGGGGAAAGTAGTTATTGGAGTGCGGTGTTGCCAGAAGGTAACATACAACGCCTTGCTGGTGGAGATAGAGCAGGAGCAGAGCTTTTTGTAGGCAGAGAGATAGTTCAAAACACTGATACTGGAAATGCTTGGATAATCACAGATGTACTAGACGATGGTAAGTTTAAGGCAGTACCAAAAAATACTATTGGTAATCTTGATATTGCACTTGAGGAAGAAGGGGTTGAATATCTTTCAGAAGAATACTTTAATCAAGTTAGGAAAAGAACATCACTGGATGTAGAACAATTTGACATCTCAGGTAAGATAGACACCAAGAACCCAATCTACAGATTCTATGAAAAAGACATACAGAAATACCTCAAGAAGAATTACAGTGCTAAAACCATCATAGACCCACAGGGGGTATCTTGGTTTGAACTAGACATATCACCCAAACAGTCAAGGATGCCTATAGAGGCTTTTTCAGCTATTCCAATAGCAGGAGCCGGAGCTTATGGGATGAATCAGATGAGTCAACAGCAAGAACAGAAACCAGGACTCAACTTGTGATATAATAACAACATGAGCGATGAAGATTTACAGAAACTCGAGAGAGAAAAAGAACTAGCAGAGATAAAAGCAGAAGCTGTTAAAGCAGCACAAGATGCTCTAGTTGATAAACTCACAGATAAGAAACCAAAATACTCTTGGGAAGCAGCTGGTAAAAAAGCACCTAATGACTATGATGAACTCTTTGAAGAAATTGGCAAGAAAACTGTCAACAGGGATGAAATCGGAGACATCGTTTCTGAAACACTCACAAAAGCAGAACAAGAAAGAGCAGATGCAAAGCTCAAAGCTGATGAAGATGCTCGAACGGTTCGAGAAGAAACCATCAAGAGTGCTCACGAAGAGTTTGATCGTGAATGGTATGACCTTGTTAAACAAGGCAAGATGCCAGCTGTCGGACAAGATCTCCAAGATAAAATCAACAAATCGGAAGCCGTAACCCAAGAAGATATTGACTCTGACGAAGGTCTCACCGCAAGACGTGATCTAGCTTCACTCGTTC
>Ga0222664_1001114_pt1 | contig 10837 bp, 12 predicted proteins | sample AntAcemetagen604_FD_181147 | JGI IMG/M metagenome (GOLD analysis project Ga0222664, IMG submission 181147) | Saline water microbial communities from Ace Lake, Antarctica - #604 | ecosystem: Environmental > Aquatic > Non-marine Saline and Alkaline > Saline | place: Antarctica: Ace Lake...
TGGAAATTTTTGTTTTGCTTGAATTGAAAGTTTAATAACTGAGAAAATCTTGTAGAAAAAATAAGAGGGTCCTGTAAAAAGATTTAATTGATGGCCTGTTGTAAATGTAAAAGTATTAGACTCTGATAATTGCGTGATATTACTTAAAACAAATTTAGAAGTTTCTGCTTTTTGATAAGCTGAATTGAGTGTTTTAACCAATAAGCTTCTATTGGTTTTAGTTTTTTGCCGAGCTGCAAGTGATTGACTAATTCCATCCCAATTGGGTTTAAAACTAGCAAAGTCATTTAACTTCTCAGAAAATAAATAATCAACAGTAATAGGTTTAAGTTGGTTAATAGTTTCGAAAGAAACTTTATTTATTTTAAAACTATCACCCAATTGGTCTTCCATAAAGGTCGTAAATTTCTGCTTTTGTAATTTCTATTTTAGAAAAATCTCCTATTCTAATATAGTTATTTTCTTTAGGTACCAAAACTTCATTATCTACCTCAGGAGAATCAGCTTCGGTTCTTCCTACAAAATAGTCACCTTCAACCCTATCGAATAAAACCTTAAGGGTTTCTCCAACTTTGCTTTTATTCTTACTCAATGAAATTCCCGATTGAATATCCATAATATCGTCAGCTCTTTGCTGTTTAACTTCATCAGGAACGTCATCAACTAATTTATAAGCATGCGTATTTTCCTCATGTGAATAGTTAAATACACCTAATCTATCAAATTGTTTTTGAGCAACCCACTCCTTCATCTCTTCAAAATCGGCCTCTGTTTCTCCAGGAAACCCAGATATTAAGGTCGTTCTTAAAGTAATTTCAGGAATTTTATTTCTAATTTCATCAATTAAGGCATCACTTCTTTTTCTAGTAATTCCTCTTCTCATTGCTTTTAGCATACTATCAGTACAATGTTGCAAAGGCATATCTAAATAATTGCAAACATTACTTCTTTGTTTTACAACGTCTAAAACATCCATTGGAAAACCAGATGGAAAAGCGTAATGTAACCTTATCCATTCTATTCCCTCTACACCTGATAATTGGTCAAGTAAGTTCGCTAATTCTCTTTTTTTATAGATATCTAAACCATAATAGGTTAAATCTTGAGCAATTAAAATAAGTTCTTTCGTTCCTTTAGCTGCTAAATGTTTGGCATTTGAAACTAATTTTTCAATAGGTGTTGAAACATGTTTACCTCTCATTAACGGAATAGCACAAAAAGCACAAGGCCTATCGCAGCCTTCTGCAATTTTAAAATAAGCATAGTGAGATGGAGTCGTTAAAATTCTTTCTCCTACTAATTCATGTTTATAATCTGCCTTTAAAGTTTTTAAAAGTTTTGGTAAATCTTGGGTACCAAAATAATGATCAACATTTGGAATTTCTTTTTCTAAATCTGGTTTGTACCTTTCTGATAAACATCCTGTTACTATTACCTTGTCAACTAAACCTCTTTCTTTAGCATCGGCATAAGCCAAAATTGTATCTATTGATTCTTGTTTTGCATTATCAATAAATCCACAAGTATTAATAATTACTGTGCTTGCCTCATAATCGTTTGATTCATGAGAGACATCAAACTTATTGGCTTTAAGCTGAGCCATTAAAACCTCAGAATCATAGATATTTTTTGAACAACCTAAAGTAATTACGTTTACCTTATTTTTCTTTAATGTCTTTGTTTTCATTAAATTCTCTCTATCTTTTAAATAATTTACTTAATCGGTTTTTTATCAGTTTTCAACGATTAAAATATTCGATGGTCCTGTTTACATTTAATATTGACCAAGGAAAAGGGTATCTGATTTTCTTAATGAGAATCAGAGGTTTAATTTCTGTTTTATTTAGGTGGTAAGCCCTCGCTTTTAGCGGGGGCTTAATTTTTTCCAAATAATGAATCCACAAATTCCCGTCTATTAAAAACCTGAAGATCCTCCATTTTTTCGCCTATTCCAATATACTTTACTGGTATTTTGAATTGGTCTGAAATACCAATAACAACACCGCCTTTTGCAGTTCCATCTAATTTAGTTAAAGCCAATGCGTTTACTTCTGTTGCTAACGTAAATTGCTTTGCTTGTTCTATTGCATTTTGTCCTGTAGAACCATCTAATACTAATAAAATTTCGTGTGGAGAATTTGGAACAACTTTCTGCATTACATTTTTTATTTTGGAAAGTTCATTCATTAATCCAATTTTATTATGCAATCTGCCAGCAGTATCAATTATTACCACATCAGCATCTTTTGCCACAGCAGATTTTAAAGTATCAAACGCAACTGAGGCTGGGTCTGAACCCATTTTTTGAGCAATAACAGGAACATTTACTCTTTCCCCCCAAATCATTAATTGGTCAATTGCAGCTGCCCTGAAAGTATCTGCAGCTCCAAGAATAACTGATTTTCCAGCTTTTTTATAATTATAAGCAAGTTTACCTATGGTTGTGGTTTTTCCAACGCCATTTACACCCACTACCATAATTACGTATGGTTTTTTATCTAACGATACATCAAAATCGTGGGAATCACCGCTGCTGTTTTCTTCTAGAAGTTCAGCAACTTCACTCCTTAATATTTCATTTAACTCTGATGTTCCAACGTATTTATCTTTTGCAACCCTTGCCTCTATTCGCCCAATTATTTTTAAGGTGGTATCTACCCCAACATCTGAGGTTACAAGAATTTCCTCCAAATTATCTAATACTTCGTCATCAACTTTTGATTTACCGACAACAGCTCTAGATAATTTTTGGAATACACTTTCTTTTGTTTTCGAAAGTCCTTTGTCAAGGCTTTCTTTTTTTTCTTTTGAAAAAAAACTGAAAATTCCCATATTTTTAAAATAAAAAAAGCTCCTTTCTATAAAAAGAAAGAAGCTTTTGCATTAAGATTTATGTAAAATATTATTTACTCAAAAAGTCTTTTACCTTGTCTTTAGGCATAACTTCTTCTTTAAAAGAATAAGCTCCTGATTTTGGAGATTTTACCATTTTAACAACTTTAGTGAAGTCTTTTGCGCCTAACTGACGGAGTCCTGCAACGGTTTTCTTTGCCATTTTAGTTCAATTATTTGATTTCTTTATGAATTGTATTTTTCTTTAAGATTGGATTGTATTTTTTAATTTCCATTCTTTCAGGAGTATTTTTCCTGTTTTTGGTAGTAATATACCTTGAAGTACCTGGCATTCCACTTTCTTTATGCTCGGTGCATTCTAAAATTACCTGTACTCTATTGCCTCTTTTTGCCATAGTTCAGTTTATTTTATAAATCCGTTTGATCTGGCTCTTTTCAAAGCCTCACCAATACCTACTTTGTTAATATTACGAATACCCGAAGCAGATACTTTTAAAGTTATCCACTCATCGCTTTGCGGGATATAGAACTTTTTATTTTGAAGATTTACATGAAATCTTCTTTTAGATCTATTGTTAGCATGAGAAACGTTGTTTCCCACCATTGCTTGTTTACCTGTTATTTGACAAATTCTCGACATTCCTCTCAAAATTTGGGAGTGCAAATATAGCAGAAATGTTAAGAGTATCTAAAGTTTTTTGAATAATATTTAATATTATCACTAATAAGAAAAATGGTTTTATAACCATCTCATTTTCAATGATTACAATCATAAATTAAAATTTATGATTGGGTTAAAATTTCCTTTCTTAACATATTAAGCGCTTGTAAAGCAGTCTTTCTGATATTTCTAGTTCGGTGGTTACCAAAATTAAAAACCTCAGAAATGGTTCTTTTCGGACCTGAAATCGCTATCCAAACTGTACCTACTGGTTTTTCTTTAACGCCACCCGATGGACCTGCTATTCCTGAAGTAGCAATGGAAAAATCAGTTTTTAATTGTAGCCTTGCCCCCTTTGCCATTTGCTCCACCACTTGTTGAGAGACTGCTCCATGAACCTGTATTGCTAGTGGAGATACTTTAAGAGCACTTTGTTTAACTTCATTTGCATATGAAATAATAGAACCCAAATAATAAGCCGAACTACCCGAAATACTTGTTAAAAGATGGGCAATATATCCTCCTGTGCAACTTTCAGCTGTAGATAATGTTTTGTTTTTATTTAGCAGAATTTTACCAACTTCTTCCTCTAGGGTTTGTGTGCCTTCTCCCCAAACATAGTTTGGAATTATTGATTTTAACTCTTCAATTTTTTCATTAACATCATTTTCAATTTTTAACTTATCATCGCCAAAAACATTTAATCTAAGCCTTACCATACCTGGCTGAGGCAAATACGCCAACTTAATATTCTTTTTTGAAAGACTTTTTTCCCAATCTTCAATTAATTCCATTAATGATGATTCACCAATGCCTTGTGTTAAAATAGTTTTATGATAAATATTAGGCGTGTTAAAATGACTTTTTATCAGGGGTAAAAAATCATCTTCCATAAGGGCCTTCATTTCATATGGTACCCCTGGCATAGAAATAAAAACAGTTTTATCCTTTTCAATCCATATTCCTGGAGCTGTTCCGTTTTTATTGGCTATTGCTTTTCCATCTTTTAAAACAAGTGCTTGACCAATATTTGCTTTGGGCATTTTATCACCACGATTGATAAAATAAGATTCCACAATTTTTAAAATTGCCTCATCTAAAACTAGCTCAGTATTAAAGTACTTCGAAAAACACTGTTTGGTTATATCATCTTTTGTTGGCCCTAAACCGCCTGTAACTAAAACCAAATCAGCTTGATGGTTTGCAAGTTTTAGAGTTTCTAATATCTCATTCGCATCATCGGAAATGGAAATAATTTTGTGAATTTTTATGCCAATTTCATATAGCTTTCCAGCTATCCACGCAGAATTTGTATCAATTATTTGTCCTATTAAAATTTCATCGCCAATAGTTATTATGATTGCCTTCATTTTTTCGCTTTACTTACATTTACAAATTAAGCTATTAATCAATGAATGATAATTCCGTAAATAGAAATACACCTGTTGGTGACTCAGAATTAATTATTAATCCTGATAAAACACTTTATCACATCCACTTAGGAGAAGAACATATTGCAGAACATGTAATTTTAGTTGGTGATCCTGGAAGGGTGAAAACAATTGCATCGTATTTTGATAAAATTGAATACACATCAGAAAACAGAGAATTTGTAGCAGCTACAGGTAATTATAATGGAACAAGAATTACTGTTTTATCAACGGGAATTGGTACAGATAATATTGATATTGTTATTAATGAATTAGATGCTGCAGTAAATTTCGATTTAGACAATAGAATTCCTAAACAGAACTTAAAAAAACTAAATCTTATTAGAATTGGAACTTCCGGAAGTTTACAACCTGACATACCTGTTGATACTTATTTGGTAAGTAGTTTTGGTTTGGGGTTTGACGGCGTCATGCATTTTTATGATGTAAAATATACCTCAGAAGAAATTGAAATTTTAAATGCTTTTAAATCACATATGAATTGGAAGTACGAAAATGCCTCTCCTTATTTGGTAAAAGCATCTGAACTTTTAGTTGAAAAAATTGGCTTTGATTGGCAAAAAGGAATTACGGCAACTGCTAACGGTTTTTATGGCCCTCAAGGCAGGTCTTTAAGATTACCCTTAAAAGATCCTGAATTTAACAACAAGCTATCCAGCTTTGCATTTGGAAACAACAAGCTAACCAATTATGAAATGGAAACCTCCGCTTTATATGGCTTAGGGAGCTCCTTAGGGCACAATACGCTTACAATTTGTGCCATTATAGCAAATAGGTTTAATAAATCTTACAGTAAAGATTATAAGGCTACTGTAAACAAATTGATTGTGGAAGTACTTAACCGATTAACAACTTTATGAGGATAACTATATAACTGCTATCCAAATTATTGACTGCTTACCCAATACTTTTGAAAAAGTAAAATGGGTGATAATAAAGAAATACAAGCATTAATTCAACTTCTAGATGATCCAGATCTTTCTGTTTTTGGGCATATCGAAGAAAAGTTAAAATCCCTTGGAGATCCAATAATTCCAATTTTAGAAGCGGCTTGGGAAGAAACAAATTTAGGCGCTGAGTTTCAAGTTAGAATAGAAAAAATTATTCATTCAATTCAATTTGAGAAGGTTATTGAGAATCTTACAAATTGGCAAAAAACAGAAAAAAACGATCTCCTTGAAGGTTTAATAATTATTTCTAGGTATCAATATCCAGACCTAGATGAAGAAGTAATTTACAAACAGCTTGAACGATTAGAACAAGAGATTTGGTTGGAGTTAAACAATAACCTAACTGCATTAGAACAGGTTAGGATATTGAATCATATTTTATTTGAAGTTCATAAATTTTCAGGAAATACAAATAATTACCACGACCCAAAAAACTCTTACATCAACACCTTTTTAGAAAGTAAAAAAGGTAACCCGATATCGTTATCAATATTATACATGATTTTAAGTCAGCGACTTAGTTTACCTATTTATGGGGTGAATTTGCCTAAACATTTTGTATTAGCCTATTGTGGTACTGATAATTTTTTATTCTCGGATAAAACCGATGAAAACAATGTTCTTTTTTATATAAACCCTTTTAGTAAAGGTGGCGTTTTTAGTACTAAAGAAATTGAAGAATTTTTAGATAAAATGAAACTTGATGCAACAAATCAATTTACCAAACCTTGTAATAATAATGACATTATAAAAAGGGTTTTAAATAATTTGTCCTTTGCATATCACAAGTTGGGTTATGAAGAAAAAAAGCATGAAATAGAAATTCTTCAAAAATTACTTGAACCCGTAAAACAGGATTAAGAAACAATTTTCCAAATCGTTTTAAAAATAATTTTCAAGTCAGTAAGGAGTCCTTGCTCTTTAATATATTTCATATTGAGGTTTAATTTTGCAGGCATAACTTCCTCTATATAAGTTTTTTGCGGATTTGATGATTTGGCTAAAACCTCACTTTCATTGATATATTTTAGAGAAGCATAATCTGTTAAACCTGGTTTGGCTAAAAATACCTTTTGCTGCTCTTCAGTGTATAAATCAACATATTCTTGTACTTCGGGTCTTGGCCCAACTACACTCATTTCACCCTTAAGAATATTAAAAAGTTGCGGTAATTCATCTAATTTATAACTCCGTAAAAAATGACCAATATTGGTAACCCTTGGGTCCCTTTTCCCAATAGTTATTTTTCCAAGTTTATCGGCATCTTTAACCATTGTTCTAAACTTAAGAAGCCTAAAAGGTTTGCCATTTAAACCTACTCGAGTTTGCGTGAAAAGTACAGGTAAACCTCCTTGAAGGATAATAAGTAAACTTATAAAAACAAAAAATGGCAACAATAAAATTATCGCAGTTAAGCTTGAAAAAAAATCAAAAATCCGCTTAAGCATTTAAAGCCAATACTTCTTCAACTGATTCTATTACAGCTTTTAACACAATTTCCACTTGCTCGTTTGTTAACGTATAATAAACGGGTAAAGAAATTTCTTGCTCATAATTTTTGTAAGCAACCGGATAATCTTTCGCGTTATAACCTTGTTTTCTATAAAATGTGAAATTAGGAACAGGTTGAAAATGAACATTTACAGAAACTTCTTTTTCAGAAATTCTTTTTATTATTTCATCACGAACTTCTTCGGAAGCATTTATAATTCTTAGCATGTAAACGTGATAACACGAAAGCTTTTCTTGTGTTTCGTAAACTGGGACTTCTGCCCAATCATACTTGGATAATTTATCAGAATACATATCAAAAATCTCTCTTCTTCTTATCAAGGTATCATTTTCATATCTTTCCAATTCAACCAAACCAATAGCAGCCTGAATATCAGTCATGTTACATTTAAAACCTGCCTCAATAATATCATACTTCCAACCTCCTACTTGCGTTTTGGCTAAAGCATCTTTACTTTGACCATGAAGCGATAATAGACACAAGAATTTATATATTTCTTCATTACTGAAAGGCTCAGGTAAGTTTAACGCAACTCCTCCACCTTCTGCCGTAGTAAGGTTTTTAACTGCATGAAAAGAAAAGGATGAAGCATCAGCTTGAGTGCCCGTATAGCTTCCTTTGTATTTGGCCCCAATTGAATGGGCTGTATCAGCTAAAACCATTATTCTACCTAACTTTTCTTGATTTTCTGAAGATGGTATAAATAATTTTTGAATCTCAGGGTGTTTTACCAAAGCCATTATTTCATCATAATCTACAGGCATACCTGCAATATCAACAGGCATAATAACTTTAGTTTTTGAGGTAATGTGTTTTTTGATTTCTTCTACATTGATATTAAAATCGTGGTTAACATCAACAAAAACAACTTTGGCGCCACAATGGGTAACAACATTTGCAGTAGCACAATATGTATAAGCAGGTAAAATTACTTCATCGCCTTCCTTAACGCCATACCAACGCAGCATTAACTCTAAGCCTGCTGTTGCAGAATTAAGTGCCATTACATTTGAAACACCAATATATGCTGCAAGCTTTTTTTCGAAAAGTTTGGTTTTTGGCCCTGTTGTTATCCAACCAGATAATAAGGTTTCTGTAACAGCGTCAATTGTTTTTTGATCTACTCTAGGAGGAGAAAATGGAATCATCTAAATTATTTTTTTGCGAAGTTAATATCAAACTAAAAATTGTAAAAAAAATTATACCTGCCTGTGTCTCTAAAAATGACTCGCTTAAAGCGAAAAGAAAGCAAAGTGTAGCAAAAAAAATGATAAGTTCATTTTTTTGTGTTACACCGCTAAACCATAAGCTTACAAATATTAATAACAAACTCAAGAATCCAAACAAACCTAAGGCACCAAAAGTTTGCAAAAACTGATTGTGAGCATTCAATTTTCTTTTTAAAGCTCCCGTATAATTATTTTCTTCATAATTTTTTAAGGTTTCTACGTCAATATTTCCTGTGCCGGTGCCAACCCAAAAATTATTAGAAATAATTTGAATAGATGTTTTAAAAGCAAAAATTCTTGCTTGGGAACTACCTTCAGAATTAGGAGAAATTTGAGTTTCGGTTATTTGATTTACTGCCGTTTTAAAACGCAATAAGGTTTTGGAATTTCCTGAAAAGAAAAGGGCAAATAAAATTGAAATAAAAGTAAAAGCTAGAGCAAAACTTTTTTTATTTATTGATGATTTGGAAAGCAAAAGCATATAAAATCCATACAATATAAAAACAATTATAAATGAAATAATACCAGCCTTTGAGCTTGATAAAAACAAGGAAAAAACCAAAATACAAGCAGCTAGTAACCAAATAATTTTGGTTCTCAATTTTGAAGTGTTTTGAAAAAGAAACAAGGCAAAAAAGATAGCTACATTCAAGTATAAAGCAAAGTAGCCAATGTGGAGTGGATTGGTAAAACCATCACCATAAAAAACATAAATATTTTCTAATTCATTAAGGTATAAATAACTACTTCTTGAAAAATGCCAAATTCCTGCAAATGCAGTACTCAAGACAAAAACTTTAATAAGAGTTTTTAACTTCTTATTGTCTAAGGTTTGAAAGCCCGAAAAATAAAGTGGTAGCAGTAAAATTGAGAGTTTTATTTCTAAATCAAACCATCCTCGTTTCATGTTTACCTCATCGGTAAACAACATACCCAACAAGTTAAAAACATAAAAGGCAATTAAAAAAGCTTGAAGTTTTGAAAACTGGAATTTGCCTTTTGTTATAATTAATTGAAAAATCCAATTAATACCTAAAACTACTATAAGCATTGGTAATAAAAATGGAAAATTTGGAATTGAAACTGTTACAGCCAATAACAAATGAAAGTGAATTTGCTCTCTATTTTTTAAATATTCAAGCAAAATTTTTCAAGCTATTTACAATTCGTTGCCCTGCCTTACCTCCGCCATACAAGTCGATATCAAAACTTTTTGAATGGGTTGTAATATTCTGAAATGCATTTAGAATTTTACTTTTATCTGCACCAGTTAAAGAATTAAATCCATGATTTATTAATTCTACCCACTCGGTTTGGTCTCTTAAGGTGATGCAATATTTTTTAAAGAAGAATGCCTCCTTTTGAAGTCCTCCACTATCGGTCATCACAAATTGACAGTGCTTTAAAAATTCTATCATGTCAAAGTACCCAACCGGATCAATTGTTGTGAAATTTACCTTAAGATTATTTTTACTGATTATTTTTTGAGTTCTTGGGTGCAATGGCAAAACCACCTCAATTTCATTGGAGATTTCATTTAAGGCATCAATAATATTTTTCAGTCTTGATAAGTCATCGGTATTTTCAGCTCTGTGTAGCGTTGCCAAAACAAATTTCTTGTCTTTGTAAGATTGTGCAATTTTGGTTTTATTTTCGGAAAATTGAGCATAGTAATAAGCTGCATCCTGCATAACATCTCCGCTATTTTCTATTTGGCAGTTAATGTTATCATAACCTTCATTTTTTAAATTATCAATTGCCGTTTGGGTAGGACAATACAAAACATCAGAAATTCTATCTGTTAAAATTCTATTAACCTCTTCGGGCATTCTCATGTTAAAGCTGCGCAAACCTGCCTCCACATGTCCAACTTTTATATGTAATTTTTTTGCTGCTAATGCTCCTGCTAAAGTAGAATTTGTATCTCCATAAACTAAAAGCATATCAGGCTTTTCTTTAATCAATAACCCTTCAATTCCTTCAAGCATTCTTCCTGTCATGGCTCCATGCCCCAAAGAGTTAATCTGTAGGTTATATTTTGGTTTGGGAATTTGCATTTCTTGGAAAAAGACATTGCTCATTTTCTCATCAAAATGCTGACCTGTATGAACCAAAACTTCTTCAATTCCATCACGATTTGCAATTTCCCTGCTTAATACCGCCGCTTTAACAAATTGTGG
>Ga0222664_1001116_pt1 | contig 10831 bp, 18 predicted proteins | sample AntAcemetagen604_FD_181147 | JGI IMG/M metagenome (GOLD analysis project Ga0222664, IMG submission 181147) | Saline water microbial communities from Ace Lake, Antarctica - #604 | ecosystem: Environmental > Aquatic > Non-marine Saline and Alkaline > Saline | place: Antarctica: Ace Lake...
AGGCTTGCCCCGTCGCGGTGGCGGAATTGGTAGCGGTAGGTGGTCACGCCAGCAGCCACATCGCCGCCGCTGCCATCAGCCCAGCGATGATGACGATGACCATCGCGCCGATGAAGTCCGCGACGCCCTGCACGGGCTGCGGCGGTGCCTCGGTCGGCTCGGGGTAGGCCGCTTGGTAGTCGCCCTGTCCGCGAATCACCGGGGTGGTTTCGCCGTCGGGGTCGGTCAGTATTGCGTCGCCGTTTCGGTCGTAGGTGATGGGCATTGCTTAGGCTCCTTTGCGGTGGGTGTAATTGCCGATTGCTCGGCCTCGGAGATGGCGGCGAAGGACGCGCGCCGAATGTGTTCGATCGCCTCGTCCGGATCGCACGCCGCGTCGTCGCTGGCGAGGAGGTGTACGTTCCGCAGAGCCTCCACCAGCCGCTCCACCACCGCAGCAGGGTAGACGCTGGCGGATAGGTCGGCTGCGGGGATACCGGCGCAGGCGTTGACGCAGGCGACGATGCGGTCGGCGTTGGGCTTGCTGTAGAACCACGGCTCAATCGAGCAAATCGCCTTATCGTCGTGCGGGCTGACGATGACCGCGTAGTCGTCGTCAGCATGTCCGCCATATCCGATAGACCACGGCTCTTCCGTATGCTCGCTCATATCACCACCTCCACTTCGTAACGCTCAATCCATCGGCCAGCAACGAGCTGCGCACACATCTGCAGCTCATAGTTCACGGCGATGTCCTCCACGTCCTCGTCACCCTTCGCAGTGCGACACGGCAGCGGCACCCAGAACGTGCCGCGGTGCGCCACCTCATCCGCGTCGGTGATGTCGATGGCCAGGCTGTGGCTACGCATCCATTGGCGGGCCACGTCGATCTCGCCGTCCTTGTCGCGGCGAATCTGCACGCGAGCCTTGAGGTGTTCGTGCAGCCAGCCGGTGAAGTCCATCACGCTCGCGCCTTTAGGGGCGTTCCAGTCGATGATTATGGGTGCTGGTTTGGTGTCTTGGGTCATGCTTCACCACCGATCGCCGCAATCGTGGCGCGGAGCCTGGCCAGCTTGGGTGATGGTTTGCTGGCTCGTCCCGCCAGTGTGTCAATGCCGCTTATCAGCGATTCCATGTCCTTCGCCGCCTCCACCACCCCCTTCACCGGCTCGCACTTCGCAAGGGCGTGAAGGAGGGCTGCGACGTCGTCGGCGTCGAGTTCGCAAATGCGGACCTGCTTGTCTTTGCAGTCGGAAAATGGTGCAGCGTGCTTGTTTTGCCACGCATTCACCGCCGCGATTGTTTCTGGTGATACTTTCATGATGGACCCCCAATCGCGGCGAACTGCACGGCGTGACCGGCGAGGAGGTCGGAGGTCGGAGTGTAGTCTGCGGGCGTGTAGATGACTATGGAATGGTCCGCATTACATAGCCAACAGCTCCCACGGTCACCCGTCAGATCGACAGCCTCGAGCGCCGCACCCCATATCTCTACGTTCTCCGCTGCGCTGTGATGCACATAGAGATATGGGACCAATTCGACGGCGTCGTCGTCCACGCCTTCCAGCGCGTCCGCCCATTCGCGTAGTCGTGCGATTGCTTCGATCCGTTTCATCATCGTTCTCCTGCGGCTGTGCCGCGTTGGGGGTTTGCTTTGTTCAGCCACTCTGCGGGGATTTCCCGCCAGGCGATGACGCTGGGCGACATGCTGCCGGGTTGTCGCCACGCGGCACCGTCCCAATACACGAGAATTACGCTTGCTCGGCTCGAGAGTTGGTAGCGATCCCATCCCTCCGGCAACGCCAGCACGCTCTTGCGTGGCGTCGGCTTTATGCTCGTGTTTGTCCATCCGCCCGGCAATGACATCTGCAGCAGTTCGGCGTCTATCGCCGCAATGCGTTTCGCCGCATTGTCTCGCTCTGTGGTTAGGTCGTCTCGTTCAGTCATTGGTGTTCTCCTGTGGCTGTGATGCTTAAACCACCGCACCAGCTTTCGCGGATGCGGGAGGGATGGGCAGGTCCAACAGATCGAGCAGGCTCAGGCGTTCCCGCCCGGCCCATAGGTCGGCCACCTGCTCACGAGAGTAACAGGGATCAAATTGCATCATTTCTTCCACTGTGTAGCTGGTCATTGTTCCGTGTCTCCTTAGTTGTGCCTTGCGATGGCGGTCTTCATGTCTTCGATCTGCAATTCCCGCTCTGCCTCCGTCGCATTCTCATCCTCCTCCGCCGCATTCTCCGCCACCCACTCCGCCGCCTCCCACACACACCCCGCCTCCGCCGCCGCCTCCGCCGCCGCCTCCGCCCACCACGCCGACGCCGCCGCCTCTGCTGTCCTGTCCGCCCCGGACAACCATTTTGCCGCCCAGGTCTCTACAACAGGGATGCCGCAGGATAGGCAATGATTTCTCACGGCCCTGGCTGCGACCATTGCGGCGAATGCGGGCAGGTGGTCGCCGCTCCTGGTCGTCCCCCAAATCCGATCTGCGGCTGGGATGTCCAGGTCAAGAATCTCCAGCAGGCTAAGTCGTTCTCGCCCGGCCCACAGGTCGGCCACCTGCTCACGAGAGTAGCGGGGCCTAAATGCCATCATTTCGTCCACTGTGTAGCTTTGCATGGTAGGGTCTCCTTAGTTGTGCCTTGTGATGGCGGTCTTCATGTCTTCGATCTGCAATTCCCGCTCTGCCTCCGTCGCATTCTCCTCACGCGCCGCCCACGCCGCCCACGCCGCCCTCGGGCGTGTAGTCACGCTGCTTTCCGTACGGCGGCGACGTAAAGCACAGTCCGGCTTCTCGCCATTCACCAGCATCGCCACATCGTCGGCGTTCGTCGAGTCGCCACACATGACGCGATGGTCGCCGAGCGTCCACAGGTCGCCCGGCTGCGTGATGGCCTCGCCTGGCGTCTCTCTAAGATCAATTTTCATGGTCGTGCTCCTTTGGTTTCTGCGATCGCTGCTCTGCCATCTGATCTACTTGCCATAAAACCCCCGCACCAGCTTTCGCGGATGCGGGATGGAGGGGAGAAAGGTCAGGAGGCGATGATCTGCTGACAGTGCTGCTTAGCGGCCTCGTATGCCGTGTTCAGGTCGGCAAATGCAAGGTCGATCGGGTCGACGACTGTCGATGTCAGCACGTTGCTGTACTGTGCGTGCATGGTGTTCCATGCGGTCAAGCCACCCATGAAATACTGATCGCAGTAGATGGGTCCGAGATTGCCGAACGTGAGCGAACGGATTGCGAAATCCTTCGACACTCGTTCATTGGTGCGGGCACGCACGGTGTCCAAAAAGGTAAAGTCGCCCCAAATGAGTGGGTTGCTTTCTTTCCAGAATGCGGTCAGGCCCATAAACGCCCGAGCCAGTTGGTTGCGTGCGGGAATAAGAAGATCGGCGATGATCCGGTCTTCATTCGCGTTGCCGTAGTACGAAAAATCTTGGTTGAACGCGGAGGCATTGACACCAGAGTAGGTCACTGCCTGCTTAATCTTGTTGATGCCGAAGTAGCTGATGTTGATCTGGTCACGGAACGGGAGTTGGTTGAGACGGTCTGCCATGATCGTTGTCCTTTCGAGACGTTAATTTGCCTGCACACGCAGGCGTCTAAACCCCAGCCGCGCCGCTAAGCGTGGCTGGGTGCATCGGTGGCGACGTTCGCCGTGTGATTGTCAATTGCGGCGCGGGCAACAAACCCGCGCCGCTGGTAACACAAGCCGGGATGGAAGCCCGGCATGGGGTCAAAGTTCCCCACCCGGCCCGACGGCTTCCGCTCAGCGGCTGAGCACGTCGGCTCCGGGCGGGGGAATCAATCGATCCGGCGGCGGTCTGGGCACTCACCGGATCGGGCAGTGATCCGCCACCACATCGGCGGCGGGAATAAACCTCGACACCAGCGATAGCCGACGCCGAGGCGGAACGATGATCTCGTGGGTGCGTCATCGTGCGTGCTTCCTTTGCGAGTGGACAGCGGGCTTCGTTTTCGCGGCGGTCATCCACTGATATAGCTGATCCGGCGTCATGGTGTCGAGTGCGGTCCGCACGATGCCCAGCATAAGCGCCGACTTGGTCGTAGGTATCGTCATCGCCTGTGCCGCAGCCGTCATGTCGGCTTCGAGTTCGGGGTCATTGACTTGGATTGGCACGGGGGTACTCCAATATAGATGTGGTTGACCGATACTACACGCCGGTATCGTCGCGGCAATCTCTCATGCGTTCGGCTCGTACACGTCGGGGTCAGCCGACTGGCCGGGGTCGCCGTTGGTGGCGACGGTTACGGTGGCGGTGTCGCACCGCGATTCGTAGAGGTAGTCGACAATCCCGGCTTCGGTTTTACAGCTGATGAACGCCAGAGCGTCAATCAGCTGTGCGCGGACGTATTTCAATTCGTAGACGCGATCCCAGTTTTTACCATCAGTCGCGGCGATGGCGTGGCTGTTCTCGAGCTCCATCTGCAGGGAGTCAATCATGCGGTCGATGTCGGCTCGGTGTCTGGCGTAGGTTTCTGCTGCGTTCATCGTAGTCTCCTGCGGCTGCGCCGCTGTTTATGTCTGGCCCAGACGCTCCCGCCCCGCGGGGCGGTCGCGTGCGGGTCAGTCGAGACCCGCATCTGACAGTGCGTCGGTGGCGATCCTAGCTACCGCAGCTGCTGCGCGGGTCGGCGAGACCCCCTCGACGCGCTTCAGTGCCGCATACACTTCGCGACGTGTTACTGGGCGGCACAACCTGATTGAGTGCCGATGTCGTGTTCCGATTTCAATAGTCTGGCTGTCGCTAAGGATGTTGAATTCGCTGTGTTTCATGTTCCTGCTCCTGTAGGCAGTGCCGCGTTTTGGGGGGTCAGGCGATGGCCAGCATCTGCTGGAACTCGGCCTCGCTGATTACGTATGACTCGCCGGTCTCGGTGTGCATGCCGTTGCTGTTGACCTTGCGGGCGAGAATCGCGCCGCTGGCAGTGCGTCGGCATTCCGTGTGGCACACCCCGCCGTGAGCGGCACGGTTTTCGTTCCGGCTGGCGGTGGCGGTGTAGCCGCGTGTGATAATGGTCTGGAATCGGCTGGTCAGTTTGATGGTCGTCATGGTCGTCATGGTTGTGCTCCGTGTTCGGGTGTCTTCGTTCCTGCATCCAGTATACGACGACTATCGCCCGAGGCAAGTCAGACTATTGCGATAATTAGTTATCCACATTAGGCAGTACCGTGCCGGATTCGTGGGGCGATCTGCGCGAGTCTGCCCGCAATGGCTACCTGCTGGCGATCTGGGGTGCATCGGGCATGAAGGCCGATGTGCGGGTGGTCGGTGCGGCGGGCACGCTCCTGCGGACGTACAGCCCGGCTGCGGGGCCGATGGATTAGATGGGGATTATCGCGGGCGGCTACGCCTCGAAAGACCAGCTCCGTGTGTAGATCGCGGACAAGGCGACGCGCCCCGTGCCCACGTCGGCGGTGGTGACCGTGCTTAGATTGGTGCCCCACGCCCAGTCGGCCACACCTGTGGCGGAGAGCCGGGTGACGGCTGTGCCTGCGTATCGCCCGAGCAACACGCGGCCGATCGAATCGACACTTCCGCTGGTGAATGTGCCGACGTCGAATGAGCCATCAAAAACGCCGGATGACCGCAGGTATCGCCTGACCGTGTTGGGCGAGGCGCTGGTGTCGGCCACGAACATGTAGGTGCCCGATACGCCGAGTGTGCGTGATTGCTGGATGATCGATGGGACGGACCAGTCGGGCGAGGTCGATGGCGGCGACCACTTGGCCAGCCAGTAGACATCGACGCCGGTGTCTTTTCGCTCCCACGTGTAGTAGTTGCCACCGTCATGGCCGCCGACGATTCCGAGGACGCCGAACGAGCCGATTGAGCCGCTGTCGCTGGTGAACGAGCCGAACGAGCCGAGCTGTGCGCCTGCCGGTGAGACTCTGTAAAAGGTGTTCTTTGTGGCGTAACTGACGCCAGGCCCAACGCCCGCGACAAACTCGTTGAGCGTTGCGTCGTAAAAACCGCTGTCCACCGACACCCGCGTCGCGCCCTCAAAGATCGTGGTGCGCCACAGCTCGGTGCCGTTTGCAGCGAATTTAATGACGTCCCTCCCGATGCCCTGATCGACCATCACGCTGTAGATGTTGCCTGACGCGTCGACCGAGAGCGGCCCGCTGACATAGTCGATTCCGCCCAGGGCTACAGACCACTGATGATTACCGTCGCTGTCGAACTTGGTGATTGAGGGTCCGCCGTCCGCCGGGAAGTAGCAGACGATCACGTTGCCCGCAGCGTCAGCGACGATCGAGAGCGGCGGGCTGGGCATCGCTTTATACCAGAGCACGCGATTGCCCGGCTCGATCACCCAGAGATTCGCGTAGCGAGATCGACCCAGCACGCCGGACTGATGGCGATACGGTGCTCCGGTGGGGCTGTAAATGGCGGCCTGCGTCATTCCGGCACCGCCCAGATGCGGCACTTGGCATCATCTTCCCAGATCACCGGCTGACTGCTGACGGTCACATCGCCCAGCGTGGTGCGGTGGGCCCAGATCACATCATTGACGGCGTAGGGCAACACCACCCGCCAGGTGTAGGTCACGGAGTCGGCGATCGCGATCACCGTGGCCTGCTGTGAATTGACGGTCGTGAACGAGCTGATCGTCGAGTAATTCGCCAGCGCGTGACGCAGCAGAAACGGCTTGGCGACGTAGACATCGGTGCTGCCGTCGGTCGTGCCGTCCCACGTGCGGCAGGTCAGGTAGTCATTCTGAATCGACTTCAGGCGGAACGGCGACGACCCTGCCCCCCCGCTGCCGCCCACGGGGGCGCGGACGGGGAAGCGGCCAGCGAAGCGTTCGAGTTCGCGAACCTTCGCCTCCAGATCGGCGATGCGGCGTTGAGATTCAGCGTTCATGGCGGGAGTCCAGGGGCTAGGGGCTAGGGGCTGGTGGTCAGTGAGAAGGCGGGACACTTCGCCCCTCAGCCCCTTGGCCCCCGACCCCTTCTTACTGCAATGTAAAGTCCAGTTCGGCGAAGCCGGTGGTCAGGGCGGTGGTCATGCGTTCGAAGTCGTAGCTCACTTTCGTGATCACGCTTTTGACGGCGGTGAACGTCGCCGCCTGGCTGACGGTCTCGAGCAACATGCCCACCTTGTAGTCCGGCAGCAGGCGGGGCAATTTCAGCGTCACAGCGCGGCGGGGATTCACATACCAGTCCCGTGCCGATCGGGCGATTTCGCGCAATCGCTGGCTGTCGTCGCGCAGGATGAAGATCTGCTGATTCGTCTGCTGCGGATACGTGTAGAAAAATTCAAAGCCTGATGTGGTGTCGCCTTTGGCCGCCAGCACCGTGCCGCCAGCGATCCAGACGAACTCGGCATCGGGCACATCGATGACCATCACGCGGCCCCGCCGGGTGAGGCCCAGTGATTGGAAGGCGACGATTTCGCGAACCTGCAGGCGGCTGTCGAGCTCCAGGCAGACGGTGGCGAGGATGTCGTCGTAGTCATAGGTCGGCTCGACGAGCGACGCGGCCGCCCCGGTCCACTGGTTGAGGGCGATCGCGTGGCGGTTGGGCGATTCGAGCTTGATGCCGCAGCGATCCTGCAGCACCTTGATTTGAAATGGCGATGCTTCGACCTTCTCAGCGAGCTGGTACGCGCCGGAGCTGAGCTTGAGCACCACGAATGGCTCGGTGAAGCCATCGCCGTCGTACGTGACGCCGGCGACGGTCTCACTGATGCGGATAGGCATGCTCTTGAGCATGGACACGCCCCAGCCGCGCTGCTGGCCCTGACCTGCTGGCAGGATGCTGCCCGGAGCGGCGGGGACAATCTCGCCGGTGTCGGAGAGGAAGGGGTTGGCGTGCCAGCCCAGCGAGAGGCGGTAAGCCTCGGTCCAGCCAGCGGGGTCGAAGCCCGGCAACAGGGCGGACACAAACGACCAGTTATCAGGGATAACGAATTCGCTGTAGACGCGGGCGAACTGGTCGCCGCGGCGGGCGAGGTCGTTTTCCTCGGCGGTGCCGGCGGCGGCGGCTTTGTAGGCCGTCTCCTCGGCGGCGGTCCAGCCGGGCTCCAGCGAGCCATCCGCCACGCTGACCGTGCAGATGCTTTTGATGTACTGCCCCTGCACGATGATCTCATCGGCGCGAAGCTGCGTCGCGTCGGTGCTGACCTCGGCCTGCCCCTGCGGAATCACGGTGTCCAGGTCGATCGACACCGGCTCAGCATTGGCGGGGATGGTGGCGGTGCCGATGGTGATGGGCTGATCGATCATGGTGAAGATGTGCAGCATGACGTTGTCCGTCGCGTCGTCGACGTAGATGCTGGCCCCGAAGCCGCGACGGCGATCGACGACCTGCGAGATGGTCGACCAGATGCTTTTGCCGGTGGGGTCGACGCGGACGGGCGTGATTTGATTGAGCGCATCCCACTGGCCCGCCACGTGGAAGTTGATCGTCTGTGCGGAAAGATCGCCCGCCACGCCCTTGCCCTGCTGATGGGTGTAGAGCAGGTGCTCGACGATGTCGGCGGCGGTCCACTCGTAGGCCGTGCCGGCCTGCGGGCGGTCGAAGATGTGAATGTCGCGGCCAACCTCCCACGGGTCCGGGTGCAGCGTGGCGGTGCGATTGCCCTGTCGCAGGCCTTCGGGGCGAAAATCATTGAACACCAGACGGCGATCGACCCAGCGATTCGTGGGCGTGGCGCCTGCGTCGCGCACGTAGCTGCGCCAGTAAGGCTCGCGATCGAGCAGATCCGCCAGGCCGAAGGCGGTGAGTTCGATGGTGCCTTGCCGATCGCCCGTGTCGAGCGTCTTCATTTCGTTGATTGATTGCTCGGTGAAGCGGCCAACCCACAGCGTGGTGTTGGGCACGAGGCCAAGCTGCGGGTCGTGCGGGTTGATGAGCTGGATGCGCACCCAGGAATCAATCAGTTCCTCGGGCTGGACGACGCTGACGGCAGACTGATCCTCGCGCTTGATGCGGCCGAAGTGAAAGCGGAACTTCGCCTGCGAAATCCCCGGAGCTGCGACATCGTCGGCGGAGATCGGCTCCAGGTAGTCGGCGGCATACCAGAACGCAGCGGGATACCAGCGGGCCCGCTTCTGCACGAGCAGATGCTGCGTACTCAGGGGCGTGGCGTCTGAGAGGCCTCCAGATGGGGCGGTGGGTGGTGCGGGGATGCCGGTGACAGCCATGGTCTATTGCTCCTGTCGGGCGACGTGGCCGAAGAAGACGCCGGCACCCGTGACCGCATCCGGGCCGACGGCGATGGCGTCGGCTTCGAGGATGGCCGTGTTGGTGCTGTCGATGTTGGCCCCCGGAGACGCGACACTGCGACGCATGCGGACGATGACTTTGATCGTCGTGCCGTCGGCATAGCCGCTGGTGGTGTATCGCAGTTTGCCGATGCCGTCGGCCTGATTGAATGTCGCCGTGGCGGTGGCGGGATCATTGTCAGCGTCCGGGTCGGTGCCATCGCTGGTGAGCCAGATGGCGAAGCGGTCGGCCACGTCGCCCGGGGCGTCGGTGGTGTAGAGGTAGCGGGCGGTGATGAGCATCACGCCGCTGGCCTGCGCGTCGAGGGTGATGTCGATCGGTGCGCGGGGCGGCGTGGCGACGATGGCACCGGTGTCATCGATGGTGACCGACCAGGCCGATGTGTTCTGCGATGACAAGTCGTAAGCGTTGCGCTTTCGCAGCACGAAGTAATACGTGCGCGTGCCACTGACCGGCGGGGTCAGGGCGGCGGTGGTGTGGCTGCTGCCGGTGAAGGTTTCCCAGGGGGTGGCGGTCGGCACGTCCGGCGGAACTTCCGGCAGCGCGTCGACGCCGCGATAAAGCTCGTAGCGTGCGAGGGCATCATTGGCGATGCGGTGCAGCCCGCGATAGTTGGTGCTGATCGACATCAGCACGCTGTGCTGGCCGCGTGCTTTGGCGGTGAACGCCTCATAGCTGGTGTGCCGCCCCGCTGTCTGGCCAGTGAACGCCTCATAGATGGTGTGCCGCCCCGCTGTCTGGCCAGTGAAGTCCGTCAGCACGCCGTGCGCCCCGCGTGCGGCGGCGGTGAACGCATTAACGATCGCGTGCTGGCCGCGTGTGGTGGCGGAGAAGGTTTCGATGCCGACCTTGTGGTAGCCGCGGGTGACGGCTGCAAACGCGGCAGTGACGGCGTGTGCCCCGCGTGTGGTGGCGGTGAGGCTGTTGAGGATGGCGGACTGGCCGCGTTGCTGGGCGATGAACGAGAGCAGGCCCAGCGTGTAGCGGCCGCGTGCCTGTGCGGTGAAGCTGTTGAGCACGGTGTGGCTGCCGCGTGCCTGTGCGGTGAAAGACAGCGAGTTGGCGACGGGCGTGGCGATGGAGATGAGCGAGCCGGACTCGTTGTTGTATCGCGTGGTGAAATACGCTTGCCCGCGACCGACGTCGCTGTAGCGGACTTCATCGACCTTGCCGGACCAGTTGGCCTCGGCACCTGTGTATCCACGCCTGCCGATCTCGAAGGCGTCGCTGTTGTCGGCCGAGCCGGCCATGCTGGCGGTGTGGACTGACGAGCCATTGACGTAGGTTGATTTATTGCTTCCGTCGTAATCGCCGGCGATGTAGTTCATCGTCGATGCGTGCCGCAGGTCGGTGGAGCCTTGGCCGAAATCGTTGCTGTTGGCGGTGATGCGGAAAAGCGATTGGCCACTGATGTCGAAGCCCAGTTCCCAGAACCGTGCGGACGCCGCCGATCGCTTACTCACGGCGATGCCGCTGCTGGCGTTGCTTTGCACCCATGCCTCGACGGCGAATGAATCGCCCGGCGACAGCGAGGCGTCGGTGCCGCAGTCGATGCGATCATCCGAGCCGTCGAAGTCCAGCCCGTTGCCGACTTTTGCG
>Ga0222664_1001118_pt1 | contig 10776 bp, 9 predicted proteins | sample AntAcemetagen604_FD_181147 | JGI IMG/M metagenome (GOLD analysis project Ga0222664, IMG submission 181147) | Saline water microbial communities from Ace Lake, Antarctica - #604 | ecosystem: Environmental > Aquatic > Non-marine Saline and Alkaline > Saline | place: Antarctica: Ace Lake | collected...
TAAAGATTTAGAAATAGAAACTGATAAGCATAGGTTGATGCAGGTGATTTCTAATTTAATTGAAAATTCAATAAAATTCACCCAAAAGGGTTTTATTGAGTTTGGATGTGAAGTTCAAAAAAATGAAATAAATTTTTACGTAAAAGACACAGGTTTTGGCATCGAACCTAAGGATCAAAAAATAATTTTCGAGAGGTTTGGGCAAGCAAATCAAAACCATACTTTTACTAAAGGTACAGGTTTGGGTTTATCAATTGTAAAAGGCCTTGTAAAGTTACTTGGAGGCAAAATATGGCTAAATTCTGAAATTAATAAAGGAACTACTTTTTATTTTACGCTCCCCAATAAAATCGCAAAACAAGTACCCGAAACTATAAAACCAAATAGTAACATAATTGGCAATAAAAAAAGGGAATTTACAGTTTTAATTGCCGAAGATGAAGCTACAAATTACCTCTATTTAGAAGCGCTTTTTTCTAATAGTAACTCCACTCTATTGCATGCCTGGAATGGGCAAGAAGCCGTAGACTTATTTAAAAATAACCAAAACGTTGACTTAATCTTAATTGACCTCAAAATGCCAAAAAAAACAGGTTTAGAAGCTACAAAGGAAATTAGAAAGTTAAACAAAAAAGTACCCATTATTGCTCAAACAGCTTATGCTATGTCTAATGATATGGAAGTTGCAATAAATGCTGGTTGTAACGATTACATAGCAAAGCCAATTGATAGAAAAATATTTATTGAAAAAATAAATAAATACCTTATTTAAAAAATTAATCTGTCTGCTTTGAGCTTTAGGAATATACAAGTCAATTGGAATTCATTTTTATTTGAATAAGAACAATTTTTATTAGAATAAATATATTCTCTTAGAATTTCATTTTACCAAAAAGAAAAGGAGCAAGTTTCTCAACCGAAAATCATTTAGGTATTAGATTCACTATTGTATAAATTCTTTTCACGAATTACAAAAAAAAACCAAACAACTGATTTACAGTACTTAACAAGTTTAAACTTATTTAATTGTTATAATTCCAGTTTATATTAAACTTAATTTATATAATTTTTATCTATATAATTTTGATTTCTAATAATTTTTACTATATTAAGAATAAGAAAGCCAATAAAAAGGCAATTTATTAACTTAAAATTTTAATTATTATGAACAGAGAAGAATTTAAAACACAAGCAACAGAAACAATTGACGATATTTATTCTAAAATAGATGATTTAAAGTCTAGAAAAGAAAATGCAAAAGAAAATGTTAAATCTGATTACGAAAAAGCCATTAAAAGCTTAGAAGACAAAAAGAAAGTTGTAGAAGAAAAATACGAGAATTTAAACCATGCTACTGAAGATAAATGGCATGAAACAAAAGATGCCTTTTCTTCTGCAACAGATTCATTTAAAAAAGGATTTAAAGAAATTGCTTCTGTATTCTAATAAAAAATAGAATTACCAAATTACATCAAATTAGTGGAGGCTTAGATTATTGTATTTAAGCCTCCTTGGTTTTTCATTAAAGCTCTGTTTGAAAACTTGATAAGTTTACCCGAAAACTTTTTAGAATGAAAATCTTGTTTTTTTAAACCATCAATTTTTTCTTCAGGCTTTCAATCACTTTAATTGTCAATTAGCGTCCAAAAATTAGGTTATCTATTTTGCCGAACCACTCTTAAAAAAGAAGTGAATTTAATAGGGTTCGAAGGAAGTAAAAAACTGAACTTCAATAAAATGACAATATAAAAAGCAATAAAATAACATGCTTGATAAGTTATTACTTCGTAAGAAACATACTAATTAGGTTAATTCAGAACGGTCTAAACTTAATTTATTCATCGTTTTCCTATTTACAATCATGGCTAGTATTCCGCCTATAACATAAGTTAAAGCAAGTGCTACAAAAACACCTTTGATGTCTGCCAAGTACTTTCCTAAAAAAATTATTGGCAAACCTATACCTAACATTTGAATTACAATAATCATAGATGCATGCAATGGTTTGCCAAGAGTATTTAAATTGGTGTTGATAATGCTCAAAATTCCCTGCAATCCAAAACCTGCAGGAATTATGTATAAATACCATTTTACAGTTTCAATAACATCTGCATTATCATTAAATATTGAAGCAATTGGTTCAGCAAATAGTACCAGCACAAGCCAAGCAAACAAACCCCACAAAAGGGCAAATTTTATGCAAACGCCAACAGCTTCTCTGGCTCTATCTAAATGACCGCTACCAAAATTTTGTCCTGCAAAAGGTCCAATTGAAGCAGAAACAGCAAACAAAATACTAGAAGCTAAAAATTCTACCCTACTCCCTACTCCAAATGCAGCAACAGCAAAATCTCCATAACTGGCTAATAAACCTGTCATAATTCCTGTTGTTATTGGCACAACCAACCTAGCCAAACCTGAGGGCACAGCTATGTATAAAATACTTTTCCAACAAGCTGTAATAACTCCTTTAGCAGGAATTACAAAAGTGATAAGCTTTTCTCGCTTTATTAAAATATAAAAAGACAAAACCATCGTTAAACCTCTTGATATAGCAGTAGCTATGGCTGCACCTTTTAAACCTAAGGCAGGAACTCCCAAATAACCGAATATTAAAATTGGATCTAGCACAGCATTAATAAATACGGCAAAAAGCATGATAAAAGCAGGTGTTTTTGCATCTCCAGTTGCGCGAATAGCACTGTTGCCAACAAAAGGAACTGAAACAAAAAACAATGCGAAATACCAAATGCTCATGTAATCTTCAATTAGAAACATGGTATTTGCATCTGCGCCAAGCAACCTAAAAGTAGGCTTTAGGGTAAGAAAACCAATAATTACAAAAAAACCTGTAATTAACATTGTAAGTACAATACTATCAGTAGTTTCTCTTGCTGCTTTATTTCTATCTTTTTTACCAATCGATTTTGAAATTAATGCTGTTGCCCCAATTCCCAAACCTTGTATAAAACTAAAAATTACCATAATTACAGGAAACGTAAAACTGAGAGCCGCTAACTCTGTTTTACCCAATTGCCCAACATAAAAAGTATCAATTAAATTAAAAGCAACCATGCTAATAATGCCCAGCATCATAGGTAATGAGAGTTGAATTAACTTTTGGGTAATGTTACCTTGAGTAAGGTCTTTTTTATTACTCATATTTTCTTAGAAGGGCTGTAAAGGTTTTGATTCTTGTATAATCTAGAATACTACAAATTGTTTAGATTAAACTAATTATCTCTTCGGTTTAATAAAAATTAATAATGCAGAAATAGAAATTTATTAAAATTGAGAATTTCCTCATTAATAATCCCTAATAATTTTAAGTTTTTTTAACCAATCAAAATCCAAAAAAAACTATATAAATTAAGATTGATTATTTTTATAGCTTACCAATTAAAATAAAATTTATGACAATTTTAAGCAAGCTAAAATGGTTTATAGGAATTTTTATGGTCTTTTTCTTAATTGTTGCTACCAACTTAATTGATAAAAAAAGTTTTACCAGAATTAAAGAATCTGTAGTTTCAATATATGAGGACAGGCTTGTAGCAAAAAAAATTATTTATGATATTTCGAATAAAATTCATCAAAAAGAATTAGCTATTGCACTTAATGATTCTATGTTTTACCAAAATGAAAACTCTAGCATAAATGAAGGTATAGATGAATTATTACTACAATTTGGTGAAACCAACTTAACAAAACAAGAAAAATTTGTTCTAGACCAGTTTAAAATGAATTTTATTGAGCTTAAAAAGCTTGAAAAATCCTTTTCTATATCAAATTTAGAATTAAGTAATAATATTAACCTCAAAATAGAAAAGATTACAGATAATCTAAATGCACTCTCTGTTATTCAAATGGAGGAAGGAAAAAAACACATGTTTATTAGTAAAAAGGAGCTGAATACAGTTGAAATATTTACTCAAATGGAAATAATTTTATTATTTATACTAGCTCTTATTGTTCAGGTAATCATAATGTACAAACCCAAATCAAAATAAATCCAAATTAATTAGAATACAGAAATTGCCTATTTGGCGAATTAATATTTGATGATATTAAGATGGATAGCATTAACAAGAATTGAAGAATTGCTAGTTGAAACAAAATAATTTTCAAATCTTAACTTAAGTGAACGTTTTTTAGTTGCTTCTGCAACAATATTTGCAATATTATTTTAAAAGTTTAAAAAATATGCAAAGATTAATTTTAGCAATTTGTTTCGTCTGTATACTAGCACCTGCAACTAAACTAAAAGCTCAATATGCCAAGCAAGACAGCACTTACAAAAAGTGTTTTGTTGGAAGTACCTTTTTTGTATTAGGTAATTTAGCCGCAACCAATAAGCCCGATTTTGTGCAATTAAATTTGGGTTATCGTTTAACCGGAAAAGATGTAATTTCTTTAGAATTAAAAACATGGAAATATGCTTGGCCATTGGGCATTCCAATTACAAGTATGTCTTTTGAAGCCCCTGACACAGAATTTCCTGGCTATATTAGAGAGTATGGGTTTGCCATTGCCTACCAAAGGTATTTGTGGAAAGGTTTGTATACCGCCGCTCATGTTATGAATGCCTGGCAAACTTTTGTAGATGTTGACGGAAATAAAATAGGCAACGGCTTTCAATTATTCAATACTTACCGTGTGGGTTATCATGTTAAGCTATTTAAAGATAGATTTTTTATTGAACCTTCTATTGCCATAACCCACCGACCTTTTCAAACCAAAATGCCCGATTCGTTTAAACAAGTTGACGACAATTGGAATAAATATTTAATTGGTGAACCTGGATTACATTTTGGGTATAATTTTTAATTTTTAGCAATTAATTAAAATAATTAAGTAGTATTTTTTTTTACCTTAAAAGGCAATTGTAAATTATTGGAATTGAATTTACTATGATTGATAATCTACCGATTTTTATTACCCTTATATTTATTGCAACTACTTTTTTAACCTTACTGTTTTTTATATTGTGTATTAAAAACTCAGAGGTTAAAGCAACGCAACAAAAAGCCACACCTATTTTTATTGGATTAATAATTTGGTTGTTAGTTCAAATGGTTTTAACCCTCAATAATGTTTACAAAGCTGAGGTAGATTTAATGCCACCAAAAATATTTTTGTTTGGAATTTTACCACCTATTTTAACAATTGTATTTTTATTTCTTATCCCAAAAGGAAGGGCATTTATTGATAGTATTCCCTTAAAAAACACAACTTTTTTAAACGTAATAAGAATTCCAGTAGAGCTAATTTTATATTGGCTATTTCTACAAAAAGTAATTCCAGAATTAATGACTTTCGAAGGCCGAAACTTTGACATACTTGCAGGAATAACAGCACCAATAATTGCATATTATGGGTTTTCGAAAAACATATTGAGTCGAAACATTATTTTACTTTGGAACTTTATAAGTCTTGCACTTTTGCTCAATATTGTGGTTAACGCATTACTTGCGGCACCCTCACCAATGCAACAATTTGGCTTTGACCAACCAAACATTGCACTTTTAAATTTTCCATTTAGTTGGTTACCCACATTTATTGTTCCTGTAGTTTTATTTGGTCATTTAATTTCTATAAGGCAATTGTTAAAACTACCCCAAAAAACATTACGGTAGTTCAAAAGCAACTTAACCGCCTTTTTTACCACTTCCTTCCTATTTAAGTTAACATTTCCTGCTAAATGATATAAAACTTGTCTAAAAATTTGTTTTTTAATTAAAAACAACAAATTCAACATTAAGCGCAGGTTTAAAAATAATTATACTTTTAAGTTTTTGAAACAAGCTTGAAAACTATTTAAATTATGATATTGATAACAAATCTGTATTGAACGGAATTCACTTCACTTTCAAAACATCAAAACCAAAAAATCAATCATACTGCTACTGTTATAGAACAATAAGAATCTTAAAAATTATATTAAGCGGTTAACCTTTTATCGTAAAAACAAAAACTAATTTATTTTTTCTTTAAAATTCCTCTAACCCAATACTCCACTGGGTTTAAACTAATTGCTAAAACGATATTCATTAAAAGTTGAAATATTGGCACTCCTCCAAATAGGGGTTCCACTAGAGGTTCTATTAAAAATATTATGAACTCAAAAACTGTAATTAAAGCAATAAAAGTAATTACGGCAGTATACTCAGAATCTCGCTTTGAGCGATTTAAATAAAGAGTAATAAACACCAAAAATCCAAAAAATCCAAACTGGCAAGCATAGTACCAAGAGGTTTTATACCAAGGCGGAGAAATTGATAGCTTGTAGTTTGCGGTTGGACTTTCTACATTGTATATATTTTTCGATTTAACTTCAAAGTTGTAATCTCCTGGCTCAAGGTTGGTGTAAACCGCTTTTGGCTCATTGGTTGGTGGCGACCAATCCTCTTCTAAACCAAGCAACCGATATTGGTAAAAATGCTTTTCAGGATCACTTTCGGCAAATGCAGCAAAATGAAAGGTTAAATGGTTTTGTTCAAAATTAAGAACAGGAATCATTTTATCAGACTGATTGTCAACTACTTTATTTAAATCATTATAAAATGCGCCACCAAATATCAGGTCAGTTCTATTAAGTATTACTTTTCTTATATGTGTTTTAAAGGTTTGCTGATAATCTTTTTTTATTGAAGAACTGTATCTAAATAACCCTTCTGAGCCACCCAACCATGTTACTCCATTTGAGTCATTATGAATTGCATGAATAATTCCATCTGTAATGGTTTTAAAAGGATTTGAAACCCATTCAAAATTATTTTTTGAATCAAAATAGCCAAACTCAAACTCCTCATTTGGAAGTACAGTTACGGCCCAAAGCTTTTCATTATTCTGGTTTTTTAATCTGTGAAAATATCTTTTGCCAGGTAAAGCTTTTGTTTGTTGCGTAAAGGGTTTAAAACCACCAAAAGCTTTATCATAAGTAAAAATGGCACTATCAATTGCAAATAAAGGCTGTCCATTAAAATCACCAGTGTAAACTGAACTTGAAGGAAGCTTTTTAGTAGAGTCTGTTATTTCAATTTTATTAAATACTAGCTGAGAATCTCCAACTACCTTTATATCTTGCAAGCCATATACTAAACCATCGCCAAAAGTTCCTGCCCATAGAGTATTATTAACTTCTGAAAAGTTATAAATTGCTTCAAAATCATAATTTTCATTACCAACCAACCATGCTCCATTATTATATTTTATAAAACCTAAACCTGGATCTAATCCAATAAAAATTAGCGAAGAATCCCCTTTTGATTGATGTAGTTTCCAAGGGTAATTCGCGGCAATAAGCTGAACTTCACCATTTGTTTTTATTTCATAAATACCATCATTAAAAGCACCTAATAGCTTTTTTTTTCCTTCAATTGTAATAGGTAATAAATCCCAACATTGAAGTGAAGAAACCAAAGTAAACTCTGTATATTTTCCGTTTTCTGAATTTGAATTGCTAGCAGAAAGCTTATAAATGCCATCATGTGTTGCTGTGTAAAGCTCTCCATTGAAACGGCAAACGTCTTCTACAATTCCTTCTAACGATGCTCTTTTTCCCAAATATGAAATAGGACTAGAAATTGATGCCTTGCTGATACCGTTGCCCAAAGCAAGCCATAAATCTCCATTTTTTGATTCGTGTGTTTGGTTTACAAAAACATCTCGCAAACCAGAATATTCATTTAAATGATTGACTGTTTCGCCTTTACTATTAATTAAAACTACGCCTCCTCCGCTTGTAGAAATTGAAAACTGTCCATTTTTCAACTTACCAATTGATAATATTTCTTGTTTAAGAAACAAGGAGTCTGATTCTGTTGTAAATTTTTTAAGGTTTAATTCATTTTTATAAATATTTAAATCCATTGTGAATAAACCAGTATCTGCTGTTGAAAGCAAAATTGATTTATCGTTAAATGATACCATTCCTGAAACTACATGATTTTTAAGCAAATCGCCAAAAGGAATTGGGACAAAATTATTGTCTAACAACCTTTTAAAACCTACATTTTGTATGAAAATATAAACTGCTCCATTTATAAGAAATGCTCCTCTTATAGGGTCTTCAAAAGTGTAGGTTTTAACAACTTCATTCTTTATCTCAAATAGAAAATACTCACTTTGGAAATAGATCGTTTTATCATAGGTTAGTACATTCCAAATTTCTCCAAAGTTTATGGTATCAGAAAGCAAGTAGGTTAAGTCTTTAAAACTTAAATTTCCTAAAGAATCGGGTACAATTTTTCCAATTTCGCCATCGCCTCCTACATAAATGGTTCCTTCGTTGTTGATAGCAACTGACCTAACCCTGCTTTCTAACTTGGTTTTAATTAGTTTAAAATTTAAACCATCATATTGAAGAACTCCATTGTTATTACCAAAATAAATAAACCCAAATGGGTCTTCGGCAATAGAAAAATTTTGAGGTAAAGAATTGTATTCTTTGGGAGAAAAATTTAAAACATAAGGATAGCCTATCTCATTCTTAATTTCTTGAGAAAATAAAATTGAAGGAATAAATAAAACAACAAACAGAAATCCTCTTAGCACCAAAACAAAATAACAAAAATTTATACTCTGGATATTCTAAAAAAGGGAAGAATTAAATGCCTTTGAAATAAAAATCATAATTTAAATTTGCTAAGTATTTATAGATGAAACATATATTTTCGAATATAATTATCTTTATAATTAAAAAAGGAATACAATAATTGTGAAGGGCTTTGGTTTTAAAATAAAAAAAAGGATGAAAAGCATTTTTAAAAATTTATTACCATTAGTTTTTTTGGGATTAACCATTACCAATTGTGAAAAAATAAAGCAAAAACCTGCCGACATTTTATACAAAACGGTAAACAAGCAATTTGTTTTAATTAGAGATGTTGAAACTTTGCAAGGCAGCAATGATGTTGTGTCTAACCATGTAGATAGTATCTTAAAAGGAGAAATAAACAGTACTCTAATATCTAGTGGTCAAAAAAACTTCTCTTTAGCAGATATTGCAAATGATGGCCCATTAGATATTGGGTTTGAAATAATAAACCTCAATGACTTTAACTTGAATAACATTCCTCAATCTTTCGACTCATTGGCAGCGCGTGTTATCCCCATTAATGCTGAAGTTTTAGATAATTCAACCTATAAATACCCTGATGGTTTAAATTATAACGATGAAATTTCAGAGTCAGGAAATTGGACAAATCAAACATCAGTTTTAGGTACATTTTTAAATGCAGGAAACTTTCAGGGTAACGGAGCAAAGTATTTAGGCGTAAGATTACCCACAAATGATGGTTTTAATTATGGTTGGATAAAAATTTATTGCAGCCAACATAATGATACTCTAAAAATTATTGACTTTGGAGTAAATCAAACAGCAAATCAGAAAATAAAAGCTGGTCAAGTTAAATAATTGAACCAAACATTAAAATTTTTAACATTTTAACTGGACGAGGTAAAATGTTATTTAGTCAGTTTAAAATCAATAAATTTAGAAAACCATTGGTTATTAAAGAATTAATTATTTGAATTTTATCTCCTATCGCTATAACTAAGCTAGTTTCAACCTAATTTTATATTCAAATTAAATGCAAGGTTTACTTTTTAACTTCATTTCAAAATACATTTTACTCACAGATGAAAAGAAGTCTACCGCATTTTATACTGAAATGGGGGGCTTAACTCCCCTTTGTGTGGTAAATCAAAAAAAACCTCAGAATATTTTATTTCTTGCATAGGTTTAACCAACAAATACTATTTGATAAATAAAATTTTTATGACTCCCCTAAACAACCTTGAAAATCTATTTAGTTAATTGGAGAATTCCCGAATCAAGTATGTTCTTTTTCTCCATTTTTTAATTTCATAAAAACAACAAACTCATTTTGGCCAAACAAAATTTTCAAGCTTAATGCTACTAAAACCAATATTAATAGTGTTTTAAATGAAATTGAATTAAAATATAGTCAAGGTTTATTGCCAAAGCAATTGATGTTAGACCAATCATTGCAGAATACTGAAATTTTAAATCAAGTAAAATCTAGAAATTATAAACAAAGTATTTGGACAGCTATGAGCCATAACCTTGAGGTAATTCAAAAATTAAAACCTTTAAAAAAATTTGAAATAAAAGAAGTTACTGATGAAAACATGCTAACCAATTGGTTAGAGATTGTTGAAACTGGTTTAATGGGAGGCAATACCCTAAATACTGATGTATTTAATCAGCTTTTAAAAAACCCAAATTGTATTTTCTATTTGGGCTTTGTAAACCATAAACCTGTAGCAACTTCCCTCCTATTTATTAGTAATAATATTGGAGGAGTTTATTTAGTTGCAACTTTACCACAATACCGAAAAAAAGGTATTGGGACACAAATAACAAATTGCTGCTTGGTAGAGGCCAAAAATAATAATTGCAAAGAAGTTACTCTTCAAGCAACTAATTTAGGTTTAGGAGTTTACGCTTTTTTAGGTTTTGAAATCCAAGGAAAAATAAATGTATTCAACATTGATAGAATTGAGGCCAATTGTTAATACAACCCCAAAAAACATTACGGTAATTCAAAAGAAACTTCACCGCTTTTTTACCACTTCCCTCCTATTTAAACATCCTATTTTGGCTTATTGTTAGAAAACCAACCTAAAAGCTTGTATTTATTTATAAAAAATAATAAAACAACCATTAAGCGCAGGTTTAAAAATAATTATACTTTTAGGTTTTAGAAATTTATAATTGATTTAGAGAAATTGCAAATATTAGAGTGCAAT
>Ga0222664_1001119_pt1 | contig 10776 bp, 11 predicted proteins | sample AntAcemetagen604_FD_181147 | JGI IMG/M metagenome (GOLD analysis project Ga0222664, IMG submission 181147) | Saline water microbial communities from Ace Lake, Antarctica - #604 | ecosystem: Environmental > Aquatic > Non-marine Saline and Alkaline > Saline | place: Antarctica: Ace Lake...
CTTGCCGGTCCATACGATTTGATGCACCGGCGCGTCCGCCGAGTCGATCTCCACCACTTTCTGCGGCGTGGCGAGACGGTCCAGCAGCGCCTGCAGCAGGGTGTCCTCGGTGGTCTCGAGCGCCCGCGCCAGCCGCCCGCGCCCCGCCATCAGATTGGCGACAATCTCCGCGTTCTCCGGTCCGGCATCGCGGAACAGTACGGCTTTTTCATTGCCGATCCAGTGAGCCGCCAGCGCCGACAGCGATGTCGGCGCGTCGATCACGTCAAGTTGGTCCGACTGGACGAGCCCCTCGACAAAATGCCGGAGACGGTATGAGTCGGTATCGATGGTCGCCCGGTCCCGGATATCCATGTCGCAGCCTTCCCCGATCGGTTGTCGTTTTTCGCCAGTGTAGCGCGATCGACCGGTGACGCCAGAGGTGGCGAGACGGTTAACGGCGTGCTTTTCGCTCAGTCACGATCGTCTTCTCCGCCGTCATCCCGGGCTTGCCCTTCTGGCGCCGTGGGCTGGCCCGGCCACAACGATTGGATTACCATTCGAACAAATTACAGCCTGTCGGGGAGAGCAGCATGCAGCGGCTAAGGGAATTGATCGCGGGGGATGAGCTGATTCTCGCGCCGGTCGCGCTGAGCCCGATCATGGCGCTTCAGGCGCAGGATATCGGCTTCAAGGCGATCTATCTCAGCGGCGGCTCGCTCGGCTGGGTGAAATGTGTTGCCGAGGCCAATCTGACCCTGCCCGAAATGGCGTCCGCCGCGCTCGATATCAGGACGGTGACCGATATTCCGATGGTACTGGATGCCGGCGGCGGCTGGGGCGATCCGGCCCATATCCACCGCACCGTGACGATGTCGGAGGCCGCCGGGTTCGATGCGATCGAGATCGAGGACCAGTTTCTGCCGCGCCGCTTTCATCACCATATCGGCGAAGAACGGCTGGTCGATGCCGAATTCATGGTGATGCGGATTCGGGAGGCTGTGGCCGCCCGCACCAATCCCGACACGCTGATCATCGGCCGCACCAATGCGCTGCGCCCTTATGACATGGATGAAGCGCTGCGCCGCGGCGAGGCGTATCGCGAAGCGGGCGCTGACATGGTCTTTATCCATTCGCGCACGCCGGAGGAAATCCGTACCATCGGTGAGCGTCTGCCGGCGCCGCTGATGATCTTTGCGCCGCCCGACGGATTCGGGACGTTCGATATGTCGCGCGCCGATCTCGCCGGGCTCGGTTTTCGATTGGCCGCGTCGTCGGGCTCTGCCTTTGCGGCGCAGCACAAGGCCGCGCGTCAGTCCTATGAGGCGTTTTTCAACGATGCGGAAAACCCGTACTTTGAACCGGGCGAAGTTCAGAAAGAAATGAAGCTGGCGCACAAGAGCGCGCGGCTCGACCGCTTCCTCGATATCGAGAAGCGCACCATGGATTATGACTGACCGATTACGACAGAAGGAACAGAAACCGATGACCAAGAAACCCGACCTGACCGATATCGATCCCGAATCCGGCTCGCGCCTGCCGTTTCCCAAACGCGAAACCCTCAGTGGTGAAGCGCTCAAGGTGTTCGACGATCATGCCAGCCCCGACGGCGGATCGCTGGCCGGTCTGCGCGGCCCCGGCGGGCTCAAGCTGCACAGTCCCAACCTGGTCGAGTACAGCCAGCCGCTCGGCTATTATCTGCGGCACGAGGCAAAGTACGAACACTCGATCCGCGAATGCGCCATCCTGACCGCCGCGCGTGAAATGGACAGTCGTTTCGAATGGGCGGCGCATGAGCCCGAAGGGCTGCGCGTCGGGCTGTCGCAGGAAACCATCGATGTCATCAAACACCGCAAAAGCACCGAGGGGCTACCCGAGAAGGAAGCCGTGCTGATCGATTTTGGCCGCGAGCTATTCCGTGACAAGCATGTCAGCACCGAGCTGTTCGCCCGCGCACGGGCGCTGTTCGGTGAGGAGATTCTGGTCGATCTGGTGATGCTGATGGGTCAGTATGGCTGCACCGCGCTGCTGCTGGCGGCGTTCGAGGTCCAGCTGCCGCCCGGCGATCAGGCCGAACTGCCGGTGGATTGATAACGGCGCGTCATTCTCGTTCGTCATCCCGGACGTGATCCGGGATCTATCTTTGCGGCGGGCGGGGCCGGCCCGTGTTGGTCAGTCCTTCTCTGCCGACACTTCCAGCGCCCCGGCCAGCCGTTTCTGCCGCGCCCGGGCCCATGCCCAGAGGCCGATACAGAGCAACGCTCCGCCGGCGACCGGCAGTTGGAGCCCGCCATAGGAGGCGAGGTATCCCATCAGCAGCGCGCCGAAGGACGGGCAGCCGCGGGCGATCAGCGTATAGAGGCTGAGCACCCGCCCGCGCATCGCGCTATCGACCGAGCTTTGCAGCAATGTCTGCTCCGACACGCCGATGGCGGTGACGGCGAACCCGGCGACGACAGTACACAGCAGCGCCACCCAGAAGATGTCGGTGGCGGTAAAGCCCAGCACCGCGATGGAAATGATCAGGATGGCGGCGATCAGCAGCCTTGTGAGCCCTTCGACGCCCTGGCGCTGCGCCATCATGATGCTGCCAAACAGCGCGCCGACGCCGAGCGCCGAGGTTAGCCACGCCAGACCGTCCGAGCCCCGCCCGAATATATCGTCGGCAAAGCCCGGAAACAGATCGATAAAGGGCCGGCCGAAGATCGACGTAAACGCCAGAATAAACAGCAGCGGCCCGATACCGGGATGGTTCCGTGCGTAACGGAAACCTTCCATGATCTCAGCCGGGATTTCGCGCGCCGGGCGATGCTCGGTCTTCTTGCCGGTGCCGATCAGATGCACGAAATAGAGCGAGGCGACAAAGACGAAATCGGCCACGACCGTAAAGCTGACAGCGACGCCGATGCCAAAGAACTTGATCATCAGTCCCGCGACTGCCGGGCCGGTGATGCGGGCGATGTTAAAAGCCAGCGCGTTGACGCCGACGGCGGAGGTCAGCGCATCCCGCCCGACCAGCGAATAGATCAGCGACAGCCGCACCGGATAGTTGAACGACATCACAATGCCATTGATGAGCACCAGCCCCAGCAGCGAATAGATGGTGATGAGATCGGTAATCGTCAGAAACGCGATGACGCCAGAGATGATGCCCGACAGTGAGACGTATATCCGGATCGCCTTCAGCCGGTCCAGCCGGTCGGCCAGCGCGCCGGCCAGCGGCGCCATGATCACGTTGGGAAAAAAATCGGCAAAGGCGATGATGCCCAGCCATTTGGGGTCTTTGGTCAGCTCCCAGGTCAGCCAGCCGACGGCGATCCGCTGCACCCACATGCCAAGCTGCGAGGCAAAATTGCCCAGCGTGTAGTTGCGGTAATTGGGGATACCGAAGGTGCGCGCAATGGTGCTGAACCCGGCGATTTTCGCCATTTTTTTTACCGGTCAGGGTGGCCGCCGGATGGGATCGGACGGAATGGCCTGATCATACAGGGTCGGGGCAGCCGCGCACAGGGACGGGCGGGCGCATAAAAACGGCGGCTCCAATACGCTGAGCCGCCGTTTTGGTGTGACTGTCCGGGGTTGGCGTCAGACAGTCACGGTCGCAATCCGTCGGGGAACGGATATGCCGATAGGTGTATGCGTTATGCCGTCCGGTTTCTCCGCCTGGCAAGGCCGACACCGGCGAGGCCGAGACCGAACAGGGCCAGCATGCCGGGTTCGGGAATGTTGTCGCTTTCGATCGGGGCTTCGAAGGCCAGGTTCAGGTCCCAGTGACCGTTGGTCACGCCGGCCATGTTGAGCCAGACCGAGCCGCCAAATTCGCTGGCGCTCTTGGCGTTGGCGCCGATGCCCCACTGGAAGGCATAGCCGCCCGCGATCGAGCTGACTGCGTAATCCGTTCCATCGATGCCGATGATGCCGTCTACATTCAGAAAGAAATCCATCGTGGCCGCATCGTAAGGTGCGCCGCCTTCCTGCTTGTAGTTCTGGCCGGTGCCGCTCAGATCGTCCTGGAAATCGGTAAGCTGCAGATTGATCGTCGCGGTGACGTTCGACGGGTTGACCGCCGTGCCGGCGATGCTGCCGGTCCAGCCTGATGAGGCGCCTGCGTTATTCAGGGTAAAAACCGCGCCCGGCGCGATATCGTAATACTGGTTGCAGTTTCCCGATGTCGGAAGCTGCACGCCATTGGTCCACAGCCCGTGCGGGGCGTCGGTGCAGTTGTTAACGCTTGTGCTGGAAATGTTGTAGACCACGGCGGCACTGGCGCCTTGGAGACCCAAGAAGAGAAGGGCGGCCGCTGCGGTTGCGATCGATTTGAAATTCCGCATATCACTCTCTTTCACTACTAAGCGTTCTGGACGCGTGTTACCTCCTGATATGCAAGAACCATGCCAACTCGTACTATTGTTTTATTTCAATGGTTTATAAGGCTTCTCTGGAGGCGCTCACGGAAAAGTGTAAAATATTCCGACAGTACGTTGGGCGATGGGATCACCCACCTCTCCCCGGGCCTCTCTGGATGAGAGGGAGAAGCACAGGCGTCGCTATCGCGTCCGCCTCCGCCCTTCAGGGGGGCAGGGGAGGTGGGTATGTGAGAGCGCCAGTCCCGGCTTACTTTGCCGGGTTAACCCGGATTCTGTTTTTGTTCAGCTTGCTGCCATGCAAAGCCTCAATGGCGGCTTTGGCTTCGTGTTCCAGCGCCATCTCCACAAAGCCAAAACCTTTTGACGTCCCGGTCTTGTCATCCATGACCAGGTCGCAGGCTTTGATATTGCCGTAGGCCTTGAACAGTTTTGCGAGGTCATCCTCGCTGAAATCGCGGGGCAGGTTGAGCACGATGAGTTTCATTGGGAATCCGATGAGCAGAAGGCAAGCCGTTCCTTATCACGCAGGCCACGCCCAGACCAGCAAACCCACCGGTGCCGATCTTCAGCATAATGGGTCGCTGTAGCGTCAGGGCTTCCCAGGTCTGTGGATCAGCGGCCCGAAGACGCGCGCCGCTTCGGCGATGGCATCCGCGACAGTCTGGCCGGTGCGAAGCGGCTGATGGACTGTAAACCAGCCGTCGTAACTGGCATGGTTCAGTGCGTCGATCAGCGGGGCGGCGTCGATCCCCGCCGGGTCGTCTAGCGGCACATAGGTGAGCGGCACGTCCCCGCGTGCCCACGTGCGAAAGCAATGCGTGCCCTCGGGGTCGATCCGGACATTCTGGAAATAGACATTGGCGAGATACGGCGCCAGCCGGGCGATGGCGCCGGGGCCGTAATCGCCGCCGCACGCCATCAGGTTGGACGGCTCGAACGTGATGCCGACATTCGGGCGGTCGATGGTGCGGACCAGATCAAGCGCCTGGTCGGCGGTTTCGCACAGGGTGCCCCAATGGGTCTGCTGGGCCAGCGACAGGCCGCGCATTGCTGCTTCGTCCGCTGCCTTTTGCGCATGGGGAATATCGTCCGGCGTCTGCAGCATTACCCGCACCAGCGTCGCGCCGAGTGCCTCGGCAAGGTCGAGATGAGGGGTGATATCCCGCAGACAGTCCGGCGCATCGGGTGAGTTGGCGGCAAGGGCGACGTTGCCCATCACCATGGAGACGGCAAGCCCTTCACGCTCCAGCAGGTCCCGGACCTGCCGCCGCCGCGCGGGCGGGGTCGCGACCGATATCGCCGAGGCCCGCATCGACAGGCCCTCAAAGCCCGCCGCCCGGGCGAGCGGCGCCAGCTCTTCCAGCGCCATCTCCGCCTTGTCCTTGCGGGCGGACGATTCGGCGTCTCAACCGACAGCGAAAGCTTCACGGCAAACTCTTCGCCATGCGATGTGGCCCGTGGCTATTTCTTCTTGCGACCGCTGCGCACGATCTCCGACGCCTTGGCGGCGATGCCGGGTGGCGTGGCAAGCGTCGCCGCGACAATGGCATCCAGCTCGGCGGCGGTTGCGGGGTTGAGGTCGAGATTGCGTTTCTTGATCTCGGCGAGGAAGCGTTCATCCTTCATCGTGGCGGCGAAGGCGGTCCGAAGCGCTGCGACCCGGGCCGTCGGAACGCCCGGCGGTGTCGCCAGCGCGCGGCCGATATCGGCGCTCGCTGCCAGGAAATCGGCGACGGCGCGCCCCTCGGGCGATGTGGCCAGTTCGCCGGCGGTCGGCACGTCCTGCAGCTCGCGATGACGTTTCGGCGCAAGCTGAACCAGAATCTTGACCTTGTTGTCACGCACCAGCGGGGCAAAGCTGGTCTTGAACGAAATCCAGCTTCCCACCATCGCCTCGACCTCGCCACTTTCCATGGCGAGCTTGATCGCGCCCAGCCCCTTATAGCCGGAGATGAGCTTGTATTTGGTCCCGGCATAGCGGTTGAGCAGCTTCGGGATGATGTTGGTGGGCGATGAGGGGCCGGTGCCGCCGGTGATGACTTCCCGCGCGCGCAGGACATCCACCGAGGTGACGCCCGCCGGCTGCCAGCCGACCGCCAGCGCGGTATTGTCGGTCATGCGACCGATATAGTTGTACTTCGTGGCGTCATAGCGGATCGATTTACCCTTCATCGCCTGATCGACGGCGATGGTCTGGACGATCATCAGCAGAAAGGTTCCGTCCTTGGCTGCGGCCTTATAGGCGTAGTTGGCGGCCTTGAGCCCGCCGCCGCCCGGCATCGACTGGAACACGAGATTCGGCTGGCCCGGAATATTGCGGGCCATATGGTCGATGGCGAGGCGGGCATAGACGGCGTAGCCGCCGACCGGGCCGGCGCCGATGGCGAGGGTAACCGTGCGGTTGGCATAAAAATCGGCGATGGGATCGGCCACGGCCGAGACAGGCGCCAGGAGCGGCACGGCGGCCGCGAGGGTGAGCGAAAGCCCGGCGATGAGGCCTTTGTTGGTCGTCGTCATGGTGAAGTCTCCTCTGTTATGGATGGGGTCTCAGGACCCGATTTGCTTTGTGATGCGGTTTCTTGTTGTTAAGTAAGCCGCCCGGCGATCTCGGCGGAATCGGCGGCGTAGCGATAGGCGCGGAACATCATGTTGGTTTCGCCGCCGCTGCCCGGCATCGCGTCGAAAAACGGTGAGACATATTCCCAGACGATGTCGCCATCCGGCGTCACTTCGAAAACGCGGCCCCACTGACCTTCGCAGATCAGCGTATTGCCGGAAGCGAGACGCTGGGCGCCGCTGATATTCGGGCTGAAAAACGTATAGGGCGGCGCCCCCTTATATTGCCAGACGGTTTCGCCGGTTTCGGGATTGAATTCGACAATCCGCGATGCCGGCATTTCGCCGCCGTGGATGCCGTTGGCGAAAATCAGCACATTGCCGTTGTCGAGCAGCTGGCAATCATGCTGGTGGCCCCACTCGTCGTCGCGGTGATGCCAGCGGAACCGCCGCGTGGCGCGATCGACGATGGCCACCGTGTTGATCCGCCGGAAGCTCAGCATGACGTCGCCGTTTGGCATCGGAAAACAGGCATTGGCGTGGGCGAATTCGTTGCGATAGCAGCTCGGGCAGAGCGGGAACTGCTCGATGTCTTCTTCGTGAAAATGCCATTCCCAGACGACCTCGCCCGCCGGCGTCACCTCATGAAGGTAATCGCCGTAGACATTGCCGTTATGTTCGGTTCCCGCCCGGCCGCCGACGATCCGTGTCGCCGCAGCCGCCGGGATGATTTCCCAGCCGATATAAAGATAGTTGCCGTTCGGCAGCTTGCGCGCATCGTGGTGTTGCTCTCGGTTGATATATTCGTGCAGCAGCGTGCCGTCCCAGTCATATTCGCGGATCGCGCCGCCGGTGCCGCCGCGCAGCACCGGCCCGACGCCGCCTTCGAAGCGTGAATGGGTCTCCCCTGGCAGGAACGTGTCGTCCTGCACATGCGCGGTCGCCAGCAAGTTGCCGCCCGGTAGCAGATAGACCAGATCGCCCGGCGAGTCCGGCAGATCCCATTCGTGGACAACCTCACCCTTGATATCGATCAGGTAGGCGGTGTGTCCCCGCAGCCGCGTGACCAGCGTGAAGCCCGGCGTCGCGCGCTCCGCGTCGCAGACCGTCAGCCCGACCTGTTGATAGCGCATCTGTTCCTCACCTGTTTCATGTCCGCGGGTTTGCCCTGCGGTTTCGGAATAATTCCGTTGCGAACCTTAATATACCAAAGCCTTTTTTGGGGGAACGGCGGTCTTGCCTCTCCCCTTGCCTTGGCGGCAGTCGGTCTACTACCCTGACGCCATCGAGACGCGCCGGATCAGAGCGTGGGATTTATAGGGATGAGGAAAGACCTGACATGATTATCGATTGCCACGGCCATTACACGACCGAACCCGACGCGCTGACCGAATACCGCAAGACACAGCTGGCCGGGGTGGATAACGACCCGAGCTTTATTCCGTCGGCGGCCGATCTCAAGATCACCGACGATCAGATCCGCGAAAAGCTGGAGCCCGCTCAGCTCAAGCTGCAGCGCGAACGTGGCACCGACATGACGATCTTTTCACCGCGCGCCGTCGGCATGGGGCATCATCTCGGGACCGAGCAGACCGGCTATTACTGGGCCGAAATCTGCAACAACATGGTGCGCCGGGTGTGCGACATGTATCCCGACAAATTCGTGCCGGTCTGCCAGTTGCCGCAATATCCCGGTGTCGAGCCCAAGAAATCGATCCCCGAATTGGAGCGCTGCGTCAATGAGATGGGCTTTATCGGCGTCAACGTGAACCCCGACCCGTCGGGCGCGATGTGGACCGACCCGCCGATCACCGACAAATGGTGGTACCCGTTGTGGGAAAAGATGGTGGAGCTCGACGTGCCCGGCATGCTGCATGTCTCGGGCTCGTGCAATCCCAACTTCCACCATACCGGCGCGCATTACATCGCCGGCGACACGACGGTCTTCATGCAGATGATCATCGCCGATCTGTTCAAGGATTTTCCGACGCTTAAATTCATCATTCCGCATGGTGGCGGCGCCGTGCCGTTCCATTGGGGGCGCTATCGGGGTCTCGCCCAGGACATGGGCAAGCCGACCCTGGACGAGCATCTGCTGAACAACGTGTATTTCGATACCTGCGTTTACCACCAGCCGGGCATCGACTGCCTGACCAAGGTGATCCCGACCAAGAACATCCTGTTCGCCTCCGAGATGGTGGGGGCGGTGCGCGGCGTCGATCCCGAAACCGGGTTCAATTACGACGATACCAAGCGCTATATCGACGGCACGCCGAACCTCGACGCGGCGGCCAGGACGGCGGTGTTCTCGGAAAACGTCAAGCACGTCTTCCCGCGTCTGGCGAATTATCTGAAGTAGCGATTTCCGCAGTTGCGAAAAAAGGCCGGTTCCCATCTGGGGCCGGCCTTTTTGTTGGGTATTCTATTCCGTGTCGGGCCGCTTATAGGTCGGGTTGGGACCGCCCTTCTGCGATTTGAGGTACGACTCCACATCGCCCAGCGGGTCCATCGCCCGGCGGAGGCGCGCGCCGACCAGCTGGTCGAGCTGGATCGCCTGGCTGAGCGACAGATCGCGCCCCATCTGCACGGTAATCTTGGAATGTTCCAGCGGCGCGAGGTGGCGGCTGGCGAGGTTACGGGCGATCCCGGTGACGGTGTCTTCCAGAATTTCAACCGGCATCGATTGTGAGATCACGCCCCAGCGGTCGGCTTCGGCACCGGTGATGTTGTCGCCGACCAGCTGCATCAGCGCGACCTTCTTGATCGGGATGGCACCGTGGATCAGCGTGCTGGTGACAAGCTGACCGAAGCTGCCGCGCAGGATTTCCGGCATGCCGAGTTGCGCGTCGTCGGCGGCGAACACCAGATCGTGGCAGTTCATGATGCCGAGCGCGCCGCCAAGGCAGTAGCCATGCACCTGGGCGATCATGATGCGGGGGAAGGCGCGGAGAGCGCCTCGGCAAGCTGGATGGTCGGGGTCGGGCGGTCCCAGTCGAGCAGACCGGCATTGGCGCCTTTGAGAAAATGCAGATCGAGGCCGGAGCTGTAATTGACGCCCGCACCGCGCGTGACGACGCAGCGGATTTCCCTGTCTTCGCGCACAATCTCCAGCGCCTCGAAAAACGCCGCGACCAGCGCCGCATTGAGCGCATTGCGCTTTTCCGGCCGGTTGAGCGTGATCCGCGCCGCGCCGGCATCCGTCATCCGCTCCAGGATCAGCTCGGGCCATTCCTTCAGAATCTTCCATCCGTCGGTCATTTCAAAGTCTCCCTGATTTGTTTATGGACGTACTTTAGGCGTCGATCCTTTCGCCGTCATTGCCGGCGCTATAGGATTTCGCCGCACACACCCCATAACAGGGGATGGAAGGGAGTTTTATGAGCTATACCGATCTACGCGATTATCTCGCCGCGCTGGAAAAGCGCGATCTGCTGCACGTCATCGAGGACGAGGTCAACAAGGATACCGAGCTGGTCCCGCTGGTGCGGCTTCAGTTCCGGGGTCTTGCCGAGCCCGACCGCAAGGCGTTCTGGTTCCGCAAGGTGACCGACGCGCGCGGCCGTAAATACGACGGCTCGGTCGCGCTGGGCTCGCTGGGCTCGTCCCGCATCATCTATGGCGCGGCGATGGGGGTCGGGCCCGACGGGATCGGCGCCAAATGGGCCAGCGTGCAGGGCAATCATCTGAAACCCGAGCCGGTGCCGCGCGCGCAGGCGCCGGTCAAGGATGTGGTGATCGCGGGCGGCGATCTTGGCACCGGCGACGGCGAGGGGATCGATATCTTTCCCCATCTGATCTCGACGCCGGGGTTCGATCCGGCGCCGTTTCTGACCGCCGGCGTCTGGGTGACGCGCGATCCCGAAACCGGGGCCTA
>Ga0222664_1001121_pt1 | contig 10756 bp, 5 predicted proteins | sample AntAcemetagen604_FD_181147 | JGI IMG/M metagenome (GOLD analysis project Ga0222664, IMG submission 181147) | Saline water microbial communities from Ace Lake, Antarctica - #604 | ecosystem: Environmental > Aquatic > Non-marine Saline and Alkaline > Saline | place: Antarctica: Ace Lake | collected...
CTCTCCCACATTCAAACTATGGAGGCCTACCCGCTCACCCTGGAAGAAGTGGGCTACCCAAGTGATGAAGAACTGCACGCACGCCAGGGTGAAACCAGGGCCAGGCGCGGGATGGACCGCAACCAAGGATCTTAGAACACGGATGATTCATTGGCTATTGCGCAAATGAGTGAGCCGAAGAGAAAATTTTTTGTCGGCACTGCCCTGAATGCGGGTTTAGCTCAGAATTGTGAATTTCGGGGGCGACCTTGGATGATGATTAAAGGTCACGCACATAGATTCACTATTTGCAGCGAGCAAACGCTGCCTTAGGGCAATTCTTCGACCCTCTGAAATCAATTCTACTTTTGCCTCTAACATCATCCCAACGGGTGTTGGTCAAAACGTTCCTTGTCATATTATTTTTACCAACAAAATGTGCGAAAGAAAAGTTTGCTGTGCGAAAGTCAGAATCCGAGAATTGCACAGTATTCAGAGTCGCACCTATCCATTTTGAGCCGTAAAATTGTGTGTCATTTACTACAACTTCCTCTAAAAATGCATCAGTGAAGTTTGCTTTATAAAAACTGCGAGCCTGCAAATCCGTTTTACAACCAAACCTGTCCCCTTTTTTTATTTGGGAATCCGACAGATTCGCTTTCCCGAGATACGCGTTGTTAAAGTTGCTGCCGGACAGAGTCGAAAACCTCATATTCGCATTCCCTAAGAATGCGTTGGTGAAATTCATGCACATCGCTGGCATGCCGGAGAGGTCGATACCTGTGAGCTTTTGGTTACTGCAGTCTGACCGCAAACGTATAAAGCAATTTTTGAATTTTGGAACCGCGTAGCCCTGAGCGGGCGAGTCCCGAAAAGAAGGTTCGGCAACTGCGGGTATTCCACCGGAGCGCATGGTGTCCCACATGTTGTTTAGTCCAGGATCGCTGGGATTCCACTGGACCCCTAGAAGGTCATATGGTGTGGCTGTGTACTGGTACCAGAAGGTTGCATTAATACCTAGATTCTGGGAATCCTGATACGTCATGTTCATGAGTTGCGTTGCTTCGTCTGCACTCCAATTTTGCCCAGGCTCAATTCCAGGACCCTTCAAACCGTAGTTCACTTCTGTGTCATAAATGTCAATTTTTAGGGCGGGAGAATCAGAACCAACGGCGTCCACAAGCGCGTTCTGCCAGCTCAAAATGTCGTCAACTCTTTTGTCTGCCGCTGCGCGCGGACTTTTCGTATTCGGTTCAGTTTCAAAATTGACCCCTGCAGATCCAGTGGGGTAACTGTGAATTGTCCACGCATCGAATGGACCTTTTTCCCCCTCGGGGATCTGGCTAGCAAAACCGGCAGTGAATGTCCTGGCACTAGTGCGAAGACGTGTTGTTGTTGATGGCGATAGGACGACGGCTGCGGGATTTGCTGCTTTAATTATTGAACTGGCAGAAACGGCCAAGTCATACAATTCCTTTGTACTGCCTTGCCAAAAAGTGGTGAGGTTGGCTTCGTTCCACAACTCATAGCCAGCGATCCGTGAGCCGTACTTTGTCACAACTGCGTTGACGTAGTCATTCCAGTAAGCAATGTCTGCGGGGGGGCTCGCAGTGCCGGCACCCCATCGGGGGTCTCCAGCGGCTGGATCTTTGGCTGCCCATTGTGGTGTCAAGCCTAAGACCAACAAAGGTTTCCCACCCCATGACTCAACTAAGGCAACCCGCCGGTCAAGTTCCGACCAATTAAAAACGCCCTTTTCAGGGTTCACGTCCTTCCAAGCCACTTGCATGTCCCACAGCCGGTACATCGAAGCTGCCGGCGGCCTCAACCCTTCCAGACCTGCATCCCAGCCGACCTGTGGCGCGACCGATAAGGAGAACTGGTTTGATCCGCCACCTGAGGCCTGTAACTGCTTTAGGCCCTCTACCTTTAGAGTGTAGGTGTCAATAGGCGCCGGTTCACCCGCTTGTGCGGGTGAAGCAATGGGACCGGTTAGCAACGTGGCAGGAAGAGCCACCGCTGCGGTCAGAATAACAAGACGTTTGATCAGTGGCTTCATGACTTGACTGTATCCTCTACTTTTGTTTACGGTCGGGGGTGTTTCACATTTTCGAGTGGGTTGCTTCCAAATAGGGTGTTTTCATGATCCAGAGAGTGTTATCCCCATTTTGCTTCGGTAACGATTCCATCGTTGAGGGACAGTGTTAAGCGGTTTATCCGGTAATCTTGGGTGACAAGCATGGCTTCACCATCTACTGATCCCACCCGCCATTCGTATCCGGCCTGCTCAATTTCCTGCGTGGCCTGAACCTTGGGGAGTTTGGCGGTGAGGAGTTCGGCTCGGAAATTTTTGCGGGCTTTTGCTGCTGACACCTCACACACGGCACGGTTCCCATTTTTGTCGAGCGTCTTGTTTGCCTTGTAGGCAGAGCTGTTGACGGTTGGTTGCCCGTACTTCTGAGCGACGGCCCTATCTTGCGAACGCTTATTTTTGACCACTCCTCGAGGAAACACAACGCGCAGTTTCTTGCACGAGGAGTAGCGCGTGGAATCGTTAACTGCTTCGGAGCTAGAAGCCTGATTGCCAGGTTGCGAGTAGTCAGGGGAAGCGAAACCAGGCACGGCTAAGGACACAACAACAATAGATATGGCACCAGCACTAACAAGAGCGTGCTTAGGATGCCGCAAGGCTTTTAGCATTGTTCCCTCTCATCAAGATTCGAAGTTATGAACTTAGGTCGAGTGTGCGGAGCATGGCCCTTTAGCCACTGGGGAAATTGTCCGTGGATTCTTCCTCGTCATCCTCCGGGTCAGCTTCGCCACCTGGGTCTTCGTCATCCTCCGGGGCAGCCTCTTCGGGCTTCGGCTCTGGCTTGGGCTCTGGTTTCGGCTTTTTTGTCGGCTTACTCGTGTCCGTCTCACCAGAATCATCTGGCTTTTGGGTAGGGGACTGATTTTGGGCAGGTGTCTCATCTTTTTCGATAATGGCACCTAAACCACTAGAGGACAAAAACTCTTTCAGTAACGAAGCCTTGAGGGTTGATTTGAGAACCTTCAAGAGCGTCAGATCTGATGCGTCAACTTCAATCTGGCTTGCTGAACCAGGCATGATCGAACTGGGAAGCGTGAATTCTGCGACAACCCCTCCACTATTTTCGCTGGTTACCGTGACCTGGGACTCCCCATCTTGACCCACAGGCTCAGCCGTGAGTGTGACGTCTGGACCCACAACAAATCGGATAGTTACGAGTCCATTTGTGAGCGTGATATGCGTTGCTGCACCACCAGTGTTGCGCATGGAAACGGCCCCACTTGCAGTTGTAGTGATCTGCAGATCACCACTTTGATCGCCACTAAGTTCAGCCTGGACTCGGGGAGTACCAGGAATATCGAGCGACGCTCTCACGGGATCTTTAGATTCTGCGTTTTCTGGCTGGTGATTAAGATTAAAACTCACTTGATCAACATCACTGGGATTCCATTGCGCAGTGAATCCATTCGCCGCCGGATCGCCGGTTCGCAGTGGGGTGTAGATCACGGGTGAATCGCCGTCAGATGTCAGCTGTTTGACTGTTTTAGCTTCACCTTCTACCTCAGCGGAGACAAGAAGTTTTGTTGTTCGTGCAGGCGAAGTGACAAGCACGTGGGCTCGCACCGCCCCTGCGTTCACGCCGGTACCTTTGACGTTGGTGGAGAACGGGGGTGCTTGTGGCAGAGCACGCATGGCAAGCGGAGTCACGTCCATAGAGCCAACGCCCCCACCTATGGCACTACCGACCGAAGCTCCTGCAGCATCGAGTGGTTGGTAGGCCCATGTGTCGTCGGGGCTTGCGACAGTGAGTAGCTGCTGAACACCAGGCACGTTATTGTCGTACAGGCTGATTTCCCACCCGGAATCCACGGCGACTATTGATGCGGGAGTGACCGTATGTCCCGCTCCGGTTTCATCGTAAAGTCCCATCGTGTAAATCGCCCCCTCCACCAGGGCAGACTGCAAGATTTCTGCGATAGCCACTGGCCCTGCCCGACGTGATTCCGCTGCGGCCTCCTGTGCACTAGAAAGCAACTGAGTTGCCCAAAGCTGCTCGATACTGCGCTGCAGATCCGCATTTTTTTCATTAAGGGCGTAGGCGAACGGCGCCGAGTCATTAAAACTTTGGACCGACGCGATGTTCTGGAAAAATTGTTGCGATAAAACGGCCATGCCCTCACAGCGACCTGCTGTAAGAGCCGAGTTAACTTGGTCAAGCCACTGCATGGCGCTGGGGAACAATTGGCAATCGCTGATCTTGCCACCAATGCAGACACTTTCAGGCCCAAATAGCGTGATCAAACTTTCCTTTTCTAAGGACCCAGACTGTTTCGAGTTCGCAAAAGAAAAACCATCAGGGTCGCTCAAAAACCCGGTGTTCACACTAATCTCAGTCGCTTGCAGTGATGCGCTTGCAGACGCTTCCCTTGTGGGTGCAGATTCGTCGCCACTGGCACAAGAGGTGGCCCCCAACAGGAGCACACCAACCCCAAGGAAACGGACCGCGCGCCACTTCTGCACACTTGACCTCATTGCACGTCCCCCAAAGATGTGACTACGCGGATACCGGGAAGGTCCGTTTGCATTTCCACGACATCTACTCCAGCCCCGTCCACCAGCCAGTACTGCTTACCGTCAAGGTTGATGCTTTCAAAGCCCTGTAATGAATTAGTGATTGTGTCAATAGTCGCTTTTACCGAAGTGCCGGCGGCGTCACCAACTTCCGGATCCGTTGGGATCGTGGCGACAATGCAGTCACCTGTCGTCGTACAAAAGGTTCGAGCTTGAGACTCAATTGTTCCACTCGGTGTCTCTGGGACGAAAATTATTGAGTAGCCCGCCGCCGCTGGGGCCGTATCAGGCACCCAAATCCGACTTACTCGGTCCCTCGCTTCCTCCGAGTTGGCTGCCGGTAAATCTAGGATCAGGAGCCCGGCCGCAAGCTCACCCACTTGAGCACCGTCAATTCCTTCAGTTCCCGCGTCACCGCGTAGACCGGGTACGACTTCATCTGTCGCCCCAGAGGCCATGTCAGTTTCACTTGGCGTACCCGTTTCTCCAAGCGTCTGCACGGCAAACCCACCGACCCCAACGATCAGCAACGTCGAGGCCGCGAGTGCCATAACTTTCCATAAACGTGGTCCTCGAGTTTTTTCCAACCTTCGTTCGACCAAAGAAGGCGCTTCGTCACCGGAGGACACCTTTGAGGAAGGGAGCTGGTCGAGAACTAACTGCACAAGTCGTGTTGGAGCTTCAACCACCTCGTGTGTGGCAGGTTCGAGAAAAGCATTGTAATGAGCGAGGACCATTTGAGAGAAATCCTGATCACTCGCGACTGTGGGGTTAACTTCCTCGCCCTCTCCCACGCCAGTTGTGTCATTCATCTTGGGGCCCCTTTCGGAAAGAATCGACGTTCCTCGCGGTCGTGAACGGTCGAAGGTGCCCGAGATCCTCAGCAAGAGATCGCCGGGCCCTGGACAAGCGCGACTTAATTGTTCCTTCAGCACATCCCAATATTTCAGCAGCATCGAGTTGCGTGTATCCGTACATATCGACCAAGAGAATCGTTTGTTGTTGCTCATGTGACAATAGCGCCAGCGATCGGGAAACATCTAAATGTGCATCACTGGGATGAACAAGGTCAATGCTGGGTGCGGTATTTGCTTGCACTTCGATGTCCTCTAGGTCGGCGAGTTCGGAAGTTAGGTTCTTCTGGCGCTTCTTGACACAAGCAAGAGCAGCGTTAACTGCGATTCGGTGGATCCACGTGCTGACCGCTGAATCACCCCTGAAATTTGCGGCGGCCCGATGAGCCGAAAGGTACGTCTCTTGAAAGGCATCAGCTGCGTCCTCTTCATTTGCGGTGATTTTCAGTACCACTGCCCAAGCAGCACCAGAGGTCCGCCGGACGATTTCAGGGAAAGCTGTTTCGTCTCCTGACACGTGGTCGAGCAGGAGCTCCAAATCTGTTTTATCTCTTTCTAACATGTTAATGAGAGCGTAACGAAGAAAGCCATTGGGCGTTGGTTCGCATCTTCGGGTCGCTTGGTAACAATGAGGTTTCCTCGGGTAGCGCCGGGCTAACGAGTGAAGAGCGTTAGGACTGCCCGCCCATGGCCTACAACCTCGCCACTGAGCTTGCCGGCCCTGCTGGTCAGGGGTCCTTGGGAGAGCCAAGCCCGATTCCCGACCAATAACTGCCGCCCGCATCAGGCTCGACTTGAGCGAATTGTTTTACTTATTTGCTTCTTGGTAATGCTGAACCTTTTGCTCACCACTTTTGATGAATCTTCGAGATTGAACACGAGCCTGTAGTAACCAGACTTAATCTTGATTTTTGTGAAGGCTGCCACGTCCGCGCCGCCCAACAGAGCGGAGTCGATCTTCCGGTAAACAATTTTACTCTTCCGAGGCTTGCCTTTCTTAGTAGTAGCAGTCTTGAACTTGACCGTGAATCTTTTTTGAAGAGTGACACTCACTACCGCGCTATTGGCGCCGGCGAGCTGAAGTTCTTCCATGTCAACCTTCAGTGTGACATTTTTTCCCGAGCCAATCAGTTGCAAGGCAGCACGCGGAACGGGGAGTCTCGTCGTTACCGACGTCGCGATTTGACTTGTCGCCGATGAAGCGACAGGCGTTAGAGCCCCGGGTGCAGATGGCGCGCCTGCTGCCGGGCTACCACTACCGTCAGATGCGGGCTCTTCGTCGACAGGTGCGGATTCTTCACCACCACCGCCGCCACCGCCGCCACCGCCGCCACCGCCGCCACCGCCGCCGCCACCGCCACCGCCACCTGGCGGTGAGGGTGCAGGAGCGAGGGAGCAGGGAGCAGGCTGAGCTGGAGTATTGGATAGCGCTCCGATGTAAAGAAGGTGAGCCGTGGTTGATGTCCCAGGACTGCACACGATTGATTTGGTCGAAAGCTGAACCAGAGAGCTTTCTACCTGTGCGGGCGTAGCTGATCCGTTAGCACCCAGGTAGATTGCTGCGGCTCCTGCGACGTGCGGGGACGCCATCGACGTTCCCGACATTGTGGTGGAGCACGTGTCGCACATAATCGCTGCCGATTCGATGGAAGAACCAGGAGCAAAAATATCCACAACCGTTCCCCAATTGGAGAAGTCACTGCGGTAATCATTGCTAGCCGCAGAAGCTACCGTGATCGCGTTACCCGCGCGGGCTGGAGAGTAGTATTTGGCGTCGTCGTTACTGTTCCCAGCCGCGACGACTACTGAAATCCCAGATGCGACCAAGTTGTTTACCGCGGCATCAAGCGTATTGTTACCACCACCACCGAGGCTCATGTTGATCACCGCTGGTCGAGTGGGAAAATTGAGTGAATGATTTGTTCGCACCCAGTCCAATCCAGCGACGACATCTGACATTGAGCCCGAACCCCAGCAGTTCAGGACCCGCACACCAACAACTGTTGCCTCTTTTGCGACACCATACTTTGTCCCGACTGCCGTGCCCGCAACGTGTGTTCCATGGCCTTGGCAGTCATCTGGGTTGAAGTCGTCATCTACCGCGTCGTAGCCGCTAGCCACTCGACCAGCAAATTCCTCGTGCGTGGCGCGAAGGCCAGTGTCAACTACGTACACGATAACGCCGCAGCCTTCCCCGCCACCTTCGTAAGTTGCGCTCAAGGGCAGGGATCGTTGATCCACTCGATCAAGGCCCCAAGGCGGATTAACTTGCTCCGTACCAGAGTAAATCGAGACTTTGGCGTCTACCTCTACCGACAGCACTCCAGGGTCATTTGCAAGATCTTGGGCATCTCTTGTTGTTAATTCAACTGCAATGGCATTGACTGCTTGGCTCATCACTTCTTCAACGTCACCGCCAATAGAAACGGCTTTTTCTTGAACCCTTTTGAGTACTCGATCATTTTTGACCATGACAACAAACGACTCGGTGACTCCTTCGGCAGGTGAGTTTCTCTCTGGCTTTGCCGCAACAATTTTCTTCTCCGCAGCAGATTCCTTCACACGCCTGCTTGTCCCGAAAGCCTCCGAGCAGGTTGGCGGGGCGGGAACAGCGTAAGTAAACGCGTTGGCCATTGTCACATTTCCGCCAGGGGCTGTAACTGACAAGTTAACAACACCCACCGAAGCAGCCGGGGTAATCGCGGTAATGGAAGATTCTGAATCAACAACGAATGAACGTGCAGCTACCCCTCCGAAAGTGACCGCTGTCGCTCCCCACAGGTTTGCTCCTGTGATTACGACGGCAGTGTTGCCGTTAGTGGGGCCAGTAGTTGGACTGATTTCAATCAGTGCAGGGGCTTCGCCGTAGGTGAAAAAGTTACTTTTAATTGTCGTTCCATTGGCGTTCGTGATGGCGACATCGACTGTCCCCGCTGCATGAGCCGGAATAGTGACACTCATGTAGGTGTCGGTATGGACGCTCAAACCCGTCACGCGGGTCCCGCCAAAAGTTACGGATGACGTACCGGACACGGTAGAAAAGTTTTTGCCAGTTATCGCGACGGAAACGGCTCCTGACGTTGGTCCGGAAGTACGCGACATGCTCGCGACAATTGGTCGCTCCTGGCTATATACGTAGCCATCGGCCATTGACCCGATGCCGGCAGGAGTCGTCACGGACACGTCGACAGCCCGATCAGCTTCGTCACTGGAGATCGAATAGAGGTACCGCCCAGGCACAGCTGGTGAGACTCCGGCTGAACTGGAGATCAACGCTTGCGCGCCCCCGTCTTTCCAATTTGCTGGATCGTCGCTTGCAGTGGCAATAATGCGCGAGTTCGTTCTCGTGTTGGGGTCGGCATACCCGATGACGAACTTTCCGTTACCGGAGTATGTGGGTGTGCCAACCGTTGCGTAGTTGAAAACGACATCGACATCACCAATTTGACGCCCAGTTACCGACGAACGGTCGACGATTAACAATTGAAATGAGAACTTTGGGCCGGAAGACGGATGCTCACCAACATTGATCCAGTTCACACAGTAGGCGGGTGAGCCATCCCACGTGATTGCACCGTGGGTCGTGGGGCTAGTTGACGTGTTTCTCGTGTCAACATCGGTGAAAAGTGGAAGAACCACCGGCCTGGTAGTGGTTCCAAGGACCACACCCCGGTAGTCAGAAAATGACCCATTATTGTTATCGAAAGCGACGCCACCGTTGTTGTTGATTTGAATCTTGTTGTAGGAAGTGCCGAACCAGTTTGCGTTAAAACCCAACGACGGGTTCCTGTTTGAACCCCAGTCATCCGTGGGGCCTAATGAATTTGCTGAGCACCCTGCGGCATCAACGATTGCGGCTGACTGAATTTTCGGCAAATTTCCAGAATCGGGGCCGACCGAAGCTGCTCCGTGCTCTTTAAGTTTTGCTTCGGCGAGCGCAATCGGGTCGCTTTCCTTGGGCGACGGCCCGGTTTCGGACACACTGTCAAAAGATGAAGCTCCTAGCGTGGGAGTCGTTGCCGTGATCTGCGAATCTGAGACAACGGTGACACCAGTGGCGGCTGTGCCTCCAATTTCAACGGATGTTGCATCGGTGAAGTTAGTGCCGTTGATCGTGACGGACTGCCCGCCCGAGTACGGACCAGTGTTGGGTGTGATGCCTGTTATTTGCGGGCGACTTGCCCCCGTTGGGTCGCCCACGAACAGCAGCAAGTTTGGGGATCCAGTTTTCGGGTCGGTAACAAGGCCGGCGGTCGCTTGGCCGGCCAATGCGGCAGAAACCTGTGAGGGGTTCGCTGACGTGTTGGCGCTTAGATAGATCGCTGCCGCCCCCGCAACGTGAGGGGCCGCCATTGATGTTCCCGACATCGTTGCAGAGCAAGAGTCACACGACACTGAGGCAGACAAAATGTTGGACCCTGGGGCAAAAATATCCAAGGTCGACCCGTAGTTGGAGAAATAGCTTCGACCATCTGTGCTTGTAGTGGAACCTACGGTCACTGCGGATGTGGCTCGAGCGGGTGAATAACCGCTCGCCGGTGCGGAGGAGTTACCGGCTGCCACAACAACAGTCACACCCGAGTTACTCAACGACTGTACGGCTGCGTCCATGGTCGCGCTAGCTGGGCCCCCGAGACTCATGTTGGCAACGGCTGGCTTACCCGGATGATTTGTGCCGTGATTCGCTGCGATCCATTCAAGACCGCCGATAACCCCCGAGTAAGAGCCGGAACCCGAGCAGTCCAGTACCCTTACGCCAACAACGGTTGCCCCTTTAGCGACGCCATATTGTGTCCCGACCGCCGTGCCGGCAACGTGGGTGCCATGCCCATGACAGTCTTCGGGGATGCTGTCGTTATCGACCGTGTCGGTCCCAGCTGCTACTCGGCTCGAGTATTCGCTGTGACTTGCGCGAATTCCTGTATCAACGATGTACACAACGACACCGGACCCGGTCCCGTAAGGATCGTAGGAATTGTCCAGTGGAAGGTCGCGCTGGTCGACGCGGTCGATGCCCCACGTTGGATTTGCTTGGTTTGACACGGTCACGACTCCGTCGGCTTCTATTTCAACTACAGACGGATTTTTCCTCAGTTCGGCCGCAGCTTCGTCAGAAAGTTGGACAGCCATTCCAGGGAACACATTTGTATAAGTGTGCGTTACGGTTCCGCCCAGGGTTTCGACAACGCTTTGGGTGGATGCAATCTTTGCTGCACTACTGAGTTGCACGATGTATGAAACGAGAGGGCCATCGAATGTGGTGGGGGATTCGCCAAGAACTTCTTCTACACACTCAACTTCATCTGACTCCATGTCGCTT
>Ga0222664_1001124_pt1 | contig 10735 bp, 5 predicted proteins | sample AntAcemetagen604_FD_181147 | JGI IMG/M metagenome (GOLD analysis project Ga0222664, IMG submission 181147) | Saline water microbial communities from Ace Lake, Antarctica - #604 | ecosystem: Environmental > Aquatic > Non-marine Saline and Alkaline > Saline | place: Antarctica: Ace Lake | collected...
ATGTTGCTTCAGTAAAAACTCCAGCTGCTAAAACAAGATTAATACCTTTTGAATTTTCAACCGAACAAACTTACATATTAGAATTTGGAAATACATACATAAGATTTTATAGAAACAATGGTCAAATAGAATCTGTTGGAGTACCTTATGAAATAGTTTCACCTTATTTAACAGCAGAATTATTTGATATTAAATTTGCACAATCTGCTGATGTTATGTATATTACGCATCCCAATCATCAAACTAGAAAGCTATCAAGAACAGGTCACACATCATGGACTTTAACTGCGGTTGAATTTACTAATGGTCCATACTTAGATGCTAATACATCTACAACAACAATATCCACGTCTGCTCATACTGTAGGTACGGGTAGAACTATGACAGCAAGTGCTAGTACATTTGTTGCAACAGATGTTGGTAGACAAATTAGATTTAGAGATGGTTATGGAATAATAACAGCTTTTACAAGCACTACAGTTGTAACAATTGAAATTTTAATAGATATGGGATCAACAAGTGCTTCTACTGATTGGTCATTAGGATCATTTTCTACAACAACAGGTTTTCCTTCTTGCGTATCATTCTTTGAACAACGATTAGTATTTGCTGCAAGTATTAATAATCCACAAACAGTTTATTTTTCTAAGTCTGGTGACTATGAAAACATGGATGCAAACATTGGTGGAACTGTTGCAGATGATGATGCTATTATTTATACAATCGCATCTAATCAAGTAAACGCAATTCGTTTTTTAACTTCTGCTAGAACTTTAATTATAGGTACTGCAGGTGGTGAATTTGTTGTATCTGGGGGGGGTGATAATAATGCTGTAACTCCTACAAACATTATGATTAAAAAACAATCTAATCATGGTGCTGCAAACGTAGATGCAATATCAGTTGGTAATGCAACATTATTTTTACAACGTGCTAAAAGAAAAATTAGAGAACTAGCATATAACTTTGACGTAGATGGTTATATTGCTCCAGACTTAACTATCCTTGCCGAACACATTACTGAAGGGGGTATTATTGAAATGGCATATCAAGAAGAACCTTTAGCCATTTTATGGTGTGTTAGAGATGATGGTGAATTAATTGCTTTAACATATCAAAGAGAACAAGAAGTAGTTGCTTGGCACAGACATATTATTGGTGGTTCATTTGGAACAGGTAATGCAGTAGTTGAAAGCGTTGCAGTAATTCCAACAGACGATAGTGAATATGAATTATATATGATTGTTAAAAGAACTATTAATGGTTCAACTGCAAGATATGTAGAATACTTACACACATTTAACTTTGACCAAACAGATAATACTTCATTTAATTATTTAGATTCTCAATTAGGTTTAAGCAAATCACAAACAACTTTAACAGCAGATATTAATGCTACAGCTACAACTGTTCCTGTTGCTTCTGTTTCTGGTTTATCAGCTTCTGGTAAAATAAAAATTGGTGGAGAAATAATTTCATATGCCGGTATATCAAGTCTTAACTTAACAGGATGTACAAGAGGTCAAAATATAACTACAGCAACATCTCATTTGTCTGGTGCTGTTACAAAAGAAGTTGTAAATATTATAGCTGGGTTAAATCATTTAGAGGGACAAACAGTTTCTATATTAGTAGATGGTGCAACTCATCCAACTAAAGTAGTTGCTAGTAATTCAATAACTTTAGATAGATTTGGAACAGATGTTAAGATTGGATTACAATATACATCAATATTAAAAACTATGAAAATAGATGCTGGATCACAAGATGGTACTTCACAAGGTAAAACTAAAAGAATATACGAAGTTACTGCTAGACTATTTGAAACAGTTGGTGTTGAAGTAGGACCAGATTTAGATAACATGGAAAGAGTACCATTTAGAACTTCTGCTGATCCTATGGATCAAGGTATTCCACCATTCACAGGAGATAAAGAAGTAGAATTTAGAGGAAATTATGATACAGATGGTTTTATGATGGTAAGACAAACGCAACCTTTGCCTTTAACACTTTTATCATTATACCCAAGATTGGTAACTAATGATGGATAATAAATTGCATATAACACCTTATACAAAAGAACATGGAAGATTTATATTATCTTGTCAAATGAATCATAAAATTTTAGAAGCTGATTCAGAATATATAAAAGTTATGGGTGATGCTCAAAACTTAGAACAAGATCATTTAGCTTTTACAGGTATTGTAAATAATAAACCTATCTTTGCAGCAGGTATGAAAATGGTTTGGGGTCAAGTTGCTGAAGGTTGGGTTATTGCTACAGATGAAATGTGGAAACATCCAATAGGTGTTGCTAAAGCAATTAAAAAAGATTTTGCTAGAGTTGCAAAGGAACATAATATAAAAAGAGTACAAAGCGGAATTAGAAAAGATTTTAAAGAAGGCATAAGATTTGCCGAATGGTTAGGATTAGAAAGAGAAGGCTTAATGAAAAACTGGGGATTTGACGGATCAGACCAATACTTATATGCGAGGATATTTTAATGGCTCCAGCAGCAGCATCAGCATTAACAACAGCAGCTCCTTATGCGGTAGGATTTTTGGGAGCAGCTCAATATCAACAACAAGGAGCTATTGGTAAATTTAATCAAGCTAAAAATAATCGTGATGCTCAAGTTTTTGAAGGTCAAGCAGCACAAATAGAACAAAAAGCAGAATTTGACATTGCACAATTTCAAAAACAATTTAAACAATTAGAAGGTGAAACTAGAGTTGCACTTGCTACTTCTGGTGTAGAACTTGGAACAGGTAGTGCTTATAATATAGAACTTTCAAACGCTTATGAAGCAAAATTACAAGAAAATTTAATTAGATATAATTCACAAGTTGCTGCAAACAATAAACAAGAAGAAGCAAACTTTGCAAGAATTAAAGGTACAATGGCTAAACAAGAATCTAGACTAGCTCAAATAAATACAGTAGCTTCTACAGGCTCATTATTATACGGGATGAAAAATACATAATGCCAAAAATACCTACATTCACAGCCAAAGGATCAATAGAACAATTAGCGGGTACTACATCTAATATTCAAATGGGTTTAAATAATACTCTTGCTGGTGCTTTAGCACCTATAACAGAAGCTGTAGTTAATTTTAAAATAAAAGAAAATGAAGTACAAAATAAAACAGAAGCTCTTAAATTAAAAAATGATTATTTATCTGAATCTGTTTTACTTGAAGATCAAATTAATCAAGATGAAAATCTTTCCGTAAATAAAGCAGCTGCAAATATTTTCTTAAAAGAAAAAACAAATGCTTATATAGAAAAATATTCTTCATTAGCAAGTAATAATGCTGTTAAAACAATGTTTACAAATTCAGCTTTAGCTGATGTATCAAAACAAATTTTTAGTGTTGATGGACAAATATCAAAAAATATTTTAGTTCAAGCAGATGAAGTATTTATTGATACAAAAGAAAAATTATTTTCAAAAGCATATTTAAAAGGTGGTATTTATAAAGACACTTTACTAAAAGATACACAACAATTAATTATTGATTCTTATAAATCAAGAGTAACTTTTCCAGAATTAGAAACAATGCTAGGAAATGTTAAAGGTGAAATTGATTATTTTGATGGGATGCAGGATGTTCAACAAACTCCAAGAGCAGCATTTTATGCTTTAAAAGATGAAAAAAATTATTCAGATATAACTACAAAACAAAGATTTGCTTTAATAGAAAGAGCATCAGTAGTTATAAGAGAACAATTAACTACAGAGTGGGAAAATCATACAGCTATGATTGATGCTGGAAAAGAACCACCAGAATTTGATATGAAACTTGCACAAGAAGTTTTTGGTGGAGAAGTTGCTGATAAAATGTTGCAACAAGAAAGTGTAAGAAAAGATTCTGTTGTTAATACATCACTTCTTATGACCTCACCTCAAAAAAATGTAAATGAATTACTTAAAAATATTATAGATGATGTGTATGAAAGATTTGGTGAAACACAAGCAAAAGCAATGGAAAAATATTATATAGGTATTGCTAACACAAGAAATGAAAATTTAATAAAAGACCCAGTAGAATTTTTGCGTACTACTAATGATGATATTGATTCTTTATTTGAAGAAATTGAAAATAATACTGATAACCCAGAAAGTAGATCAAAAAGTCAAAAAATTTTAGCTCAAACATTACTTACAGAACAAACAAGAATTGGAGTTCCATTATCAAAACAAAAAGTTATGTCAAATTCAATGGCAGCAAAATTTGTAACTCAATTTAAAGAATTGGGTTTTGATGGAAATTCAAAAGCAAGAACAGCTATGTTAAAAAGTTTAGACTTTCAATACGGAGATTTATCAGACAAAGCATTAACACAGTTGATGACCGCTGGTTTACCTAAAGGTACAAAGGTTGGTCTTGTTCTTGGAACTGAACAAACAATTAATGAATTTATGAGTTTTGATGATCCAAAAGAAGTGTTGGCATTAACAAATTTTTTAGCACGACAAGATGATACAGATATAAGTTTAGAAAAAATTAAAACAGCAATAGTAAACCAAAGCGATTATGGAGATATTTATAATATAAACAGACAAAATGTTCCTTTTGATATAAGCGGAACAATAACAGAAATGGATGAAATAACAGATGTACTATCTTTGTATGCTGCAAAATTAATGTTTGGTAATCCCGGCATGAGTGTAGATGCAGCTTCTAAGGAAGCATCATTATTATTTTCTAACAATTATAGAGTAGAAGATACTTATTTTTTACCTAGAAAAATTGATGGTAGAGATATAAATGATAGAGAGCTAGATACTCATGTAAAAATATTAGACACAATTAAATATAATTATTTACCAACATTTGAAGCTGTTGCTTTTAAATCAAATAGAGAAGATGTGTCATCTAAAGAATTAACAGAAAAAATGAATTATAATTTAATAAATAATGGAGAGTGGAGAAATTCTGCAGATGGAGAAGGTTCAGTTTATGGAATTGTTCTTTCTAATAATTCTTTTGGTATAGTTGTAAATGAAAATGGAGAAGAATTATTTGTAAAACATGGTGATAATAGTTACACTTTACCGGGTGGTTCTGGAATTGAAATTGATATAAATCTTCCTACTGAACAAGAGAAAAAACAATACAGAGGATATTATGGTTATGCTGAAAAAATGAAACAAGAACCTAATAATTTAGATAGTGATGGAAACTTTATAGGTGGAAAAAGAGAAAACCTAGATAACAATGAAATGCAAAATGCTTTAGAACAATCTGGTGCATCAACTGTAGAAATATCTAATGTATTTTCAACTGCTGCAGAAGCATCTGAAATAGATTTATCACAAAAATATAATAAACTTCCTAATTTAGAACCTGTTAAACAAGAATGGTTATTAACTACAGCAAAAAAAGTTTTTGATATTAATAAAGATAAAATAATACCTAGTGATATTATACTTGCAATAAATAGTGGAGAAACTGGATATGGTACATCTAGATTTTTTAAAGAAGGCAGTAATAATCTTTTTAACATTCAAACATTTAATAAAAATACTCCACATATTAAAGCAAAAGATAGTGATCAAATGATTAAAAAATACAATACAGTTGAAGATTCTATTATAGATTTTTTAAGTATGGTAAAAACATCTAAAAAATATAAAAAAGTAAGAGAACAAATAAAATTATTTAATGAAGGTAAGGGAAGTAAAGATAAAATTATAGATGCTATTGCAGCAACAGGATTTGCTGAAGATGAAAAATGGAGCAGTAAAACTAAATCTATTTTAAAAAAAAGAATTAATGGTAAACACAAAAATGAATTATCTAATTTAAAATAACATGGCAAAATTTAGTTTTGGATTAAATGTAAATGAAACAGCACAAGAAAATGGTTATGACCAATATCAAACTACTCTTAAAGAATCATTAGGTGCGGTAGCTGCAGATAACTGGGAACTTAACCCGGCAATGGCTACGTTTAAAAATTGGCAAATGTATGAAGCTAAAAGTATTTCTGAAGAAGGAGAAAGGTCTCCAAGAAATCAACCTATACTTCGTGTTAATAGAGATAAATTAAATAAACAATATTCAAGTTTAGGTTTGTATTTTGAACAAGATGAATATCAATCAGTTGTTGATATTATGGTTAATAGTAAAATAGAAGAAAATGAAAGACAAAGCATTATGTCTCGTGGACCAGAAGGTTCTTTTAATCCTTTATCTGGTGGATTTTATGTTGGTGCTGCAAAACTTGCAGTAGGTATTGGTGTCAGTTTTCTTGATCCTATAAACATTGGAGCTTCATTTATTCCTGTTGTTGGACCAGCTAGATTTGCACAAATAGTTGCAAGAACTGGTTTAAAAACTGGAAGAGCAGTTAGAGGTGCAGTAGAAGGTGCTGTTGGTGCAACACTTTTAGAACCATTAATTTATGGTACAGCTCAAAAAATACAAGCTGATTATGATTTAGTAGATAGTTTTATGAATATTGGATTTGGTACAATTATTGGTACTGGACTTCATGTAGGTGCTGGTGCATTAAAAGATATAGGTACTGCTCAAAAATTTGAAGCACAAATTATAAAAAATAGAAAAAATTTAAACTTACAAAATGAAATTGTTAAAGATACTTTAGATGTACCAACTAAAATAAATATTGGAGAATCTTTTAATATTTTTGATGTTAATGGAAATATTGTTAATGCAAAAATAACTTCAATAAGTAGTTCTGGTAATTCTGTAAAAGTAAAATTACCAAATGGTTCTGAACAAATAATAAATTTAGATGCTCGTTCAGTTGCTTTTCAAAATATTAAAAGTTCAAATTATACTATTAGATCAGCTGGTTTAGGTGAAAATATACAAGGAAAATCTATATCTGAATTAAATCAAAAAGAAATAAAAACATTAAAAAAAGAATTATTAGAAAGAAAAAATGAATTAGAAAAAAATAACAATACAAATCAAGCAATATACAACGACACAATTAGAGACTTAAATGCTTTAGATTTTAATACAAAAAAAACAACATCTAAATCAGTTCCAGAGTTAAATTTATATAATCAATATTATCCTGTTAATAGTGAGTTTATGATGAAGTTAGAAAAAACTGATCCAAGAACTAGAGAATTATTATTAGCAAAAGCAATAGGAGATTTATCATTAGAAAACCCTGTAAATGTTGGAAGTATATTAGATGCAGATGCAACATTGCGTGAAGGTACAGCCAATCCAGCTACAGGAGAAATTAAAAGTACAACTAGAAATACCTTTAATGATGCGGATGTAAATCCAGTTAATAAAAATATTGATAATTTAAGTTCTGCTGAAAACGATATTGTAATGAATCGTGAATCTCAAGATTTACTTGATTTAAGAAATAAACAAACAGAACAAGGTTTAATTTTAAAAACAGATTTTGGTAATGAAGGAATACCAGATGTTTTAACAAATACAACAGAAGCTCTCGATGATTTTAATACAAACTCAAAAGAAGTTGAAGAAACAGTAAAAGATTTTATTAATTGTGAAAATGGAAATACATAATCATGGCTAAAAATACTTGCATAATAAGAGTAGAAAATTTATTAAAAAAATCTTCTATTAAAAGTATAAAAAAACAAGAAATAATAAATGCTATTAAAGATGTAATGGCGGAAAAAAAATTATCATCTATTGATGAGGTTGATGTAGATACTGTAGCTAAAGATGTTACTGCACAAATGAAAGCTCAAAAACAAAAAAATAAAATAAATGCTATAAAAGATGAAATACTAATAAGAAAACATCAAGAAAATATTTTAACTAATTTTGCTAATAATGAATTTGAAGGATTAGCTTCAGTAATGGTTGGATCAAACGATCAAGTAACCGGAGCAAGAGATTCTGTTTCAGTTGCACAAGAAGGTGCAATGGCAAATTTAATTACTGAATCTAATCAATTATTAAAACAAGCAGGTGTATTTAATTTTTTTAAAGATATGGATGTAAAAACTCAAAGAAAAGTTACTAGAACTATATCTGAACTTGCTGTTGAACCTACTTTAACAGAACAAAGAGCTGGAATAAAACCTAAAGTAACAGAACAAAATCCAGACATTATAAAAGTTGCAAAAGTTATGCACGAATTTTCTGAAAAAATTAGACAAACTTTAAATGCTAAAGGAGCAAATATTCCTAAAATGTGGGGTTGGGTTGTTAAACAAAGTAATGATATATTTGAAGTAAGATCGGCAGCTAATAGATTGGGTTTAAAATTAGATGATATTAAAGCTGATCCAGATTTAATAGGAACAGATATAAATTATAATAAAAATTATCAAGCATGGAAAAATTTTGCAATGCAAGGATTAGATGGAGATAGAACTTTTGCTACTGCTGATAACATAGATTCATATATGCGTTTTATTTATAATACTTTAGTTGGTAATAAAATTCAAATGTCTGATGCTGCAAGTAATATTTATGGATCAAGAGATTTTGCAAAAGGTGCTGGTTCTAAAAGAGTATTACATTATAAAACTGCAGATGATTGGTTTAATTATCATTTAAAATTTGGAACTGGAACATTACAAGAAGCCTATTATTCTGGAATAATGACAGCAGGAAGAAATATTGGAATGATAGATAAACTTGGAACTAAACCTATAGATAATTTTGAAAAAATTAGATTAGGTGTTCAATCAGTTTTAGCAGAAGCAGGAAGAGATACAGGAAAAATATCAAGTGCTAGACCCTTTAAAAAATGGATGAATGTTATAGATGGTTCTATGCACACACCCGATAATTTTGTTTTAGCTAAAGCTGGAGCAATAGTTAGAACTGTTGGAGATATATCAAAATTAGGTGGTGCTGGTATTTCAGCTACTGCTGATTTAGCTATTTATGGATCAGAAATGAAACATCAAGGTGATGTATTTTTGGGTTCTATGGCTGATGCAATGGCAGCTCTTGCACAAATTAGACAAAATCCAGAATTTAAAGATATAGCTGAAGGATTAGGATTTATGATAGATGGAATAATTCACGATACAGCCAATAGAAATTCTGCTGGAGATTTTAATTCTAAAGGTGCTACAGAAATTAAAAGAGCATTTTTTAAATTAAATCTTTTAACTTGGTGGACCAATACTTTAAAAGAAAACGCAATGTTAGGTATGGCAAACTATTATGCTAAACAAAAAAATTTAAAATTAAATCAACTAAATAAACCCTTACAAAATTTATTTAATGTTTATAATATAAATTCTGTAAAATGGGATGTTATTAGAAAACAGGCAATGGTTAAAGCAAGTGATGGAAAAGAATTTATTAATATTTCTCAATTAGATAATATTTCTGATTTTGATATGGAAAGAATTTTAGAAAGAACTGATTTAAGTAAAGCAGAATTACAAATACAAAAAACAAATTTTAAATATTCAGTATCTGGAATGTTAATAGACAGATCAATTCATGCGGTTATTCAACCAGATGCTAGAGTTAAAGGAGTAATGACACAAGGATTAATGAAAGGAACTGGCATGGGAGAAGCTATGGGTTTTCTAGGTCAATTTAAAGGTTTTCCAATGGCTCTTGTTAATATGGTTGGTGGAAGAGATATGGCTTTTATAAAAAAAGGACCAAATCAAGATGTAGGAAGAGGAATAAGAGGAATGGGAGCTACTTTTGTAACACTTGTTATGATGGGTTATGTTGCTATGTCTTTAAAAGATTTATTAAAAGGTAAAAAACTTCGTGATCCAAGATTAAAAGCAACTTGGTTTGCAGCTGCTGCTCAAGGTGGGGGACTTGGTATTTATGGTGATGTATTATTTAGAGAACAAAGAGATTCTGGTAGTGTTGTTTCTGGTCTTGTAGGACCAACTGCGACAACTCTTGCTGATGTTTTATTGGCTGTAAATTATGGTATTCGTGGAGAAGGTGGTGCTGCAGGTAAGGCTGCTTATAGAGCAGTAAGTCAAAACATACCTTTTGCAAATTTATTTTATATTAAAGCTGCATTTGATTACATTATAGGTTATCAGATGATGGAAACTATGTCTCCCGGTGTATTAAAAAGAGTAGAAAAAAGAATGAAAAAAGAATATAACCAAGAATATCAAGAAAATTTTTTGTTTACAAAACCATCAAGAAATAATAAAGGTTTTTAAGTTATGACAGTATCTACAACTATTATTAAGAATTTCCACAATGGTAATGCAAGTACAACTAACTTTGCTTATCAATTTAGAATTTTAGAGGACACCGATCTTTTAGTTATTATCCGTACAAACTCCACAGGAGCTGAAACAACTAAAACATTATCAACACATTATACAGTAGCCGGTGCAGGAGATGCGTCTGGTGGAAGTATAACATTTACTGGGGGAAATATTCCTGCAAGTGGTGAAACAGTTGTAATCAGACGGAATGTCCCGCAAACTCAAGCAATAGATTATATTGCTAATGATCCATTCCCTGCGGAGACACATGAAGAGGGTCTGGATCGTGGTACTATGGTTGCTCAACAAGTGGCAGAGGAATCAGATAGATCAATAAAATTATCAAGAACAAACACAATGACTTCTACAGAGTTTACTGTAGGTGCAACAGATAGAGCAAATAAAATTTTAGCCTTTGATAGTTCTGGAGAAATTTCAGTAACACAAGAACTTGGTACATATCAAGGTACAGACGCAACAACAACTACAGCAGCTTATGCTATTAGAGATATGATTAAATCTACAACTGCTGGTCAATTAAATAATGTT
>Ga0222664_1001126_pt1 | contig 10691 bp, 10 predicted proteins | sample AntAcemetagen604_FD_181147 | JGI IMG/M metagenome (GOLD analysis project Ga0222664, IMG submission 181147) | Saline water microbial communities from Ace Lake, Antarctica - #604 | ecosystem: Environmental > Aquatic > Non-marine Saline and Alkaline > Saline | place: Antarctica: Ace Lake...
ATTGATGTAAACTCTGGTGCAGCAATGCTACTAGGTCCTGTTATGGATGGTTTAAGGTCAGCTTCAATTTTAAAGAATATACACACGTTGCATATTAGGATGAAACAACATGCTTTAAATGCGATGTTTTTGGCAGAAAGACTTGAAAATGCAGGTGTAAAAGTTGTTTATCCTGGATTAAAATCTCATAAAGACCATGCAATAATTACAAAACTTCATGAAGCTGAATATGGCTACTCTGGCTTGTTAACTATTGATGCGGGAAACCACGAAAGGGCCAATACATTAATGGAATTGATGCAAGAGGAAAATATTGGTTATTTGGCGGTAAGCTTAGGCTTTTACAAAAGTTTGTTTAGTTCTCCGGGTTCTTCAACTTCATCAGAAATATCTGAAGAGGAGCAAAGAGAAATGGGTTTAGGCGCAGGATTGGTTAGAATGAGTGTAGGATTAGATGAGGATATTAGCAGAACTTGGAAAAAAATGAAAAAGTGCCTTAGTGCTGTTGGGATGATTGCGTACTAGCACTAAAATAATTATTAAACTTTAACTAGAATGGTCTGCAATTATTTTCCAAACTCCTTCAATTTTTTTCCAAAAAAGAGTGTAATGACCTTCAGGATGGTCTCCGGGTCTGGTTAACTCCCATTTTCCAATAACAAAAGCATCTTCTTTAGTGATAACCTTTACTTGTTTAAGTGTGAATTTAAGTTCTCCCATTTTATCTTTAGTAGGATAACTTGTTTTGTAATTATTTAGAGTGGTCTCCCAACCATATGTTAAACCTCTTGAGCCAATAAAAACCAAAGAATCATTTGACCAATAGCCTTGCATAAAGCCTTCTAAATCTCCATTATTCCAAGCTTTTTGCTGTTGAAACATTATTTGGGAAATAGCATCAACTTCAGTTTTTTCATCAAATGAGTTACATCCAAAAAATGTAAAACCAATAAATATGAAGGAAATAATTTTAATTTTCATCCCAATTGATGTTTTCTCTAATCACATCCCAAGTATGGTCTGACATTAATTTAACTTCAGAAATAAATTCCATTTTTAAACTATTTCCCCATTCTTCGGGAGAAATCATACTTAAAAAATGCTTTTGATTTTCTCTTTGGTATAAATAATAAAAGTGTCCGATAAGCGGCTTGAAATTCATATCAGCCAAATAAATACGCTCGGATATTTCTACCCTTTTTTGTAGATCTTTAGCTTGGTCGGCCAATAATTGAATTTGTTTGTGGATTTGCTCCATTTGCTTGTTGGTTTGTTCAACCATAGCGCTCATAGCGTTTCCTTTAACTCGGCCTTTATCAATAGGTTTAATTACCGGCGACCCAACATGGTGAGCGTAGGGCAGGGTAGAAGGCGTCTCAGTAATTTTATCCTTATCGATGGGGTTTTGTTTACTCATCGTTTAATTTAATGGGTTTATACTCCTTAAACAATTTAGGCTCACTTTGTTTTACCAAATTTTCATATTCTTTCCAATTTTTTTCAAAAAAGCCATTAATTTTTTCTGAAACTTTGGTTAATTCAGTTTCAATAAATTTTAAAGCAATATCTGCTTGAGGCCCTGCATTTTCTGTTGGTCCATTAATGTATTCTCCTGCATTACCTAATAATTGATTAATTCTAACTGTAACGTGGTCATAGCCTTCAAAATCTTTGGCGGTCATAAAATACAGGTAAAAAGAATTGATGGAGTCTTGACAAGTTTTACCTGCTTTTTTGATTTTTTTCTGAACTGAATCTTCTAGTAATTCAATGCTTTTATTTACTAGACCTATTCTATTTGATGCATCGTTTAATTGCTCAACTATTTCAAAAGCTGCTTTAGTATATCCTAGAAGTTGCTTGTTAAGTTTTGATTTTTGATTGTATGCCACTTCAGAAAAAGGAACTCTTGGGTCTGGTTTTACTTCAACAACAGTGCTGTCTTTGAAGTTATCTTTCACCAATAGCACTTTGTATTTACCAGGTTTTACCAAAATACCTGACGGTTTATCTGCATCTTTTTTTGGTGAATTGTAACTTGGATAATTAACTCCATTTGCTCTCAAATTCCAATACATTCTATTAAAGCCACTATCTGGTTTCGTTGTAAAATTTCTAATGGTATCATTATTAGAATCAAAAATGAAAATCTTTACCTTTTTATCAGTTTTCTTTTTTTCTTTACTAGAGTCTTCCTTTTCAGAATTAGTTTCATCATCATCATCTTTTTCCTCATCTGTTTCCTCTTCTTCTGTTTGTTTAACTTTCTCCTCTGGCATCCACCAATAGCTTATCATGGCCCCGTTTCTTCTATTGTCACCTTTAAATGTTGCATCTGCCCCGAACCGCATCCCTAAAGGTTGACTTCGATAGGCCAAATAAGATACTTGAGCCTCAAAAACTTTAAGATTTTCAAAAGATTCTAAACCATTTTTTGCAATTTCTCTTAGGGGTTTTATGTCATCAAAAACAAAAGCTGCTCGGCCAAAAGTTCCTGTAATCAAATCTGCCTCTCTAGCCTGAATTTGCAAATCTCTTGTGGCCACATTAGGATAACCTTTTCCCCATTTTTCCCAATTGGTTCCTTTATCAAAACTTACATACAATCCGTTTTCTGTGCCTAAAAACAAAAGATTTGGTTCTTCAAAATCTTGTATAATCGATAAACAATGACCAAACACTTTATCTTCAGAAACAAGGTTTTTCCATGTTTTCCCATAATCAGAAGTATAATATAAATAGGGTTTCCAATCGTTTTGGCGGTAGTTGTTTACTACTACAAAAGCTTCAGCCTCATTGTACTTTGATGCTCTAATTTGCGGCACCCATGCTTCCTTAGGCATTCCTTTTATTGTTGCCGATAAATTTGACCAAGTTTTACCACCATCTTTTGTTAATTGAATATTTCCATCATCAGTGCCAACCCAAATAACATCTTTGTTTAAGCTAGATGGCTCAATGGCAATAATGGTTGTATGATTTTCTGCTTTGGTTGCATCAATGGTTAATCCACCACTTTTTACTTGCTTTTGCTTTTCGGGATTATTGGTTGTTAAATCAGGCGAAATAATTTCCCATGAATTTCCTTGGTCTCCACTTTTATGAACGTATTGACTTCCGAAATACAAACCTTTAGTATTAAAAGGGTCTTGAGCAAGAGCAGCATTCCAATGAAACCTTAATTCTTTACCTTCAGGGTGTAAGGGTTTAATGATATGATTTTGACCTGTTTCTTTATCGAACCGATAAACGTTTCCTCCTTGATACATAGCATATCCAAATCTGTTATTCTCTGGGTCGGGCATGGCGTCAAAACCATCACCAAATAAAACTTCATTCCAATAGCTATTTCTTATTCCATCGTTTTTCCAAACATATGCTGGGCCAACCCATGTTCCATTGTCTTGCATTCCGCCATACACATTGTAAGGTATATCATCATCTACATTTATATGATAAAATTGGGCTAATGGAAGGTTCTCAACAAAGCGCCAAGTTTTACCACCATCTCTCGAAATATTCATTCCTCCATCATTACCATTAATCATAAAATTGGTATTGGTTGGATGAATGTAAAACGCGTGATGATCTGGATGATAACCACTATACGGCATAATTACCTCAAAGGTTTTTCCGCCATCTTCGCTTTTTGTAACCAATGAGTATAAGTTAAAAAGTCGGTTTTCATTTTGTGGGTCAACATAAATATCGGCATAATAAAAAGGTCTATTTCCAATATTTTTATCGGCAACTTTTTGCCACTTAAAACCGCCATCATCAGAGCGATAAAGTGCTGTTTTTTTAGATTCAATTAAAGCATAAACAACATTTGGTTTTGAGGGCGAAATTGCCAAACCAATTCTTCCAATTTCACCTTTGGGCATACCATCTTTTTCTAATTTTTTCTGCCAAGTTTCTCCTGCATCATAAGAAATGTACAAGCCAGAACCTTCGCCACCCGATTTAAAAAACCAGGGCCAACGTTGATGTTCCCACATGGCGGCAATTAATTTGTTAGGATTTGAAGCATCAGCAACTAAATCGGCACAACCTGTAATCTCATTATTGTACAGAACTTTATTCCAAGTTTTTCCGCCATCAATTGTTTTAAAAACGCCTCGCTCTTTATTTGGACCCCAAGCAGAGCCTAATGCTGCAACAAAAACAACATTTGGATTATCTCTATGAATAATTATTCGGTGAATGGTTCTTGTATTTTCAAGCCCCATGCTTTGCCAATTTTTACCTCCATCAATAGATTTGTAAATTCCGAAACCACTTGTATGACTATTTCTTGGGTTTCCTTCTCCTGTGCCTGCCCAAATAACATCAGGATTTGATTGTTGTATGGCAACTGCTCCTATAGAAATGACTTTTTCTTCATCAAAAATTGGTTTCCAATCAATTCCACCATCTGTTGAGCGCCACAAACCTCCTGAAGCTGTTCCTGCATAGATTATTTCAGGATTTACTTCTACTACATCAATTGACGTTACACGGCCGCTCATTCCTGCCGGACCAATGGAACGAGGTTTAAAGTTTTTCCAATAATTTTCTTTTAATACTTGAGTTTTTGCTGTCGAAATTGCTATTAAGGCAATTAGGACAAGAGTAAGTTTTTTCATAAGGTTTTATTGATGTGGATTCAACAAAGAAAGCAAGAATTAAGTTTATTAAAATGAATTTTCAAAATCTAATTGAAGGCCTTGGTCTAAAGTTTTTTTATCCATTCCAGTGCCAATTGCAAGACCAATAGCCATACCAATTGGTAGTCCAATTCCCAACAAACCCATATTGCCTAAAGCCACCCCAAAAGCAGTACCTAAGGAAACACCAAATATGCTCATGCCTAAAACCATCCATTGATTTCTATAGTGGTTTTTAGAAACAATTTTTAGCTTTTTCTCCAAAATTGAAAGAATCTTAGATTTTGCTTTAGAAAGTACTTTTGTTAATTCTTTATCCTCAGATTGATTGAAATATATCTCGCTTATAATTCCGTTTAATTCCACTTCAACTTCTTTGGTTATTTCTTTTTGATTAATTGCATTGAGCAACTTTAAAAACTGCTGAATTTTTTTTCGAAGTTTTGGGTTTGAATATTCTTCAGGATTTACATCAGGAATAATAAGCTTCATTTATTTGAGTTTTTTCAAAAATGAAAATTATTTTTTAGTCCAATTAAATATTATGATATTCGGTATTAATAAGTTTTAAATTTCTGAAGAACACGAAAGAAGTTTTGCCTTTAAGGGCTAACTAAATTGAAACTTACATTGAAATACAATGGATTGGTAAGGGAGTTTTCAATTGCTAAGGGTTGGTCGCCAAAAAATCCTCTGTAAAAGTCTTGTCCACCTGGCACTTCATCAACATTAAAAGAGTAGTTATTTCTATATCCTGCTTCAAGCGCAATCCAAACAAAACCTATTAGTTTTCTTTGCCATTGAAACCTTACCCTTAATTCGCTTCTTCTTATTTGTAAATCATCAACTGGAGTAAATAGGTTATTGGCCATAGAAATTCCACCTTCATCGAATTTATAGCTATTACCTTCTAGTTCGAAGCCGAAAAACAACATGTTTTGTCGGTTCAAGGTATATCTTATGTGCCCTCTAGCAGGTAACAATAACTCTGTACCCCATTTGCTGGTTGGCGAAGTCCAATTGAATAAGAATATAGGAATGTAATTTAATTCTCCAGCTCTGTAGGTACGAGAAAGTCCAACGCCCCATTGCTTATAATCGCTTGGTCTTTTTCCCCAAATTGCAGCTGCTGAATAAGTATTGTATTTAAAAGCTTGAAAGTTAGAAAGGTCAAAATCACCATTCATATCTGAGGCCAATTGCACCAAAATAAAATTGGTTTCATTTAAGGGCTTAAAAATGGTAGAATTTAAACCCAAAGTGGTTAAGTTATTATTACTTAATGCTGATAACATCGGGTGTGTTAAAGAATTTGGGTCATTAAAATCATAATTTACATCCCAAATTTGACCGCCAAGTTGAACGATTAGGCTATTTTTTGAAATCACAGGAATGTTGGCTCCAATTCTTAAACCTTGTGTAGAATTTACTCTTGCAGTTTGAGGGCCAAAAGCACCAATACCACCAGCTGAAATATCATAACTACCTTGAAAATCATATCCAACTGAAATTAACCGAGCTGGACTGATGCCACTTATTTTAGCAGATGCAAAACTTTTTGTTCCCTCATCAACGTAATCTAAATTATCGTAAATACTGTAATCTTCTTCGTAATTGGAGGTGTCTTCCTGTGCATTAAGTTGAGAAATGCCTCCCAATATAAATGCACAAAAAAGTATCGTTTTAACATTTAACATAAAAAAAGCGGTTGAAATTTATTTCTTTTTAGATGGCATTTGTAACCTTTTCCATACATCTGTTCTTCCCAATGCAGAAACCCCAATATAACCTCTAATATCAAGGGTATTCTCATCTTTCATTTTTATGGTTGAACTGTAAGTACTTCCGTTTTCAGGGTCGTAAATGGTTCCTTCCGTCCAAGTTTTTTTATCTGTGTATTCAAAATCCTTTAAAATTCGGTAGCCTCTTAAAGGTGTAGATCTCATGCTTTCATCAGTATTATTTTTATCTACTTTAGGTTTTCCAGTTTCAGGATCATTAGGCTCTTTTAACCAAACTATTTTACCATAATATTTACTTCCTATTTTTTCAATTTTTACTTTGGCTTTCCCATGACTAGGCTCCCAAACACCAATTAATAAATCTGCTTCATCTTGTGCAAAAAGGCCAAAAGAGAACAAACTCGCAAAGGCAAATAATAATGTGATTTTTAAATTTTTCATAAGTTTAAATTTTGTGTTCAATTGCTAAATCCATTTTTAATGTTAAAATCATTTGGTCTTTGTAATCATCATCTTTAAAATCTAAATCAAGCAAAACGGTGAAACTTTCTTGTTTAAAAAAGTCGGTTAAATCAACTTCGTTGCTTACTGTTAATTCAATTGTGTTGGATGAGCTTGTTATAGGATTTAAAACTGCAATTGATTGCATTGGGATGTTATCGCTTACCAATTGAAGTGAAGCACTTGTAAAACCCTCGAAGTTTACGCTATCTTCAGCATTAAAACTTACAATTGCTTTTTTAATATTTATTTTTTTAATGTCTTGAGATGTAATTGTTTTTTCTTCGAATATTTTAGAAAAATCTGGTTCTAAATCAACCATAAAACTATTACCGCCTTGAAAAAATGGTCCATCAGCGGATAATTCAAGTTCAATCTCGGTATTTACGTTTTGGGTTTTTTCACAGGAAGTGAAGATGTAAATTACAGTGAGAATCAAAAATATTATCCTCAGTGGTTGGTGTAAATTCTTCATTTTTATTTTTTAGACAAGGTCAAAAGTAAAAATTGAAGTCTTATAACTTTATTCAATAATTTAAATGATAATTATAAGTTTTTCTTATGATTTGAATAAAAAAAAACACCTTCGGTTGAAGGTGTTTTAAAATTTTCAAAAACTGTAAAAAATAGTGAAAAACTACTTTTTAACGCAAGTGTAACCCTGGCTTTCGTAGTCTGCTATTTCCGCCTCAAACTCAGCAAGTGTTGAGGCAAATGAGTTTGCATAAGCACAATGATCAAAAGAATATCCTGAAGAATTGGTGCATGTGTAACAAATATCAACCACTACAACTTCATCTGAGGTTTCATTTTTCTCTTTTTCTTTTTTAGAATAGGCAGTTAAAGAAACTCCGTAAGTTCCGGGTACTGACCAATTTTGGGTGGCACTTTCAGTTGTGTATTCTGTTGTAGCTCCTCCAAAAAAGGAAAAGAAATCAATTGCATTATCAACTTCCCAAACTAAAGATTCTGCATCCTCTGAGCATGAGGTAAAAGTTACATCTTCCCATAATTCAACATTATTTGAGCTTGTTTGAATGCAAGCAACCGGTTCTTTTATACAAGAACTTAGAGCGAAAATTGAAGCAATGGAAAGGAATAATAATTTTTTCATAAAATAAATTTTGTGCAAGATATACCAAACCAGTTATGAAAAATGGCTTAATGAAAATTTCTTTCTCCTGCCGCAATATGAACTTCAAGTAGGTTTTCTTTAGGAGGAATTGGGCAACTAAATTTATGGTTGTATGCACAATATGGATTGTACAATTTATTGAAATCTAACCAAATCTCTTTTCCTTCATTTCTTAGTGAGTCTAGCTCTAAGTATCTACCTCCACCATAGCTTTCCATTCCTGATGTGCCATCTCCAAGTGGTAAGAAATAATCTTTAGAATTATTTTTTCTAAACCTTAAAACATCATAATACACTTGAAGCGTGCAAACTGTATCTTTTAAGTTGAAAGTTAGCGCACCATCATTAACCATTAAAATAGTTCTTTCGGTTGTGGTTGGCATTACAATGGTATCTGGATTTTCATATTTGGAATAATTTGCCCAAAAAGCATAATCTGCTTTTACAGGAAAGTAATTTAAACCTACAAAGTTCTTTTTGTCTTCTTCCAGCAAAGGGCTATTATCTGAAAGGTAAAATTTGTTGTTTTCTTTTCTGTATTCAATAAGGCTTTTATTGTAAACTTCATTACTTGAATTATTGCATCCTAAAAACACAATTAAAATCGTAAAAACTGCAAAATATTTCATTTTACAAATGTAATTGCGACAATGTGTCATACAAGTACTGGTGGCATAAGGTTTGAAAACTAAGAAATCAGTTAAAAATTAAATTTAAAACTTAAAATATCAGTAAAAATGGCAACAGGAACAATTAACGTTCAGGCGGAAAATATCTTTCCGATTATCAAAAAGTTTTTGTATTCAGAGCACGAAATCTTTTTAAGAGAGTTGGTATCTAATGCAGTTGACGCAACTTCAAAATTAAAAGCCCTTCAAAAAATGGGGAAATTTGAAGGAGAGTTAGGCGATACAAAAATTGAAATTAAAATAGATGCTAAAAAGGGTACTTTAACCGTGAGTGATAAAGGTTTGGGGATGACCCAAGCTGAGGTTGAAAAATATCTTAACCAAGTTGCTTTTTCTGGTGCTAGTGAATTCCTAAAAGAGTACGAAGGCAAAGCAGATGATGCAGGAATTATAGGAAACTTTGGTCTTGGTTTCTACTCTGCTTTTATGGTTTCTAAAAAAGTGGATGTAATTACCAAATCATATAAAGGTGATGAAGCTGTAAAATGGAGTTGTGAAGGAAATCCTGAATATGACATTGAGCCATCAAAAAAGAAGACAAGAGGAACAGATGTTGTGCTTCACATTTTTGATAATGATAAAGAGTTTTTAGAGGAACAAAAAATTCAAAGTATTTTAGATAAATACTGTAAATTTTTACCTGTTGAGATAAAATTTGGAACTAAATCTGAATTTGAAGATGACCCAAAAGGTGAAAAAGACAAAGACGGAAACGTTAAGCAAATTGAGAAAAAAGTTGATAATATCGTCAACAACCCAAATCCAGCCTGGAAAACATTACCATCAGAATTAACTGATGAAAATTATAAGAGTTTTTATAGAGAGTTATATCCAATGACTTTTGAAGAGCCATTGTTTAACATTCACTTAAATGTAGATTACCCTTTTAATTTGACAGGAATTTTGTATTTCCCAAAATTGAAAGACAAACTTGAATTAAACAAGAACAAAATTCAATTGTACTCCAATCAAGTTTTTATTACAGACTCAGTAGAAAACATTGTACCTGAGTTTCTAACACTTTTACATGGTGTTATTGATTCGCCAGATATTCCTTTAAATGTTTCTAGAAGTTACTTGCAATCGGATAGTAATGTGAAAAAAATATCTTCTCACATTTCTAAAAAAGTTGCTGATAAATTGGCTGAAATGTTCAAAAGCGACAGAAAAGATTTTGAACAAAAATGGGATGATATCAAAATTTTTATTGAGTTCGGAATGCTTTCTGATGAGAAATTTTGGGATAGAATTAAAGATGTTTACCTGTTCAAAAACACAGATGGCGAATATTACACAATAGAAGAATACAAAGCTAAAATTGATGCCAATCAAAAAGATAAAGACAATAAATTGGTTTTCTTATACACCAACAACAAAGAAGAGCAATTTGAGTACATCGCAAATGCAAAAAATAGAGCATATGATGTTTTAGAATTGAACAGCCCACTAAGCTCGCATATGGTTGGAAGGTTTGAGCAAAAACTTGAAAACACATCTTTTGCTAGAGTTGATGCTGATACTATTGATAAACTGATAAAAAAGGCAGATGAAATTAAAAGCAATTTAACTGAAGACCAAGAAAAGCAATTGACAGAATTGGTAGAAGGCATTGTAAACAAAGAAACTTATCATGTTCAGTTTGAAAGCTTAACCGAGCAAGACAATCCAATGGTAATTACGCGTCCTGAGTTTATGAGAAGAATGAAGGAGCAAAGTGAAACCGGTGGTGGCGGTGGAATGTTTGGTATGGGTAACTTGCCAGATTCTTACAACTTGGTTGTAAATGCCAACCACCCTTTAATAAGCAAAATTTTAATTGAGTCTGATGGCGAAAAACAAAAGCAATTGGCCAAACAAGCTTCTGATTTAGCAATGCTATCTCAGGGTTTATTGAGGGGCGAAGCACTTTCAAAATTCATTAAACGCTCAGTAGAGTTGATTTAAAGTTTATTGATTTATTAAAAAATAAAACCCTTTC
>Ga0222664_1001130_pt1 | contig 10654 bp, 9 predicted proteins | sample AntAcemetagen604_FD_181147 | JGI IMG/M metagenome (GOLD analysis project Ga0222664, IMG submission 181147) | Saline water microbial communities from Ace Lake, Antarctica - #604 | ecosystem: Environmental > Aquatic > Non-marine Saline and Alkaline > Saline | place: Antarctica: Ace Lake | collected...
TCGGGCAAGATGATGGGAGCATCCGGTGGGATGGAAAGTGGCACCTTGTGGCGATCAGTGCTCCTGAGAACCAGCGCGCTGTTCGGGACAGTCTTCGAAGGCAGCTGCACGCAGCCGGCGGGGCGACGATCTCAACGGGACTTTTTGCCAGCGCCCATGACCTGACAGACGTGCTCGACCCTGCTGTCCGAAGCCACCTCGTTACGGCGACCGCGACAGAATTGGATATCCGCGGTGTGGTTGAACCTGCTGAGATTACAGAATTACTGTGGCCCTCGGCACCCATAATCGCCGCATACGACGCAATCGCGCGGGCCCTCGATAGAGACGATGCCTCGCAACCATCAACTCTTCGTCGACTCCAGCTCGCACATGCTCTTGAAAGAGCAATTCGTTACGACCCGCTTATTCCACCCGAGATGCGATCTGTTCCCTGGATTCCAGCAACTTTGCGCACCGCATGGACGGAGCGATGGCTTTCCATATCGGATGACACTATGACCAGACCCTATGCTGCATGGCTCGCCTAGAACTCTCTCAGGGCTTTCTGCCCCGAGCAGCAATGGATCAGGAAGCGCAAAAAAGATTCCCACGGCAACCTCGAAGCACCATAAAGCCTGAGCACTCCTGGATGGAGTCGCGACTGGGTTGATGTGGTGAAGTCATTTACCAGGATGACTTAGACCAAACAGCTGCTTTGTTCTCAGAGTCACAGTCAACAGTGCTTGTCACTGTTGGAAGAGAAGACGACGTGAAGTTCCAGGCACCCTGTGAAGCACGGGGTGTTCCCTGCCTACGCATTGGTGTCACAGACTCAAACTCAGGACTTGTTGAAATCAAGGATGTTGCAGATCTAAAACTTGAAGACATTCGCTCCAGCTGGTCCGGTGTGATGAGCGAATTATTTGGGTAATTTAGCTTTTCCTAGTGAACTCGCTTTATCTCTCGATGAAAATGTCCTTGAGCGCATCCCAGTGACTTTCAAGCACGAAGACCGGAACACTGGTTAGGCCGGCAGAAACCAGGGGGTTGGTCCCTCCGTCGTGAGTCTCACCAGTGTCGGCGTGAACCCAACGCTGACCCGAGGGTAAATGAACCGTCCTGGTGCTCTCGCCCTCTTCAATAATTGGGGCGACCAACATGTAGCGACCCAGCATCCATTGGGTGTCAGCACTCCAAAGGCTTTCATCGTCGGGGAAATCAAAGTAGACGGGCCTCATCAACGGCTGCGAGGCCCCAATACCGTATCTCATTTCCTCCGAAAGGTAGGGCATTAGGCGCCCCCTCAGGGATACGATGGTTCTGAACTTGTCGATGATTGACTCATCCCCGTGCCGTTCAGCTAGATTCCATGGAGTTCGATCACGATTTGGCTTTCTGTGGTGATTGAATTCAGAGTGATACTGCATTATCGGGACAAAACACGCAGCCGCGGCAGAGCGAAGGTAGAGCTCGGACGAGGGAACCTCTCCGGAGAAGCCAGCAAAATCCCAGCCCCAATAGTAAATTCCTGAAGCTGTTGCGTTCAGTCCGGCATTTAGGGACCACCTGAATGCTTCCCAGGTTGAATTCTCGTCCCCCGCCCAAAACGCTCCATGCGCTTGACTTCCAATGTTTCCCGCTCGACTAAATGTCACCGGAGCTTTCCCTTCAGACCTCAACAAGTCGCCATACGCCTTGGCATAGTGAACAGGGAACAGCCAGTTCATTTCATCCCCGCGTTTGCCGTTCTTGTATGTCAATTCCCTGCCCCACGCATGCTCCCCACCATCGGTCTTGAAGCCGTCGATTCCTAGGTCACGCACTAAATATCGTCGTTTTTCGGTCCACCAGGTTGCGGTTTTCCTGTCCGACAAATCTGGCATGAGGGACAAGGGGAACCACCATCCACGGTTGCGATACGGTCGAAGGCCCCCAGATTGCGAGGACTCCATTATTAGGTGTCCTTCGTCTTTAGCCTGTCTTACATGGGTAGCCAGCAGACCTTCGGGGTGGGGTCGCATCTTCAACAGCGGGATCTGCCAGAGGTGTAACTTCACACCTTGGGCGTGCAATTCATCGACCATGGCCTTAGGGGCCGGCCACGCGCCGTTCTCCGGGAATTCGTAGTCAGAAAGCTTGTCTGGATTCTCGTTACCTGGATTTTTCAGCCGCGCATCTCTGAAAACCGTGAAGGTGGACTCGTCGCTCCACGCTTCAATCACGAGGTTCGAAATTGGGATTCCAGTTTCCTGATGAAGTTGGGCTTGGCGAAGCACCTCGGCCTGAGTGTTCCATTCATTGCCGCTGGCCCATAGGCCGAAAACCCACTCTGGCAGTTCCTCTGGTCGACCAACACATTCCAGAAACTGGTCCAACACTTGTTTTGGCTCACCGTCGAAAAAATGCGTTGTTGGCAAGACATCGATTTCCATCTGACCATCAACTTCCACTTCGACGGAAATTCGTCCAGGTGAGGTTTTACCCAGGTCAAAAGATATTTTTCTGGAAGTCTCCACCCAAAACCCCCAGCCTTTGTTAGCAATTACATGGGCGAAACTCATTGGCATGTATGTCTTCTTTTCCAGACCCTGGTTTTTATACTGCTCGAAGAGAATCGTGTCGACCTCTTGCCCTGCAAAATCAACTCCCTCAAAGCGCTCACCAAAACCGGTGACATGTGCGCTTTTCTCGATTTCGATGGCATATCGAATTTTTCTAACAGCTTCGCCGTCTGTCAGGATCTCAAGCCCACTCATGATTCTTGAATGTCCGCTGGTTGGAATTTTCCATTGCGAGGGTTGCCACCCAAAAACCGTGGTTTCAAACCAACTTGTGTTTCCAGATTTGGACAAGAACCGATACCTGAGGACTTGTCCTTGTTTCAGTCCACTTAAATCAATCGTCCAGCCAGTTGCTCTCCTATCTTTTCGCGCTTGAGCTGCAGCGAGGTGTCCACCATCAACAGACTCGCCTCGAGATTTGCGCGCAGTCCTCGACAGCTCCAGTGACGGCTGCTCCACGCCATCAATCAAGAATTCAAGAGATACGCCTGCAACGCCGTCAGTCGACCGAACTCCCATCGTCAAGGGCTCGCCCTGAACCGGATCGACTGGAAATCGCTGATCGGTGTCTATCGAGAAGGGGTGACCTGATCCAAGTGGATTGTGCCTAATCATTTTTATGCTCAATTTCTTTCATTAGCTTCAAATACATGGCGTGAGACCAAAGGAGTGGTTTTGCGGATTCACCCCATCGGTTGATCCAGGGTTGCTCCATGGAGCGTTTGACCAGGTGATGGTTAACCTGCTCAGGAAGGTGGCCAGCTTTGTCGGCTAGTGAGTGAACCCAAAGCAAAATTTGCTCCGCAATTTCCACGTTATCGTTTCTAAGCTCAGCTAAGCCCAAGTAGCAGGACAGTAGCGGCCAAAGTCCACCACCGTAGAAACTATCCGAGTCGTACCGATGAAGACCAAACTCGTGCATGAGCGTTTCTTTAACCCTTGTGAGAGTTGCATCAAAAACTTCAGAATCGGGATTTATCAGTTCGAAGGGCGCCAAAATACTCAAAGTTGAGCTATCCACCTGCGGACTGCCATTCCACTTAACCAGATAGCCCCTCGCAGAAACTTCTTCGATTTCATTCTCAATCTTTTCTATTGCCCTCGACGTCTGTTCACTGAGCTCGCCATCCAGCGTGTCCAATTGGTGTGCCGCTTTCAGGCCTGCCAAGACTGAGCCTAAGGTCGCGGTGTGCACCCTTGTTGGATGCTCTTCCCACCAGTCATAACAAGGGCTCTCCCAGCTGGCAAGAAGGTATTTAACACTCAACTGAATCGCCTCAGACCAGCGATTCTCAGCTTTCGGGCTTCTCAGCAGATGCTGGTGAAGTGCCCATATCCATGCACCGTATCCGTCAATCTGATGATCCGGCCAGGGTTCGTCTGGGGTTGGAGAATCCTCAAACGCAAATCGCGTTGGTAGTGCATTTCCGACATTGAAGGGGCCGCCTCTAAGAAACTGCTCATAGTGGCCAAAAATAGGGTCTTTGTTTTCCGCTATCACCTGAGCACACCAGTCAAAAAATCGTTCGGCAGACTGGCCCTCGCCGGCTGTTGACATTGCATCAGCAATAAATGCTCCGTCTCGAAGCCAAGAAAACCCAACATATGCCGAGAAGCTCGGTGATGCTGGATAAGCACCTGATTCGTGTTGTAAGTTGCGGATGAGTGCTCTGGAGGAGTCTGCGAGGATTCGCAGTTCACGCCATTCAGGCTCAGTAATCGTGCTTATTTGTTTCATGCTCAAAACCTAAAAAAGTAGGGTCGGTAGACCCCCTGATAATCCAGGAGGTCTACCAACTTTTCAGTTACTGGTTAGCCACCGATGATGGCGTTTATCTCTGCTTCAGCGTCTGCAAGGGCTTCTGCGACTGTCTTTCGTCCAGCTTGCGCCTCGACGAGTTCACGACCCAAAATGTCCTGCATCTCAGACTGTCCAACAGCTACCGTTGGGGTCATGACGACCTCATCCATAGAGTCAAAGACAGCCTTGCGGTTAGCTGGAGTTCCAGCAGTTAGGTAACTGGCCAGCTTGGCGTCATCCGCAATCGGGGGCAATTCCCATCCAGAAGCTAGTCGAAGTTCGACCATGATGTCTGAAGATGTTAGGTACTCTGCCCATTTTGCGGCTGCAACCTTGTTGTCTGAGTTTGGGTTGATTGCCACCGCGTTTGAAAACGCTGCGGAAGCATTGGTTTTGTTTCCAGGCTCTTGAACAATGTCCCAGTTGAACGAAGCATCGGCAAAAGCGCCGAACATCCAAATGCCGGTGTGAAGCATCGCCAAGTTACCCTCAGCGAATAGGTTGCTATCAAAATCAGGTGTTCCTTGTCCATCTTCGATTGATGGCATTGAAATGCCTGACTTCTCCACGAGCCAGGTTGCGGCTTCGATACCCGCAGGTGAGTTGAAGGCAGTCGCGGTGCGGTCTGCATTCAGGAACTCTCCGCCAGCCTGAGCCAGAACCTTATAGAACTCGTAGAACTGCACTGGTTGGTGGTTGCCCCAAACCCCGTTTGCCTTGTCAGTTAGAGCGATTCCAGCAGCTTTCTCATCTTCCCAGCTCCAGTCTGAGGTTGGGTAGTCGACGCCAGCAGCGTCAAACAGATCCTTGTTGTAAAACAGAACAACGGTTGAGAACGCAGATGGAAGTGCGTAGCTAACGCCGCCCGTTGAGTAAGCACTCAAAAGACCTTGCTTGTATACACTGGGGTTGGAAACCTCAACAGGTGCTAGGACGCCATTCGCTTGTAGCTCTTGGTAGTTCGAGTACTCAATGTCGAAAACATCCGCCAGGGTACCTGCGGCAACATCAGTCTGCAAAGCTGTGCCGTAGTCTCCGTAAGGAAGTGTTGTCACCTCAACGGTGATGTTAGGGTTTTCCGCTTGGAAAGCCTGGACTATCTGGTCCAGGTTTTCCTCGTTTCCACCGTTTGAAATGAAGTTTGTGTAAGTGATTGTTACAGCTTCTTCTACTACTTCATCCGGTGATACTGCGCTTGTGGTCTCTGTTGGTGTGGTTGACGCGCAACCAGCCAGGATCGCGAGCGACCCCAAGGCCCCAATCATGGCCTTAGTGTTTCTTCTCATTCCCTTTTCCTTTCCTATCGGACATCATTTAATGCCCGAGCTTGCTATGCCCTGCACCACGTAGCGCTGGGCAAAAATGTAAATGATGAGCATCGGAATGATGCTTACGACTGACCCAGCCATAAGAACATCCCAGTCGGTGGTGTACTGACCCTGAAGTCTGGCAAGAGCAACAGGCAGCGTCTGCATTTCTGCACTTCTCAAAACGACCAGTGGCCAGAGAAAGCTGTTCCAGGCGCCCATAAAGGAGAAAACTGTAAAGGTGGCGAGGGCGGGTCCCATGTTCGGCATCAGGACCAACGAAAAGATTTTGAAATGACCAGCACCATCAATGCGAGCAGCTTCGTCGAGTTGATAAGGGATTTGGTTCATGGCCTGTCGCATCAAGAAAATACCGAAAGCACTTGCAAGAGTTGGTAGTAAAACTGCCCAGTAGGTATTGATAAGCCCCAAGAATCTGAGCTCTATAAACAGGGGCACAATCAAGACCTGAAACGGAATCATGAGCGTTGCTAAATATGCCAAGAAAATTGTGTTTTTAAATCTGAACTGAAGCCTACTAAAAGCATAAGCAGCAAGTGCTCCGGTCGAAATCTGGAACACCGTTGTCAACACAGCGATAAAAAGACTGTTTCCAATGATTCGCCAGAAATCCAAGTCGTTGAAAAGGCGAACATAGGCAGAGAAGTCCAAGGCTTCAGGAATCCAACTGGGAGCCTTGCCGACGCTTGCCCCCGGAGTTACTGAGGTTAGAAAAGTCCAGTAGAACGGGAAAAGCATAAGTAGCGCTGAGACTGTCAAGAATAGGAGGAGTGTAAGTCGCCTAATCGGCATAGTGCACCCACCTACGTTGCCCGAAGTTTTGCACCGCGGTAACAATCATGATCACGATGAATAGCAGCCAGCTAAGTGCTGCTGCCTCGCCAGCTCTCCCGTATCGGAAGGTGAGGTCGTAAATTTGCTGCATGACCACTCTTGTTGCATCAGCTGGTCCCCCGCCGGTCATGGCATAAACCTGGTCAAACACTTGTATTCCGTTGATCATTGAAATGACAAACACAAAAAAGATGCTCGGGCTCAGCATCGGAAGCACAACGCTGAATAGCCGCTTGAACCAACTAGCTCCATCCAACATTGCCGCTTCAATCAGATCAGTATTAATGGCCTGCAGACCAGCCAGCAAAATTATGGTCACAAACCCGATGTCTTTCCAGGCAGAGGCCAAGATGATGGATGGCATTGCCCAGGCCGGGTCAGTCCACCAGCCTGGCCCGTCGATACCCAAAAGCTCTAGGGCGGAGTTCACGACGCCGTTGCTTGGATTTAGCAGCCAGCGCCAGACTATGCTGACCGCGATCCAACTGGTGACAACCGGCAGAAAGAAGGACGCTCTAAATATCAACCTTCCTGGGACTTTGGTATTTAGGGCGAGTGCAAAAATCAATCCGATTACGAACACAAGTGGCAAATAGCCAGCCACGTAATAGAAAGAGTTTCCAAAAACCAGAAGAGTCTTCTCGCTTGACAAAAGTTCTGCGTAGTTATCAAATCCGATGAATTTGAAATCACCAATTAGGTTCCAGCTGCTGAGACTGACCAGCATTGCTCCGAACATCGGGACAAAGACAAACAGCAGCATTGGAATTGCACTGGGTGCAAGAAAAGCTAGTGCAATCAGCCAGTCCTTGCCCTTGAGCTTTGATTTTCGGTCTGGAACCGCCCTTTTCGCAGATCTCGCGGAAGTTAGCGTCATTTTTGCGAACCTACTGAAGACAAGCGGCGACGGATACTGGAGACCTGCTGGCCGAAATCTGAATTGGTGGACTGAGAACTCGATAGCACCAAGGATGCTGCGCCCTGCGCCCAGCTCACGTCTGTCCAATTTTCAACCACTACTGGAACCGCACGGACACCCGGCAAAGACTTGCTCCGGAGCGCCTCAAGGAAGCCGTCCGACCAAAGATCCCAATCTTGAATGCCTTCTCCAAGCATCACAAAAGCATCTGGGTCAAAGATGTTTGCAAGATGAGAGACAGCGGTCGCAAGCCGGATAGCGGCGTTGTGAAATAACGCGACCGCTTGTTCGTCGCCTTGTCTCGCAAGCTCAGCGAGATCGGCTATGGTCTGTCCCTCAACGATTAGACCTTGGTCAACTCCAAGTTTTTCAAGGGCGTGCTGTCCAATGACGGCTTCCAGGCAACCTCGTTTGCCGCAGCTACATGTCGGACCGTCCTCAACAATCTCAACGTGTCCGAGTTCTCCGGCTGCGCCGCGAGAGCCCCTGAACAGTGAACCCTCCAGGACAATGGCCAGTCCGATTCCAGTACCCAATGTGACAAGCAAGAAGTTGTTGTATTTCTTCGCTGCGCCGTAGAGCTGCTCTGCGATAGCCACGGCGTTCACGTTGTTTTCCACAATCACAGGAAGATCTAGGGTTCTGCTCAGTGTGCTTCCGATGGGCATGCCCTGCCAACCTAAAGTGATGGACCTAACCTCTCCGGACTCGGGGTCAATAACCGCTCCGGGAACAGCTACCCCGACTCCTAGAATGTCAACATCGCCGACCTCTATAATGAAGGCTCGAGTCTCCTCTGCGAGGTTTTCAAGGATTGAAGCCGCTGAAGGATCGAAGGGAACACTTCTGGTCCTAAGCACTGTCCCGTCAACTCGCATCTCCACGAAAGTAAGGTGGTCTGCGACAACCTTCACCCCAATCGCATGACCTGCATCGCTCGAAAGTTCCAGCAACGTTGCGGGCCTTCCCCCTGAAGCAGCAAGGGTGTGTGACTCGTGAATCAGTCCATCAGCAATTAGATCCTTAGTTAACTGAGTTACCAATGCAGGGGACAACTCCAATTCTTTTGCAAGCTGTGTCCGACTTGCTGCCCCAGAAATACCAAGCTGAGCCAGGATCGCTGAGCGCTTCACATCTGACTTACTGAGAGGAGCCTTGTCCATAGATTTATTTCATTTCTAAATAAAGTTAAGAAAAAAGATAGCCAACTTGTTCACAAAATTCTTGTCAGCGCTGCATTCGTTACATAACTGAGACAATCTAAATTGCACTTCGTCTTCGCTTGAAGAATTCCAGCATCAACTCGGGGCACAGACTCAACCTCAGGACTTGTTGAAATCAAGGATGTTGCAGATCTAAAACTTGAAGACATTCGCTCCAGCTGGTCCGGTGTGATGAGCGAATTATTTGGGTAGATTCGTCACCCACAGGTGCGGCGCTCTTCTAATGAGAGCAGAAAACTAAGTTTCCGGGAAGAGGCCCTTGGCCTGTTCTAGCATCCTCGCCACAAAGACAAGTGCCTGCTGAGCGTCTTCAAGAGAAGCGGGAAGATCGTCAACCTCAAGGTATTCAGTTTGGTTGCGCAACTCCCTCATCCAGTTGAGTGGCCGCCAAACTTCGACGTCAACCATGCCGGATTTTCCAACAAGCACAAATGTGTAGTGATTGCCCCGAGGTGGATTTCGAACACGCAGTCCTTCAAGCGCTAGCAGGCCCTGGAGGCACTTGCGCGCCGCGTCATAAGCAAGCTGGAAGGCCCCTGCGGGGTCATTCAAGTGGATTTTATTTGCCGACTCCAAGTGCTTTAGCGCCGCAGTCAATTCACGAACGGCTTCCGGCTTTCCTATAAGAACGCGCTCTAACTGCTCAGAAAGGATCAGCGCTTCCAAGGCTTCATTCACGAATCATTTCCAATCAGCTGAACCATGGGTCTAGATTGCACAGTTTTCACAAAACCCAATTCTGCGGAGTTCCACTCGTCTTCGCTTAAGTTATTCACATTCACCTGTTTGCCGATAATGTCTGATGCATCGCCCGCAATTTCGAATACCAAGGACCGATCGAAACTCCCTATAAGCAAAACATCCACATCCCCGGGGTCAGATCCTGACTCACCCAAATATCGAGCGGCCCACGATCCATAAATGAAGGCAGCTGTTAGGCCCTCGATAGCATTGAATTTCCCCGAAAGCACTTCAAGAGGCCCAAAGGAATACAGGATTATCTCTGACATCGAAGCATAAAGAGGGTGATCATCGTTCACCTTGGCCAACCTAAGGTTGCCAGCTGCCCTGACGGAAACGATCCCAGCTTCTTGCAGGCGGCGAATCTCTCTAAGCGCTGTTGGGAGTGAGGTTGCAGCCCTCTTTGCTAGGTCGCTCACGCTGAACTCATTTGAAGGGTTGGCGAAGAGCACACCGAGCATTCGTCCCTGAACTTCACTCCGAAAAATTGGCATCAAACCTGCTGGCATAACTTTCATATAATGAAATCTAACACTCGTTTATTGCAAACACCAGAGGCAAAAGATGGCGAAAACCTAACGCATGTAAATGCTGTGGAGTAACCGGGGGCTAGCTGTTGCTAGCTAATTGGCCTTCAAGCCCTTCAGGGCTCTAGATAGGTAACCGGAAAGAACCAAGAACACAACCGGATACAACATCGCATATGTCAGTGTGATCTGATCGGACAGCACCCCAACAACAGTCGGCCCCACAAAGTAAGCACCAATTGAAATCACACCAATTCTTGCAATGCCAACCGAAGGGGCAACGCCCTTGAGGTTGGTAGCACCAAGAATGAATGCTGGAAAAATCGGGCCAATTGCAATACCTGCAAAGAAGAACCCGGTGTTCACAAGAATGATCCCCAGAAGTGGGAAATCAATGGAGAGCCAAATACCCGAGAGCATTAAGACACCCCATAGCCCACCACCAACAACCCCCAAGAACCGAACCACTTGATAAGGCCCAAATCTCTCCAGCCACCTATCCCCTAGGAACCTGGAAAGAATCATGGCGAGTGCAAAGGTTGCAAAGGCAGATGCGTAGTAGCCGATCTCGACACCCATTTCATCGCGCAGCAACAGCGCTGCCCAGTCAGCCGCAGCACCCTCAGCAATAAAGGTTCCAGTTGCACCTATGCCAAGGATCCAAAGCGGCCATGCCGCTTTGCCAAACCATGGCATTGAGCTCTTGGCGTCTGGCTCTCCAAAGTGGTTATCAAGATC
>Ga0222664_1001131_pt1 | contig 10648 bp, 13 predicted proteins | sample AntAcemetagen604_FD_181147 | JGI IMG/M metagenome (GOLD analysis project Ga0222664, IMG submission 181147) | Saline water microbial communities from Ace Lake, Antarctica - #604 | ecosystem: Environmental > Aquatic > Non-marine Saline and Alkaline > Saline | place: Antarctica: Ace Lake...
CCGCGTCTGGCCGCTCGTTGCGGTCTGGGCAGCCTGCTGTCGTCGGTGAGCATGGCCGCGAATTGTTCGTGCCGCAGACTGCGGGTCGAGTGCTGAGTGTATCGCAGGCACAAAGCGCGGTCGGCGGCATCACGTCTGCGCTCGGGTTTCCTGCTGCGCCAACGGGTGCGCCTGTTGTGGGGGCCGCGTCTGGCCGCTCGTTGCGGTCTGGGCAGCCTGCTGTCGTCGGTGAGCATGGCCGCGAATTGTTCGTGCCGCAGACTGCGGGTCGAGTGCTGAGTGTATCGCAGGCACAAAGCGCGGTCGGCGGTGGCGGGTCTATCATCGTCAACCAGACAATCAACATTTCAACCGGCGTGCAACAGACCGTGCGGACTGAGATTAAGCAACTGATGCCGCAGATCGCAGAGAGCGCAAAGGCGGCTGTCGTGGACGCCAAGCTGCGCGGCGGATCATATGGAAGGGCTTTTAGCTGATGGCTTTGGTGTATCCTTTAACCCTGCCCGCGATTACCGGCATCCGGTCGGTGGAGTTTCGCGCGACCAACGCGGTGGCCTACAGCATGTCGCCCTTTACGTTCGCAGGGCAGGCGCACGCATACGCTGGTCAGATGTGGCAGGTGGATGTCAGCTTGCCAGCGATGCAGCGCAGCAAGGCGGAGACGTGGATTGCGTTCCTTCTTTCATTGCGAGGCCAGTTTGGCACGTTTTTGATTGGTGATCCGCGTGGGTGCGCATTGCGCGGAACAGCGACATCATGCACCGTCACCGGATCCGCAGGGGCAAACACAGTTAGCGCGACTGTGCCGGATGGCGAGACGCTTTTGGCGGGTGATTACATCCAGCTTGGCAGCGCAGCATCTGCAACCTTGCACAAGGTTCTTGCTGATTACACGGGAACGGGGGCGGCAGTTGATCTGGAAATCTGGCCTGCGTTGCGCGTTGCGCGGACATCGGTTGCTGCGGTTCTGTCAAACACGGTCGGCAATTTCCGCTTGTCGAGCAACGAAACCGGCTGGTCGTCGGATGAGGCTGCCAAATACGGCATCACCTTCGGCGCGATGGAGGCTATCTAATGTCACGCACGGTTCCTGCCAGTCTACTCACCGCACTGGCGCAAAAGGAGGTCCAGCCGTTCTATGCCGTGGAGTTCCTGTTCGATGGCGGCGATGTGCGCTTGTGGACTGGATATGGCGAACGGACGATCAGCGGCGAGACATACGTTGGCGGCGGATCGCTGCTGAACATACAGGGGTTGGGCGAGGTTGCCGATCTGTCTGCCAAGAACATCACGATCAGCCTGAGCGGCGTCCCAAGCGAACTTGCGTCGCTGGCACTGCAGGAGCCGTATCAGCGCCGCGTCTGCCGGGTCTACTTCGGCGCGGTGAACGTGACCGATGTCGTCGAGGTGTTCAGTGGTCAAGTCAACAGGATGCCGATTGAGGACAGCGGCGACAGCAGCACGATCACGGCGACGGTGGACAGCAAGCTGGTTGAGACGGGCAAGGCCAGCAACCAGCGATACACCAGCGAGAACCAGAAGGCGCGCTTTGCGGGCGACACCTTCTTTGATTATGTGAACGCGATACAGGATGCGGACATCGTATGGGGCCGGAAAAGCGCCTAAACGCCTACCTGCGCCAAGTCAGGTCAAAGCCCTTTCGCTGGGGTGAGCATGATTGCCTGATCTTCAGCAACGCGGCCTTCACGGCATATCATGGCGCTGGCTATGCGGATGACCTGGTGGGCGGGTATATGGCCGATGGCGAGCCTGCGCTGCCGTCACGGCTGCGTGACCGGTTCAATGCGGACAGCTTTGATGAAGTGGTCGAGCGCAAGCTGCGACGCGTTGACTATGTGCCGCCGCGCGGTGCGCTGGTGGCGACCAAGCGGGCAGAGCGTTGGCTGATCGGTTACGCATTGGGCATCTGCGTCGGGACGAAAGCCGCGTTCCTTTCGCGCGGTGGTGTGATATACCTGCCGCTAGATGACGTCGATAGAAGCTGGGTGCTGCAATGAAGAATATGCCGTTCAATGTGATGCGCCATGCGGAATGGGATCAGGCTCCGCGCGATCCTGTGACCATTGCAACCTTCTTTGTCCCAAACATTATGGCGGCAGGTGGGACAGCCGCTTTTATCGCCACAGCGGTAGCTTACGTTGGCGTCAGCCTTGTCACGTCATGGGCGTTGCAGGCGCTGGCACCAAAGCCAGACATCGGCGCGCTTGGATCGAGCAGCTTACTTGTCAATGCCAAGAACCCTGCCGCACCGCATGACTTTGTTTACGGCGAGATCCGCAAGGGTGGCACGATTACCTATTACGAGACAACCGGCACGAACAACAAGCTCCTGCACCAGATCGTCGCGCTTGCTGGGCATCCCGTGGACAGCATCAACGACATCTACATCAACGATGAAGTTGTGACGCTGGATGGCAGCGGCTTTGTCACGTCGGCACCTTGGAACAGCAAGATCCGGATCCAGAAATATGACGGCACGCAGACCACAGCACCAGCCAGCCTACTGTCGGAAAGCAGCCAGATCAGCGCCAGCTTCGTCGGCAACGGGATCGCCTATCTTTACATCCGCTACGAGTTCGACCAGGACGTTTTCGCCAATGGCTTGCCCCTGATAACGGCCGTGGTGCGCGGCAAGCGGGTGTTCGATCCCCGCACCAGCACGACGGCCTACAGCAACAACGCCGCCCTGTGCGTGCGCGATTACATCACGTCTGGCTACGGCCTGAACGATGGCACGATTGACGACACCGTGTTTTCGGCTGCGGCAAACATCTGCGACGAAAACGTGACCCTTGCTGGCGGCGGCACCGAAAAGCGATACACGATCAATGGCGTGACATCGGCGAGTCAGACGCACGGCAACGTATTGCAAACGATGATGACCGCCTGCGCTGGATCGCTGTTCTGGGGCGCTGGAAAATGGAAGCTGGTCGTGGGCGATTACGTTACGCCTTCCAAAGTGCTGACGCTGGACGATCTGCGTGGCCCGATCAGCCTGTCAACACGGGTTGACCTGCAAGACCAGTTCAACGGCGTGCAGGGGACGTTCATCGACGCTGGCAACCGCTGGATTACCGCGGACTATCCGCCGATCAAAAGCCCGACGTTTGTTACGGAAGATGGCGGGCAGGAGACGCTGCTTGATCTGGCGTTGCCATTCACGACCAGCGCTGCGACGGCACAGCGGCTGGCCAAGCTAACCCTTTTCCGTGGGCGTGAGCAAATGACGCTGACCGCCGACTTCGGGCTGAACGCCTTTGACGTGGAGGTTGGCGAGATTATCGCGTTCACCAACCCGCGTTATGGCTTCGACGAAAAAGAGTTTGAGGTTGTCGGCTGGTCGTTCGGCGCGGCGGAGGCTGGCGATCTGCGGGTCACGCTGACCCTGCGCGAAACCAGCGAAGCGGCGTTTGACTGGGACGCCGACGAGTTGGCAATCATCAGCAACAATACCAACCTGCTCAAGTTCACCGAGGTGCCTTCTGTTGGCGTAAGCGCAACTGCACGGACGCAAATTATCAACGAGAAGATCACCAACATCATCGCGGTCACTGTCACCAGCGGCAACCCTGCTGGCGTTGACTTGGTTGAGGTGCAGTTCAAGAAATCGTCGGACTCAACCTACATCAGCTTGGGAACAGGCGAGTTGGGGGTTTACGAAGCGATTGACCTGCTGGACGACCGCTATGACTTCCGTGCGCGGGCGATTAACGCTTTCGGGTTTCGCGGCGAGTTTGAGTTCCTGACAGGTATCGAGGCCTTCGAGCCGACTGTTCCATCTGACGTGACCGCGCTGTTTGCTGAGGTCAATGGCACGACAACGCACCTTGAATGGACGCCGATCACCGATCTTGATCTTTCGTTCTATCGGATCAGGCACGCGGTCGAGGTGGTTGACGCAACGTGGGCCAACGCGACCACGGCGCTGGACAAGGTATCGCGGCCAGCATCTTTTGCATCTTTGCCAACGCGCCCCGGCACATATCTGGTGCGGTCCTACAACAAGTTCGGCTTGGCTTCGACCAACGTGACCAGCGTTGTCATCACCGATGACGTGGTGCCTGATTACACGAACACCGACACGCAGACTGACAGCCCGACTTTCGCAGGCACAAAGACAGGTTGCACAGTGGCCAGCAGCGAATTGCGGATCACTGACCCCTCGGTTTCGCCATCTGAGGCGACCTATGACTTCTCTGCGGTCATTGATACGTCAACGGCCCGCAAAGCGCATGTCCGCATTGACGCGAACGTAAACCGCTTGGATACGTCTGCTGGCCTGTGGGACGATCTGCCAGGCTTGTTTGATGACCTGCCGGGGCTTTTTGACAGCTTTACCGGCGCTGCGCAGTTTGCTGACACCAACCTGCTGTTCTTCGTGTCAACAACGCCGGACGATCCTGCTGGCACGCCAACGTGGTCGCCCTACCAGCAATTCCGCGCGGGCGAGTTCTTCGGTCGGGCCTTCCGATTCAGAGTTGTTTTGAAATCCTTTGCAAACAATGTTACACCGTCAATAAGTGGCCTCACGGCCCTCGTGGAGTATAACTGATGTCACAATCCAGCCATTCCGTTGGTAACGTATCCGCCCCCGCCTTCCGCACGGCGATGAACGCATCATTGCAGGCGTTGGCGTCTCTCAACTCTGGGGCTACAGCACCTGCCACGACTTATGCCAATATGTTTTGGTATGACACAGCGGCGAACATCCTCAAGATGCGGTCTGAAGCAGACGATGCTTGGATCAACGTGGCCTATGTCGATCAGTCTGAGAATGCCTGGCGGGTGCTAGATAACACGCAGGTTGTTAATACATCAGGGACAACCATAGGGTACTTAGGCGTTCATGCAACGTCTGTTTGGCAGTCTGGCGTGGACACTGAAAATAGACTTGTGTCCCCTGCTAAGGTGAAGGCGGCGATTGAGGCTTTGGTGCCTGCTGGCTACTCTGACGCACAAGCTAGGGCTGCGCAGGCTGGTCATTCTGCTGGGGGCGTTGGGTCTTACGGGTTTTTCTTTAATAATAACTATTCAACGGTAAATAACGTAAACACCACAAAAAATCCAGGACACCTTGAGGCTGGCAGCTTCTTAAGATGGTCGGGTGCTGATCCGTACTCTACATTCGGTTTATTCGCAACAGCCCCAAGCGGAACTTGGAGATTGATGGGTTTCTTTGATTATAGAGAAAATAGCGATAATGAACAGACAGCATCCCCACGGTTTAGCCTTTACTTGAGGGTATCATAATGGAAAATCGCAACCCTATCTTTATTGAAGACGGTCGCATTAATTGCGAAATTGAGCATCCACAATATGGCTGGATACCGTTCACAGCATCACCTGACGATGTTGAGCCTTTGGGCCGTGATTTGTTTTCTAAACTTAAAGGCTCCGCAGCACCTTACGTTGCACCACCTCCCCCACCTCCCCCACCCCCGCCCACACAAGCCGAGCAGGAAGCCAAACGCCAGTCAGCATACACCGCTGAAGCTGACCCGTTGTTCTTCAAGTGGCAGGCTGGTGAGGCGACAGAAGTTGAGTGGCTGGCAAAGCGTGAGGAAATCCGCACAAGGTTCCCTTACCCCAACGCTGGCTAACAGCGACCTTTCCACACGACCAAAATCGCGCTATAGTGCGCACATCTTTTAACAGCGGAGGCCAGCATGGCTACTCTTGATAACAGAGTGTTTGACAACGGCCTGACCGTTCTCGACACAGAAGCGAACGCAATTCACGTCACGTCTGCCGAGGCAACCAGCTTTGCAAACGTGGCTGCTGTAACTCTGGGCAACAGTACCTCGCTGTCCATCGGTGCGCCCGCAGATCGCGCTGGCGGTGGTCGTGAGGTTGTCGTGGCTGCTATCACTGATGGCTCAGTCACAGGCACTGGCACTGCAACCCACTACGCCATTGTGGACACTGTGAACAGCCGTCTACTGGCAACAAGCACCCTGACAGCATCGCAGTCTGTCACATCTGGCAACACGTTCACGCTGTCGTCCGTTGCTATCGGCATCCCTGATCCAGTCTAAGGTTAGTCTCACATGGTCACTCTCGTAAATAGAGCCAAAGTCGGAACCTCTACTACAGGCACTGGTACAATCACACTTGGCTCTGCTGAGAGTGGCTACCAGACCTTTGCTGATGCTGGCGTGGTTGACGCTGATGTGGTTCGCTACGTCATTGAAGATGGCACCAACTGGGAGATCGGCACAGGCACCTATACGGCCACTGGGACTACGTTGTCACGCACGGTGCTTGAGAGTTCCAACGCTGACGTAGCTATCAACCTGTCAGGCTCTGCGGTGGTGTTTGTTGGGGCTGCGGCTGAAGACCTTGCGCCTGAGAAGGTTGGAACGATCACAGGCACAACTCTTGACCTGACTTCTGGTAACGTGTTCAGCTACACACCTACGGCGGAAACTACGTTTGTGTTTAGCAACCCCCCTACGACGGGTACTGCCTACGGGTTCACGCTTAAGCTCAATGGTGAATTTATTGATGGCGGCTATGACCTAGCTAATGCAGAGCCACCTGCTTATGGGAGGTTTAGTGTTGCTGCTCAAGAAGCAACTCCACAAGGTATCTTCTTCAAACCTGATGGCACAAAGATGTACGTTATTGGGTCTAATGGAGACGATGTTAACGAGTATGACCTAAGCACCGCTTGGGATATCACTACGGCTAGTTACCTTCAGAACTTCAGTGTTGCTGCTCAAGAAACAAGTCCAACCGGCATCTTCTTCAAACCTGATGGCACAAAGATGTACGTTATTGGGGCTTCCGGAGACGATGTCAATGAGTATGACCTAAGCACAGCTTGGGATGTAACGTCGGCCAGTTATCTACAGAACTTCAGTGTTGCTGCTCAAGAAACAAATCCACAAAGCATCTTCTTCAAGCCCGATGGCACAAAGATGTACGTTATTGGGATTACTGGAGACGATGTAAATGAGTATGATTTAAGCACCGCTTGGGATGTAACTTCAGCGTCTTACCTTCAGAACTTCAGTGTTGCTGCTCAAGAAACAAATCCACAAAGCATTTTCTTCAAACCTGACGGCCTAAAGATGTACGTTCTTGGGTCTAGTGGGGATGATGTAAACGAATATGATCTAAGCACAGCTTGGGATATCACTACGGCTAGTTACCTTCAGAACTTCAGTGTTGCTGCTCAAGAAGCAACTCCAACCGGCGTGTTCTTCAAACCTGACGGCACAAAAATGTACGTTATTGGGTATGCTGGAGATGCAGTCTTTTCCTACACCCTAAGCACAGCTTGGGACGTAAGCGCTGCCAGCTTTGACTATCCCACTGAAGGGTACTTCAATGTTGCTGCTCAAGAAACAAATCCAACCGGCATCTTCTTCAAACCCGATGGCACTAAGATGTATGTTCTTGGGTATACTGGAGACGACGTAAATGAGTATGATTTAAGCACGGCTTGGGATATAAGCACTGCGTCTTACTTACAGAACTTCAGTGTTGCTGCTCAAGAAATATTTCCGGCCGGCATATTCTTTAAACCCGATGGCACTAAGATGTATGTTGTTGGGACTAGTGGGGATGATGTTAACGAGTATGACCTAAGCACAGATTGGGATGTAACTTCAGCGTCTTACCTTCAGAACTTCAGTGTTGCTGCTCAAGAAACATCTCCACAAGGTATCTTCTTCAAACCAGACGGCACAAAGATGTACGTTATTGGGGCTAGTGGGGATGATGTCAATGAGTATGATTTAAGCACGGCTTGGGATGTAACGTCGGCTAGTTACCTTCAGAACTTTAGTGTTTCCGCTCAAGACACAGCTCCAACCGGTATCTTCTTCAAACCTGATGGCACAAAGATGTACGTTATTGGGTCTAGTGGAGACGATGTTAATGAATATGACCTAAGCACAGCTTGGGATGTTTCTACTGCATCTTACTTACAGAACTTCAGTGTTGCTGCTCAAGAAACAAATCCACAAGGAATCTTCTTCAAACCTGATGGCACAAAGATGTACGTTATTGGGATTGCCGGAGACGCAATATGGCAATACTCCACAGGCTTTGTCGGAGATGCGACCTTCACATACCCTGCGTCTGTCGAGTGGCCATCAGGTACACCACCTACCGCCCCTGCTGACGGTGAGACGGACCTACTGACATTCCTCACGCAAGATGGCGGCACAACTTACTACGGACGCTTGATAGGTGACAACTTCAGCTAAATAGGAGCTCCAAATGCACGTTAAGATCACAAACGACCAGCCCGTAGAATTTCCCTACACAATCGGGCAATTTCGTCGTGACCACCCTAAGACTAGCTTTCCTCGCATCATTCCTGACACGATGCTGAAGCGCCATCTGGTGCATCCAGTGATTGAACTGTCTAAGCCAGCCTATGAGCCGTTGGTACAAAATTTAGTAATGGGCGATATGCCTCACAAAGAGGTGATCCGTCTGAAGACAGAAGAAGATGCCACAAACCATATCACAGGCGAGGTAGACCAGTCTCAGGTAGGTCAGCCTATTCACGGTAATCGCTGGTTCATTGGCTACACGGTCGTCAATAGGCCACAAGATCAAGCAGAGGCAGCAGTTCGCAACCATCGTGACCAACTCCTGCAAGCAACAGACTGGCAAGCCCTAAGCGACAACACAATGAGCGAGGCAATGACAACCTACCGTCAAGCCCTGCGCGATGTGCCAGACCAAGGCGGGTTTCCGTTTAGTGTCGTCTGGCCCACCAAACCGTAGGAGTGACCAATGCTAGGTTTTAGCCCCCTCGCCTCTGCACCGCTTGCGGATGATGGGGTTACTACGCTTACTGCTATCACTACAGGTCAGCCCACTCTCCCATCTATCACGATGTCGGAAGATGAGACCTTTAATGCTGATCCTGTCACGGCTGGTGTCCCTACAGTAGGCTCTCCCGATCTTACGCAAGATCATTCCCTAATTCCCACGGGGGTCACAACGGGCCAGCCGACTGTCGGCCAAGTTGGCGCAACGCAGACGCACATCCTGACCGCAGCAAACATCACGACAGCGCCCCCGACATTGCAGGCTGCTGCGGCGTCGGTCACTTCGGTTCTGGCGGCTGACAGAATTGAGACTGGTCAGCCAACTCTGGGCGAGCCTGACATCGCCCAGGATCACGCTCTGATTCCCACGGGGGTCACAACAGGCCAGCCGACGGCTGCGCCTGCTGCCTGCGTTGTCAACGTTGCATTGCAGGCGGATTCGATCACAACGGGCCAGCCGGTTGTCGGCATGCTGTTGCTCAACCCCAGCGTTGGGCGTGCCATCCATGTGGTGACGGGCGCGCCAAACGTGTGTATAATCGCCGCGAACAAACCTAACCGCGCCGCGTGATTGTCGCGGGCGCAAACGAGGCAGCTTGATGACGACATTCACGATAAAGCAAAACGACACCAGCCCGGCGATGCTGGCCACGTTGCAGGACGCCGGCGGCGATGCGGTCAGCGTAAACGGAGGTTCGGTGCGATTCCACATGCGCCCAATCGGGTCAACGCAAGTGACGATAGATGAAGCCGCTGTCATCGTGACGCCGCTGTCGGGCTTGGTCCGGTACAACTGGCAGGCCGCCGACACGGCGACGATCGGTTCATATCAGGTTGAGTTTGAGGTGACATATGCCGACGCAACCGTTGAGACGTTTCCGAACGACGGTTACATTCGCGTTGAAATCACCGACGACATAGCTTGAGGCGCTGCGATGGAATTTATTAAAACATTATGGCCGGTTGCTGTCGGCTTCGTTGCTTTCTTGGTTTGGATGATCAGGCTTGAAAGCAAGGGTCTGCAAAACGAACGCGAGATCAAGCGGCTTTGGAACCAACGCAAAGAGGATATGGACGCCGCCCGCGAGGACCGCAAGCGCATACACGACATCCTTGCGGAGATTCAATCCGACATAAAGCAACTCATCGGAAAGGTTGGCAAATGAGGCGCACATTCGCACACTACAGCAAGGTCCCGCCCGCCGAATGGCCTTGGCATCATTTCAGCCCGCGTGAGATTGCTTGCAAAGGCACCGGAAAGCTGACCATCGACACCGAGGCAATGGACATGCTGCAACGCCTGCGGACGAACCTTGGCAAGCCGCTGATCCTGACATCGGCGTACCGCAGCCCAGAGCATAACCGCAAGGTCGGCGGGGCCAAGGCCAGCAAGCACATGGAAGGCGTTGCGTTCGATGTCCGCATGGATAACCACGATCCGCATACGTTTGAGGCTGCGGCCCGCGCGGCTGGTTTCTCGGGCTTCGGGTACTATCCGAAGAGCGGGTTTATGCACATCGACACAGCCGAGCCTCGGTCATGGGGCACCCCTTGGCCGTTGACGGCAACCGCGTGGCCGACTGAGCCACCGCGCCAGCCAGAGAAAATGTCCGAGGACAAAGACGCCAAGGCCGCCGCCGGGGCAGGCGTGGCCGGTGCCGTGGCCGCCGCTGCAGAGTACCTGCCCATATTGGGCAGTCTTGCGCCAACGGCGCAGCTTGTAGCCGTTGTCGTGGCCGCTGCGTTCATTGGCTACATGCTTTGGCGTCGGACGCGTTGAATGTTTCTGCGCATAAAAATTTGGCTTGCCGCCGCTGGTGCGCTTTTGATCGCTT
>Ga0222664_1001132_pt1 | contig 10647 bp, 20 predicted proteins | sample AntAcemetagen604_FD_181147 | JGI IMG/M metagenome (GOLD analysis project Ga0222664, IMG submission 181147) | Saline water microbial communities from Ace Lake, Antarctica - #604 | ecosystem: Environmental > Aquatic > Non-marine Saline and Alkaline > Saline | place: Antarctica: Ace Lake...
GTTTGGGGAACATTTGTGTGTGATATAGATAAAACGATAATTCATAATCCAGAACTATATGGTAGGTTCTGTGTCTCAAGAAAGGAGGCTCAAGATGAAAAAGCCGAACAGAACATTTCTAAGAAAGAAAGGAAAAACCAACAAACATCATAACAAAAGTAAATCCAGAGGAGGCACTAGAGCTGTAAACAATTTAATCTTATTAGACGAAAATCGTCACGCAAGTTTTCACTTACTTTTTCAAAACAGAGATTTTTTGGAAGCTGCTCAAGTATTAATACGAACCCATAACATGAAAAATGGAACTAAGTATCGTTTGGTTCAGTGAGGTGATTGATATGGAATATATTATATTGATATTATTAATTTGCCTTTTCATATCTTATCGCAAAGGTTTAAAGAACGCTAAAGAGAATAAGTATTTGAAAGAAAGGATTAAACTGGCAAGGAAATGTTTAACTTTTTAAGTGATACATCTGATGGTACATCTATGGTACATCTAGGAGGTAGCCAAATGGCAGCTAAGAAAATTCCAAAAGAGGAGATTGATAGAGTTAAGTTTATGGAAAACATCAGAAACCAAATCAACTTAATGTCCAAAGCCACTCAAGACCTTGAAAAGCAAATCAGAACATTTCAAGACCTGTATTTGAGAGTTATCAATGAAGAGATAGACTATAACCTCAAGTTTTACATTGTCGGTGATGGACTTCAATATGAACGAATAGGAAGAAAGAAAATCGGGTTTTAGGTGTAATTACACACGTACTACACACGTATTACACCTATAGGAGGTATTATGGAAAAAATTAAGATTCGTCGTCTTTGCGAAAAGTGTAATGCAAGATTGGTATTGGCTGAGGAACTAAAAGATAGAATCCACGCAATATGTCAGAAGTGTGGCAAGGTATATGTGTTCTTCAAAAAATAAGGAGACTCTAATGTTCTATAAAACAAAAGGGGAAGCTGACTAAGTTGGCTTCTCCTACTCTCCAAGTTTATAATAGCGAGGTCGTCAGACCTCTATCGCTATGTGATGGCTATTGTAAACTTAGAAAGTAATTAATAAAGGAGATAAATATATGAAGAATTATGGATTAGATTTATTAAAAGAAGCAGCGGAAGTATCCCTAAAAGATTGGGAGTTTTTTGCTTCTGCACCATTAAAGGGGTTAGCTGAGAACATAGATACGGCTAAATACCTCCCTGTGGGCGAAATACAGCGTGGTAGAGAAGACTTTATGGATTGTGCGACTCGTGATAAGGTAAATTCCTTAGAAGCCAAGTTTACCTATCTATATCAAACCAGACAACTTGATTTAGATAACATTAAGTGGTTAGAAGATAACGACTATATAGTAGATAATAGAGTAGTATTTTCTGACAGATTTATAGCAATATTATCTGGCACTACAAGACAAGGTAATTCAATGAAAGCTCCTTTAGAAGCTATTAAAGATTATGGACTTATTCCTAAGACATTATTACCAGCAGAGAAGTGGATGATGTGGTCTGATTATCACAATAAGAGCAAGATAACTCAAAACTTAAAAGATTTAGGTAAGGAGTTTTTAACTAGATTTAAATTAAATTATGAAAGAATATATCAAGCTGACTTTCCTTTTATTATAAAAAAGGACATGATCTGCGTAGCTGGATTTGCTTGGGGAAGACCAACCAATGGAATATACAAGAGAGTAAGTAATTCCCCTAATCACGCATTTCTATATTTCAAGAAACCAGCTTATATGATATTTGACAATTATATTGATTCATATGACGGAGATTTTATTAAACAATTAGCAAGTGATTATTGGTTATATCCATATGGTTATAGGGCTATAGTTAATGAGGTTGCTAAAAAAAAAATTATGATACCATTAAAACGAGAAGAAAATTCAAAAAAAGTTTTTGCAATAGTAGATGGAGTAAAGTATTGGATAAACGATTGGAAAAATTTAGGAAATTTCTACAAGATGTTTGGGTACCCTTCACTTAAAGAAGCCCAGGACGCAGTAGAAGAAGTTGGAGAAAACCATCTTAATCAATTCCCAAACGCAGGGGTGATTGGAAATCCTTCAATAATAGATTTCTTATTTGGTCGAAATAAATAATAGAAAGGAACAAGTATGAATATAAATAGATTAAAGTCATTTGCGTGGAGATTAGGAGCTTACCTCGGAGTCGCAGGACTTGCTTGGATAGCAGATAATATTGGTCTGTTAGAACTCCCACCTTACATCGCAACAATCATAGCTTTAGTAATTGGTGAAATTACAAAGGCATTAAATACTAAGTAAACATTCACGCCAAGTGTGTAAGGATAAAAGAGTCATCTTAATCGGTGGCTTTTTTAGTTAAGAAACAATTCGCACTTTTTGACATTTTTTATTTTGAGTTATTTTTATTGTCTAAAATATGGTTCTATATGTTGCTCAATGGCTGTGGATAAATAACTTGCATTGTTTTCTGTTAATATGGTATTGTTAACTTATGGTTAAAATAAAACTTAAGACAAAGCTCAAAACAAAATACTTATCTCAATTAAGAAAACAATTTATTGAAGACGCTTGGGATAGATATAAGAATAAAATAACAATGACTGACTTGGCAGAAATCTTTGGTGTTTCTGTTGTTACTGTATTCAAGATTTTGAAAGGTGGTGGTAAACATGGTAAAAAATGATTTAATAAAACATCTCAAGAGGAGAAGAATGGGAATACTATCTTCTTTTAATAGGGAGGATCTGGATAATCCAGTTACAAGGAAAACCATTACGGAAGCTCTGGAGATAATAGATGAGCAACGAGGAAATTTAGATAAAAAATAAAGGTCGAGTAAGTAAAATAAATTAATAAAAAATTAAAAAGGAAAGGCGGTGATAAAAATGCAAACAACAATGATACATAATGTAAAAGAGATAGTAGTAGATAAAGTAACAAAAGAAGAAACTGGATCATACGTCAAGAACATTAAAATTAAAACAGACCGGGACGAGATAGAAATAACATTATTCGCAGACAAAAAAGAAAACGTAGAAACGATGATAGATGATTTAGAATTACAAGACAAAGAGTTCATCAGATAATTAAAAAGTTATCCACAGAAAAAGTTTGACAACGATTAAATTATCTGATAGTGTCAAGTAAAGGTCGATAAACTAATGAAAGGAAAATTATGAAAATATGTAGTAAATGTAAACAAGAAAGACCAATAGAAGAATTTAGTAAAAAAGCTAGTCAATGTAAAGAATGCAGAAACGAAGCTATAAGAGAACACCAACGACTACCAGAAGTAAAAGCCCAAAGAGCAAAGTATGAATTAAAAAATAGAGATAGAATAAGAAGAAAAGCAAGGGAGAGATATCAAATTAATAAGGAAAGGGAAAAAAATGAGTAAACAAACATTAGAAGAAGAAGTAGAACAATTAAGAGTTCAATTAGAGGGTTGTTCGGTTGCCGCCTTAGGTGGTATAAAAAAAGATAATTTAGCATCACGAGGAGATTATAGGTGGAGTGTAGTATATCAAGATGTTGTTAATTTACGAATAGAATACGAATCATTACTTGAAGAAATTAGGAAATTAACCACTAATAAAAAGAAGGGAGTTAATATGAAAACATTTTATGAACCAACCCCAAGTGGGACAAAACAATTAATAAGAGACTTTTCAAAACAAACAGCTTTTGAGAAGCCAGATATAATGATAGACAAAGCCGACTACGAGATACAAAGTCAAAAAGACGACCAAGCTGAAAGACACTTCCGTAACATAGATATGTTAAAAGAGATGAGAAAAGACACCCCGTTAAAAGACTTCGCTGAAGCAATTAAAGAAGTTTTAGCACCAGAGGAGCTTGAGATAATTGTTTCGCATTTATTAAGTAAAAGGATATAAACTTATGAAAATAATAATAAATAGTAGTAAAAAAAGATATAATGTCAGTCGCAAATATGCTCTCAAGCAGTATGAAAATATAGATTTATATGTAGAGGGGCTTGAAACAATTGACGAAGTAAAAGCAGAATTAGAAAAGATTGATGCTTTAGCTGAAGAATATCGTGAGAAAGAAAATAATAAAGAGAATGTTGAAGTTGAAATAAATAATAATATAACAAATGAAAACAACAAAGAAGTCCCGTTTTAATAGAGATTTAACAGACCAAATATTAGAACCTCATTCAAATAAAATAGGCAGATATTCAATATCTAAAATATGGGGAATACTGAATGGTTATCTTACTCCAGAACAATACATTAAAGGCGAAGAACATACCTTAGAAGACATTTTAAGAATGAATGACGGCACAATGAAGCATAAATTTCTTGAAAAGTATGCAGTAGGACAATCAGAAATCAAAAAGGAATACGATTGCGGAGATTTCGTTATAGTTGGCATAGTAGACGAATTAACAAATGATGCAGTTATTGAATATAAAACATCAGTTAAGTTATACGATAAACCCAAGGCGTGGCACATTCATCAAGTGAGAATGTATTTGACGGTTTTTGAAAGACCATTAGGTATAATATACCAACCCAAGATAATTAATGGTCGTTTTATCTTGGATACTCTAGGAACTACAAAAAATAATTATTTGTGGTTTCAAGAACAAATAAATAAATTAAGACAATTCCATTTGGAATTACAAAATTATGGAAAATAAATTAGAAGTTATAATTAAAGAAAGTGGACTTGAAGAAACAAAGGCAGATGTCCTTTTAAATAATTTTCAAGAATATTTTAAGGTTGCCTCTGAGTGGGAACAGAAAGCAAAAAAGATTGTAGTCAAAGACGAAACACAAATAGAAGAAATGAAAATGGCAAGGATAGGAAGATTATTTTTAAGAGAGAAAAGGATTGCTGTTGAGAAAGTAAGAAAACAATTAAAAGAACAATCATTAAGAGAAGGCAAGGCAATAGATGGCATTTCTAATGTCTTAAAAGCTCTTATTGTCCCGATTGAACAATATTTAGACCAGCAAGAACATTTTGTTGAGAACAAACAAAAAGAAGAAGCTGAAAAGAAAAGAATTGCCGTAGAAAAAAGATTAGAAGAAGAACAATTAGCTAAAGAAGAAGCAGATAGAAAAGAACAGGAAAGAATAAAAGCTGAAAATGAAAAACTTAAAGAAGAAGCAAAAGAAAAAGAAAGAAAAAGATTAGAGAGAGAAGCCGAAATTGAAAAAGAAAGACAAGATGAAGAAGCTAAGAGAAAAGCAATTGAAGAGAAAGCAATAAAGGAAAAGGAAGAAGCAGAAAAAGAGAAAAAAGAGATAGAAGATAAAACAAGGAAAGAAAAAGAAATTGCCGAAGAAAAAGCTACACAAGAAAAATTAGCAATAGAAAGAAAGGCGAAAGAAGAAAGAGATAAGGTTGAGATTGAGAAAAGGGAAGCCGAAGAAAAGGCAGAAATAGAAAAACAAAAATTAATTAAAGAACAAGAAAGACTTCAAGAGGAATTAAAAAAACAAATTGAATGTCCTTTTTGTCATAAAAAGTTTACGCCAAATAAATAAACAAATAAAATTATGAACAAACAAATACAAATTAAGTCAGTTGAAAAATTTAAAGAAGGTAATACTAACGGAAAAGACTGGTGTATTTTCAAAGTAGTATGTAGTGGAGATGACGAGATGAATGAATTTAGCACGTTCAACGATTACAGAGATAAGATAGGACAACAGTTTCAAGGAGAGTTTGATTTCAACCAGAAGTTTAAAAATTGGCAGGAAATTTCAGCATCTAAAGCTGAGGAATTAAATAAGCACGACGAATTACTTGGTGCTCTTAGAGAGATATATTCTATTGTATCTGATATTAAAGTAAACCTTGACAAATAAATATATATTTGCTAAACTTAGAGTAAATAAATTAAACGTGAGACACAGAACCCGATTTATTAGTTTTACTCACGTTTAGCTATTAGGTCGGGTTTTGTGTTTATAAGTATATGAGAGATAAAAAAGGAAGATTTGTTAAGGGACATATAGGATATAAAGCTATGCTTGGTAAAAATCAAACAGAAAGTGCCAAGAAGAAAATGAGTGTGGCGAAAACAGGAAAACCACTTTTAAAATTAAGGGGTAAAAAGAGACCACCATTTTCAAAAGAATGGCGTGAGAATATGAGTAATGGACACAAAGGAGAAAAAGCATATAACTGGAAGGGTAATAATGCTGGAATTAATGCTATACATATTTGGATTATGAAAGAAAAAGGAAGACCAGAAAAATGTGAATTATGTGGAGCAAGTTCAAAAGGTAGAAGATTTGATTGGGCTAATAAAGACCATACTTATAAGAGAAAATTAGAAGATTATATGTGGGTTTGTAGGAGTTGTCATAGATATTGGGATATAATACATAATAAATATAAACAAAAATAATATGGAAATTAATGACATCATAAAAGACCTAAGAGATGGAAGGCTGGACTCACCAAATGTCCTCGCTGATTACTTAGTGAAATTATCAGCTTCCCTATACGATACGGGAATGAGAGAAGCTGAAGCTGAGATACTTTACCTAAAGAGATGGGCTGAATTAAAGTTAGATGACAACACAGATAAGATGACAGATGCCCTAAGTAAACAGACAGACGAATATATAAAATACAGACAGCTTCAGATAATAACCAAGACAACAATTCAGTGTATTCAATCATTGAAAAAAAAGTTATTAAACCTTGAGGACGAGTGGAAGTCTGGACAAAATTATAACTAAAAGTTATCCCCTTTCTATCCACAAGTAAGATATTGACACAGTTCCTTTAACATGAAATAATAAAGATAAGATGAATATTCCTGAGAACAACACAATTAGTAATCAGCAAGACACACGCAACAGGTTTAATGTTCTCAGGCATCTTATCTGTTGTTTGTGTCTTTTTGTTTACTAGAAAGGTAAAAATATGAAAAGCGAACCATATAATCCAAAAGATAAAGATATTTGGTATAATAATCCCCAATTAAAAAGGAAGGTCGAAAAGATAATTAAAGAATTTGGTAAACCATTTTTAATCACTAAAACCGGAGATTTACTTTACGAAGATTGTGTAGTAATTCCTGCTTTTAGAGATTCACATCCTAATGAACAAGAATAAACCAAAACCAAATTTCTTTTATGTTAATAGAGAATTATTACATTCTGATAGATGGTTAAATGAATCATTTACAAGGGGTCAGGCATGGATAGATTTATTTGGATTAGCTCAGTTTAAAAAAGGTTCTTTTAGGGTAAGAGGTATAGAAATAAATGTTGAAAGAGGACAACTTGCTTACTCTCAAAAAACACTATCTATTAGGTGGAAATGGTCAAGGGGTAAGGTAAAAAGATATTTAAAAGAGTTAGAAAACAACAACGATATATCTATAAATGTAAGACACCAGAATATAGACATAACTACGCTTATAACCATACTAAAATACGAACAATGGCAAGGTGGTGATACACCAGACAGTACACCAGACGGACACCAGACAGTACACCAGACGGACACATACAATAAAGATAAGAAGGTAAAGAATGATAAGAATGATAAGAATACAGTATATATGTCCTTTAAGAAATTAATTAATAAAAACTCAAGAGATACAGATAAAGGTAAAGTTAAGATAAAAGCTCGTTTAAAAGTATTCACCGAAAAGGAACTCTTACAAGCTATGGAAAACTTTAGCAAGGACTCGTGGAATATGGAACACAATTCTGGTCGTGGAGTTGCGTGGTTCTTCCACACAGATGAGAGAATAGATGGATTTATAAATTTAAAGCCAAGAGAGAAAATAATTAATAGAATAGATTAATGAAAATAGGATTATACAATATAGATAGTAAAATACCAAATCTTGCTTTAATAAAATTATCAGCTTGGCATAAAAAACAAGGAGATGATGTTGAATTATATATACCACTTAAAAGTTATGATAGGGTGTATGCTAGTCAGATATTTACTAATTCTAAGCCAATATATCATTATGACGAGCTTGGTGGTTCTGGAACAGAAAAATGGAATACTATATTACCAGAAGAAGTTGAACATATAATGCCAGATTATGAATTATATCCAAAAATGGATTATTCATTGGGATTTGCCACAAGGGGTTGTGTTAGAAAATGTCCATTTTGCTTTGTTCCTAAAAAAGAGGGTTTAATAAGTGTTAATTCTGATATATACGAATTTTGGGATAAAAAACATAAAAGAATAGTATTCTTAGATAATAACGCTACAGCTCAACCAAAACATCTTAAAAAAATATTAGGTCAATTAAGAAAAGAAAACTTAGTTGGAGAGTTTAATCAAGGATTAGATATTAGATTACTTACAGAAGATATTGCTAAAGAACTAAAAAAAACAAAATTATCAGAATTATGGTTTGCTTGGGATCATATAAAACTAGAGCCATTGATTTTAAAAGGAATAAAAATATTAAAGAAAGTAGGAATAAAGAGTTTTAGATTTTATGTATTAGTTGGGTTTGATTCAACATTGGAAGAAGATTTATATAGATTTAATAAAATAAAAGATTGGAATGAAAAATATAATTTAAGTATCAGACCTTATTGTATGAGATTTGAAACTTGCAAAAAAGAAAGAGCATATATTAGATTAGCTGAATGGGTTAATATGCCTCAATTTTATTCTAAAATGTCTTATGAGAAATTTATAATAAAACAAAAAGAATATAGAATCAAAAAAAAATACGATAATAATACACAACAATTACTATGAACAAAAAACAAGAAGAACAATTTGATAAAATATTTGGAAAATCTCACGATATATTTTTTACCAAAGAAAACGAAGAAATGGTTATTAGGGCAGAAGTTAAAGATGTCAAACAATTCATCTCCACCCTCCAAAAAGACCAACGCAAAGAGATAATAGAGCAGTTAGACCAACTATCTTTGTGTATGGGTAATGAATGGACAGAGGGGGCAAGATATAATGCAGTTCAAAAACTAATCAAATCACTTAAATAAAATGTACATATTACAATACGACAAAACACAATTTACACTAACCGAAGAAGATGCCAAAAGCATTAATGAGTTTCTTAGCCGTAGAGACAGACCAACACACTTTACTTTTAAAGGTAAATCCTTAATGGCTCGTAAAATGGAAGTACTTGAAGAAGGAAACGATAACAAACCAGCTTACATGGAATTTAAGTGGGCAGACGACCACTTGTTAGCTTGGGAGAAAGAAATATTCACAAAATTCAAGACTTTCAAAGAATATCTTATCAGTGAAGGAGCTTGGACAACAAACCCTAAATACCAAGACGGAGCAGTAAAAGACCACCAACTTTACCGAGAACTAAACGCAAAATGGGGAGCTCTCAATGATTTGAGGTTCAGAAACGAAAAGAAAACAGGATATATTGAAGGCAAGAAGTGGATAGCTAAACTAAAAGCTCAAGCAAGTCAATTAGTTGGTAAGATGAACGTAGAACACGATATAGGCTGTGAAATACAACACACAGGAATATGCAATTGTAAAGATGAGGGTTATGAGCAGAAAGATACAAAAGAATGTACAACTTGTGGAACATTAAAAGAAAGTGCACCAACTCCAGACGGAGATGAGATATGCCCTAGTTGTGGAGATTTAGAGATGATGGATAAAGAACCAGAACCAACAGAACTTGATAAAATGTTTTCAAATGAAGATGGAGATACACCCAAAGAAGCTTTAGATAAAATTTCCGTAAAAGATATACCATTTTAGCATTTGGTATCGCTTCAAATAAATAAGCATACTAAATTAAAGCTCATAACGAGCAGAAAGGTAAATATGAAACAAATACAAAAACTTCGAGAGGAGTTTAACAATAAGTTAGACAAGTTAGAAGCCAAGTTAGTAAAAAAGAAATGGACGAAAATCGGAAACCTTGAGTGGTCAGAACCACTCGGCGAAATGAATTGGCACGACGCCAAAAAGAAATGTGAAGAAATGGGTGGAAGATTACCAACAAGAATTGAACTATTAGATTTAGTGGATAATCACAGCGACGAAATAGAAGATTGGGATACAGACGTTTACTTCTGGTCAGCTACTACTCGGTCCAATCTCACCCACTTCGCTTGGTACACGCACCTGAACTACGGCACCACGAACACCAATACTAAGACTCATGCGTACGACTCTCGTTGTATAAGATAATTATGAAAAATAAGATTATAAAACATAAGAATTATATCAATATCATTATTTATAATAAATTGGGTCTTCATATTGGAACCACAAAAATAGATAACAATGATTTTGAAAAAATAGCAGTACATAATTGGTATTGGTCATTTAGGAGTAATGGAGCCCGTGGTTATATTCGCTCAGGAACTAATCATATTTCACTACATCAGTTAATTATGGGTAAAAAAGCAGGGTATGAGATAGACCATATAAATCGTGATGTTTTAGATAACAGAAAAACAAATTTAAGGTTTGTTACTCATAGTCAAAATATAATAAATGCCAAAATACAAAGCAATAATAAAAGTGGACATAAGGGGGTGTCTTGGGCAAAACATATGAATAAATGGAGGGCTCAGATTAAAGATAATGGAAAAACAAAACATCTTGGTTATTTTCTAAACATTAAAGACGCAATAAAAATTCGTAAAATTAAAGAGCAAGAGTATTA
>Ga0222664_1001133_pt1 | contig 10646 bp, 9 predicted proteins | sample AntAcemetagen604_FD_181147 | JGI IMG/M metagenome (GOLD analysis project Ga0222664, IMG submission 181147) | Saline water microbial communities from Ace Lake, Antarctica - #604 | ecosystem: Environmental > Aquatic > Non-marine Saline and Alkaline > Saline | place: Antarctica: Ace Lake | collected...
TATTTGGCCGCAGTGCGCTTTTTGTAGGCCGGTTTTTTCTTGGGTGCGCCGCGACGTTTATAGAAGGACTTCACATTGTGCTCATCGTGAGTATCCAAGATTTCGTCAAGGGTGCGACCGACTTCAGAGCATATACGAACTTGCGCTAACTTCTGCCAGGTGGCGCGTTCGCCTTCTTCAATTAACCCTGCGATCTCGTCGGATGTCAGGCGGCCCATCAATTTTTGTGGGTCAACAAAATGGAAGCTTGGCGCAATATTGACATCGCCGGTGTAATCCTGCGCCATCACCGAGTAGAACATACTCATCGCCTGTCCTACGTTGGGTATGTCGCGTAAGTATTTTCGTGAAAATTTTTCTCCTGCTCTGAGCCATTCACGAGTCGACATCTGTACAAAAGACCTAGCGGCGTCTGGAATTAGCAGCTTGTTGCTGCTCATCATTGCCAGCGCCAACGGATTGGCCTGGCTCACAATGTAGTGATTCACCCCGTATAGTCGCGCGAGCCGTTTTGCTGGGAGATCATCGGTGACAGCGCCATCGACCCAGCGACGGGAAGAGATGTAAGGCTGGGGTTCACCGTAGACATTCTTCGCCATCAACATAACTGGTGGGAACAACCCCGGCACGGCGCAAGACGCTGTGACAGCAGATCGAATGAACACATTGGGTGCGGTGATTGAGTTCATCAATCGGGACTTCTGATGTTCTTCTAGGGGTGCGATGGTGACGCTAATCATGCGGCCTGTTTTTTCGTAGGCTTCTTGAAAGGTTAAATCAGGCACGACAGTCTCAAGTAAATTGCCCAGTGTTGCAGCATCTACCTGCGGTCGTTTCAAACCTTCGTACTCTTCAACCTCCATGGAATTTGCCAGGTCGATGTTAGGCAGAAGTAATTTTAGTTCTGCATCTGTATGCGTACCCAATACGGCAGCGAAGATTGACCCGGCGCTAGAACCCGAAATGACTTTAGGCAGCAAGCCGTGTTCGAATAGGGTTCTGACGACGCCATGGTGAAAGTGGCCTAAAGATCCAGCGCCGCTCAACATTAATGCGGAACGACCAAAACACAAATGCGCTCGATGGAAAAAGTCTTCCTTATCTTCGCGGGTTATTTGTTCTGAAACAGGGAGTGCATGCAAGTAGCGTAACGCGTCAGTGACTTCCTTGATGTATTCCTCAATGATGTGCTTTGTCCCAAGCATGGATTTTTCGTATAACTTGGGACTACCCATGCCGCCCTGGTTACCGTGGATGCCCTCGTTGAGGTTGAACAGCAGGCCCATATCGTCCTTGTTAGCCCGCAGCTGCCTCAGTTCATCTAAGCGATATTGAATGTTTTTGTAGTCGTATAAGGTTGACTCGGTTTTGGCGCGCCACTTGGCTTGACCGGAATGCGTGTCGTGCTGTTCCGCAAGTGATTTCCAGCTGCTGTAGTCGTCAGCCCGACCTAGTTCTCGTTCAATTCGGGAAAGGTTGCTCGTCATTGCCATGTTGTTACCCATAGTCTCGTACCGAAGAAAAACACACGATTTGTGCAGTGCATGATATGCCTATTTATTTAGAAATCCCAGCCGAGATGAGGGCGTGGTAAACGGATAGTTTTGTCCAAGGCTGCGAGTAGCTTTTCATTCGCCGCCAAATCCGTCGTGATCGCAAGTTGGGAAGCCGAGCGAACGCCCAGCCAGAGCCGGCTGAACGCATTCACCGATCCTGAAAGTGTCGGGAGCCCCTTATCCACGCCGGATTCAGCAGAAGAATGTTGGCCCATCTGTACGATATATTGGCCGCCGATACCCTGCCAATGACTCTCGGCGGGTAAGCTGGTGGTGACGGGGTCAGACAAATCCAAATTGAATGCAATCGTCGGCGCGTCCAGATGTGTTTTCGCCAGACAAGCATTGAGATCCAGTATCCGTAGCTGCCAGTAAGCCATGGAACGACTCTCCGCGGCGAAGCGTGCATGTTCGGTGGCGCGGCGCTGCCGAAAGGGCTCTTTGAGCAGATCCTGAAACTGAATTTCGCCAAATTCAAGGGTTTCAACTAGATTGATCTGGTCAGAAAAAGATTTAATGAGCGCCAACAATTCGAACAGTTGATCAACCGACTGATAGGCTCGAAAAGTGATCGCAAATGGACCGTGTTCGCCCTTGCTGGAGCCCCAGATGAAATGGCTAAGTGTGCCGCCGGGCCCATCGTAATAGCCGAGGCCGAAGCCGTTTTCCGTAAAATTCATTTCTGACTTAAAGACGCCTTTAGAATCGATGGTAACGCCACCGTGACCTCGGGTTCGGTGTAGCATGGCGTAGTACATCGCTTCAGAATCTCTAACAGTGAGGCGTTTTGGCGGGCGAAACTTATGGTCTACGAGTAGTGTCGCCGGGTCAAATTTGATCCATTGTTCATAGCTACCAGTACCAAACCCGACCTTGTCATAGAAGCCCTGTTCGAACATACCGAGTGCGCTGACCTCGTGTCCGGCGGCGACTTGCCTTGCTAACATGCGAGCTGTGAGTTCGCGCGCAAAGCCGAGTTTACGAGCCACGCGGCTAGTGGTTACAGCGGTGACTGCGCCCAGTGATAAAGACTCACCTTGATAGCTCAATGTACCGTTAGTGCTATGGACAGCGCACTCGGCTTCATCATCAATTGTCGCAACCAGGGCGTCTTCAGCGCCATCGAAAAATTCCGAGACGAATATCCCTTCGGTTTCTACATCATCGATCCAGCCGCACTCAAGCCAAATTCGCCGTATGGCTTTCACATCAATTCTGGAATTGTAATCTCGATAGGTCATGTTGCGGGGTCACATGGGACGTCATCTGAGTTTCTTGCGATTAGGACTGGATTGCAAACCTCACCTTTTAACATGTCCCAAAATAGCGCCAGACGTTGCGGCGATGTGTCGCGGCTTGACTCGAAAGTCACGTGTGCGTCAGGTGCAGCTGCCGGGTTCAGACCGATCCCCCACAGTGGTTTAATTTCGTTGGGCAGAATCGAATAGCGAACGTCAATGACAAAATCGTCGCGGTCCGGGTCAAGCGCTAGATAACCCATGCTAAACCAGCGGAACCTCTCAAGGTCGATGCCTTGCTGTGACGTCAGATCAAGCCAGGGTAAGTCTCGAACAACGTCTAAAGTGGCGACGCTTTGGCCGTCGTAGTAGGTCACCGCCAGACCCGCTCGAACGGCATCGACATAGTATCTATCTTCAAATTCATAGACAGATTTCCAGAGTAGCAGGTTGGCAAAGCCAGGTTTGACAGAAACCTCAATGCCATCATGACCTCGACTGGAGGCCAGTATTGCGGCGGCGGCGTCTGCCCTGCTGTGTTGGATCCAGCCGATTGACAAGTAGGTGAGAAACCAGACTAAACCGATTCGGGCATACAATGGGTTTGCCTTTACAGCGCTGGTTATAACCAGTGCCAGGAGGGGCAGAGTGGCAAGTGGATCGACCACGGCAATGCTATTCCATGTGACGCGGGTATCGGTGAAAGGCCAGAAGAGTTGTGTGCCATAGGTTGTGCAGGCATCGAGTAAAGCGTGGGTACTATAGCCGAGCAAACTAACGAGATAGGTCATCCGAAACGAGAGCCGCTTTCTGGCCCAGTAGTGAAAGGCCAAAGCGCAGATCAACGCACCAAACGGGATAAAAATCAGTGCATGAGTAAACTGACGATGAAACTCGAGAAATAGAATTGGATCAGTGGACGATCGAATGAGCACGTCGAGATCTGGTGACATACCTGCCAGACAGCCGACCCAGGTAATCGTCAGCGCTTTTTGTCTAAATTCCGAGCTGTCGACGGTGGACTGAGGGAGTACTGCACCGAGTGCGCCTTGAGTGATGGGGTCCATCTACATCCAATTTTTTGAAAAGACCGAGGCTACTCAGGGATTGCCTTAAACTCAAGTGCTCCGTTACAGTGCGTGGATGTCAAAGCTGCAAGCATTCATTGATTTCAAGAGCCCCTATGCTTATATCGCAAAGGATCCAACTTATCAGCTCGAGCAAGACTACAACATTGAAATTGACTGGTATCCGCTGACGTTAAACATTGGTAGCTATCTTGGCACAGCCCGAAAGAGCGACTCTGGCAAGGTGGTTGAAAGCAATCGCTCGTCTAACCAATGGTTGTCGGTGAAGTATGCCTACAGGGATGCGCGTCGCTACGCCAACTTGCGCGGTCTGACGCTGAAGGGGACGCAGAAAATTTGGGACTCATCCCTTGCGGGAATAGCAATGCTGTGGGCTAAACGTCAGGGCCATGATCCTCTCAAGCGCTTTCTGGATATTGTGTTCGAAAGATTCTGGAAGCGTGAACTAGACATCGAAAGTATCGACGTGCTCGTCGCGGTGCTGGACGAGGCTGGCGTCGACACGACAGGCTTTGCCCAGTGGCAGGCGGAAGCCGGCAGAAATGAGCACGACACGCTGCAAGTTGAGTTACTCGCATCCGGAGTGTACGGCGTGCCGACCTATCGAATTGCTGGACAAACCTACTTTGGTCGCGAACATTTGCCCCGTGTTCGGTGGCATCTCGCCGGCGCATCGGGTCAACTCCCAGATATAGGCAATGATTCGGTATTGGCGCTCTGATGCGGCTCGATATTTATCTGGATCTTGGCAATATCGCAGGTTATGCAGCCTTGCCAGGAACGTTAGCATTGATCGAAGAAACTCGTATCGAAGCCGCGTGGATGCCGATCCAGGGCATCGTTCCCAGGCCGCTTAGCCGTTCCGTTAGTATGAATATTGATGACCCCTTACAAGCTTTTAAAGCGAAACGATTGGCCGCCAAACACCAATTTGAACGAGATGAACTGATCCGCGATTGTCTTCGTTTAGACCTGGACCCAGCTGTTGCTCAGCAGTCATTTAATGCTGAACTGACACATCTTGGCTTGCTTGCGCTGATAGCAGCAGGCATCGCACCTCTATCTTACATTCAGCGGGTCTATGAGCTGCGGCTGCGCGACGCAATAGCGCTAGAAGACGAGCAAACTGTTATTGAACTCGCCGCTGAATTCGGCGTCTTGGATTTGAAAAGCGCGCTGCCGGACCTGGCCAAACGCTGGGAACATCATAAGACAGAGTATCTCGAGCTTGGCATTCATGATTCCCCAGCTTATGTGCTATCTGGTGAAACTTTCCAGGGACGGCAGCACTTGCCGTTGCTTGGCTGGCGCATCAATGGCGAGATTGGCCCACCGCCGCTTTAAAACGTTTTGCCGGTTGTGCTGACTAATTCATAACAATTTCTATGTCTGCGCGGGGTTCACTGGCTGACTTGTGTCGCTGTATGGCCACGGTGTTATTATCGATACAATCTCGACTCTCAACTTTCTACCCAGCTACCAAGGAAAGAGCTCTTATGGATTTTGAAATTCCCCAGGAACTACAGGCGTATCTTAAGGAACTTGACGCGTTTATTGAGGCGGAAATCAAACCGCTCGAACAGCAAGACGACAATATCCGTTTCTTTGATCATCGGCGGGAAGATGCTCGTACCGACTGGGACCGAGGTGGCTTGCCGAATGAAGAGTGGGAGGCGCTGTTAGGAGAAGCACGGCGTCGGGCCGATGCTGCGGGCCACTATCGTTATCCTATCGCTAAAGAATACGGTGGTCAGGATGGTACCAATCTGGGCATGGCCATTATTCGGGAACATTTTGCAGCCATGGGGCTAGGTCTGCACAACGACCTGCAGAATGAGCATTCTATTGTCGGCAATAATGTGGGTCTGCTATTGATGCTGGCCTACGGTACCGAGGCACAAAAAGAAGAGTGGGTGCCTTTATTGCTCGCCGGCAAGCGTGGCTTTGCTTTTGGCATTACCGAGCCAGATCATGGCTCTGATGCGACCCACATGGAAACCAATGCGGTTCGGGATGGGGATGGCTGGCGAATTAACGGCGCTAAAACCTGGAATACCGGTATTCACAAAGCGTCTTACGACATGATCCTGGCGCGCACGAGCGGCAAGGCCGGCGATGGTGATGGTATTACAGCCTTCCTGGTGCCAACCAACGTCGATGGTTTTAAGGTGGAGGAGATGCTCTGGACCTTCAACATGCCAACGGACCATGGTCGCGTCTCGATGAAGGATGTTTATGTGACCGACGATGCGATTTTCGGCGGAGAGGGGCGTGGATTAGGCGTGGTTCAGCACTTCTTTAATGAAAACCGGATTCGACAGGCGGCCTCCAGCCTTGGTGCTGCCCAGTATTGCATTAATGAGTCGATCAAATACGCGAATGAAAGAAAGCCCTTTGGCAAACCTTTGTCGACCAACCAGGGCATTCAATTTCCATTAGCGGAATTACAGACCCAGTGTGAAATGTTACGTGCATTGATCCATAAGACCGCTTGGTCCATGGATAAATACGGCAACTTCAAGGTCTCGGACAAGGTTTCGATGTGTAACTACTATGCTAACCGGTTGTGCTGCGAGGCGGCCGACCGCGCTATGCAGGTGCATGGTGGATTGGGTTATTCGCGGCACAAACCATTCGAGCATATTTATCGCCATCACCGCCGCTACCGCATTACCGAGGGCGCAGAAGAGATTCAACTGCGCCGTATCGCCGGCTACATGTTTGGCTACATGAAGCAGCAAGCGCCTAAGGGCGTGCGGGAAGACTAACGATGGCAGACGCTGCCATTAAGGCAAAGCTAGATCAGGTATATGCGCAGCACTTTCCGGATGTGCAGGAGGTGATCAGTTGTGAACGCCTGTCTGGCGGTGCTAGTCAGGAGACCTACCGTATTGTGGTGCAAACCGCCGACGGACAAGTGACTCACGCAATGCGGCGTTCGCCCGGCGGTATGCTGGTAGAAAACGTGGTAGGGCATCCGGGTCTTGCAACCGAAGCCCGTCTGATGCAAGTCGCGAGAGAAGCTGGTGTGCCTGAGCCAGAAGTTCACTATTTGCTGTCTGCTGACGACGGTATTGGTGAAGGCTTTATTATGCAATGGATCGAAGGCGAAGCGTTGGGAGCCCGGATCAATCGCTCTGATGAATTCGCAGCTTTAAGGCCAGAACTGGCTTATGCCTGTGGTGAGATCATGGCCAAAATACACGCCATTGATTTAGATGCTTCCGGATTAGTTGACCGCTTGGATGTGATGTCACCGGAACAATTTGTGATGCAAACCTGGGAGCGCTATCAGGTGCTGGGTACCCCTCAGCCAATGATCGATTATGCCGCCCGCTGGTTGCTTGATCATCTGCCTAAAAACTATACGCCATCGCTGGTCCATAACGACTTCCGTAATGGCAATTTCATGGTCACTAAAGATCAAATTGTTGCGGTTCTGGACTGGGAATTAGCCCATATCGGTGACCCCATGCGAGATCTCGGTTGGATCTGCGTGAATTCCTGGCGGTTTGGCGGTCGAGATCCAGTCGGTGGATTTGGTGCCTATGAAGACCTCTTCAAAGGCTATGAGTCTGTCAGCGGGCAGGTAGTCGATCCCGGTGCGGTCAAATTTTGGGAAGTATTTGGTTCCTTTTGGTGGTCGGTAGGGTGCCTCGGCATGGCTGAGCATTATCGAAATGGACCGGATAAAACCGTGGAACGGCCGGCCATCGGGCGACGGTCGTCTGAGTGCCAGGTCGATTGTGTGAATCTGTTGATACCGGGTGCCGTCGAGCTTGTTGCGGCGCCGGATAGCTTGAGTGATGTGGATATGCCGAGGGCGGACGAACTGTTAACGAGTGTGCGCGATTTTTTGCGTCAGGATGTGATGGAGGGTACGACAGGGCGAACCAATTTTATGGCCCGGGTAGCGTCGAATTCTTTAGATATCGTACTGAGAGAATGGCAGCTAGGAAGTTTGGCTAAACAACAAGAGCACAAAAGCCTCGAGAATTTGCTAGGCCGTGATGACAGTTTGTCGAACTTGCGTTGGCAGCTAGTAGAGGAAATTCGTTCGGCTGAGCGGCCCCTGGCTGACGAACAACTTAAACAGCATCTGCGTAATGCAGTGGTGAATCAAATTGCTATCGATCAGCCAAAGTATACGGGCTTTAAGCAGGCGCTTGAGCCAAGCAATTAGCCAGCGATAAAGCCTACTTAAGGGCTATTTCTTTTTCCGCAGGGCAAATACAAAGTCGCGGAATATGTCCATCAGCGTCTCGTATTTAAAATCTGTGAACTCACCCGCATCAAAATACATGCCGTGTTCTTCACATGCCTCATACTGAATGTGGGTCTGGACGGGGTCCGTCATCTGCAACATTCGCTTGCTGCAGCGAGGACAATCAATATCGCGGATTTCATTGTGTTTGAGTCCAGTGGCGCGATCTCCGATATCAATGTAATCAGACATCCACTTCTCTTTCAGCACTTCTGCCTCGCCGATATCAAACCAGATACCGTGGCAGCTGGTGCATCTATCAATCTCTACCTTTCCTGACAAGGTACTGAGGCTGTGTTGTTCCATTTCGGACTGGCATTTAGGGCAGTGCATGGTGTCTCCATCTGACGTTTTTGTTCTTTCGGGCATTATCCACGGTTTTTTGTTTGATGCGAAGCAGTGTCGAACAAATTAAGTTGATCATTTAGTTCCAGGACGGCAATCACCAGCCGCCCAACAAAATCCTCTAGCAAATCTTCATCTGCGATCCGCGCTTCACCCCGGTAGGTTAAAGGCGTAGAAAAAGGTGGCAGATGGACAAATACAACGGTACGCAAACTGTCGTATTGGGTCTTTAGATGCTCCAGGCAGTAAAGGGTTTCTTCGCACAAAAATTGACCAGCGTCAGCAGATATTCTGATGGGGATTTGCTGATCTAGCAGGCGTGTGCGCAATGCCGATGCATTGACGGTGCTTTGTAAGGCTGCAGAGCCGCCGGGTACGATATCGCTCGTGGGGTACTGGGCGCGGTTATCGGGGCGCTGTTTGCGTTGGTTGCGCGCTTGGGTCTCAATATCAAACCAACCTTCGCGACCTTCACCCAGACTGATCACCACCTCAGGTCTAAAAGATTCCACAGCCTGTTTTAGGTTAGGTAGGGGCTCACCCCAGATCACAGGGATTTCGAGATGATTTGCCGAGGCGTAAGTTTTCGCGGCAATCCATGAGCCGTTCACGGAGCGGCCATCGAAGGGTGTAAAGCCGGTGATTAACAATTGTGGCAAGGTCGTCTCCATGGTTCGGAGAAGTCTACCAGAAGCTGATACTAGGTGTCCGTGGACGGTTCATGTATATTCGGCTGCAGTTTAAAATTTTAAATTTGGGGGAACCTATGAAAGCAGCAATATTCCATAAAGTCGGTCAGCCTTTGGTTATCGAAGATATTTCGATATCCAAGCCCGGTCCACGCGAAGTGTTAATCAGAACTGCGGCGGCAGGTGTCTGCCACAGTGACCTACACTTTATAGAAGGTTCGTATCCTGGCATGTCGCCAATGGTGCTAGGTCATGAGTCCTCCGGCGTTGTTGAGGCGGTTGGGTCTGATGTCACTTATGTGCAGCCAGGAGATCACGTGATTACCTGTCTATCTGTGTTCTGCGGTCATTGCGAAAGCTGCTTAACGGGCCACATGTCCTTGTGTGTTAATCCTGAAACCAAGCGTGGCGCAGACGAAGAGCCGCGTTTGTCTAAAGGCGATGCCACCATCCATCAATTTGCCAATCTGTCCTCGTTTGCAGAACAAATGCTGATTCACGAACACGCACTGGTCAAAATCGACCGAGATATGCCCCTTGATCGCGCCGCCTTGATTGGTTGTGGTGTCACCACTGGCGTGGGTGCTGTTTTTCATACAGCTAAGGTTGAGCCAGGTTCAACGGTAGCAGTGATCGGTTGCGGCGGTGTTGGCCTCTCTTGTATCAATGGTGCTGCGCTGGCGGGTGCAGGCAAGATCATTGCCGTCGATATGGTTGATAGTAAGTTGGAAATGGCCAAGACATTCGGCGCGACTCACACGGTAAACGGTAAGAACGGTGATTCAGTGCAGCAAGTTTTGGAGCTCACGGGCGGTGGTGTGCATTATTCTTTCGAAGCGATCGGGTTGAAACAAACTGCAGAAGATGCGTTCGGTATGCTCAGAGCTGGCGGTGCAGCCACCATCATCGGCATGATCCCAGTCGGCGTCAAAGTCGAACTCATGGGTTCAGATTTTCTTCGAGAAAAGAAGATGCAAGGTTCGTTTATGGGATCTAACCGCTTCCGCGTTGATATGCCCCGGTTCATTGATTTCTATCTGCAAGGAAAGTTACATCTCGATGAAATGATTTCTAAGCGTATTGGTCTCAGTGAAATTAATACGGCGTTTGATGACATCAAAACCGGCTCGGTGGCGCGAAGCGTTATCGTTTTTGATCATTAAGAAGTAGGGCAATAACAATCTCAACAGCCCGGGCAGAAGGGCTGCCTGCATTACAGATTTGGGGATACAGTTCGGGTAATTTTGGTTTTGCCCTCCTTGGTCTCGTGGTGGCGGTCAATCTGCAGTTCTTTTATACGGACTTCGTAGGTCTTTCTGCTGGTCTGGTGGCGTGGTCATTGTTGTTGGCCCGTTTGTTCGATTCCATTACTGATCCGCTCATGGGATATCTTTCGGATCGCACCAATAGTCGTTGGGGGCGTCGTCGCCCCTACATTGTCGGCGCCGCCGTCCCTCTTGCGATTG
>Ga0222664_1001139_pt1 | contig 10601 bp, 20 predicted proteins | sample AntAcemetagen604_FD_181147 | JGI IMG/M metagenome (GOLD analysis project Ga0222664, IMG submission 181147) | Saline water microbial communities from Ace Lake, Antarctica - #604 | ecosystem: Environmental > Aquatic > Non-marine Saline and Alkaline > Saline | place: Antarctica: Ace Lake...
TAACCCAATAGCAAATAGATTAGGTTTTATCCGCGGATGGGATTCAAACTGGTACGGTGGAAAAAAATATGAAACCAAATTAGTTGAAGATCATAAAATTCGTAGATACTTAAGTGCGCGTTTAGAAAAAGCAAGTGTGTCGAGAATTATTATTGAACGAACTTTAAAATTAATTACTGTTACTGTTAAAACAGCACGACCAGGAGTTATTATTGGAAAAGGTGGTCAAGAGGTTGATAAGTTGAAGGAAGAACTGAAAAAAATCACCAAAAAAGATGTACAAATTAATATTTTCGAAATAAAGAGACCTGAATTAGATGCAAAATTAGTTGCTGCTAGTATTGCAAGACAAATTGAAGGTAGAATTTCTTACAGAAGAGCTGCTAAAATGTCTCTAGCCGCAGCATCAAGAATGGGTGCAGAGGGTATAAAAATTACTGTTGCAGGCAGATTAAATGGTGCGGAAATGGCTCGTACGGAGCATTTTAAAGAAGGCAGAACTCCTTTGCATACATTTAGAGCAGAGATTGATTATGCTGTTGCAGAGGCTCATACAACCTATGGAAGATTAGGTATTAAAGTTTGGGTCTGTACAGGAGAAGTTTATGGTAAAAGAGATTTATCTCCTGTAGTAGAAAAGCCATCGAGAGCGCCGAAAGGCAGAGGAATTAGAACAAAACGAAAAAATTAATTTGGAATAAAGCAAAAAAGTTATGCTACAACCAAAAAAAGTTAAGTGGAGAAAAGTACAAAAGGGTAGAATTAAAGGTATAGCCCAAAGGGGTTTTACCTTATCATTCGGTTCTTTTGGAATAAAAACTTTAGAAATGGGAAGATTAACTTCCCGACAAATTGAAGCAGCAAGGATAGCAGCTAACAGATACTTAAACAGACAAGGGCGAGTATTTATTAGAATTTTCCCTGATAAACCGATAACCAGCAAACCTGCAGAGGTAAGGATGGGTAAAGGTAAGGGTGCTTTAGATCATTGGGTAGCACCAATAAATCCTGGTAGAATGCTTTTTGAAATTGATGGTGTTTCTTTAGAACAAGCAAAAGAAGCATTAAGATTGGCAGCTCAGAAGCTTCCAGTTAAAACGAAATTTGTTGTACGTAACGACTATAGCGCCGAATAGTAAAATAACAGAAGATGAAACAGTCTGTAATAAAAGAAATGAAAACTGATGAGATTGAAGAAAGACTTCAACTCGAAGCAGAGCAGTACGGTAAAATGAAATTTAATCATACTGTTTCGCAATTAGAAAACCCTTTAACCTTAAAGGCTAAAAGAAGAACTATTGCGCGGTTAAAAACAGAATTAAGAAAAAGAGAATTAGCAAATTAAGCATATTGACATGGAAAGAAATCTCCGCAAAGATAGAATAGGTGTAGTAGTTAGCGATAAGATGGATAAGTCTATCGTGGTAAAGGTCGAGGTAAGAGAAAAACACCCTATTTATGGTAAGTTCGTAAAGAAAACCAAGAAGTTTGTTGCTCACGATGAAAAACAAGATGGCCATATCGGTGATACTGTTCGAATAATGGAAACACGTCCATTGAGCAAAAACAAGAGATGGAGAATTGTTGAAGTAGTTGAAAGAGCTAAATAATTTTTAGGAATTAGGCCATGATACAAAGAGAATCAAGATTAGAAGTAGCAGACAACAGCGGAGCCAAAGAGGTTTTGTGTATCAATGTACTTGGTGGTACAGGAAGAAGATATGCATCTGTTGGAGACAAAATTGTTGTTACAGTTAAAAATGCTATGCCATCGGGTAACATTAAAAAAGGAACTGTTTCTAAAGCTGTTGTTGTGAGAACAAGGAAAGAAGTTAGAAGAGCTGACGGTTCATATATAAGGTTCGACAATAATGCTGTTGTTCTTCTTAACGCAACAGGAGAAATGAGAGGTACAAGGATTTTTGGTCCTGTAGCCAGAGAGTTAAGAGAGAAAAAATTTATGAAAATAGTTTCATTAGCACCAGAAGTTTTATAAAGATGCAAACTAAGTTACATATTAAGAAAGGCGATACAGTAAAAGTAATTGCTGGTGACTCTAGAAGTCAAGAAGGAAGAGTACTTTCTGTAGATAGAAAAAAAAATAGAGCTTTAGTTGAAGGAATCAATATGGTTTCTAAACACGAAAAGCCAAATGCTCAAAATCAAGAGGGTGGTATTGTAAAAAAGGAAGCCCCTGTTCATATTTCTAATTTAATGGTTGTTGACTCAAAAGGTGCAGCTACTAGAGTTAGAAGAGCAAAAGATAAAGACAATAAGGCAATTAGAGTTTCTGTTAAATCAGGAGACGAAATAAAATAAGATGGAATACGTACCAAGATTAAAAAAAGAATATCAAGAAAGGATTATACCTGCCTTGATGGAGCGATTTCAATTTAAATCAAATATGCAAGCTCCAAGATTGACTAAAATAATTTTAAGTCAAGGGTTAGGAAAAGCTGTTGCTGATAAAAAAATTGTAGACTATGCTGTTGAAGAAATGTCAATTATTGCAGGTCAAAAAGCTGTAGCTACAATTGCCAAGAAAGATGTTTCAAACTTCAAATTGAGAAGAGGAATGCCAATTGGCGCTAAAGTTACTTTGAGAGGTGATAGAATGTATGAATTTCTTGAGAGATTTGTTGCTGTTTCACTTCCAAGAACTAGAGATTTTAGAGGTATTAATCCTAAAGGATTTGACGGTAGAGGAAATTATAATTTGGGTATTAAAGAACAAATTATATTTCCTGAAATCGATATCGATAAAATCAAAAACGTTAATGGAATGGATATTACAATGGTTACCAATACCAATAACGACCAGGAAGCATTTGAACTATTAAAAGAATTTGGATTACCCTTTAAAAAATAACCCATGGCAAAAGAATCAATGAAAGCGCGTGAGCGTAAACGTGAAGCAATGGTAGAAAAGTTTTCTGAAAAGAGAGCTGCCTTAAAAGCTGCAGGTGAGTGGGAGAAATTACAAAAAATGCCTAAAAACTCATCAAAAGTTAGATTGCATAATAGATGTAAATTAACTGGAAGACCAAGAGGTTATATGCGTCAATTTGGAATTTCAAGGGTAACCTTTAGAGAAATGGCCGTTGAAGGTTTAATCCCAGGTGTTAAAAAAGCAAGCTGGTAAAAATAATAAGAGATGAATACTGATCCAATAGCAGATTATTTAACAAGAATTAGAAATGGAATCGCAGCCAAACATAGGGTTGTTGATATTCCTGCATCTAACTTGAAAAAAGAGATTACTAAAATACTCTTTGATAAAGGTTACATTTTGAATTATAAATTCGAAGATGAAGGCCCTCAAGGCAATATTAAAATTGCATTAAAATATCATCCTGTTTCAAAAACACCAGCAATAAAAAAGTTAACAAGAGTTAGTAAACCTGGTTTAAGGAAATATTCAGGCGTTGAAACAATGCCAAGAGTTTTAAATGGCTTAGGTGTAGCTATTTTGTCGACTTCTAAAGGTGTAATGACCAATAAAGAAGCAACAATTCAAAAAGTAGGTGGTGAAGTTTTATGCCACATATATTAATAGATTAGAGATATGTCAAGAATAGGAAATGCCCCAATTACGTTACCCTCAGGAGTTGAATTATCTTATAGCAATAAGATAGTAAAAGCAAAAGGTCCATTAGGTGAATTAACTCAGGAAATTGATGGTAATTTTAAAATTGAAATTGAGGACAGTATTATTACTGTGGTTAGACTTGATGAATTAAAAGAAACTAAAGCTAAACATGGTTTGTATCGATCTTTAATCAATAATATGATTGAAGGTGTTGGTAAAGGCTTTAAATTAAATTTAGAATTAGTTGGTGTAGGTTATAGAGCTGCTGCTAGCGGACAAGAACTTGACTTATCATTGGGTTTTTCACACAATATTCTTTTTCATTTGCCTACAGATGTTAAAGTAACTACTACTTCTGAAAGAGGTAAAAATCCAACAATAACATTAGAAAGTCACGACAAACAATTAGTTGGAGCAGTTGCAGCTAAAATCAGGTCGTATAGAAGACCAGAGCCTTACAAAGGAAAAGGTATCAAATTTATTGGTGAACAAATAAGAAGAAAAGCTGGAAAATCAGCATCTAAAAAATAAATAAGATGGCATTAACAAAGTCAGACAGAAGGACTAGAATAAAGAGAAGAATCAGAAAAGACATTTCTGGTACTACCTTAAGACCTCGTCTATCGGTTTTCAGAAGTAATAAAGAAATCTATGCTCAAGTAATTGATGATGAGACTGGGAAAACAATTGTTTCAATTTCATCATTAAATGTAAAAGAAGCTCACGGTATTCCAAAGATTGAACAAGCAACAATAATAGGAAAGCAAATAGCTGAGAAAGCTAAAGATGCTGGTGTGGATACTTTAGTATTTGATAGAAATGGTTATTTATATCACGGAAGAGTTAAGGCTTTAGCTGAAGCTGTCAGAGAAGGAGGAATAAAATTTTAATATCATGGCAAACGCAAACATTAAAAAAGTAAAATCAAGCGAAATCGAGTTAAAAGATCGTTTGGTTAACATCAATAGAGTTACCAAAGTAACAAAAGGTGGTAGAACTTTCGGGTTTTCAGCTATTGTAGTTGTTGGAAACGAAAATGGTGTAGTTGGTCATGGTTTGGGTAAAGCAAAAGAAGTTACGATTGCTATATCTAAAGGTATTGATGATGCTAAGAAAAATCTTATTAAAGTTCCAATTATTAAAGGTTCTATTCCTCATGAACAAATTGGAAAGTATGGTGGAGCAAGAGTTTTCTTAAAGCCAGCTTCACATGGTACAGGAGTAATTGCCGGTGGTGCAATGAGAGCAGTTTTAGAAAGCGTTGGAGTTACAGATGTTTTAGCAAAGTCTAAAGGTTCTTCAAATCCTCACAACGTTGTTAAAGCTACAATTAACGCATTATCTGAATTAAGAGATGCAGCAACGGTTGCTCAGCATAGAGGTGTTTCAATGGATAAAGTTTTTAACGGATAAGGAAATGGGAAAAATAAGAATTACTCAGGTTAGGTCAAGGATTAAAAGACCCATTGATCAAAAAAGAACTTTAGATGCTTTAGGTTTAAGAAAAATGAATCAAAGTGTAGAAGTTGAAGCTACTCCTCAAATTAACGGGATGGTAAGAAAAGTACAACATTTATTAAGTGTAGAAAAACTTTAAAATGGAATTAAATAATTTAAGACCTGCAACAGGTTCAACAAAAAATAGAAAACGTATCGCAAGAGGTGAAGGTAGTGGTCACGGAGGCACAGCTACTAGAGGTCATAAAGGGGCTCAATCACGTTCAGGATACAGTAGGAAATCTGGTTTTGAAGGCGGTCAAATGCCACTTCAAAGAAGGGTTCCAAAATTTGGATTTAAAAATATTAATAGAAAAGAATATAGAACTGTCAACTTAGCAAATCTTCAGAAATTAATTGAAGATAAAAAAATTGAAAAAGTTGATAGAGATGTTCTTGTTCAAAACGGTTTTGCTTCAAAAAACGATCTTATCAAAATTCTTGGTAATGGTGAGTTAAAAGGTAAAGTTGAAGTATTTGCAAATGCATTTTCTGCCTCAGCAAAAAAATCCATTGAGGATAATGGTGGAACCGCTACAATTCAAGCTTAATGAAGAAATTTTTCGAAACATTAACTAATATCTATAAAATTGAGGACTTAAGGGTGAGAATCATTAATACCCTTGGTTTTTTGCTAATTTACCGTTTGGGTTCATTTATTGTGCTTCCAGGGGTAGATTCTGTTGAATTACAGTCTCAAAGTGAAGGAGCTCAAGGTATAGCTGCATTATTAAACCTTTTTGCAGGTGGGGCCTTTTCAAGAGCATCAATCTTTGCTTTAGGAATTATGCCCTACATCTCTGCTTCAATTGTGATGCAGCTTCTAGGTATTGCTGTTCCCGCATTGCAGAGATTGCAAAAAGACGGTGAAAGTGGTAGAAGAAAGATTAATCAATGGACTAGAATTCTGACTGTAGCAATTACATTGGCTCAGGCTCCAGGTTTTGTTGCAACACAAATTCCATCATCAGCTATTATTGCTGATACTTGGTTTTGGCGATTATCCACCTATTTTATACTTGTAACAGGTACATTATTTGTGATGTGGATAGGTGAAAAAATTACAGATAAAGGTTTGGGTAACGGAATTTCATTAATTATTATGATTGGAATTATTGCCCAATTACCAACAGCTTTCTTTTTCGAATTTGATACGAGATTAGGAAGTGGTGGTTTAGTAATGTTTTTGGTTGAAATTGTTTTCTTGCTTTTAGTAACTATTGCTACAATATTGTTGATTCAAGGAACCCGAAGGGTCCCCGTTAACTTTGCTAAAAAAGTTGTTGGAAATAAACAATATGGTGGAGTAAGACAATATATACCATTAAAAGTAAATGCTGCAGGTGTAATGCCAATTATTTTTGCTCAAGCTTTAATGTTTGTTCCTATTACAATAGCTGGTTTTTCAGATTCTGATTTGACGACATCATTTGCTGCTGCTTTTGCAGATATAACTGGTTTTTGGTACAATTTTGTGTTTGCTGTTTTAATCATAGCATTCACTTATTTTTATACTGCAATTACAATGAATCCTCAGCAAATGGCTGATGATTTGAAAAAGAATGGTGGTTTTATACCTGGCATTAAACCAGGGAAAAGAACTGCTGATTTCATAGATAATATTATGTCAAAAATAACACTACCTGGTTCTGTATTTTTAGCATTAGTTGCTATTATGCCGGCATTTGCAATGATTGCTGGTGTAAGTCAAAATTTTGCTTATTTCTATGGAGGTACATCATTATTGATTTTGGTTGGTGTAATATTAGATACACTTCAGCAAATTGAAAGTCATTTGTTAATGAGACACTATGACGGATTAATGAAGTCTGGTAAAATAAAAGGAAGATCATCGTCTGCTTTTGGAATGGCAGGATAATATTAGATATGGCAAAGCAAACTTCAATAGAACAAGACGGCACCATCATCGAAGCATTATCAAATGCGATGTTTAGGGTAGAACTAGAAAATGGGCATATTATTACAGCTCACATTTCTGGAAAAATGAGAATGCATTATATTAAAATCCTTCCTGGGGATAGAGTTAAGGTAGAAATGTCTCCTTACGATTTAACCAAAGGAAGAATAACATTTAGATACAAATAACAATCATGAAAGTAAGAGCTTCAATTAAGAAACGTAGCGAGGATTGTAAAATCGTAAGACGAAAGGGTCGTCTTTACGTTATCAATAAAAAAAATCCAAAGTTTAAACAACGTCAAGGGTAATTAATTATGGCAAGAATTGCAGGTATAGATTTACCAAGAAATAAGAGAGGTGAGATTGGACTTACCTATATTTTCGGAATAGGAAGCTCTTCCGCTCAGCAAATATTAGATGGCGCTGGAGTTGACCGAAATAAAAAAGTTAGTGAATGGAATGACGACGAGTTGTCATTGATTCGTGGTTTAATCAACGAAAAGTTTAAAGTTGAGGGAGCTCTGCGTTCTGAAATTCAATTAAACATCAAGCGTTTAATGGATATTGGTTGCTACAGAGGAATACGCCATAGAAATGGCTTGCCTTTGAGAGGTCAAAGAACCAAAAATAACTGTAGAACCAGAAAAGGAAAAAGAAAAACAGTTGCTAATAAGAAAAAAGCAACTAAATAATAAGTAGAATTATGGCAAAGAGTACTACTAAAACTAAAAAGAGAAAAGTTGTTGTTAATGCTTATGGCGAAGCCCATATACAAGCTTCTTTTAACAACATAATTATAACTTTAACCAACTCATCTGGTCAAGTTATTTCTTGGTCTTCAGCAGGCAAAATGGGGTTTAGAGGTTCTAAAAAGAACACACCTTACGCTGCCCAACAAGCTGCTTCAGATTGCGCAAAAGTTGCTTTTGATGCAGGTTTAAGAAAAGTGAAATTATTTGTAAAAGGACCGGGCTCGGGTAGAGATTCTGCAATCAGAACTATCCATAATTCGGGTATAGAAGTTACTGAAATTGTTGATGTAACACCAATACCACACAACGGATGTCGTCCACCTAAAAGAAGAAGAGTTTAATAAAATATTAGTCAATGGCAAGATATAGAGGCCCTAAAAGTAAAATTGCAAGAAAATTCAGAGATCCAATTTTTGGACCTGATAGAGCTTTAGATAAGAAAAGTTATCCTCCTGGTCAACACGGACCAAACAAAAGGAGAATGAAGCAATCGGAATATGCAGTTCAGTTACAAGAAAAGCAAAAAGCAAAATACACCTATGGTATTTTAGAACGTCAATTTGCTAATATCTTTGATAAAGCATCTCGTTCTAAAGGAATAACAGGTGAGAATTTGTTAGCTTTTTGTGAAGCAAGATTAGACAATACTGTCTTCAGATTAGGATTTGCAAATTCTAGAAGACAATCACGTCAATTAGTTTCTCATCGTCATATTTTGGTTAACGGAGAATTGGTAAATATTCCTTCGTTCACTTTAAAACCTGGTGATAAAGTTTCTGTAAGAGAAAAATCAAAATCATTGGAATTAATAGATGAAGCATTATCAACAAATCAAGCTTCTAAATTTCCATGGGTTTCTTTAGAGAAAGAGCAAAAAGTAGGAACATTCTTACACATGCCTGAAAGAGACCAAATCCCTGAAAATATCAAGGAGCAATTAATCGTCGAATTATATTCTAAATAATAATATAAAAATTACTATGGCAATCTTAGATTTTCAAAGACCTGATAAAGTTATAATGATTAATTCGGATGGGTTTTCGGGCCAATTTGAATTTAGACCGCTTGAACCAGGTTATGGTATTACCATAGGTAACTCGCTTAGAAGAATTTTACTTTCTTCTTTAGAAGGGTTTGCCATTACCTCAATAAAAATTGAAGGCGTTGAACATGAATTTTCTTCTATCAAAGGAGTTGTTCAAGATGTTACTGAAATTATCCTTCAACTTAAACAAGTAAGATTTAAAAGACAAATTGAAGACTCCGACTCTGAAAGGGTTAAAATTAGAGTAACAGGAAAAGAACAAATTACCGCAGGTGATATTGGTCAATTCACTTCTGCTTTTCAAGTTTTAAATCCAGACTTGGTTATTTGCGATTTAGAAAAAGGAGTTGACTTCCAAATGGAAGTTGTTGTGAGCAAAGGAAGAGGATATGTTCCTGCTGAAGAGAATAGATCTTCTAGTGCTGCTTTAGGTGAAATTTCTATCGATGCAATTTTTACCCCAATTAGAAATGTTAAATACAACATGGAAAACTTTAGGGTAGAGCAAAAAACAGATTATGAAAAACTGATTTTTGATATTGAAACTGATGGTTCAATTCATCCAAAGGAAGCATTAAAAGAAGCTGCTAAAATTTTGATTCATCACTTTATGTTGTTTTCTGATGAGAAAATAACTTTAGATACTGAAGAAAAAGAAGCAGAAGAAGAATTTGATGAAACTTCACTTCATATGCGTCAACTTTTAAAATCTAATTTGGTAGATTTAGATTTATCAGTTAGAGCTTTAAACTGCTTGAAGGCAGCAGATATTGAGACTCTTGGAGACCTAGTTCAATTTGACAAAAATGACATGTTGAAGTTTAGAAACTTCGGTAAAAAATCACTTACTGAATTAGAAGAACTAGTAGAAATCAAAGGTCTTCACTTTGGTATGAATGTATCAAAATATAAATTAGACAAGGAGTAATTCCTAAAAGTAATTTTAGAAATGAGACACGGAAACAAAATAAATGCACTTGGTAGAAAGACTGCTCATAGAAAAGCAATGCTATCAAACATGGCATGCTCTTTAATTGAGCATAAAAGAATTAATACCACTTTAGCAAAAGCAAAAGTATTAAGAGGATACATAGAACCTTTAATAACCAAATCTAAAAATGACACTACACATGATCGTAGAACTGTTTTTAGTTATCTGCAAAGTAAAGATGCTGTAACAGAGCTTTTTAGAGAAATAGCTCCTAAAGTTGGTGAAAGACCAGGAGGTTATGTTAGAATTATCAAACTTGGTAACAGGTTAGGTGATGCTGCAGAAATGGCAATGGTTGAATTAGTAGATTTTAATGAGACTTACGAGTCTGGAACTGCTAAGAAGAAAACAGCAAAAAGAAGCAGAAGAGGTGGAAGTGGATCTACAAAAGCAAAGGAAACTCCTGCTAAAGAAGCTAAAAAAGAAGAGCCTCTAGTTGAGGATGCTGAAGTTGTTGAAAACAAAACACCTGAAGCTAAATTAGAGGAAGCACCTAAAAAAGAAAAGAAAGACGAAACCAAAGGTGAATAATATTATTGCTTTAAAAAAAAGCAGTTAATTTTGGAGGATAAAGTCTTAGGCTTTATCCTTTTTTTTTATCTAAAAATTCGAATAGTAAATGACCGAAGCAATACTATTACTTGATGATGGAACGGTTTTTAAAGGTAAAGCCGTTGGTAAAATAGGAACTACAATGGGCGAGATAGCCTTTAACACTGGTATGACTGGTTATCAAGAAATTTTTACTGACCCGTCTTATTTTGGGCAAATATTGTTAATGACTCCGTCTCATATTGGTAATTACGG
>Ga0222664_1001146_pt1 | contig 10560 bp, 7 predicted proteins | sample AntAcemetagen604_FD_181147 | JGI IMG/M metagenome (GOLD analysis project Ga0222664, IMG submission 181147) | Saline water microbial communities from Ace Lake, Antarctica - #604 | ecosystem: Environmental > Aquatic > Non-marine Saline and Alkaline > Saline | place: Antarctica: Ace Lake | collected...
AATCATGCCATCGTCTCTACAAAGCGTCGGGTAATTCGCCACTAACCTCTCAATGATTCAAATCTATCATAATCTCTCGTTCCGAGACTCCATAGACCTTTTTCAAAACGAATGAGCGCCGAAATTGATCCGATAGGTGCTTGGCAACCTCACAAAACAATGTAAATTTCTGGTTCAATAAAACCACAGTCAAGATTTCGTCGAACTGGATGTTTGAGCAACTCAATTTTACCTCCAAGCAATCTTCTGTGCTAATGGTTAAGTGAAAACCCGCCTGCTTGGTAAGGCCCAGTTCAAGATGGCGGGGGATTCAAAAGCGTCAGCCGTTTTACCACCGTTTTCAGTGACAGTTGCCGCGGGCGAGGAATGATTAATTAATGCCTGAACAGGGCGTGACCAAGTTGTTAGCCGCCGATATTGAGGTTAAATTGTCTTGGCGATGCGCGTCACTCGAAGATGATATGAAGGAAATAAGTCTCTACACGTCACTAGAATTTGTGTTTTCCGATGACAAATTCAAGGAAATCAAAATTTGTGGTTGGTCCAATTTCGGCGCTCATTCGTTTTGAAAAAGGTCTATGGAGTCTCGGAACGAGAGATTATGATAGATTTGAATCATTGAGAGGTTAGTGGCGAATTACCCGACGCTTTGTAGAGACGATGGCATGATTAGTAAGCAGAGAAACTTTGCGCAGTTTATGGCGGAAAATATCTGACCATTCGTCTACTTAGTGCACGTGGTTTGGGCATTTGGATTGAGGTATTTGGATTGAGCGTTTTCTACATTTATAGAGTGCGACAATAAGTGGACCGTCATCACTTGCTGACTCACAGTTGCGCTGGCTATGGGCTTCTCTGGAGTACAGAAGATGATTGGCAATACAGATTGGTGTTGCCACATGAACAGATGATGGAGGATTTTGACTTCACATTGGCAAATTGTTTTCGGCGCCAATGGATTCTCGAGGGCTCCTTCACTACATTTCGGCCATCCACGAAAGCTATATTGGTACCCAATGATGACCAGTAACCATAAGCAACCCGATGAACAAATCGAACCTGCAGGTGTTGCTGAGAAAATCGCCACGCCTGTCTCAGTCCAGTCGAATGTTAATCTAAACAAGCTACGTTTGGCTTTGGTACGACCTTGGTTACAACCGGCATTTTGGGCGATTACGCTAGCTCTGCTGGCCGGCCTGCATGTGCATTTTAATGTCTCCACTCAATGGCTCGAGCAAAAAACCACTTACCAAGTTACGACCAATGAAGTAGGGGAACTTTTTTATATGTACCGGGGAGAGCAGACCCGAATTGATGATCCCCTGCCCTATAATGAGTCGATGCTGAGACAGCGGGCATTGAATGGCTTACTGGAACCCCCAGCAATTCAACGGCAATGGGTTGTCGAAAGTGTAGTTATCGATGGTATCGCACAGAGAGAATATTCCCTATTGGAAGCAAGATTTCATTATGGCTTGTGGTCATTGTTACCTGCCTTGGTAGCGATTGCTTTGTGTCTGATAACAAAAGAGCCTTTAACCGCACTATTTAGTGGCATTGTGGTTGGGGCTTTTATGCTTGGCCGTTTTGACCTTACTGACCAAGTTCTTATTCCCAGTTTATCCACAAGAAGTGCAGCTGCGATCTTGTTGTTATATCTATGGCTGCTAGGTGGGCTAATGGGAATTTGGTCTCGCACCGGTGCGGCTCAGGCGTTCGCAGACTTCATGGCCAGACATTTTGTGCGAAGTGCGCGAAGTGCCAAGCTTGTTGCCTGGTTTTTGGGGATCATATTTTTCCAGGGCGGCACAGTCAGTACTGTGCTAGTCGGCACAACGGTAAAACCATTGGCCGATAAAGAAAAAGTCAGTCATGAGGAGCTAAGTTACATCGTCGATTCCACCGCCTCACCCATCGCCTCGGTACTTGCTTTTAACGCTTGGCCTGCTTACATCCAGGCATTCATTTTTGTTCCCGGTGTAGCGGTGTTGGCCACCGAAGCAGACCGTCTAAAATTTTTCTTTCAAAGTATCCCATATAGTTTCTATGGGATATTGGCGGTTTTAGGTACATTACTAGTCAGTTTAAATATAACGACATTCTCAGGCACAGCGATCCGCAATGCCATGATCAGAACGCGAGAAACAGGTTTATTGGATGCGCCTAGTGCATCGCCAATGAGTGCCAGGGAATTGCAAATTAGCAAAGTTCCAAAGGGTTACTCACCGAATGTATTGGAGTTTCTCATTCCACTGCTTTTATTAATCGGGATTGCTGTTGGCACTTTTGTGGCGAGTGGTTCACCCAATGTTAACTGGGCTTTTGGGACAGCGTTGCTTGTTTCTGGATCTATAGCTTTATTTAAGGGTATGAATCTGATTGATTTGATCGAAGGCTTTGGGGATGGTTTGAAAGGTGTAGTGGTTGCTTCGGTAGTGCTGATGTTGGCCATTACAATTGGTGGCATCAGTAAAGAGGCCGGTGGCGGACTGTATCTGGTTGCATTATTGAGCGATCAAATGCCCTATTGGTTATTACCGGTTTCACTACAGATACTCACTATGATCATTGCTTTCTCTACTGGTAGCAGCTGGGGTACTTATGCCATTGCATTCCCGTTGGCTATGCCACTGGCTTGGGCAATTACGGAATCCCATGGCCTCTCGAATCCTGAACTGTATTTATCGGTTTGTTTTGCAACCGTCTTAAACGGGAGCGTCTACGGTGACCAGTGCTCGCCCATTTCCGACACCACGATTCTCAGCTCCATGACCACAGGCTGTGATTTGATGGATCATGTCAAATCTCAGATCATTCCCGCCTCAATGGCGGCAGGCGTTGCGGCGGTTCTTTGGACATTAGTGGTGATTTTATTTGCTTAACGAGGCCTTAGAACAAGAGGCTGTATATCTAAGTATATAAATGGTCGATTTATGTTGACATGAATCGGTATAGTGAATTATTCAACACATTGCGTAAGCCTTGGCAGAGCAACTTCCTTATCGTGTCATCGCGAGGGAAGGTACCACGCTCCTAGATTACCTTTCGCAGACTGTATTTAGCGGTACAACGACACGGGTGGTATACACCACTCTACGAATCCCCGAAGAATAATCGAAGCACTTTGAGGGTTGCCGCTGTGTGGATAGCCCCCAGGTTAACGGTTTGCTATCTTAGCAATTGACATACTTTGAAGACCTGTAGCGGTTGTTCTAGCCAACCCACACAGGACACTATTTTTTAGGAGTTTTCAAACTTCACTGTGGACATATTACTATTACTAGAATGAAACCTTTCCTGATTGTAATGGCGCATATAAGCGTCCACATCTTGCATTATATCCTCACTCATAGGCTGAGCCACTTTAAAGATTGGCAAGCCCCTAGTTTTCTAGACAAATAATAGCTCTCCTTATATGTCCTGTTCATACGGGCTTTTCTTATATCGTAAAGAACCCCCACTCCGACTAAGGCCACTGGCGCATAAAATATAGAAGTCCTGCCAACTGCTAATATTCTTCGTAACAGATTCACAATCAATCTCGTTTCTAAATCGCATGACCGGCGAACGTTTTTTCTCCAATCGTAATTCAAATTAGCTTACTTCGGTACTAGCCGCGAGGGCCGCAAAAGGAATGTTTTCTGGCCCCTAACCTCATAGCGGATATCGAAATTTTCCTCGAGTGAAGCTAGAAAACCTGATGCATCCCCTGCTTTAAATAAGCCAGCAATCTTTATCCCTCTTAGACTTTCGTCTAAGAGCAGATACTCGACTGATGTATAGCGGTTTATCTCGGCGATGGCTTCGCTAAGAGGTTCTCCTCGAAAGATAATATTACCCTGTCGCCAAGATAGCACAGCCTCAATGTCCGCATCGACAAGCAACTCAACGACTCCAATTTCACCTTTTAGCATTACTCTCTTACCCTGCTCGATCAGCAGAGCAGGAGTTAAATCACCGGAATTGTCGAGACTAAATGTTGCTGGTTTGGGCGCCATCCTAACATTAACTTTACCTTCGGTTACCAAAAGTTCAATATTATCACTCTCGTCGATACGAATATTGAACTTGGTGCCTAGCGCCTCAAAGACATTACCGTTGGCATTCACTCTTAGTGGACGTAATGGATCATGCGCCACATCGACGTAAATTTCACCGCTATCAATTGTTATTTCACGAACCGATTCGGTCATGCTCACATTAACTTTAGTTGCCGTGTTCAACATCAGTGTGGAGTTGTCCTCTAGCACAATTCGCGAGAGTCCGCCAACAGTAGTCTCAAAAGTGAGTATTTTCGGGCTCAACATGCTTGTATTCTCCATGAGAGAAAATATTGCCAGCCATACTAAAGTAAGAGCAATGCAAGCGGCCCCCGTTCCAGACCAGACTCTCCATTCATAAAAACCATAAGCAGATAATGGTTGTTTTATAGTACCCGGAAATAGATCAACTAAAGATGACAAGGCCTCTGTTTTATCCCAACATTCAGCTTGCTCTTGAAACGCTATATTATGACGCGCGGATAAGTCAAGCCAGTCATTTAAGTCTAGTCGCTCCGATTCCGAGAGTCCACGGTCGAGTCTGCTAATCCAGACACTGGCTTCCTTGTCAATATTGTCAGCCTTAATTTGGATTATCTTATTCATCTAAACAATCCCTCATTAATAATTGTTTTTTTGTCGTAGGGGTTTCAATCTCACTCATGCGCTCACTACAGCGACGTAGACCGTGAGCGACATGCTTTTCCACCGTACTTTCAGCAATACCTAATTGCCTGGAAACTTCCCTCTGAGAGTGGCCATAAACCTTGCGCAATACGAATACTCGACGACATTGAAGTGGTAAAAATCGTACCGCCTCACAAAATTGAGAAAACTCTTCATGAGACACAACCGCCATGTACACAGGGTCTTCATGCCCTTCCGCGAGTCTATCCTCATGATCATCGATGGAATCTACCAACGTAAACGCAGACGACTTTACTCGGTCTTTAGCTATGTTTTTTGCCATCTGATATAAATACGATCGAGGATGTAATATATGTTTCTCGTTTTTTACCAAGCATAATTTGACATAAACCTCTTGGACTACATCCTCTATTTCATGCACGGGCACAATATTCGCTACAGCACCTCTTAGCATTGATCGCATGCTTAAAAATAGACTTTTTAATCCACTCATTTTTAGGCCCTACTCCAAGTTTACGTCCTAAGAGACGATTGAGGACACCATTTTCCGCCAGTTGCAATGATACTAGGCGTTTGCCACTGTGCCCAATTAGTAATGGATCACAATAATTGGACAGCTCAATAAAAGCCTTCCAGTCTAACTTCAGGGCTAAAAGTGGGTCTTGTTCGCTTTTTCATTGGTTCACCTGATTCGATGGAGATGATCGTAACATCTCTTATTAGGTGGCCTAATTCACTGTACCACTACTGTGTGTGAGGGGGTGGATTTAAATCGATATAAGGTATATCTTCATCAAGATATAAATCATCTAACATCAGCCCTGCCGCCTCTGATAAACGCATACCTGAATCAAAGATAATCGCCACCAATCACGTAATGTCGTCATCTAAAGCTAAGCATTCTTTCTTAGTCTTAGACATATTGGATGGAGCAACTGCATGACGTTTTTTAGCATCACTACTATGAAGGAAGATAAACCTTTGCAAAAGTATTCTGACACTCTAAGCCATGCTCCAATATCACAAAGTTGATCACGGCTTTGATACCAGAGAAGACTCTTTGCAATGAGCTATTGCTTAGACCTTTCTTGATTAACCACTCCCGTAATATCGTTGCATCTTTGGACGAGTAATTATCTATAGGTCTAACGCCCAGACACTCAATGAGATAACCGATATAGCGTTGTACAGTTGTAAAGAAGAGCTTCTGTCTGCCCTTCCCTATCACACAGAAGTTAAAGTTCTAAGGCGTCTTTAATGTTAGGTAAAGCAGAGTCCTTGACCGCACCATCAGCGATCAGTAAGTGAGCCGCAGGAACTTCAAGCCTCTTTAGTCTTACACCTAAACAATAATCATCCAGTTTAGATGTATAAAATTTTTGGCTTAACTGGTCAATATGACTCGCAGCTTTCAGCAAAATGGAGGCTGCTAGCCCGTTTGGAGGTCTCTGGATAGGGAGGGTACTTCCTTAATCAAGAAAATTCAGCCCGCCACTCAAGTTATGCGATTTTCAATGAGCGAATCGGCTTTGAAAGCAGCCGTTAGTCTGTGGCATTGAACGAAAAATATCTTTATGATAAGGGGTACTACTCCGACGGTTCGACTTGTCCAGGTGACGCAGTGCCAGAATTGAGCTTTGATCCGGTAATTGGATCTCTAGGTCAGTCTGAGTCACCAAAAATCGAGGTTAAAGTGAATTTGTAAATTTCTCCGAATGAGCACGCAAGTATGCGGTGCTCACATTTAACACTGTCGGTGTTTGCGCTGAGATGCCCCAGTATATTTTAACGAGTAGCAATCTTGGATGATGACTAGATGATTAAAAGTAGTGAACTTGCAATTGAACGACTAAAAGACTTGGTTGGTCCGCGCTATGTTCTAACCGGCAGTAAGAAGACCGCGTTTTACCGTAAAGGGTGGCGCTCAGGGGAGGGCGCGGCTCTAGCTGTTGTTTCGCCGGGAAATTTAATTGAGTTGTGGCATACGTTGGAAGTCTGTGTTGATAACGAAATGGGGATTATAATGCAAGCCGCCAATACTGGCTTGACTGAAGGTTCGTCGCCGAGCGGTAACGACTACGATCGTGAAATCGTAATAGTGAGCACCTTAAGGCTAAAAAAAGTAATTGTTTTGCCCGGCAAGCAACAAGTATTGAGTTATCCAGGGGTTAGTTTGCATCAGCTGGAGCAAAAACTGAGTGCCAGCGGGCGAGTTCCTCATTCTGTTATCGGGTCTTCCTGCCTAGGGGCATCAGTCACCGGAGGAGTCGCCAATAATTCCGGAGGAGCATTGGTGAAACGAGGGCCTGCTTACACCGAGTTGAGTTTATACGCTCGGGTGAATGAATCAGGAAAGCTTGAGCTGATAAATAATCTTGGAATTTGTGGCATAGGAGAAAAGCCACTTGAGATTTTGAAGGCGCTTGAAGATGAATTAATTGGCTTTCCAAATATTGAAGATCGAGAACAGGTTGGGTCTGATCAGGAATATCAAACCCGAGTTCGTGACGTGTCTGCTGATACCCCAGCCAGATACAATGCCGATACTCGACGTTTAGTTGGGGCGAGTGGTTGTGCCGGAAAGGTGGCTATATTTGCACTGAGAACCGACACTTTCAGTTCTAACTCGAGCGAACAAACCTTTTATCTGGGAACTAATTCAGAATCAACCTTGACTGAATTGCGACGAGACATACTTTCTGGTTTTGAGAATTTACCTGAAATGGGTGAGTACATGCATCGTGATTGCTTCGATGCAGCTCAAAAATATGGCAAGGATACGGTATTACTACTTGGCTGGTTGGGTACAAAAAAAATGCCAGCCTTATTCAAATATAAAGCTACTGCTACGGCATTCTTTAACCGGTTTAGCGTTTTTCCAAAAAATTTACCCGATCGTATTCTTCAAGTAATTAGTCGTATTTTTCCTGAAGTGCTGCCACAAAGGCTATGTGAGTTTCGAGACCAGTACGAACACCACCTGATTCTTAAAATGTCAGGCGATGGTATAGATGAAGCGAGGCGTTATCTCGACGGATTTAATAGAGGAAAGCAAGCTCACGCAGAGCTAGCCTATTTTGAATGTAACTCGAAAGAATCGGAAAAAGCCCTACTTAATCGATTTGCCGCGGCCGGCGCCGCTTTGCGCTACGCAACAATGCATACACGATCAGTTGAGGATGTCTTGCCAATTGATGTTGCACTTAAACGTAATGATTTATATTGGGTTGATCAGTTGCCCCAAAGTACTCGTAAAAAGCTAATTTCTTCATTCTATTATGGTCACTTTTTTTGTTATGTGTTCCACCAGGATTATTTGGTTCGGAAGGGCGAAAACGTCGAGCAAGTAAAAGCCGAGATACTGAAATCGCTTAAGTCTAGGGACGCAAAGTATCCAGCAGAACATAATGTGGGAAACCTATACCAAGCTGACGCGAAAGTTCAGGATTTCTACCGGTCCCTGGACCCGACCAATACCTTTAACCCTGGCGTAGGCAAGATGTCTAAGCTTAGGGCTTACCAATGAGCTTTTAGTTTTTTTGAAGCCGTACGCATCACATCACAAGCTAATATGACTATGCCCTACCTGCGACTAATTGCTGAGAAAACTCAGTTAGATGGAAGTATTGGAGAACATGCCTTAGCCCATAAACTCAAAGACAAGTCAGTGGCGGCTTATCAGCGAGGGGCTTTGATTGATAAGCGTAAGGTAATAATGCAGGACTACGCCAACTACGCTTATTCGAATCCAGACACGCCGCGTGACAACGTTAGTCAGATAAGAGCCTAATCACAGTCTGAACAATTCCTTTCTAAGTTTCCTCTCGTAACAGCTCTTCCGTTTTTCCCAAGAATCAGGAACACTCGAATCATAGCGACATTCGCTGTGGTGTTTCCCTTCTAGAGCTTTTCTTCGGCCGTATCAAATGGGACTTCAGCTGGAGAGCAAGAAGTAACAAACAATGGGACAAAGTGAGGTAAAGTGATAACGGTTAGCTTATGAGTAGCAAATTAAAAGGCGAATTAGAGGCAGCCATAAGAAACGAGTATGTTCATGGCTACACTGATGCAACTGGTGTTGGGGGGTTTTACCCCGATTTCATGGACGGACTAATTGAGTAAGATTGAGTGATCTTCTCATGCTTACGCAATTTTCATGGATTATAAAACCGCTCTATATAATCAAATATGTCGGCCCTAGCAAACGCCGTTGTCATTGTGTCCTGCTAGACAGTGATAATCTTCCCCAGATACACCAAATACTCAGTCAATTCCAAGGCCTAATTCAGGATAATTGAGCGGCTCCCTAAAGACCCTTTGAGTTGGTTAACAGCAGACTTTAAATGGCTTAGAGTACGTCTGCGGGGTCTCGTATTGGGGGGTTTTAGGCCCTTATAACGCCATTGATTATTAACCATATTGAAATGTTCATCACACGGATATCTAGAGCCAATCTTGCAGAGCTAGGGGGCTTCAAATATCTTTTGGGTACCTGAGCTAACGCCTTTGGAAGGGGCTGCGTTGTGGCGAAGCCACGGTTTTAGCAGTCCCGCTTGCCAAACTTGTTAGCACTTTGACGCTATAAGTTAATAAAAACATCCCTTCTCCTAAAAGTCCCTTCTTCTACAAATTGCGAATAATCCTGGAGAAGTTCTTCTACGTCGGGATTCATTGCATTTCTGCTGACAATAAACTCCCGCATTTCTTGTGGTGATGGTGCCTGCCATGCGGAAAAATTTAGATTGTTTTGGAATTCTTTAGAAGCATCTAAAATATGCTTCTCTGCTTTAGTATTTACTTGATGCTTTTTTTCTCTTTGCTCAATTGAAACGCGGACTCCTCGGTGAAATATTACGCCAACACCATTGCGCCACATAGAATCAGCCTTTTTAATCTGTGCTGGAGATGCACCAATATTTTGGAGATTCAAGATTATTTGGTCATGAAGACCAAGGCGTGTGTCTAGTGTAGTACCATCAAAGAAGTTTCCAGCCATTAAGTCTGTAAGAATAGCTTCGCTGGATGTCGCGGCAACCTCTCTTAATTGATGAACAGTTGCATTGGCTTCCGTTATAGCTTGCTTCATTTCAGCTTCGAAGCCAGCACCTTTAAACTTCTGAATTTTGTCGATATGTAGAAAGGCAAGCCATATAGCACCAGCAACAACAATGAGTCCCATTTCTGTTGCCATGCCTTTTAGGCCAAACATGACAGCGAGACCTAATGTTATAAGCCCGCCAATTATTGTAAGTGATTTATCGCTCATAATTTCCTGTGGTGCTAACAGTCCATTTATGAGGCCACTACAACATGGCCTCATAATAATTATTAGAGAGCGGCCCTTCTAATTATTTTTTTAAAACCCACCTGCCTGATGAGTAGTGCATCTATAAAATGGAGAAGCGCCGTAACTTGAAGCTGACAGTAGTGCGATAGAGATCAGTACTACCCGTGTAACTTGAAAGAACATCACTATTGTCCTCTGTTTGTGGTAAATATATAAAGGTTTACTATTTGAGTAACAAGGTAACCTTATAAATATACTGTTTTCAGTACTCTATGAGTATACAAAAATACATGAAACAATCAATATAGTTAGCTCTCTATACTCTATGAGTACCCACTGGCTACGCTTTGAGTAACAGGTATTTTGTTTAATTCTTTTTCAGGCTAAATTTCCTAGGAGGTGTAATTGTAGGTCGAACTTCTAGGTCTTTATCAGGAAAATCGTTTATTGGCTGCCAAGTGTTACCGCCGATGCAATAATGACCCACTAGCGCCGATTTAAAATTGACCCACCTGAGGCAAAATAGCCGCTGAACTAATCAGCGAGGCGGCCTGTATGTTAACTCAGGAGAGACTGGTGGAAATA
>Ga0222664_1001149_pt1 | contig 10541 bp, 10 predicted proteins | sample AntAcemetagen604_FD_181147 | JGI IMG/M metagenome (GOLD analysis project Ga0222664, IMG submission 181147) | Saline water microbial communities from Ace Lake, Antarctica - #604 | ecosystem: Environmental > Aquatic > Non-marine Saline and Alkaline > Saline | place: Antarctica: Ace Lake...
AATTATTTCATCAATCTTATTATTAAGTCCTGTTTTGTTTTCACCAGAAATTTTTAGAAGTAGTTTAATATTTTCTAGGCCTGTTAAATCAGGGTGAAACCCGCTACCAAGTTGAATTAATGAATTTACTTTACCTCTAATAATAGCTTCGCCGGAACTAGGTTTTAAAATTGACGAAAGAATTCTTAATAATGTTGTTTTTCCAGCTCCATTTTTACCAATAATGCCTAAGCAATCACCAGGTTCAAGCTTAAACGAAACATTGGTTAATGCATTTACACTATTGGAAATATTAGACCTACTATTTGGATAGAAGATCTTTGTCAAATTATTAACTTCAATTAAACTCAATTTTAATTTTTGTTATTTTTTGATTGTAAATAATATAGATTTTGTAGGAAGTATTTATTTAAACCATCGCTTAAATCGTTAATTGGTTTGGTGATTTTTATTTCGAAAAAATCTACAGGAAAAATATATGTTTCCCAATCATCTATTTTGGCTATGCCTGTTAATTCTTGAAACTCGTTTGATATGGCCAAGTTCTCGAAATCATTAATATCTAAATCAATAGTTTTTACAAAGTTTACAATAAAGCCCATTTTTCTGACAATTTTAAGTATCTCATAAAGGTCAGCTACTTGGTATTTGTAAGCTTCATTAATTCTACTCACTTCGTAATCAATTTTTTCTTGATGCTCAGGTAAAACCGCTTCTTTTAAAAACAAGTCTTTGATATAACAAATACCACCTGGCTTTAAAACTTGCCAAACTTGATTTAGCAATGCTTTTTTCTCAGTTGAGTGGCCAAAACTTTCTAAAAAATAAACGCCATCATATTTTTCAGTTTCAAACAAATTTATAAGCTCATGGTAATCACCTAAAACAGGTTTTACTTTGGTTTGTACTTCAGCACTTTTTATATCCGTTTCGGCTTGCTTTATTTGCTTTTTTGAAATTGATATTGCATCAATTTCCACTTCGAAATTATTAGCAAAATGAATTGCTGGCCCGCAGACACCACAACCGGCATCCAATAATTTATCGCCGTTTTTAAAACCTGCACTTTCAAATTGGTAGTTTAGCAAATTTTCTAAATTATTGGTTCTAAAAGCTTGAATTACATTACCATATACCTTTTCAAATTCTAAAAAATAGTTATCATAAAACTCTCCAACAGAAACTGCTTGAGTATTTTTTAACTTCGGTTTTTTGAAAAAATCAAATTTCATTATTAACCTTTTTCTTATAATTTTCGAATGAATTATAGGCAAGAGGTGCATCTATTTTTTCCATAGGTTCAAGATTTTTTATTTTTTCGTCAAATGACTCTTTTCCGCCGAAATAAAAATCTTTATTTACCGAATAACCTTCAATTTCTCCTGACGTTCCATATTTATAAAACATAATTTTAGGTTTCTCTGGCAAAATGCCAAAGTGAAGATTAGGCCTCGGTTCTCCTGATGGATTCCCCCAAGAACCATGAACAGTTTTTTCCTTGTAAATAACCAAATCTCCACTTTTAGGAAATAAAGTTGTTACCCTTCTTTTTATATCCTCTCTAAAATTATCATATGGCCATTCTTTAAGCATTGGTAACACTTCATTAAAATAAATATGACTTTTTGGTAAAATAAAAAGAGGGGCGTTGGTTTTATTTATATCAATTAATGGAATCCAAGCATTATAATACTCATTTTCAAATTCATTTAAAATTGAAAAATCCCTATGCGGTTCACAAATATTATTTTCACCTATTAACTTAACCATTATGGTAATTACCAAAACTTCATAATTAACAAACTGTTTTTTAAGCTTAGGCTTTAAAATATCTAATAATTCCTTATTTAAATCTTCCTTTTCTTTTTCTGGTAAATTCCAAAGGCTATTCCAGTAGTGGGGGTCAGATGTTTTAGAGGGGTCAAAATAATTATCATATAATTTCAAGATTATATTCAAATCATTTGAATTCAAAAATTTAGGAATAATTGTATATCCTTCGCGATCAAGCTCTTTTTGATATTCTATCTTTGAAATAATTGGCCTATTTAATTTTTCCATGCAAATAATTTTATTAAAAAATTTTTATTTGACTTTACCTTTTCAAGCCCTATAGGCCCTTCCCACGGGTTTTGCTTTAAAAAGAAATCCTTGTGGCATTTGTAGGTTACAACTTTACCTTTTTCTTCATAATAAAACCTCATTTCCGCCGCTTGTGGAATTACCCCAAAAACAATTACCAATCTGTCATTTATGGTTTGATTAACATTTGAGCAGTGCAATAACCTATGGTCATAAACCAAAACTTCTCCTGCTTTTAGGTTTAAGGTTTTCATTTCGCTCCAAAGCTTTTCTGTTTCTGATGCAAAAGGGCCATATAAATTTGGGCCTCTAAAACCTTCTTTCCAAACATGGCTGCCATCAATAACTTGAATAGAGCCATTTTCTGCATTTACATCAACCAATGGAATCCATAAATTATAAGAGGCAAATTTAGTTTCGTCAACAATATTCCAATCTTGGTGTGGCGGTAAAACACCCTTTTCGCCTTGGGTTTTATTCATAAATGTTCCACCCAACATTTCTATATCAAAAAAATGATTGTTTACTTCATGGGCAACAACTTCATGAATTTTACTGCTCATTTTTTGGCGAAACCCAAAATTTGGGTTGTGCGCTGTTGCTGCTAAACCTTCAACTTTATCAGGATTATTTTCAAAATAATACTCTTTTAAGGATGACACTTGTTCTGCAGCTAATAATGGAAAAACTGCATAGCCTTTGCCAAGCAATTCGCTTTGAAGGTTTTGATTTTTTAATATGTTGGAACCCTTAATTGGCAAAACGGAAAAATGATTTTATGTTTTGAAAAATTCCTTTTTTTGGTTCAACCTGAACCTTTTCTTCTCCTTTAAATTTTAAAAGAATTTGGTCAACTTCTTGTCCAGTTAAAATTTTGTCTTCGTAGTTTATACTTTGTAAAAACTCTCCCTTAGGTTTTTCAAAAATATCAACTCCAAAATTCTCAAAACTTATTAAAAAATCCTCAGGCATTAAGAACCTCTCAATGGTATTATTTTCTTTGTTTTTGTAATGAAACCACATGGGAGTTCCTTTTGTCTTCACACCGGCTGTTATGGCTCTTCTTACCTCGTTTGAATTGTTTGGCGGTGAGTAATGGATTAAACTTTGGTTTAAGATTACTGCTTCGCCAATGCTTGGAATTAAGGGAATCAATTGTTTCATTATTTTTTCCTCCTCATGAGAGAAAAAAAAGTTTAATGTTGGGGCTCTTAAAGTTTTATAATTATCGAAATGACTTCCGGGTAAAACCATTAAAGGCCCATTGTTTTCAGTGATTTTAGTAAGCGGTATCCAACAGTTTAAAGCATAGTTTTTGGCCTCATCAACAATTGTCCAATCTTGATGCACCGCCAAAGCTGAATCTTCAGTTGGCATTTTTACTAAAAAAGAAGCACCAAATGGCTGATAGTTTTCGAAAACCTCATCATAAGTTGGTTTTAGAATTTCAACAATTTTATTGCTAACTTCATCTTTATAAGCTTTATCTGGCGAGTAACTGCTTGCAAAAAAGCCACTTGGTGGAAGGTCTTTATGCTTTTCATCAAACAAGTTATTTAAGGCTAATAATTGGTTTTCATCAACCAATTTAATTACCACATAACCTTGTTTGTCAAATGTTTTTTGGGTTTCAATATTTTTAAAAATGGGTTGCCGCATTACGAAAAAATACTTTTAAGTTTTTCCCAAAAGCTTTCACTTGAAGTATTGCCTGCGTTCAACTTTTCCAAATCAATTTTTGGAAAGTCATAATCTACCAAACCTATGCTGTTTCCAATATTTGGCCTTTGAAAAATATTTTCTCCAAACTGATCAAAATTGGTCATAAAACTCAAATCTTGCTCAAAGAGCTCTACTTTATCCTGATGCTCATCTTTTGGATAATAAGCAGTTCTAAACTTTACATCTTTATGAGAAAAATAGGTATTGGTTACAATTCTTTTTTGATTAGACGTATTTGGTGGTGAGTAATGTATAATGCTTTGGTCAAACAAAACAGCTTCGCCAGCTTTTAAAAAAAGCGGAATCATTTTAGGAATTAATTCCTCAAAAGTTTCATCATAGATATTAGGAATTGAGGCGCCTCTGTATGTAGGGAAAATTCTGTGGCTTTTGGGTAAAACATACAAAACTCCGTTTTCATCATTTAAATCTATTAGAGGGCACCAAATGTTTATTCCGGTAAATTCACTTTCGTCTACCAAAGTCATATCTTGATGCACTCCCATAATTGAATCTGGGTCGGGATATTTAACGATGTAACTTCCGCAAACCACCAAAACATCTTGCAAGTTCTCTGAAATAGACCTTTGCCCTACCCTTCTTATTTCTTCATCAGTTTTTTTGCGATATTCTTTGTCTTTAGAAAAAGTACTTGGGAAAAAGCCTGTTTCATCTTTTGGGTGTAAATCTTCGTAAAGTTTAGTCAGATATTCAACTTCCTCAGTATTGTAAAATGGAATTTTAATAAAACCATTTTCTTCAAATCCTTTTTGATTGTATGAGTCTTTAAAAACCCGTTTCATATGTTGAGGAAAAGTAAACATCAACCAAATATTTTTTGCATGATTCTTTTAATTAAGCCAGGTTGTTCGTTATTAGTTTCTTCCATTTTTGGCTCTTCAACTGGCTCAGGAGTTGGGGCTGGAGTAGGCTCTGATTCCTCTTTTTTGGTTCCATCAACGTTATAATCAAATAAATCGGCTAGTTTTTCTACCAAAGGAATATTGAAATCATTTCCTGCTTCTTTTAACTTCACTTTCCATTCATCTTTAGTAAATGATTGAGGTTCGTAAGGCATTTCGCCTAAAACTTCATAATCTTCAATCTTTTTATCTTGCTCGTACATTGCTGCCAAACTTGGATTGTCATATTTTTTATAAAAATCCGCGTCAGCTTTGTATTTTAAAACTCGGTTCTTAGTTCCAGGTTTTAAGTAATAATGCCTTACTTCAGCTTCTTTTTGGGTTAAACCTAAACCTACGCCAAGTCTAACCTCATCGGTTGTATTGGGCGGCGACCCATGTATGGTTTTGTTGTTAAAAAACAGAGCTTCGCCTGCTTTCATTTCGAGCAATTGTAAGTAAGGGAAAATAGTAAACATGTGCTCAAATAATGGAGATGGCGCTTGCGGAGATGGAGATGGTCTTAAATGGTCGAAAAACTTATGGCTTTTTTTAAATACACCAATACATCCATTATCCATATTAACATCTTGCAAAGGAATCCAACAAGTAACAGATGTATGTTGCGTTTCATCTTCTACAAAAGTCCAGTCTTGATGCGGTGGCACAATTCCTTTTGGATTGGGTTCTTTTATTACAAAGCTTGCTGTAAATAATTGAAAATCTAACAAATAATCTTTTACAAAGGGCAAAGCAATTCCTGATATTTTATCTACCATTTGCCCAACAAGGGTTTTGTCTTTTTGGTCCATTCCAACATGAAAACCATAGCCCATTTCATCTTTTATACCTACTTCTTTGTAGTAAGTTTTTAATTGCTCAATTGCATCTTGGTTTAATGCCGGGAGCACTATAAAACCTTCTTCTTCAAACTTTTTCTGATTTTGAGCATCAGAAAATAAAGGTTTCAATTTATTTGAATTTGATTCTGGCTTTAAAGCTTCTTTTACTTCGTTTTCTGTCATAATTTTTTCTTCAAATTTTTCCTCTGAAATAAACTCACCTATGGTTGGCTCTTTTGCAACTTCAGGGTAACGGATAAACATATCACTTGGCATTTTATACTTTTTTATGCTTCCGTTATTGCGATAATACATAAACAATGGCTCATTTTGCGGAATTAAGCCAATGGCTAGAGCAATTCTAGACTTGTTACTTAAATTTGGAGGTGAAGCGTGCACCAAGCGATGGTTAAAAATAAAAGCTTCACCTTGTTTTAAAAATTGTGTTTCCATTTTATCAATAATCAAATCATTATGATTTTGATAGGCAAATGGAACGGAAGGTGCCCTTAAAAAATCAAACTTTTTATGGCTTTTTGGAATACATTGAATGGCGCCATTTTCTTGAGTTAAATCTGTTAATGGAATCCAAATAGTAATGCTGCTTGCTTGAGTTTCATCAACAACTGTCCAATCTTGATGGGGAGGCATAATACTATTATCACCTGGCTGCTTGTATAGAAATGCCGAGCCTAAATATTGGTAATCTTTAAATAAAGTATTGATTTTTTCTTCAACCAATCCTTTTACCTTTTCATCAACTTGCTTTTTTAAATTTAAATCTTGATGATAAGATGTTGAATAAAATGCATGATTGGTATCAACCTCAAAGTTATTGGCAATTTCTAACAATGCTTCAACTGTTATCGCATCTAAAAAAGAAGTCACTAAAAATCCATTTTGATTGAATTTTTGATGGGCGGATAAATCTTTAAAAACTTGTTTCATGCCCAATTTAGTTTTGCTTTTACTTTTTGAAAGAAGTTTTGTTTTTGTTCATCAAACCTTTTAAGGTTTAGCGCTTTAACAAATTGATCTTCTGTAAGGCTATTGGGTTGAAAAGGAACTGTATCAATTACCTTTTCGTTTTCTGGTAATTTCCAAGGATTAAAATTCATATAGAATTCATGGTCAACTTCTAAAACTTCAATTTTTTCGTTTGACTTAGCAGGATTTAAATGGTAATGCAATGAAGGTAGCTCTTCGGGAATTAAAATAAGTTGAATTGTTAATCTTAACCCATCGGTTTTGTTAGGCGCTGAGTAATGAACAATACTGTCATCTAAAATTACACAATCTCCAGCCTTTGTTTCTAAAGGCACCAAATAATTGTTGATAATGTCTTGCTTAATTCCTTCCAATTCCCAAGGCACCATTGGGCCTCTATATTGACCAAAACGCTTGTGACTATTAGGAACAACTTGTAAAGTACCATTGTCAACATTACTATCTACCAAAGGCACCCAAATAGAAACTGTTGAGCATTTATTTTCATCTGCAAATGCCCAATTTTGATGCAGCGGTACCTCACCCTGGTTTTGTTGTTTTCTTATAAAGTTTCCGATAATGGGTTTAAAATTATCTAAAACTAAATCGTAAATAGGTTTAAAAATTTCATCAATAGCTTTAAATGTTTCCTTTTTGTAGTCAATGTTTTTATCAATAAATGTAAAATCGTAGGTTATTTCATAATCAGGGTTTCCTAAAAACTCACCTGGAATATTATTTCCACCACTATTTTTAACCAAATTAAAAAAAGTGTTTTTTAACTGCTCAACTTGTTTGCTATTGAGAAAAGGCAATTTTACATATCCATTCTTTTGGAACTCCTTTTCTAAATCTTGATTAATAAAAACGTTTCTCATACCTATAAAAAGTCAACTATTTTATCCTCAGTTTTCTTCATGTAAATTAAGCCAATTAAAAATAAAAAAAGGCCAATTGTTACCCCAAATAAATAATTAATTGAAGGTATTTCTCCTCCCATCAAAGCCCATCTAAAAAATTCAGCATAAGCTGCCATTGGATTAAACCACATTGCTTTTTGCATGAGTTCTGGTAAAATATTTACAGGAAAAAAAATGGGTGTAAACCAAATGCCAAAATTTACCAAATAAGGCACAATGTGGTACGCATCTCTAAACTTAAATGTTGCAGCAGCTACAATTAATGCCAATCCTAAAGCAGTTAAGGCAATTCCCAAAATAATAAAAGGAATTAACAATAAACCAATACTTAAACCTTCGCCGTAGATAAAAATAAGAACCAAGCATACAGCAAAAGCCATTAAAAACTCCACCAAACCAATAACAGACTTGGAAAGAATGAATAAAATTTTGGGAAAATTAAATTTTTGAATTAAATCTGCTGATTCTCTAAGCCCTGTGCTGCCTGTAGAAAAAATATATGAAAAATAATTCCAAACTGTAATGCCCGTAAATGCATAAACCGGGTAACTCATGGTTAACCCTTTAAATTGAATAATGTAATTGAAAAACAAACTAAATATTGCCAAACCAGTAAGTGGCTGAATTAAAGACCACAAAACCCCTAAAACGGTTTGAGCATATTTTATTTTTAAGCCTCTTTGGGTAAAGGTTGCAATTAGAAACCTTTTTTGATAAACCTTTTGCAAATACTCGCTAAAAGTATCTGGCTCAGCCGAAATTCTTACAACAGGTTTTAAATTCATTGCTGCAAATTTAACCTTGCATTAGTCACAATTGATGATAAATGTTTGCTATGGTTAATTTTGAAACCTAAATGCCAAAAAACTTAAACGCCTTTTTTCAAATTTTTAGACTAAAAGATTGGTATAGCTCTAAAGCTACAGGCCTTGCAGGTTTGCTTTTTTTGTATGCGTTACAGTTTAACCTAACCTTTGAGGCTTTTACAAAAATTTTAGCTCCTGCCTTTTGTACCTTAATTGGGTTAGCGGCATTGGGGTATTTAATTAACGATTTATCAGACCGGAGTAATGACGCCCAAGCTGGCAAAAGCAACTTTTTTCATAAAAGTTCTTTTCTAAAAGGACTCTTAGCATTTTTAGCAGCCATTCTATTTGCTTTTTTACCTTGGTATTTCTTGCCTTTTGATTGGGTGGTTGGATGCTTTTTGGGTGGGGAAATTTTACTTTTTTGTTTATATAGTTTTAAGCCTGTTAGGTTGAAAACTAAACCAATTTTAGGATTATTTGCAGATGCCCTGTATGCTCATGTTTTACCCAGTTTATTTGCGGGCTATACTTTTTGGTTGGTAGGTGATATTCCATTCCCAAAGTTGTTTTTGCTCAGTTTGGGTATTTGGCAATTTTTTGTAGGCCTTAGAAATATTATGCAGCATCATGTTTTAGATAGAAAGGCTGATAAAAAATCAAATACTTACAATGTTTACATAAAAAACCCTTTAGCAACCTTGCAGTGGATTTCTAAAAAGGTTTTACCCTTAGAAATTATTTTCTTTTTGCTTTTTTTATTATCAATAAACCAAAACAGATGGGTTTTTATTTCACTGTTTTTAGTATTTGCAATTGGAAGCATATTTACTTGGAGAAATGCCTTAGTTTGGAAAATAAGAACAAAGTTAAATGCAGGTTTATACTCTCCGGCCTTTTTCTATGAGCATAGATTAGGATTAATAGCGGGTTTTATTTTAGCTATACAAAATACATGGTATTTAATTCCCCTTTTGGTTTATGTTTTAGTTTTTCAGGTTGACTTTAAATCGATAATAGCAAATAGCAAAGTTTTGGTTTACAAGATTTTGGTTATTCCATTGTACCGAACTGTTATTCAACCTTGGTATAAATATGTGGTAACTCCTTTCCATCATGTTTTTTTAAAAAACGCATACCATTGTGGCCATAAATTAAAAATTTGGCTAGGGTTAAAACCAAAAGACAACTAGCATTTTTTGCATTTGAAAAGCTAAGTTTGCAAAAACAAAACTGTTGAACAAAACTCCCATACAAGGCTTGTGGATTGGCGGAAAGCTCAGCTTAATGGAGCAGCTTACCATAAACTCTTTTATTAACAACGGTCATGAATTCCATTTGTATGTATATGACGAAATTGAAACACCAATTAACCACTTGGTTCATATAAAAGATGCTAATGAAATTTTAGACAGAAAGTACATTTTCTCTTATAAAAACTACAACCAATTTGGCCATGGGAAAGGAAGTGTTTCGGGGTTTTCAGATATTTTTAGATATAAACTACTTTACGAAAAAGGTGGCTGGTGGGTTGATATGGATGTAACTTGTATAAAGCCTTTGTTGATAGACTCGCCTTATTATTTTAGAAAGCACCACGAGTTATTGGCAGTAGGAAATGTAATGAAAGCTCCTGCTAAAAACCAATTGATGTTAGACTGTTTTAATGAAGCATTGGGAGAGGTTGACGAACACAATACCGATTGGCATAAACCCATTAATATTTTAAACGAAAACATTAAAAAACATCAATTAGAAAAATATGTGGGTGATGGCATAAGCAACCGAGATTGGTGGTTAGAAATTATTGATTTTTTATACGCCAAAAAACGGGTTCCAAAAAACTGGATTTTTATTCATTGGACCAATGAAAACTTTAGGGCTTTTGGGATGAATAAAAACAATTTTAAAATTGGCTCCACTTATGGAAAGCTGCTAAAAAAACACAAAGTTGTAAAAAAGAATTTCTCTTTTAAAGAAAGGTTTTTAAACAGTTTAAAGTACAATTTATTTCACAAATTAATGAAAGGTTACTACAAGCCTTATTGAAAAAATTCTTTTTCTAATAAACCAACAATTTGATCTTTAGAAGTATGTTCTATGCCATTTAATATATCCAAAGTTTTTATATTGAAAATTCTCCAAATAATTGGAGAAGAATGTTCTTTTTTTGATTTTACAAATATTTTCAATGAAAATAAAGACTCCCTTATTTCATCTTCTCCTTTGGTTAAACTTTTATCAAGTTTAAATCCCATAATCAAAATTTCATCAAATAAA
>Ga0222664_1001151_pt1 | contig 10536 bp, 13 predicted proteins | sample AntAcemetagen604_FD_181147 | JGI IMG/M metagenome (GOLD analysis project Ga0222664, IMG submission 181147) | Saline water microbial communities from Ace Lake, Antarctica - #604 | ecosystem: Environmental > Aquatic > Non-marine Saline and Alkaline > Saline | place: Antarctica: Ace Lake...
TGCGAACCTGGGCGGTGCGAACCTGGTCGGTGCGGACCTGCGCGATGCGTACCTGGGCGGTGCGAACCTGCGCGGTGCGAACCTGCGCGGTGCGGACCTGGGCGATGCGAACCTGGGCCAAGACCAGCGCGCCACCATTACCCCGGCCCTAATCGAAAATCTACACTGGCCGATTATGATTACAGACCGCCACATCAAAATCGGCTGCGAGGTCTACACAACCGAGGAATGGGCGGCATTCACAGATAAGGAAATCTGCGCGTTAGATGGCAGTTCGGCGCGCAAGTTTTGGGACCAGTGGAAAGTGCCCCTGCTCGCTATGGCACGAGCACATCAGTCCGGCGTTGCAGGAGGTGAGTGATGGCATTGATGACTGACCCGTTGAGAGAGGCGCTTGAGGCAATGGTCGCTGAGAAATGCGACTACATGACAATCAACAAACTGGGCGACCCGGAGGCACAGCACACCGTCAAGCAAGCCCGCGCAGCATTAGCCCAGCCAACACCGGCTGACCCGTGGCAGCCGATTAAAACGGCGCCGAGCGATGGGACTTTGTTCGTCGCCGCCATCAAGGTTTTTCTGGCAAAGACGCATAAGTTTAGCCATTGGGACCGGCACATCATCGCCATTGATGACGACGGCGAAGGTATTGGCGGGGTTGTCGACGACTACTACCAGGGTTGGGATTTAGAGCATTACACACACTGGACGCCCCTACGAGAGCCGCCACTAGATCAGGGCACCAGCCCTGCAACGGACGAAACAGAAAGGCCGCTGACCGACGAAGAGCACGGGATGATTGATAGCGCGTGGGAGAAACACAAAGCCGCCGTCCCCGTCACCGCTACGGAAGCCACAGAAGATAAGATTTTCAAAGCCGCGTTGCTCAAGAGCCATGATGTGGTCGGCACCATCACCGAACCACCTACTGAGGGGACGGGATAATGAGTGACCTCCCCGGCTATGACGACTGGAAACTGGACACGCCGCCAGAGTACGACGCACCCGAATGTCCGAAGTGCACCTCACACAATTACCGCAAGGATCGTGACAGCGCCGAGTGTGGCGACTGCGATTACAGGAGTGAACGCTATGACGAGCGAATTTGACCTGACCCACCAAGCCCTCGACGCTGCGGAAACGATGCTCCGGTGTCTGCCGCAGGTCAGCACAAACGCCAAGGGCACGAAGCCGAACATGACAACGACAGAGGCGTTGAAGTTAGTCCGCGCCGCGCTTGCCCAAGAACATATGAGCGAGCCGTGCAAGAACCCGGATTGCGACGAGGGTAAAATCTATATGTACGCAGACCAAATTGCTGACTGCCCCAACTGCCAAGGCACAGGCCGGGAACCAGAGGCGACGGGAGAATGACTGCGCTCGCCATAGACCTCTATTGCGGCCTCGGCGGCTGGACGGAAGGACTTCTGGCCGAGGGGTTCCACGTTGTGGGCTTTGACATTGAGAAACATGAATACGGCGACCAGCAATACCCCGCTCAACTCGTCGTGCAAGATGTTCTCACGCTCGACGGCGCGCAGTTCAAGGATGCTACGCTGATTGTTGCCTCACCCCCTTGCCAGGAATACAGCTACATGGCGATGCCGTGGAGTCGCGCTAAGGCCAAGGCTGCTGCAATCCGGGCAGACACCACCGGGGCCGAGACTGAGCGGCTAAATGCGCTGTTTAACTCCTGTTTTCGCATCCAGAAAGAGGCGTGCGCTGCGGCTGGTCGGCATATTCCGATGGTCGTTGAGAACGTGCGGGGCGCTATTCCGTGGGTAGGGCGCAGTCGGTGGAACTTCGGGTCATTTCATCTGTGGGGCGACGTGCCGGCGTTGATGCCACCGACAGACAACGGCAAGAAAGTGCCAGGCTTTCGCTTCGACGGGAGCGGCAAGAGTTTTCAGAGCGCCAGCGTTAAAGACAGTTTTGGTTGGGCGAAGGAAAGCGAACTGCGCCGAAACTTATCTGGTTCGAGCGCCCGCAAGGCGGCATCTGCCATGATCGCCAAGATACCGCTGCCGCTGTCCCGCCATATCGCTGCGACGTACCGGCTATGACCGCCATTCAATGCCCCAACTGCCAAGGCACAGGCCGGGAACCAGAGGGAGACACAGAATGAGGCTTAGGTTTTGGCGTTTGTTCTTTAGCTGGCATGGCCGCACTTTTGCCGCTGAAATTCGCGCGCAGAAAGAAGATCCTGCGCTGTGAGCCTCAACCAGCAAACAACATGGGCGCTACGCCGTCCTAACGGAACGCTCGACTATCCGGCACGCTCAAAGGTTGGCGCGTGGGACAGCCTTCTTGGTTTTTGGGAGGGCCGCAACCGCCGAACAGCGATGGCCCGGCGCCAAGAGCAAATTGATAAAGGATGGTCGTGCGTTCGCGTCACCCTGACTGAAATCGTTGACACCAATGACCAAGTGAAAGCACCATAGCAAAATGGACCTTACGCCCGAGCGTTCAAAGAACCCCGAACTACGCGCCGTCGCCGTCGATATTCTCGCTCAGATCGATCAAGAGCTAGAGACAAACGACCGCGAGCGCCCGGCGCGCGATTATCTTGGCGGCTCGCGGCTGGGCGTCGAGTGTGACCGCCAGTTAGGGTACGAATATACCAACACAGTCAAAGACCCCGGCAGAGATTTCAACGCGAAAACGCTACGCATCTTTCGTTTTGGCGATGCCATTGAAGTGCTCATGGTCAATTGGCTGCGCAGCGCTGGCTTCGACATTATCACGAACAAGCCTAACGGCGGGCAGATTGGCTTTGCCACAGCGCCGCACCCCGAGACGGGCACCATGCGGCTGCGAGGACACATTGACGGCGTTGTCATTGGCGGCCCGGAGCACGTCAAGATGGCCTACCCGGCATTGCTCGAAATTAAAAGCATGAACGACAAGAATTTCAAAAAGGTCGTTGAGGGCGGGATTAAGAAAACCAAGCCGGAGTATTACGCTCAAGTCCAGGTCTATATGGCTTACTTGGAGCTGTTTGAAAATCCGTGCCTGCACATCACGATGAACAAGAACGACAGCGAGATACACGCCGAGCTGATGCCGTTCGACGCAGGCGCCGCACAAGAGGCTTCTGATAAAGGGCTTCGCGTGATCGAAGCGAGGGCGGCGGAAGAGCTGCCGCGCATTGCGACGAAGAGCACCGATTGGCGTTGCAGATTTTGCGACTACGCCGAGCGGTGCTGGTCGACCACCGCCCCCCACACCGCGGCCCCCGCCCCCGAGAAACCAGTCTGGCTGACAGGAGGCCCTAACCCCCCTTGAGCTTGACGATTTGCACCCGCCCGGACTATCTTATCCCTGTCTAGGTCCACCGCTTTGGTCGGCGGAGCCTCTTTGGAAAAGAGCCGGGTGTGTGCAGCAAAGTGCCACCCGGCTTTTTCTATTCAAAGAGGTAGCTCCATGACATACCCGCTCGAAGAGCGCGCCGCCTTGGTCGATGATGCGCAAATAGATGCATACCTAGAAATGCTCTTCGGCTTTGTCGATTGGGAGCCGTACCACATCATTGCGCTGCGTCCGATAGGCGAGAAAGGCACCGATCAAGAGGGCCATACGGGCGAGATGATCTGGGTACAGCCCGGGCTCCAAGACTTGGCCGCCGTTGTTAAGCGCCACGCGCGGATATGGGCTCAATGGGAATTTGCCAGCTTTATCATCCCGGCCGTTCTGAGCGAGGCGCGCGGGTCGAGCGATGCCATAGAGCAAATGACAACGCTAATCGTTGACCTTGATACCGGCGACACCGCGGCGAAGCTCAAATACCTAACGCAAATAGCGGGCCAGCCCGCGATGGTTGTTGCGTCCGGCGGGCTGACCGATGAGGGCAAGCAGAAAGCGCACGTCTATCACCAGCTCACCGAGCCGAGCTTTGAAATTGAAAAGATCGTAGAGGCGCGTGAGCTGTTGGCGATTAAGTGTGGCGGAGACGCACATGCATTTGGCCGCGGGCGCGCGCACCAGCCAGTTAGAATACCGGGGACAGTACATGCGAAGCATGGCACCCAGACTGTCGCAACAATTGTTTATGGAGGCCCGAAGTGACCGATTTTAAGCTGAAAAAGCTACCGCCATTATCTGAGCGCGATTGGGAAGTGCTTTCTGGTCTCGCGGCGCACCACCGGGAGCATGTTCGAGGCAGCGCCGTCCAGCTTGGCGCTCGCGCCCTCGACGTTGGCGGGACTAGCGGTTCCTACCACCGCGAGACGCTGGGCAAGCTAGTCAGGCACGGCTACGCGCGTGTGCAGAGCAGAAAAGGGCCGTCCCGCTGCCCCAACCTTTATTTTATCAATGACGCGGGGATGGCCGCCGTGAGGGCACGCGAGGCATGATTTCGCATGACCTAGACGAGCTGGTTGAACGGATTAAGGCCGCCCCCGCGATGCCGGGGCTAGTGATCCAGGGCCCATTGGATTTGTCGCAACGCATTAAGCCGCCGATAAGCAGCGCGCTGACGCAGCCCGTGTCAGAGGGCGGCGGCGAGGACCGCAATCGTTGGTCTGAGTTTAACCGCGTTGCCGGCCATCACATTCACTTGGCGCGGAGCGGGATGCAATCGCTCGAAGAGGGCTACCATCTGACGCACGGCTGGATGATGGTCAACATGGTGCCGCCCTGGCCGGACCAGCGCTTTGAAAGCGAGTTCAAAGGACTTTACGAGAGCGACCTAAAGAACCATGGGCCGTTCCCGACAATCGTTGCGCCAAAGGTGCAAATTGTTAATGGGCAGGGCGCAATCCCCGTTGTCGACATGACCGGGCGCGCGCTGAACATTCTTGATTGGGCTGTTCACAAATGGTCGGGCGGTCAGAAGCCATTGCGGCGTTGGCTCGTTCACAGATTGATCCAGCAGGAGAAGTCGTCCTTGCTCGTTGCGTCCGGGGGCGTAGGCAAGACATTTTCAATTCTCGACCTTGGGCTGAAGATTTCCGGTGCCGAGCCAAAGCCCGACCCTGACAAACGAGAATACTGGATGGGCCAGCCCATCATGGCAGGCGGCGACGTTGTGATCATCACGGGCGAGGATGATGCGGAAGAGCTGCATATCCGATTGGCCGACTTAGATCCGTTCAACCGTCGCATGACGGGTGAGGGTGCCGGTCAGCTAATCATTGTCCCGCTGCCCAATGTCGGCGGCTCGATGCGGCTGATGCAGTACGGCATCGACAAGCGCGCGTACCCAACGCCGGAGTGGCAATCAATTCTCAATCAAATGGCTGAGCTGCCAAATCTGAAGTTTGTCGCAATCGACACCATGAACGCGACGATCCACGGCGAAGAAAACAGCGCGCTCGTGATTTCGGAATACTACGAAGCGCTGAAGCCGGTGATGAACGAGATGAAGGCCGCTATCATGGTCACGCACCATGTTCGCAAGGGGCAAATCGGCTCGCTCGAAGCGCTCAGCGATGCCGTCCGGGGCAGCTCTGCGATCATCAATAGCTTTCGCGCGGTCATGGGCATCTACCATCCCGCGGACTTTGAAAAGCGGCTCGACGCCATGGGTGAAAAGGTGCGCCCGGGCTGGCTCTACAATTTCGGGGTTCTGAAGGCCAATAACCCGGAAATGATGCGCGAGGAAAAGACCTTGCTCCGAGAGCGGTCGGGTGCCCTGCGCGATGTGACGGCCCTGGATACCGTGGCCAAGGCCAAGAAGGCCCGGGTGAGCTATGGCGATGCCAAAAGGTGGGTTGTCGTCGCAGTCAAGCTGGCCGCAGAGGCCGGGTATCCATTCACGGGTAGTGGAGCCAGCGGAGTAGGCGGCAAACGATCAGGAGAGCTCCCCCCAGCCGTCATGGAGGCCGTTACAGGCGAAAAACGGCGCCAAGACCTGTGCAAAGAGCTGGTTGCCGAGGGGCGGCTAAGGACGTGCGCCCCGAAGGGCTCCAAGATCGTCTCGTGGCTCGATGTGCCGGGCGGTGAGCTGGCTCAGCGCGGGAATGAGGAATACGAGTTTGCCACCGGTTCCTGGGACCGGCCCGACTGGTCGAAGATGGATTTGAGCCAAGCAGAAGCCTTTGCACGGTTGTCAGGCTTGCCTGACAACGCTGACAACGCTGACAACGGTTAAGCCAAGTGACTGAAAACAAACGATTTTCTACCATTGTCAGGATTTTCGACCCTCTAAAATTGGTCGGTCGCTAAGTGATTGAAAACAAAGGGTTTTCCAGCGTTGTAGGATTGTCAGGCCCTAAGATAAATCTAATGGTGACAACGGTGCTCTTAAGGTCGCACCCGTTGGCCCCCGATTTAGCTCCTTTCGCGAAACGCCCCAACGGAGGAAACCCGCATGTCGGATAATCAGGGTATGACCCTCACGGTGCTGGGCAAGCCCCTCGCGCAGCCCCGGCCGCGGTTTTGGAAGGGCCGTGTGATCTCGACCGCGAGCAAGAGCCACCAGCTATGGAAGGGCGCCGTCACGAGGGAGGCTCAGCAGGCGGCGAAGATGTTTGCCAAGGAAACTTGGTGGCAATCTGGCGCCCTCGAAGTGCGGACCTATTACAGCTTCCCGACGAAGGACAGGCGCAAATGGGGTGAGCCCAAAGTCACGAAGCCGGACGTGGACAATCTCAACAAGCTGACCTACGACGCCCTTGAGGCCGGGGGGTTGCTCCCGGGGGGTGATCAGCGGATTGCAACGGAACGCAGCGCGAAGGTCTGGGCCGAGCACGGTCGCGTTATTATCGAGATCCGGCCCCTTGCTCGAACACAACATCACTCTTTGCGGGCTCGTTCTTATTGGGATTATTAGCAACGGTCTTTGTCACCGTGACGCCCTCAACGTCCGCCGAAAGGCCGCTTTGTATGCACAACAGGTACAGCCGTCTGCCTTAAAAACGGCTAAGTCACCGACAGGGAGAAAATCTATGTGCGGAAAACGAACTCACATGAAGCGCTCGCATCGTTCGACACGGAAGGCACGGGGGGCGAAGTGGCCTCGTAAGAACTGGCCCGGCAAGGGGTATCCCAACGGGCAAATAACGCCGTGGACGATTATCGCCCGCAGGCGGGCCAGGGAAGCTCAGCACGCGGGCTGAGCCCCCTTCCCCTGTTAGCCGTCAGGAAACTTAACGGCGATCCAAACGATAAGCGCAGCCTGCGCCAGCAGGATCGCAACGCCGCCTAGCAAAACTGCTAGACGGCGCTTGCGTGACGGAGCAACCACTATTTAAGCACATCGTTTATTGTCAATGTGTTTTTCATGTCGTCTAGTCCTTTGGTTTGGTTCCCGTTGGTCCGGGTCGTTAGTTAGGCGCTTTTCTTCTTGGGCTTGGCGTCCGCTGCTTCGTCGGCTTTGGCAAAAAACCAGTGGTCGCTTTTTGGATCGTCCTTCCTTTCGCGCATGGGCATGATCACGCCGAGGAATTCATCACAGCCGGAAACAAAAACAACAACCGGGCCCTCACCCCCCGCTGTGCGCATTTGGATGCCGCACCCAGCCTCGCTATTTGGGTCAATGTCGAACCGTCCAAGATATCGCGCATTAAACCCGTGCGGGATTTTGCCCTCTTCACTCAAGTCAGGAACAACGCGCCGCCAGTCAGGGAATGCAACGTCATGGACGAATGATGCGGCCCCATCGGTCAGGCGCTTTTGCTCGAACACACTTTTTTCCGCGCGCGCGAATACCTTGCTGACAATGACGCCCTCAACGTCCGCTGAGAGCGTGCGCCCGATCTCGCCCACCTTGCGAGGCTTGCACGCCGCGATCATCTTGGCGTTAGTGGCGAGTACCACTGAAGGCCCGTCGATGACCCCTGATTGATCTCGCCACGTTCCGAGCGTGTGGCCGTCCGTCGCGGTCAGGATCACGCCGTGACTGTCCGGGTCGTGCTCTACCAGAATGCCGCTAATTCGACGGCCGATCGGGACTTGAGAAATAAACCGCGAGAGCACGAATACCGCGCGGGCATCTACTTTAATTGTGGTCATTTTAGCCTCTTCGTTATCGGCCCAAAATCGAACCGGGAGACGCGCGCCGCAACGCGCGAAACCGGGAACGACTAGCCCTCAATAACCAGCAGCGCCGCCCTAACTTGCGTGCCTGCAAACGTGCCCGCTGGCAGCTCTTCCCAGAAATCCGCGAGCGGCTTTAGCTTCTCATTCTGTCGCGGGCCGTTGGCGCATAACGCAACGATGCGACCCCCGGGCTTGAGCAAGGTTCGCGCATGCTCAATGTGTTTGATATCCGCGCCGCCATTGAAAGGCGGGTTCATAATGATGCGGTCAAACTTGCCCGGCTCCCCGGGCCATTCGAGGAAGTCAACGCATACCAATTTATGAGCGCCCTCGTGCGCCGTCAGCACGCCGCGAACAATGGCCGCGTCAATCTCGACCGCCGTTGTCTCGCATACATCGACCCCAGGCAGCGCGTCCAAGATTGCGCCTGTGCCTGCGCTGGGCTCTAGCACCCGGTTCCCATGGTCAATGCTCGCCAGCTCGACCATGCGCGCCGCCAGCGCGGGCGGTGTCGGGAAGAGCGTAGGAGCAACCGCAATTTGCACGCCCGCCGCTAGGCTCTTGCGCAGCTCTATCGCGGGATCAATCGTGCGAATGACGCGGTGCGTTTTTGGCGCCGGGTCGGGAGCGCTGCGCATTGTCATTTGCGGCTTGGCCTCGACAGGCTCGGGCCGCTTGTGGTCCTTGCCGTCAGTGATGAAAACACAAAACCATTTATGACGCTCAATCCCGATACGCACGCGGTGCGAATTGTCGACAACGCGCGTACCTCGGCTCTCGTGCCAAATCGCTTTATATTCCGCCTTGGTCATCTCACGTTGCGGCAGCGTCTCGAACTTGCCCGGGTTCCATTTGTTCTCAATCGTGAGCCCATCCGGTGCGCGGTAATTGCAGAGGGGCAATTGCTTAGGCCGCGCCTTGGGTTTGAGCAAATCAGCGCCGCCCTGGGCCTCTAGCATGGCCGTCTCATAGCCTAGGCGGTGCTTATAGTGCGCCGCCCATCGTGCCCGGTGGCCCTTGCTCCGCTCGTGGCCTTCGAGGGTCTTGGCGCGCAGCTCTTGCCACGTCAAAACCTCATCGCGCAGCAAGTCATGCGCGCGGCGTTGCTCGCCGTCTATCGTGACGTACCACCACGTTAGCTCTGAGATATCGTGCGCCTTCTTGAGGCTATCAATGCTCGCGATTAGTGCACCCCAGGCCGCGCCCTCTTTCTCGCTGCGCTCGTTGCGCCGCTTGTCGGCGTTGATCTTCTTAATGCGCCGCGCCCTAACGTCCGGGCGCTCTTTGTATTGGGCATGGTGCAAAGCACCCGCCGCGCGTTGCGTCCAATAAGTGGAGGTGTCCCACATCTTGACCGCGCGCCGCATGCCGTTTTCGATCTTGTCCGCGTCACGTCGCGCGCCCTTCTCGCTGTGATGGCCAATCAAAATAGGCTGTCCTAGTGGAATGCCGCCCGCAATCGCGGAGACCCCATCCTGCGCGCGCTGGGCGTCGCTGGCGCGCTTGTCGCTGTAGGTGTCAAAACGCTCGGCGCGCTCTTCGCTACGCTCGACCAAGCTCGTATCTTCGTCGCCAATTTCGCCGCACCACTTGAGCAACAAATCTTCACGGACCGGGGTCCACATTGGCGCAACAAATAGGCCTTGCTTTGGTGCCCACTTAAACCCCAGCCCATTTGCCGTCGCATAGTCGTCATCGTCCAGCCTGCTATCAGCGTACAAGCGCAGCTTATTGTCGTCGGGCGAATAGGTCGCCGTCCCTAAGAGCGCACTCACGATGCACCCCCATCTAAGAGGGCGAGAAGCGCGCTCGCGCCGCCGTCACTGACGGGCTCACACTTCCAACCAGGGCCCATCACCTTTTGAAAGGTCCGCGCGCCCTCTTCGCACAATCGCCGGTATTCGTTCGTTTCCATGATCTAGCCTCTTTCGTTCTCGTTTCCCCTTGGCCGGGGCGGGTGCGATAGCAACCGGGAAGGGGCGCCGCACGATGCGACGCCCTAACCGGGGCGCTAAGCAAACATCAAAACAATCTCTTCGGCCCCGTAGACTTTGTTTTCGCCACACTCGCCGCAACGATAGCCCCGCGCGTCGGGCTCTACGTTGTCCTCAGCCGGGTCGCCGCAGCCCAAACAAAAGCCCGCACATTCGTCAGCCTGGGCGGCATCGACAACCTCGTCAATCGTTAGCCCCTCGGGCAGCGCTAGGCGGCTCACGATGCACCCCCGGTCGCGAAAGCCGTTTCAAGATGCGCGTACATGACCGCCGCTTCTTCGTACCCTTCGCACCCGTTTTCGCTCGGGCCCGGGCGATAGTCTGAAGCGCTCAATGCGCTGTAGAGGTTGGACGCTTCGCCGTGGTGCCAATCAGACGCAAACCAATAGATCGCCTGCTCCCGATTAAACAAGTGGCCGCCGTCATCATCACTTTTCAGAAATTCGCGCTTCAGCTCTGCGACCATTTCGTCGCGCGTCGGGTCGCCCATTTGGACAACCCGCGAGCCCATGCCGCCGCTCATAATGCACCCCCGGTCAATGCCATGCGGTGCGCGTTGCCC
>Ga0222664_1001157_pt1 | contig 10482 bp, 9 predicted proteins | sample AntAcemetagen604_FD_181147 | JGI IMG/M metagenome (GOLD analysis project Ga0222664, IMG submission 181147) | Saline water microbial communities from Ace Lake, Antarctica - #604 | ecosystem: Environmental > Aquatic > Non-marine Saline and Alkaline > Saline | place: Antarctica: Ace Lake | collected...
TCGGCTGTTTCACCGCTGCCTATTAGCGGAAGTCAGGCTTTTGACGTGCCGGAACGTAACAGGGCATTGCTAAGTTACGCATTTTCATAGTCATGTATTGCTTTGAATATTTGCAGGGCCACTTGCGGCACTATGGCGTTGCCGTAGGCTTTTAGGCTTTCGTTTCGCCATTTTGGAAAGGTAATTCCGTCCAGTTCGCGGGGAAGCCCATCATTTCCCCCACAAATCGGGGGTTGAGTTGGGAAGTCCCGCCAATCTTCCCGCTCGCCGCGTGTAACGAATGGGCTAAAGTGTCGTTCTGTCGTTTCGGGTCCGGGCGGGTGCATCCCCCTTTTGGGTCGCTGGTTGCTGTCGGGGTCGGGAGAAGCCCCTTTACCATTTTGTCCGTTAGTGTGTCGCCTGGTTTGTACTTGCTGCCCGGGATTCTTGGGACTGTGCTGCTCCGTGCTTCGCATGCTTTTGGTGTTGGTAGAAGCCCCCGATTCGCCAGCTCCCCTATTGTTATCCCAAACCCGTTCCCGTTTATCCCCTTGGCTTTTGCTTTTGCTCTCCTTTTGTCGATTTTCTCCAAATCCCCGGCGTTCGTGTCCATCACTACCGGCGTAGGCAACAAACCAAATCCTATCCCTTCGGTGGGGAGCGTTGACGGCGCAAGCTGGAAGTAAAAACGGGATGACCTCGTACCCCGCAGCTTCCAGGTCAGCCTGCACTTCGTCGAATACCAGCCCTCCATTCCAATTAAGGAGGCCGCGAACATTTTCGCCCACGACCCAGCGCGGGGCAGCTTCTCGAACCGCTCTAAGCATCTCCGGCCAGAGGTGGCGGTCATCTTCTGTTCCAAGTCGCTTGCCCGCTGTGCTGTATGGCTGGCAGGGGAAGCCCCCGGAAATAATGTCAACTTTTCCGCGCCAAGGTGTGAAGTCTGTCTCTTTGATGTCATAGTAACTGATTGAATCGGGCCAGTAATACCCTAGTACCTTGCGGGCAAAATCGTTCCACTCGCAATGAAAAACATTTTCCCATCCCACCCACTCGGCAGCAAGGTCGAAGCCCCCAATACCACCAAATAAACTACCGTACTTCATATCACAAGATACCTTTATCGCACCAAACAGCCAAGTTAAACCGTGAACACCTCCCAGCTAATCCTGATATGCTGGTTGCCGGGGTACATCCGGTCATTATGGAAGCCGTGGAATAGCGTTTCCTTGTGGTCAATCTTGGACGTATGTACAATCCAGCCGCCATCATGCGCCAAAGCGATAACAGGTATTTTGTGCTTCTGAGCGAATAGGCTAATCCATATATCCGCTATGTTTCGCGATTCGCAATCCGCGAATGTGAACGGTACGTACTTGGTATGGAAAGCACAAGAGCAAGTGCCTATCACATGGACGTATGTATCTTCGTGAAGGTCGCCTAAACCGTGAAATACTGTGCGGTCCCGGTAGTAATGCTTAGGGTTCTTTTTCATCCGCACCCCATGAAAGCCCACAATAACACGCCCGCCGTAGTCGTCAATAGCACCCACTACACGTTCGGCATAGTCCGGGGGATAGATTAGGTCGTCATCACATGAAAGGTAATAGGCATCCGCATACGCGCCTGCGCGGTACATCTTGCCAGCATCGCCCATGTCTTCGCCGTATTCGTCGGATTGGATAAGCTCTACCTTTTCGGGTTCGTTAAAGTCACTGACCTGGGCTTTATGCTCCGGCTGGCAGTAGACGTAAACCTTGTCTACCTGCGGTGTCAGGCTGTTGACCGTATCAATTAGCGACTCGTGCCGCTTTGCCATGCTTGATATTCCTGCGATAATCATTTCGGTAAGTATAGTTTAGTCTTGGTAGCGTTATTTGTGCCTCGTGCTTTGTACCCAAGATCGGACATGAATTTATCTATCTGCACTTCATTCTCTGCGACCTCTGCGGATACAATCGGGCTGTACTTACGGATCGTTTCAACAGCGCCGTTAAGTACCTCAACCTCCATGCCTTCAACGTCAATCTTTATGAAGTCGGGCGATAATTCAAGGCTGTCTAGCGCCAATAAATAAACACTCCCATACGCGCTCTTAGTCGCCTTAGTGGACCCCACATTGTTTTCGTGCATCTGCTCAAGGCCGACGGTCCCTTTCTCGTCACCAATAGCAAACTCATAGTAATGGCATTTTTCTGCCCATTGCTTAGTGTTGACCTTTAGTACCTCGATGGAATCTTTACGCGGCTCAAACAAGTGCAGCTCCTTAACCATCGGAGCCATGAACGCCGCATGGTTGCCCCAATGCGCCCCGATGTCAACGTAGCACCCTATGTCGTAAGGGTAGATAAGGTCCAACAATTCACCTTTGCGGGCCTCGTAATAGTTGCCCTTGCGCCAATGCTTTAATATCTCGTCCTCTTGCGGGGCAAAGAAGGTATGGCTTTGGCTACCCGCGTAATCTACTTTAAAGTTCATCGGTTCTTAATTGGGTTTTGCTTCCTGTATTCGGTGTGCATCACGCTTTCATGCTCACCATGTATAACGAGGCTTTTACGGGCTTGAAAGAACAACGCCTTATGTCGGTAAGCCACGCGGCTAACGTACTCCCAGGCCCCGCTGCCCTTGCCTTTCTTGATCTGCCAGCGGATAGGGTCAACCGGGGGGATATTGCGGAACAACTGTAAGAATTGTTGATTACAGATAAACAGGCCGTCACACCAGCCCGCCGAATCTAGGTACTTATCGAACCGCTCCCGTACAAATCCCGTCCAATTAACCTTTCTGTTATCCCGCAAAGGGTTAAAACATGCGCCGTTGTTCGGGCATTGCTCCTTGATGTCCGCAAATAGCTCTACCGTCCTATCTAAACCGCCCTTGATAAACGTAACATCATCGGGCAAGACCATTACATCCCCCCCTTTCGTGCGGGCCTCAGCTAGTAATACGTTGATCCATCGCCAATAGCCCTGCTTGCCGTGGTTGACCCGTGCGCGTATCACCTTAACACCTTCAGGCACTATGAGAGCGGGCGTACTGGCATCGTCAAACACCGTAACCGAGTACCCCCCCAACTGCGCTAGGAGCTTATTTAGCATCCCCTGCCGCTGGTAGGCCGTTATTAGTATGCTTGGCTTCATTTGATGAATAAGGTTACACCATCGCCCGCCTCCAATCCTTCGTACCCTAGCCAGCCCATCAGGTGGCATATGTCCCGCTCACCCTCGGAAGTGTCCACAGCTATCCAGGGGTAGTACCTTTTGATAGTATCAATGGCCCCGAACAAGATACCTAAAGCGCCCGAACCAATGCGGATAAGATCCGGCTTTAGCGTCATCGCGTCAAGCTCTACGTATTTATCCCCCTTGTCCCATGATGTCTCAGCGGCGCACCCCACGTTGTAAAAATTGCCCCTCTTTTGGAATGGCTCAAGATGGAGCTTTGCCCCTTCAAACTTATTCTTGTCGGCCTCGAAATAGTGAAACGCTTTCGAGCGGGCAGCGATAAACGCAGCACCGGACCAGTCGCCCGTTATGTCAACGTAGCTTTTAAACTTATGCTTTTGCAGGAGGCTCAGTAAGTCCCCGCCCGTAGGTTCGCCAACTTCCATACTGCCTCGTTTGTTGCCCGACGTTCTGCCGTGGCGTATTAACGCCTTACCACGTATCTCAGGGTCATTGACGTGCTTGATAGGCTTGCCCAGCCAAGAGCAGTACCAATCAATGAAGGCGTGATGCCCTGAGCGGGGATGGGCAAGGACTAGGAGATTCATGGGTTAGGTGTGAACTTCCGCAATACGAAATCCTCTATTTTATGCTTTAGCCATTGCCTATGTTCGGTATCCCCGTGTTCTATTTCTGCGAACAATTCCATAAACATTGCCGGGCCATCGTTATATGTCTTTTGCCCCCATTCTAAAAATGACTGCAAATCGCCGCGGCTATTGTCGCTTAAAAAGTTAGGGATTTCGTCATATTGATACCCCTCGTCTGGGTTGTCTTGCTTCCATGCCTCGTACTGCGTTAAAATCCTTGGTTTCGTCATTGCTTCGTGTTTACTTAGTCACTAATTACTTTCTGGTTAAAAAACGACCGCTTGGATTGCACCCCAATTAACACCCGTTACGCTATACGTGTGCACACGCCGGATGACACTTTTATCAGTCGCCATTTTTGACGTAATCGCTTATCACCTTCATGTTATCGTTGAATTGCTTGTCAAACTTCATGCGGCTAATAGGGTGCCATTGGTGCAAGACGTTCTTTTGCTCCCACCAGAAAGGCTCGTACCCCCCTCTTTCGCACTTGTAGGCCTGTAAGTTATCCATTCCCCCTAGTTTTTCCAACCTTTCGTCAAAAGGAATCTCGGTAAATAACTCTTTAGTGGCGTACTGGATGCCGTTTGCTAACTTCGGGTTAGCCGCAAAGAACACCTTAATACGGGGCCAATTCCACAACCAATCACGTGCCATGCGCTCGGTAATACCAATGTTAGGTAGCTCATGCGTCATGCACATAACCAGCCGTTTCGGGGTCCATACCTTTTCTGCCTCGGTAAAGAAGTCGGGCGAGTAAAGGAAGTCAGCACCGCTAATCAGTATCCTGCCATGCGTCGCCAGCCGTACCCCTTCGTTCCATAGCGCCGGGAGATTCAATGTCTCCTGCGGCCTGTGGTGGACAATGGCGGTAGTCTTAGCCATCATCTGGCATATCAGCTTATGCTCCGCGTTGTTGCTCCCGTCCATTACCAGCACTTCAACGCCGGGACGGTCAAGGCTTACCCATTGGAAAAACAACCGGCTTAACGACCTATTGCCGCGCTTTAGGTCTTTGGTCGCTATTATGACGCTGGTCGGGGTCAATCGCAGGACGTTGACTTAATATCTTGGTCCTGCTCGGCAAGGTCGAACACCACAGGAGCCGAAGCCGTCCGCTTGTCCCAACTTGGGGAGTAAGAACCCAATTCATACGGATACAGCTCCACGCCGTCAACGGTGTAAATGGTCCGTAGCGCCCATGTGAGCCAGTCATGCACCCAAACAGGGACCGGGGCAAGCTGGCACTCCTGTATCTTGATGCGGTCCGAGAACACCACAGAGCTACGCCCGGTCGAATCGCGGTAGGCTTCCCCGTCGGGGTCATCGTAACGCGCAAACCGGATATTGGCACCTATGTACATTTTCTCCACGTAGTCAGCCAAGGCGATTAATCGACGGTCTTTTTTCAAGACCGCGCCCCCGGTGTTGCCTATGGTCCCAACCATCTCAAGGAATGAACTATCAAGGGTTGCAGCTATGCAAATAGGGTAGCTCTCCAAAGAAGGGCAAGTAAGGACAGGCTCTAATACGATGTCATCAATGGTGCCCGTATCTACTTCGGTCATTGAAAACCGTAAATGAGTCAGGGCATAGCCTGTAAAATTAAGCGTTGTTGTCAGGGTTCCGAGTGACACATATGTACCATCTACTTGCAAGCCCTCGACTAATGCGCCGTCACCTGTGAGGGTTCCGCTAATACGATAGTTGCAGTCTGTTTCGGTTGTCTGTCGTAACTCTACCTCTGCCGTGTTCGTGCCTGTGCCGCCGCCTGATGCGTGTTGCAGCTCATTGGATGTGATGGTCCAGCCGTTTGATGTGGCATTAACGATGGTCCACCCATAATCTGAGTTGCTGGCAAAGTCATAATTACGGATATACCCGCCGTTGATCGATAGCGCCCTGTCTTCGATTTGTATAGCGTACTCCCCATCGGATACGCTTGGTGTGATTTCAACGATACATCTATCATGGATGTACTGAGCGGCCAAGGGTGTGCCGTTGTCGTACTCGGTGGTAAACTCTGAATTGGTCAGATACCATTTAACCTGCGAGCTTTCGTAAATACGGATGCCTGTAACCGTAAACGCAGAATCAACATTGCCCGATATCTTCATATCTAAGCCCACAGGGATCCCATAGAAACTGATAGTACCGTTCTGCTCCGCGTCGGGGCTTTCGCCAAGGGTGTTATAACCCCCGCCAAGTGTGCCGGACTGAACACGTAAAAGGCCGCCCGCGTAATCTTCGATGTCCACCTCTACAATGTACCTATTAGTTATATCCGGGAAAGCGTCTTGCACGACAAAGAAAGGCTCAAAAGCGGTAGGCGCGAAAGCAACGCTATTGTTATTGCCATTATATGCAATGTTTCCAATTAAGCCAGTAAGCCGGATAAGCTCGTAACTATCTCCCGAAGTAGCGGCACCGAAAATATCGGCATTCAATGCCAGCGTATCCGTACCCGTTGGTGCGGTGAAAACGGTCGTTTGCGTTACTTCTGAGGCATTAAATACTAAATGATCCGCAAGGGTAGGCGGGCTGTTAAATGTTGTCGTGTTGTCAATCAGCGTACTAGATCCGTCTGATGTGCTTGTCCCGGATTTGTAAGGCTGTAAAATAGTAGTCCCCGCTGTCTCGTTAATTAGGATGTTTTGCCCAATCTTCAGCACCTTAACTTGAAAGCGCAATATCTCCCCGTTGATCCATGCTTGGCTATACGTGTTCTCGCATTGCGTCCACGTATCCTCGGCAAGGTCGCGCCATCCTATCGGGCTGTTTCGTACTAGGGCAATAGACATGCTACAAAGTTACGTTTTTACCGCCTCGACGGTGATTTCCGATATACCAAAAGGGGTATAGTTCACATCCTTCACCCAGCCGCTATACCCGTCAAGGTCTAGCTGATAATCCCGGTTAGCTAAAATCGCGTCGTACTGTTCGGGGGTTAACGGGTAATTTGTCTTGTACTGGATAGGCACCGACGAACCCACTAACAGACTTTCGATAGTGAACCGGGAAGTATCAAGGTAGTTAATGGCCGTGCCCGTGTCGGGGGTTATGGGGAAATTAGCATTTTGGAAGTCCTGAGCCACTACCACAGTATCCCCGATTATCAGCGTTACCGCAATCACTTGGGTAAGATCGTAGGATATTGTACCGCCTGGGAAGCTCGCCAAAGGAACCCGCCTTGTCTCCACATAGTCGGTAAGGTTCACCGATAATTCAACCGCCCAATCAATAAACGCCCCTTCCGCTGTGGAATACGTCACCTCAAAACGCCCTTGTACCTCGAACAAGTACAGCCCATTCGCGGGGGCCGTGTAAACGCCCGAAAGCGTTGCCGGGTCGTAGGCCGTATCCGGGTCGCTTATCTCTGTGTTGAACTTAATGATAGCGGCCATGCCGTTAATGAATCCCGGCTGATCGGCGGTAGGCCGTGCGCTAAAGTCTCCGTTGGTATTGCCCGCATCGCTAAACGCTTGGTTATGGATGCGGTCGCTCCACCGACTAGAAACGGACTGATTCGTTAACCCTGCATTATAATACAAGTTGCCATCACCCAAGAAGTCAAACTGTAACGTATTGGTCCCGTCCGTCTCAACCAAGAACACATCATCGTCTTTGTTCTTATCCGCTGCTTCTTGGGCCTCTATGCTGTTGGAATCAATTATCAACGAGCTAACCGATAGCTGCAAACTGTTGTCCGTCACGCAGTCCCCCCGCACGTTGTATGTCTCCTTGGCCCACGTTTGGAATGTAGTATTCTGGAATGTCGTCGCGGGGCTGGTGCTGGGCTTGCGGTAGCCATTGGATCCGCATTTGATGTTGCTGTATAATTTCTCACTGGTCACATTCTCGGTAAGCTCGTTAAGGTCCGAAAGCCCTACCGATGTTTCCGTTGCCCGGAAGTATTCAAACGGCTCAACGCGTAACGTATAAACGCCACCGCTCTCCTCTACCCATTGGCGAAGGTTGTACAACACCTTTAAGTCCTTGTATGTGTCTTCAAACGAGATCCCCGGCGCAAGGTTAGCCGCTACGCTGGGTGCGCTTATCTCTTGGCCTGTGCAAAGCATCAGGTTCTCTTGCTCGCCGCCCGTATCAAAGAAATCCGAAGCGAATAAGACCGCCCCGTTTGTCATTGCCGACACTAGGTATTGCAGCGACTCAAACACGCTGTAACACACAGAAGCCGCGGCAGAACTTGCCCCACCTACAACGACGTGGAAGGTTACATTCGTGCTGCTGGCCGCTGTGATGGTACTATTATCGCTCGCCCGCGTTTGGTCCAAGAAATATACTTGCTTGACCTTGTTTTTGATTAGCGCGTTGTAATTGTTATCCGATATACCAACATTGATAGTACACTTGATACGGTCAATCTGTGACTCTGACAAAAAGATTAACCCGTCATGCCGTAGGGTGTCGCATATATATAGCTTCGCCTCTACCGTGTTACAGTACGATGCCTCGTAACGCCCTAAAAGGTAGGCGTAAGCGTCACCGCTGAAGGTGTACGAAAAGTCTGCCGTCGTGGTGTATACGTCGTCATCCCAGCCCGTCCGCAAAGATGTATTAGTCCACTCTGCCGGGTCGAAGTTCTGCCCGTCTAGTGTTAATCTGTAGGCACTCATTAGTGGAACCTATTAACCGTTGATGGCCGTAGCTGCCGGATGGTTGCTTTGTCGAGCCTTACCGTCTTGTTAGACTTGATGGCTTGGCGTAGGTGGAAGTCATCGTATGCGTTTTGCAGCATAGCGGACCGGCTCATGTTCTCAGCGAACCCGGATAAGGCAGGGCTAACGTAGGTGCTTTCGATGAACTCGCCCGCCCGCCCTTCGTTAATGGCATCAATTAGGCTGCGTTCCCCTCTCGACGCTTCGGCGGTAAAGATCCGCGCCCCTTTCGGAACGTACATAATCTCCGGGCCTCGCTCACCCACTAAGGCAGATGAACCAGGGGCATAGCTTGTGCCTTCTGCAAAGGCTAACTCAGGTATGGCTGTCCCGATAATGGTAGCGATGCCGATAGCTGCCCGCGCCTTGGCTAAGGCGATGGCAGGGACTTTAGTGGAAGCGCCCAAGTCAGGCGACGAAGTTAATGCTGGGTTGGCCGATATTAAGCCTATTTCCTTTTGTAGGTTAATCACGATCTGTGCAACCGATACCAGCTTCTCGAAGATCAGCAACGCTTTAGCAAGGCCCGCGCTATCCGAGGCCAACTGTGCTAGCCCTTGGAATATCTCTACCCCCGCAGAAAAGGCATCAACGGTTACTTGCCTATTAGCGTCGGCCATCTCTTGGGAGAACGACTGATAAGCCGCGATGTTAGCCGCTACTTGCTCGTCCCTGATTTGTCCATGCTCTACCATCTGGGCTTCTAAATCCCTGAGCGAATCCCCCGCCGTTTGCACTTGCGCCGTGATAGAAGCCGCGAACCCTCCCCGCGATTCGTCTAGCTCTTGGCGGTCCATTATCTCGAATAGCTGCTCCATGCCTTCGACTAAATCACCCACGGCAGCGGTAGCTTCTACTGTCTCCGGCGTGAATCCTTCATCACCTGATATAGTTGCTATTGTCTTTGTTAGGTTAATATCAAGCTCCTTCAATAGAGCATCGTATATATCCGTCTCGTCATTAAGCGCCGCTTGTGCATCGCCTAACTCATCCGTCACAACGCTATAAAAGCGCGTAGCCTTAGCTATCTTGTCAAAGGAATCATTGGCAGCGGCATCGTCTGCCGTATCAAACAATCCCCGTAGCGCGTCCTGCGTAGCCCTTACCCTGTCAATGCCCGTCAATGAGTCATCAATAGAAAGGCCAAACTCAGCGATAGCGATATTAGACTCGCGCAAGCCGCCTATAATCTTCTTGGCTTGGTCAATCTCAAGCCTTGCAGATGCAGCGCGGGCCTTAGATAACTTCTCCCCTAATTCGGTTAATATAATGCGCTCCCGGTATTCGTCATTTGCTAAAGCAAGCTGTGTAGTTAATTCAGTATTTGTAACCTTTTCCGTATTCAGATCAGCTAAGAAATTAGGGTATCGGCGCTCTAATTCATCTATCGCCGCCGTTCGTTCTTCTGTCCCTTCTTTGGCATTCGTGACAGATGCAACAAGTAAATTAAGCTCGTCCCTTTCTTTTTTGGTTTGAACGGTCAATATATCGCCCTTGCTCACTAGGTTGCCAATGGCATCAACAAACCCCTGTGCAGTTGTTGTAAGCACCCCGAATAATGGGGCCAAAGAATCAGATAGCTTTAGTCTAAGGTTCTCTAAACTGGCATTCAAGCGGTTCTGCCTGTCTGCAAGCGTTTCGATAGCCGCCGCGCCATCCCGGCCCATCTTTTCGTCTATGATTTCACCAAGGGCCGTATAAAAGTCACCTGTCTCTTTAACCTTCGTAGACAACTCTTTTTGGTTAATACCCAGGTTGTCAAGTATCATAATCGACTGCCGCCCAGCGCCCGTTACGAAGTCGTTGGCTAATTGGTCGAACTCCAAGCCTAGCTTGTTGGCCTGTACACGCGCAAACTCCAAGCCTTTAGCCAGTAAGTCAGGCCCAATGCCAAACTCCCGCGCACCAAGCGCCCGCTTCATTAGATCCAAATCGCTTAACGCGCCCCTAGTGGACTTACGCATCCTGTCTAATGCTCCAGCGTCAAACGCAGCGTTAAAGGCTTGGCGC
>Ga0222664_1001160_pt1 | contig 10443 bp, 7 predicted proteins | sample AntAcemetagen604_FD_181147 | JGI IMG/M metagenome (GOLD analysis project Ga0222664, IMG submission 181147) | Saline water microbial communities from Ace Lake, Antarctica - #604 | ecosystem: Environmental > Aquatic > Non-marine Saline and Alkaline > Saline | place: Antarctica: Ace Lake | collected...
GTTGTTATCGCACGCTGGCAACCCTATCGACTCGAGCGTCTGACCACTTTTACTGATCCCTGGGCACATCAGTTCGATGGAGGCTATCAACTCACACAAGCGCTCATCGCATTTGGGCGCGGAGAATGGTTTGGGCTAGGGCTTGGAAATAGCATTCAAAAATTATTCTTCTTGCCAGAAGCTCACACAGATTTTCTGTTTTCCATTTTGGCAGAAGAGCTCGGTGTGTTTGGCGCCGGCTTGCTAATTTTCGTATTTTTTGCGCTGGTGATTAGGGCGCTGATCATTGGTCGGCGAGCCCAGCGCGCTGAAATGGAGTTTCATGGTTATTTAGCCTACGGCATCGGCTTGCTGCTAGGTATTCAGGCAGCGATCAATATAGGTGTCAATATCGGCCTACTGCCGACAAAAGGTTTAACTTTGCCGCTGGTGAGCTTTGGCGGTAATAGTTTGATCGTTAGCTGCATGCTCGTTGGAATGCTACTCAGGATCGAATACGAGACGCGCCAACTGCCGGTTGAGCAGGTACTGAAAAAGGGAGGTGCTAAACGTGGCAAGTAACCTTTCTCGATCATATACAGAAGTACCGGAAATGCGCCGCATTAGCAAAATACACTTCATTGGTATTGGTGGTGCTGGTATGTGCGGGATCGCTGAAGTCCTGCTGAATCAAGGTTACCAAATCACCGGTTCTGATCTCGCCTCTGGTGATAATACCCGCCGACTGGAATCTATGGGTGCAACTATTTTTGATCAACATTTGGCGTCGAATGTTGAAGGTGTCGATGTGGTTGTCGTGTCCTCGGCGATCAATCCGCTGAATCCAGAGATTATGTACGCTAGAGATAACAGAATTCCTGTGGTGCGTCGTGCTGAAATGCTAGGTGAGCTGATGCGCTATCGGCACGGTATCGCGGTTGCCGGTACCCATGGCAAGACGACGACGACCAGTTTGATCGCCTCTGTGCTCGCTCAGGCTGGGTTTGACCCAACTTTTGTCATTGGCGGACTGCTCAATAGTTCAGAAAGCAATGGACGTTTAGGCGCGAGCCGACTGTTGGTGGCAGAGGCAGACGAAAGCGATGCCTCCTTCCTGCACTTACAGCCAATGGTGGCCGTGTTGACCAATATTGATCGGGACCACCTGGCCAATTACGAAGGTAGTTACGACAAGTTGAAGGGTGCCTTCCTCGAATTTATTCACAATTTGCCTTTTTATGGCCTGCTGGTTGCGTGTATTGACGACCACGATGTTAGATCTCTGTTGCCGTCAGTAAAGCGTTCCGTCGTCACGTACGGCTTTGACCCTGAAGCAGACGTAAGAGCGACCAAGCTCATTCAAGAGCATGGCCAAGCGCGTTTTACGGTAGTACGTAAAGATCAACCGGATCTCGAAATAACTCTGGCCATGCCGGGCAAACACAATGTCTTGAACGCGCTTGCCGCGGTCGCGATTGCAACCGATGAAGGTGTTTCTGATGAAGACATATCGGCTGGTCTCGGCAGTTTCTCTGGCGTCAGCAGGCGCTTTGAGATACACGGCCGATTCACGGCTGGTGACGGTGAGCTCCTTTTGGTCGACGACTATGGGCACCACCCAACCGAATTGAAAGCGACCATTGAAGCGGTTCGCACCGGCTGGCCTGAACGCCGTTTGATTATGATTTATCAGCCTCATCGGTACAGCCGGACCATCGAGTTATTCGATCAGTTTGTCGATGTGTTGGGGTTGGTCGATGAATTAATTTTGCTCGAAGTCTATGCCGCTGGTGAAGAGGTTATCGCCGGTGCCACAGGCAAAGACCTTTTTAACGCCATCACTCGTGACAGCGATACAAAGGTGGAGTTTGTTCAGGACATCAGTCTTGTACCCGAACTACTCGATTCCATGGTGAAAGCTGGCGATTTTGTACTGACCCAGGGTGCGGGCGAAACGAGCAAGTTAGCAGGTACCCTACAAAAACATTGGCAACAAAGGGCTATTGCGTCATGAAATCAGGATTGACTCGCTGGGTTCCGGTTATAGCGCTGATTGCAGTAATGGCATCGGGCGCGGTCTTATCCGTTTCGCTAAATGCCGGTTCTGTTACTGAAATAAAACGACTTTCTGTCACCGGTGATATTTCGGTGAGCCAGCGAAACGCGGTTTTCAGACTGTTAGGTGATGATTATCTGGTCGATACAGCAATTGAAGATCTACAGGAGACTCTCGAATTAAAAAGCTGGATTCACTCCGCGACAGTGGAAAGGAGCTGGCCAGATGCTCTGGTGATCACCGTTTCACCGCAGCAACCGATTGCCCTTTGGAACGACGATGCTTATCTCAATGATGAAGGGCAGGTGTTTACATCGCCCTTTGTTAATCAAGCAAGGCTACCTCAGCTTTATGGTCCGGCCGGTAAGGAAGGCGTGGTGATGGCTCAGTATCAACAACTGAACAACGCGCTTTTTAAAGTAGACCAATATATTGAAATGTTAACTCTGGATCCGAGTTACAACTGGCGGTTTCAGAGTGATGCAGGCATTCAGGTGCTGCTCGGAAAAAGTGCATTGATGGCGCGACTACAGCGATTACTTCGAGTCACTGAATATATCGAGAAAAGCGGCAAGCTCGACCAAATTGAACAGATTGATACTCGTTATGGCAACGGTGTAGCAGTCGAATGGAAAGATAAAGACAGTATTAACCTGGCTACAAACTATAACTCGCAGAGAGAAGCTAAATTATGACCGGGATCGGTGGCAGTCAAATGATAGTCGGATTGGATATTGGTACATCCAAGGTGGTTTGCATCGTCGGCGACGTCTCGCCTGAGGGCGACGTAGAAATAGTTGGCATCGGTAGCCACGCCTCGCGCGGCTTAAAAAAGGGCGTGGTGGTGAATATTGAATCCACCGTGCAGTCAATTCAACGCGCAGTTGAAGAGGCTGAGTTGATGGCGGGATGCCAGATCCACTCGGTTTATGCCGGAATCGCTGGTAGCCACATTCGAAGCCTTAACTCCCATGGCATTGTCGCCATCAGAGATCGGGAGGTTTTTAAACCGGATATCGATCGAGTCATAGATGCAGCGCAAGCTGTCGCTATCCCTGCAGATCAAAAGATTTTGCACATCCTGCCTCAGGAATACGTCATCGACAACCAGGAAGGTGTTAAAGAGCCGCTTGGAATGTCAGGCGTTCGGCTAGAGGCCAAGGTACATCTGGTGACCTGCGCTGTTAACGCTGCACAGAACATCGAGAAGTGCATCCGTAAATGTGGTCTCGAAGTTGAAGACATTATTCTTGAGCAGCTAGCTTCTGGCTATGCGGTCTTAACCGAAGATGAGAAAGAGCTTGGTGTCTGCATCGTCGATATTGGTGGCGGTACTTCTGACATTGCGGTCTTTACCGAGGGTGCGATTCGTCACACTGCGGTGATTCCTATAGCGGGTGATCAGGTTACCAACGATATTGCCATGGCGCTACGAACACCTACGGCGAACGCTGAAGAAATCAAGATTAAGTATGCGTGTGCGCTGGCAAGTCTCGCTGGTGAAAACGAAACTATTAAGGTGCCGAGTGTCGGTGAACGTAAAGACCGTGATCTTTCTCGGCAAGCGCTTGCTGAAGTCGTCGAGCCTCGCTACGACGAGCTATTCACCTTAGTTCAAGCGGAGCTTAGGCGTAGTGGTTATGAAGACTTAGTTGCAGCCGGTATCGTCTTGACAGGCGGTACATCAAAAATGGAAGGCGTGGTGGAGCTGGCTGAAGAAATCTTCCACATGCCCGTTAGCATTGGTAAGCCAACGAACGTGACAGGACTTACCGATATTGTTAGAAATCCGATTTACGCAACTGCGGTTGGCTTGTTGCTATACGGTGCAAAACAGATTGGACAAGAGGTTGTAGTGCCGCCGGCGGAAAATATGTCCGGCATGGTGGGTAAAGTTAAAAACTGGTTTTTAGGAAATTATTAAACCTGAGGAGGTTGGATATGTTTGAGTTAGTCGATAGCGCACCAGAACATGCTGTCATTAAGGTGATTGGCGTGGGAGGGGGCGGCGGTAACGCCGTTGAACACATGGTGATACAAGACATTGAAGGCGTGGAATTTATCTGCGCCAATACGGACGCGCAGGCGTTACATAATTTGTCTGCAAAAACCCTGCTGCAACTAGGTACATCCATCACCAAGGGATTAGGTGCAGGCGCAAACCCCGCGATGGGCAAAGAAGCAGCGCTTGAAGATAAAGAGCGGATTGCTGAAGTGTTGGAAGGCGCGGATATGGTCTTTGTTACCGCTGGCATGGGAGGTGGTACTGGTACCGGCGCGGCCCCTATTGTCGCTGAGGTGGCAAAGAGTATGGGTATCCTGACGGTAGCTGTTGTGACCAAGCCGTTTGTGTTCGAGGGCAAGAAACGCATGATGCTTGCTGAAGAAGGTATTCGTGAGTTGTCACAGTTTGTTGACAGTCTGATTACGATTCCTAATGAAAAACTGCTGAGTATCATGGGTGACGACACGCCACTGCTTAAAGCCTTTGGTGCAGTGGACGATGTTTTGTCCAATGCGGTTCAAGGCATCGCAGACCTCATTATTCGGCCAGGAATGATTAACGTCGACTTTGCTGATGTTAGAACCGTGATGTCCGAAATGGGCATGGCTATGATGGGTAGCGGCAGTGCCTCGGGTAGCAGTCGTGCCCGCGAAGCCGCAGAAGCTGCTGTTAAAAGCCCGCTGCTGGACGATATCGATTTTAATGGTGCTCGTGGGATCCTGGTGAACATCGCTGCTGGGGTTGATATCTCTCTGGGTGAGTTCTCTGAGGTAGGAGCGACAATTGAAGAGTTCGCGTCGGATAACGCCACCATTGTAGTCGGTACTGTCATTGATCCGGAAATGGGCGATGAGTTAAGAGTGACTGTCGTTGCAACCGGGCTTGGTAATCAGGAAGTCGAAAGGCCCAAGAAAGTTATCGACAACACCCGCAAGAAGATTGCTGGTGATGGTGCTATGGACTACGGCGATTTCGACAAACCAACCGTGATGCGAAATTCGGCCTCTGAATCTCAGGTGTCGGATCCCGTGACGCCAAAGGATATGGAATACCTGGATATTCCTGCATTTCTTAGGCGACAGGCGGACTAGTTCTGTCTTTGACCCAATTGGTGCAACGAATCATTGGAACTATTTGCACCAGTCAGGGTCTGAGACTGAAGTACAAAACCATCACGAAAAGGCTCGAGTGTTAATTGGTTCACAATTTGGGTAATTGCTGGGACGGTTTATCCGTTTTTCATGCTGAATCCAAAGCAGGGTGGGATGTTTTTTGGTACCATGCGCGCCGCCCTGACTTTACTTAACCGCTGTTCAAGAAAAGAGCGAAAAAGCACAAATGATCTATCAAAGAACGCTGAAAAACCCTATCCGCGCTACCGGCGTCGGACTCCACACCGGTGAGAAAGTTTATCTGACGTTGCGACCCGCACCAGTGAATACCGGCGTAGTGTTTGTGCGCTCGGATATGGAGCCAGCGATTGAGATACCTGCTCGAACCGAATACGTAGGAGACACCACCCTCGCCACAACAATTACTAAAGGCGACGTGAGAATATCGACTATCGAACACCTTATGGCAGCTCTTTCAGGTCTTGGCGTCGACAATGCCTTTGTTGAAGTGAGCGGTTCAGAAATGCCGATTATGGATGGCAGTGCGGCGACCTTCGTGTTCTTGATCCAGTCTGCTGGCATAGAACAACAAACTGCACTTAAAAAGTTTCTCCGCATCAAGGAAACGGTCACCGTAACAGGCCCTGAAGGTGTTGGCTGGTGTGGCCAGAGCGCGACACTGAAACCCTTTGAAGGCTTCAAAGTCAGTCACACTATTGTCTATGACAACCCTGTCATTAAAGAACAACGCGCATCGGTTAACTTTTCGACCACTTCATTTGTGAAAGAAGTGAGCCGGGCTCGAACCTTTGGCCTGATGCAGGAGTTTGAGCATTTGCGGGAACGCAATTTGGCGCAGGGTGGCAGTCTCGATAATGCAGTCGTTGTCGATGATTTCAGAGTCCTCAACGATGATGGATTGCGCCATCAGGATGAGTTCGTCCGGCACAAGATTCTAGACGCCATTGGTGATCTTTACTTGTTGGGCTATAGCTTGATCGGTGAGTTTGTCGGTTACAAATCAGGGCATGCAGCTAACCATGCATTGCGAGAGGCGCTGATGGCGCAAGAAAGTGCTTGGGAGATTGTGACATTTGAGAATGAGCAGGAAGTACCCGGCGCATACACGCAGGCAATGATTGCTTAACCCTGGTCGGTTTTGGGTAGGCCCCTCGCGGCTAATTTTCGCAGAGCGGCTTTCAGAGCGGGGTCATCTACGAAATCGGCTGCCGACTCCAGTTGGCGGGCGTTATCGGCGTTAGGACGAAGTGCGTCGCGAGTTTCTCGTTCCGGCCTTTCGAATAGAGGTCGCACAATAACTTTAATACTATCAATGGGTTGGCCTTGGCGTTTGGTTTTAAGAGTGCCAATAATCGACTTTTGACTATACTTAATACGCGTGGCTATTGCCGCAGAGTGGGTAACCAGGTGAAGTTCACCGTGATTTAACGAAGCCACTTGGACATCGGTGTGCACAACTTCTTTTACAGCGGCTTGAATGTCCAATAAGATGCGCGTTTCCGCATAGATATTACGCAGTACCCCCTTCGGCTGAAGAAACATCCGACGCGGGAGTGTGATAGATTTAGGCAATCTGGGCATTTGGCTGCATTATGCGCCTGTGTGAAGAGTAGCAAAGAGATAATAACCGAATTTCATGAAATTCATCATCGTCGATCACCAATCTGGTAAAACCAGGTCCATCAACGCCAACGGGTTCATTCTCGGCATCGCGTTTGCTGGTCTGTTGGGCATTCCTGCGGCGATTGGATATTTATCCTATATACACGGCATCGGCGAAGCTGCAGAAACCGCTGAAATGTTCAGCAAATGGCGCCAGGTGCTAAAACATCAGGACCAGGAAATACGCATCGCCAGTCAAGAGGCCCGCAACAACCTGGAAGCCTCCGCAATAAGACTCGCCCAATTACAGGCTCGAATCGTTCGTTTAGATGCTCTGGGTGAAAGACTGACCAGTGTTGCCAAATTAGAGGAGGGCGAATTCGACTTTTCCGCACCACCGGCTTTGGGTGGTCCTGTTCTGGAAACCGATTCTGACACGACACCTGAGAACTATTTACAGCAGTTAGATCAACTATCTGCAGACATTGCCAATCGTGAACAGCAACTTGGTGTGCTCGAAACACTACTCGTCGATCGTAAAATCCAGAATGACGTGTTCATCGCCGGGCGGCCTGTTGGTAAAGGCTGGATGTCATCCCGCTTTGGCAAACGTATCGACCCTATTACAGGCCGACAGGCATGGCACAATGGCGTCGACTTTGCTGGTAAGGAAGGCGCAGAGGTCCACACCGTAGCAGCAGGGTTAGTCGTGTATGCCGGCCCGAGAAACGGCTATGGGCGAATGGTTGAGGTTAATCATGGCGGCGGCTTCTCCACCCGCTACGGTCATCATCAGGCACTTAAGGTCAAAGTCGGTGACATTATCAAGAAAGGCCAAACTATCGGTCTGATGGGCAGCAGCGGTCGATCGACCGGCCCCCATGTCCATTTTGAAATATATAAAAATGGTCGCGTTGTCGACCCATCCTCCTATATACACCGCGCTAGTCGGTGATCTGATTGTAATTTGATAGCCCCCACGGCTGTCGCGTTATCAACAGACTCCCCCATTTCCCTGTGAGACCACAATGGTATTTTCCAAAATATTCGGCAGTAAAAATGACCGTGATTTAAAGCGGATGACTAAAACCGTCAAGGCGATTAATGACCTTGAGGATTCCTTTACAGTTCTCACTGATGACGAACTGAAAGCGAAACGAGAAGAGTATAAAGGGCGAATCGAAGCTGGTAGCTCTTTGGACTCGCTGTTACCCGAAGCCTTCGCGCTTGTGCGTGAAGCGGGTAAACGGACACTAGAAAAACGCCTGTTTGATGTCCAGATGATTGGCGGTATTACGCTCCACGAAGGCAGAATCGCAGAAATGCGGACGGGTGAGGGTAAGACTTTAGTCGCAACCTTATCTCTATACCTGAATGCTATCTCTGGGCACGGTGTGCACCTCGTCACCGTGAACGACTACCTCGCAAAATGGGGTGCTGAGTGGATGGGTCCTTTGTTCCATGCATTGGGTATGACGGTCGGTGTTGTTTATGCGGGACAAAGCCAAGAAGAAAAACTTAATGCCTATCAGTGCGACATCACATATGGGACTAACAACGAGTTTGGTTTCGACTACCTTCGCGACAATATGGCGTTTAACCTCGAAGAAAGGGTTCAGCGCCCCCTGAATTTCGCTATCGTCGACGAAGTAGACTCAATTTTGATTGATGAGGCCCGTACGCCGCTGATTATCTCTGGTGGTGCAGAGAACTCCTCGGATGTTTATCACGCGATCAATAAGATGGTGCCTTCTCTTGTTCGGCAGGAAAAAACGCCTGAAGACATCATTAATGAGATCGAGCCTCCCGGCGACTATTACATTGACGAAAAACAACGCGACGTTGAACTGACCGAAGAGGGCCACCAGAAGGTCGAAGATCTGCTGACTAAACGCAAGTTATTGGCTGAAGGTGATTCACTATACGGAACGGCAAATTTGACCTTACTGCACCATGTTCACTCGGCACTGAAGGCACATAGTCTGTTTAGCCGGGATGTTGATTACATCGTTCAAGAGGGCGAAATCGTCATCGTGGATGAGCATACCGGTCGTAGCATGCCAGGCCGACGTTGGTCCGGTGGTATTCACCAGGCGATTGAAGCTAAAGAAAATGTGCCGATAACCAATGAAAGTCAGACTTTAGCGTCGACCACCTTTCAAAATTACTTTCGTCTCTATAACAAGCTCGCCGGTATGACGGGTACCGCAGATACCGAAGCGTTCGAATTCAATCAGATATACGGGCTGGCTGTTTTGGTCATTCCAACTAATTTGCCGATGATTCGCGATGACCGTAACGATCTGATCTACATGACGATCCCCGAAAAATACGATGCCATTGTCGAGGAGGTTCTAGCAGCCAAAGCGAAGAATGCACCGGTGTTGGTAGGTACTGCTTCTATCGAAAGTTCTGAGCTTCTGTCTCAGCTCCTAGATAAAAAGAAGATTAAGCACAGCGTGCTGAATGCAAAGTTTCATGAAAAAGAAGCAGAGATTGTTGCTCAAGCCGGGCGTCCTGGAACGGTCACTATTGCCACGAATATGGCGGGTCGCGGTACAGACATAGTCTTGGGAGGAAATTGGGAAACTGAAATTGCTCAACTTGAAAGCCCAACCGACGCTGAGATTGAAAAAATTAAGCAGCAGTGGCAGATCGATCATGAAGCTGTGCTGAATGCGGGTGGCCTCCATGTGATTGGCACAGAGCGACACGAGAGTCGGCGTATCGACAATCAGTTGCGCGGTCGTGCCGGTCGTCAGGGCGATCCTGGTGTTTCCAGTTTCTTCCTATCCATGGATGACAATCTGATGCGGATATTTGCATCGGATAAGGTGAAGGGCTTGATGAAAAGCCTGGGCATGGAGCAAGGCGAGGCCATAGAACACCGCATGGTAACCAACGCCATAGAAAAGGCGCAGAAAAAAGTTGAGGGACGTAACTTCGATATTCGAAAGCAACTGTTGGAATATGATGATGTCGCCAATGATCAGCGCCAGTTGATTTACAACCAGCGTAACGAGCTCATGATGGCAGAGGATGTTTCAGGAACTATTGAGGCTCTGTGGGATGACGTCGTCAATCAAGTTATTAATGGGTTTGTGCCGGCACAGAGCCTCGAAGAGCAATGGGACGTCGTTGGCCTTGAACAGGGACTCCATACAGAATTTGGTTCAACCCTGCCTGTACAGAAGTGGCTGGATGAAGATGACAACCTGCATGAGGATTCGCTAAGAGAAAAGATTGTGACCAACATTCGTGGAGAGTACGAAGCAAAGTGCGAGCAGTTTGGTGAAGGTATTCGGACTTTTGAAAAACAGATCATGCTACAAATTTTGGATACACTTTGGAAAGAACATCTCGCTGCGATGGATTATTTACGGCAGGGTATTCATCTGCGGGCTTATGCACAGAAGCAACCTAAGCAAGAATACAAGCGCGAAGCATTTGAGCTTTTCGAAGAGCTTCTCGATAACGTAAAGTTTGAGGTCGTCAAATTTTTGGCTCGGGTTCAGTTCCAATCATCTGATGACCTGCAAGCGGTGGAGCAACGCCGCCGTGAGCAAGAAGCTCGCAACAAGCTGAATTTTCAGAAAGCTGATGCTGGAAGTCTGGGCGGCGAACAACGCGAACAACGCGAACAGGCTCCGGCCCCAAGCGCGCCATTT
>Ga0222664_1001161_pt1 | contig 10439 bp, 7 predicted proteins | sample AntAcemetagen604_FD_181147 | JGI IMG/M metagenome (GOLD analysis project Ga0222664, IMG submission 181147) | Saline water microbial communities from Ace Lake, Antarctica - #604 | ecosystem: Environmental > Aquatic > Non-marine Saline and Alkaline > Saline | place: Antarctica: Ace Lake | collected...
CTTCTACAATTTGCCTTAAATCTAAATCATAAGGTATTGTAGTAATTTCTGTTGAAAATAATCTTTCCCATTTTTTTTCGTATGATTCGGCCTCTTCATTATATCCCAATTTAAAGGTAGATATACTTTTAACTTCTGAGGTAATAGTATTTGCTATTAAATAAACATTGCCATTGCGTTGGTCAATTTGCATATCAACTACTTTGTAGCTATAATTATTTTCTGTATTTAATAATAAGCTTGTTTTAAGTTTTCCGAGTGTATCGTAAACTAATAAAAGGGGTTTTGTGTTAAAGCTATCTGCTTGGTAAGTTGTGGCTACAAAAGTTTGATGATTATTTTGGTAAACCTCTCCAATTAATTTAAAAGCAGTGTCTTGTCCTCCATACCTATTCTCCCAATCTTCATAAATACCATCTGTAAATTGGGTATATCCAGGTTGCATAACAACACCAACAAAAATGCTATCAACACAACCGCTATCATCTGTAACTTTTAATTTGAAATGGCGGTTAAAGTCTGTGGTTATATAAGGATTTTTAACTGCTGAACTGCTTAAAACTGAATCTGGAAACCATTGGTAAGCAACTGCCCCATTTTGATTTTCTACATTTATACTATCCCCCAAAAAAAGAGTTTGGTTTGGGCACGATATAAAATTACCCCCCCCCATTTGTAACTTTTAGGTTACATTGTGTTTTGCCAATTTTTGTAGAAAACAACCCAAACATGAGCACAAAATAGGTAAAAATTAGTTTAGATTTTATCATTTTTTAACAGTTTAGATTTGCTAAAGTAAGAAAAAAATTATTGACTTAGCATTTAAACGTTAAAATATTTAACGATTTAAAAAAAAACAAATAATCTAAACTGTCTGGCTATTGAAAGAATAGTAGCAAGTTGCTTATATAATAGATTAATTAAAAATTATATGGCATAACTCCAAAAAGACAAAAAAAAATTCGAAGCTTTTTTAAAACTTCGGATTTATTAAATAGGTTTTTCCTTTTACAAATTCACAAATTTGTCTTTTGGGAATTTTACTTCAAACTTAACTTCTAATTTTTCAGTTGTAGTTGCCGAAATAGATTTTTTCCAAGTTAAAATACCTGTATCTTTATTCACATCTGCTTCGCTATCTTCCTCTAAACTTATAGAAATATCGCTATTTCCGGTTGTTGGAATTTGATCTTGAATTTTAATTTTTATGGGAACACTTTTGGTATTTCGCACTTTAATTTCATAACCTACAGCCTCTTTTTTATTACTCCCCAACATACTTGTAGAACAGTAGTTTTTAATTCTCTCTCTTGTTACAACAACCTGGTTATCAATTCCAAAAGATAAATCTAATTCGCTAGTTACATTACTGGGGTTAATATAGCTTTTGCCTACAAAAGTGTTTTGTAAATAAATATTGGCTTCGCCGGGCAGCAAATTCTTGTCTTCCCAATCTTTAACTTTTGCGATTAAATATGCACTTTGAGCCAACTTTGGTGCAGTATAATACTCATAAGTTGCATTCAATTGCATATTCTGAATATTTACCAATTGAGAATTGCCATCTGATGGAATGGTGTAAGGCAAACTAATATCAAAAGCCACACTTGTAATGTTTTGGTTAACTGCTGTAAAATTAGCTGCGGTACCTGCAGGTTGCACGTTAAAATCGTCCGCAGCTCCTTGTGTTTCAAATAACATTACTCCTGCATCTTTCCTTGTGTTTGTGCCATAACCTTGAAATTGATTTGGGTTTACAAAATCCAACCTCCATGGGTAAACAATTGGTTTGTTGTTGTTAAGTCTTGGATTGGTGGTTGACAATGTAAGTAAAACCTCATCCCATTTTTCGCCTGTATTTTGGTAAACTTTGGCATTGTAATTTAACTCAACTGGTTGGTTAATGTTTTCAGACTTAATGTTGTAAACTGGCTGCCAACCTGCATTATTTACATAATAGTTTACATCAAAGGCAGCTTTTGTAGCTGTTTTCGCAAAAACATCCAATTCTATTTGGCCTGTTAACGACCTCCAATTGTTGAGTTTTTCGTTCAACTCTTTTTGGAGTTCACCTTTTTGATTTGTAAAAAGCCTGTTTTTTATTCTAGTTTTTGTAGATAAATTCAAAATAGATGTTATTCGATTCCTAAAAAAGTCTGACAAATCTTCTAAATCTTCGGTTGCAAAACCAAGCTTTGAATAATCAACTTTATTGTTTTGAAGAATCATATTTTTCTCATCTTGAAGGGCGAGAATAACATTATTAAAGTAAGCCATGCTATCCTCTATTACTTGAATATCATCTTGTAAATTTTGAATTTCTAAAGGCAATTCTACCAAGTTTGGGTTTCGGGTTTTGTAATTTACAGCCAAAATTGTAAATTCTCCCTTTCCAGAAGCTTGTATGCTATTCGGGTCAATATTCGATGGCAAATTTTCAATCACCAAAGTTGATTTTCCAGCTACCAAGTTTGAAGCGCTTGTTCTTTGAACTTGAGCTCCGTTTAAATAAACTGTAACCTTAGTAATTTTTGCATCAATGTTTTTTTCAGCAGCAAAAGCACCAAAAAAAAGGCCCGAGAACATCAGGCCTAAAAATATTTTTTTGTATTTCATAATTCTTTTTTTTTAATCGTCGCCTCCGCCTAGCAAAGTAACATAGTATAACAAAGTTGATATTGCAGCTAAAGCCGAAACCACATAAGTCATGGCCGCCCACTTTAACGCGTCTTTTGCATTATCATTTTCTGTGCCACGAGTAATTCCACTTGCATTTAACCAAGCCAAAGCTCTATTGCTCGCATCAAACTCTACTGGCAAAGTAACCAAACTAAAAAGCGTAATTACGCCTTGAGCCAATACAACAATTAAAATCATTTGTTGAAAACTAAAAACACTCAAAACAAAGCTAAAAAAGATAGATGCAATAAAAATAAAGTTCATCAATTTTGAGCTTATTCCAACCAAAGGAACCATTGCAGAACGAAACTGCAACATACTGTAAGCTTCTGCATGTTGAACTGCATGACCGGTTTCATGAGCAGCAACTGCTGCTGCAGAAACATTTCTTCCCACGTAAACATCATGAGACAAATTGATGGTTTTATTTTGTGGGTTGTAGTGGTCGGTTAATTGACCTTGTACACTAATTACCTCAACATCATAAATATTATTATCTCGTAGCATTTTCTGTGCAACCTCTGCCCCACTTAATCCACTTGAAGTTGGAACAAGAGCATATTTTTTAAATTTTGACTTTAGTCGATTTCCTACCCACCAACTTAAAATCATAAAGCCAATTAGAATTACCCAAATCATATTTTATCGTATTAATTATTTATCAAATCTATTTACAAATTACATTCCCAAAACATCTTTAACATCATTTAAAGAAATATTGGCAGTTTATTTATTCGTCGATTAATTGGTAACGATATTCTTTACCTTTTTTGACAGCAGGCAAACCATTTACTAGCCAACTTGGAGGTTGAGCATCTTTTAAATAAAAATCAAAAAACTGCATCATTCTTATAGTTAGGTCTTCTTTATTTGGAGCTTTTCGCAAATTATGCTGTTCATCGTTATAAGTCAACATCCAAACAGGTTTTTTTAATCGGCGTAAGGCAACAAAATATTCTATACCTTGATACCATGGCACTGCACCATCATTATCGTTATGCATCATTAATAAGGGCGTATTTACTTGATTGGCATAAAACAAAGGCGAGTTAATTATATAAAGTTCTGTTCCATCCCAAAGCGTTTTACCAATTCTACTTTGTGTGTTTTCGTACTGAAACATTCTACTGTAACCTGAGCCCCATCTTATTCCGCCATAAGCAGAAGTCATATTACTTACAGGAGCACCCGCCATTGCAGCTTTAAACATATTGGTTTGGGTAATAATAAATGCAGTTTGGTAACCGCCCCAGCTTTGCCCTTGTATTCCTATTTTATTGGGATGAAGGTTATATTTTTCAGTTACATATTTTGTACCTGCAACAACTGCCTCAACTGCACTTTTGCCCGGATAACCGTCTTTGTAAGTAATATCTGGCATAAAAACTACATAACCATTACTAACATAATGACTCGGGTTTATAATAGAAGCGCTTAACCTTGGAGCAAAATAAGATTTGTATCGATCTGAATAAGTTTCGTAGAAGTAAACAATACTTGGATATTGCTTTGTCGAATCAAAATTTTCGGGTAAAAAAACCAATCCTTCTAATTCTTCTCCATCGTCTTTTTTGAATTTAATTAACTCAACACTTCCCCAATTGTAATCTTGCTGCTGATTATTTAAATTGGTAATTCTGTTGATGTCGGTAAAACTAGAATTGGTAGCAAATAAATCGGGAAAGGTTTTAAAGTTTTGCTTGGTATAAAGCATGCTAGAACCAAATCTGGTTAAATCCCTCAGGCTTAAATTATAACCATCTTCTTTATGCCTAACTTCAGGCAAACTTCCTCTTAAAACTCTGTAAAACTGGTTTTCTTTTGTAATTTCTGAAAAGCCAATCAAATTAACATGGTTGTTTAAGTTGTAATACTCTTTTTCTTTATTTGATAAAAATGGTCTGTATTTAATGTTACTTTTTCTACCATCTTTTTTGGTTAAACAGTAAAAACTTGAAGGGTTATCAACCTCAACAACCCACAAATCAAATTCACTTTGAACCATTATTTGCTTGTTGTCTTTTCCCCAACCTGCAATTCCATAGGCTCTTGCGGGAGAAGGAGTGTCATGCTCAACATTATAAAACACATCAGGAATTTGAGAAGTAATATCAACAGCCTTTTTTGTTTTAACATCCATTAAAAACCAACTTTTCGAACCATCAATATAGTATGCTAAATATTGTCCATCAGGCGAAAAAGTATATTGAAACCTATGAGAATCTAATAATGTTTCCAACGTGCCTGTTTCCATATTTACCGTATAAATTACATTGGCACTTGGGTATTCCCATGAAACCGATTTTAAGAATTTATTTCTATCCACAGCATAACCAAACTCAGAGGTTCCATTTTGCAGAGTTCTAACGTATGAAATTGAAGTATCTCCTAAAAGAACAATATTCTTATTTTGGGTATTGAAATAAGCAGGGAAACTTTTTTTCAAATCGGTTTTTAAATCCTTTAATTGATGCGGCTGCAACCTTGTATCCGTCCAACTCCAAACATCTAGTTTTGCCAAATCTTCAACTAAAACTGTGTCTTTTTGGTCGGGCTCGGGTGCTTTTCCATAGCCAAAAAACAACCTTTGACCATCTTCACTAAAATACAATTTGCCATTTTCACTTAAGGTAAAACCCGTTGGGAATTTATCATAAGTACCATCAATAATTGTGATGCAACTATCTTGATTTAGTGCAAAGTATTTTAGTTCAAATTGCTTTTGTTTGTTGGTATCTGTTGTATGTAAAAAGGTAATTTGTTTGCCCTGATAATCAAATTCTAAATTTTTGATTTCACCTTTGGTTTCAAAGATTTTTTTGTCTTCAGCATTTGGAATATATATCATAACCTGAAGGCTGTCTAGAGTATCTTCAGTTGCTTTTATGTAAACAATTTGGTCTCCTCCTGCTGAAACCTCGTAGGATTTTACATTTTCAATAACTTCAAAATTTGGCACTTCGCATGAGCCAACAATTAAAGCTTTACTTGTTGGTTTATGCTTTTTGGGTTCTTTAGGAGCAGGTTTGTTTTTCCCAAAAAAGTCCCACCATGGTTTTTCTTTTACCTCAGGTGCTTTAACTTTAGGAATTGGAGATTTTTTAAGTTGTAGTGCAAAAAGATTTCCAGAATCTGCTGAAACTTTATACCCTACTAAATTTTCAAATTTCACCAAAGTATCCAACTCAAAAAAGTAAATGCCAACTGTATCTTCAGGGGTTTTTGCTTTACTGGCGCTCTTTAACTTGTTTTGTTTGGCCAATTTAATGCTATCAACCAATGCTTGATTTGGTGAAATTGTGAATAATATTAACTCTTCTCCTGCACTAAATTTTGCGCCTTTTCCTCTTGGTTGTGTTTTATAAATACCACTACCTACAGAGCCATATTGCAAAAAATGCTCTTTAGTTTGATTTTCTATTTCTACCGAAAAAAGCAACCCCAAATTAGATAATTGGGATGATTTTATTCTTTCCCAACTTTTTATTCCCTCAACATCTAAAGGTTTTTGAGCAAGGGAAACTAATCCCAATAAAACGAAACTAAAAGTTAAGTAACTCTTGATAGAGTTTTTGAACAGGAAGTCCAACAACATTAAAGTATGAGCCTTCAATTTTTTCAACTCCAATAAATCCAATCCATTCTTGAATTCCGTAAGCACCAGCTTTGTCATATGGTTTATAGTTTTTTATGTAGTAATCTATTTCTTTTTGTGAAAGTTTTTTGAAGTAAACCTTAGTTAAATCGTAAAAAGATTTTTGTTTTGTTTTTGATTTTAAACAAACCCCACTTATTACCAAATGACTTTTACCCGAAAGTTTTTGAAGCATTCTGTTTGCATCATCAAAATTTTCTGGTTTGTTTAGTACTTCATCATCACACCAAACAATGGTATCTGCAAAAATGGCAATTTGATTATCTTCAATTTTAAAATTGTTATGATTGGCCTTTTGCTCTGCTAAAAAAACCGGAATTTCTGCTGCTTTTAAATTTTCCGGAAAATCTTCGGGAGCATTGTTTTCAATAATTTGAAAATCAAAACCCAATTCAGCAATCAATTCTCTTCTGCGAGGAGATTTAGAGGCAAGCAATAACTCCATTAAAACGACCCTAATATTAAATAATGGGCTAAAATGGCATAACACACTCCTATTACACTTGCAATTTTATTGATTGTGCTTGCCCTTGAAAACGCCTTTGAATCATTTGCCTTCAGCGTCATTACCACAGCTAAAATTAGCATTGGTACTAATAAGATTAGCATATAAAGAAAAGTCCATTTATCTTTTAAAAACATTTGTTGAGCGGTAATCACAAGACTAATTACAATAAGATAAATTACAGAAACAACAACCTTAGTTGTTTTTAATCCAAACACTATGGGAATAGTTTTGCACCTGAAGGTTTCGTCTCCCTCTATGTCGGCAGCGTCTTTGGTTATTTCTCGCGCAAGCGATAACAAAAAAGCTAATCCAGAAAAAGCCAAAATCCAGTAGAATAAATTTCTTCTGAATTTAGCATAAGCCACCCTTGGGTCTTCGGCAAGTTCCATTAATGACTCTCCAACTTCAATGCTTATTTTTTGATCGACTTTTTCATACTCTTCGGCAATTTTTATGATTTTAGGAGCATAATAAAATTCTAAAGCGGGAATTTCGAAAAGTGCTACACTTAAAGGAACCAAAGCCAAACAAATAGAAATAACTATGTTACCTGAAATTAGCTTTCTTTTTAAATCGGTTGAATAAAACCACATTGAAAAAATAACAAACAGGTGAATGAAAGATAATTGCCACAAACCGACACGAAAACTTACATAAAAGCCTATTAAAAAACCTGAAATATTTAAACCCCAGTTTAAAACAATTGCAACCCGCCTTTTTATATATCTGCCTACAACAATTTTATCGGGCTTGTTGATTCTGTCTATTTTTAAATCGAAATAATCATTGATTAAATAACCACCTGCAGCAATTAAAACCACACTAAATACTAGTAAAGCAAAATTTAACTCTGAAATTTGAGATTGTAACTGATGCGCTTCGGCGAAAGGCTTTAATATTCCCCAACGTATTAAATACATGGTAAGGGAAATTATCGCCAAATTTTTTATCCTAAAAACTCTGAGGTAAGCATTTAATATTTTCATTACCAAGTAAAGTTCTTGAAGTTAGGATCTTCGTTTTGTTTGAACCATTTTTTTTGAACCCGCATGGTTTTTTCTATTATATCTCTAACACAACCATGCCCGCCATTTTCAGGAGAAATGTAGTTTGAAATAGATTTTATTTCAGAAGCTGCATCATTTGGAGCTGCGGCAAAAGCCACTTTTTGCATCACCTCATAATCTGGAATATCATCGCCCATATAAAGACTTTTATTTGGGTCAATTCCATAAATTTCGCAGTGCTCATTAAATACCTCAAGTTTGTTTGAAGCGCCTAAATAAACATTTTTAATACCTAATCCCTCTAACCTTTTTTTAACTTCGGTTGATCGACCTCCAGTAATAATAGAAACCTCGTAGCCCATTTTTACAGCCAACTGCAACACGTAACCATCCTTCACATTCATTACCCGAACTTGCTCTCCGCCTGGCATTAAGGTTACAGAACCATCTGTTAAAACGCCATCAACATCAAAAAAGAAGGCATTTATTCTATTTAATATTTGCAAATAGTTTTCAGGCATTAATTGGTGGTTTATTGCTATTCGATTTATAGGTTAATTTCTCTGATCTTCCTTTATTGAATACTTTTCTTGCAACAAAATTGCCTTTTCTCATTTCCTTTTGAACTTCTATTGGCAACGCATTTATTTCTTCACACTCAGCTGAACAGCAATTACTGTTTTTGGTTTTGCATGATTCGCATTGAATAAACAATAAGTTGCAAGCTACATTTTTGCAATTGGTATGGTCATCACATGGTTTACCGCATTGGTGGCAGGTTGCAATAATATCATCAGATATTCTTTCACCCAATCGTTCATCAAAAACAAAGTTTTTACCAATAAATTTATTTTCGAGTTTGTTGGTTCTTACTTGGCGGGTGTATTCAATTATTCCACCATTCAGTTGGTAAACATTATCAAATCCTTTATGCTTAAAATAGGCACTTGCTTTCTCACATCTTATGCCTCCTGTGCAATACATCAACACATTTTTATTTTCATTGCCTTTTAAAGTGTCTTCAACAAAATCTAATTCCTCTCTAAAAGTATCAACATCGGGGCACCAAGCATTTTTAAAATGACCAACCTCACTTTCGTAATGGTTTCGCATATCAACAATAATAGTGTTGTCTGCATCTGCCAAAGCGTTAAATTCATCGGCGTTTACATGCTTTCCTCTTCTGGTAACATCAAAAGTAGAGTCATCTAAACCATCGGCTACAATTTTTGCCCGTACTTTAATCTTAAGTTTTAAAAATGATAAATCGTTTTGCTCAATAGCCACATTAAGTCTGCATCCTTCTAAAAAAACGATTTCATCTAACTTTTGGCGAAGGGTGTACATGTTTTCTTCGGGAATGTTAATTTGTGCATTTACTCCCTCCTTGGAAACATAAATTCTTCCCAAAACTTTTAATTCGGAAAGCATTGCATAAAAATGGTCTCTAAAAATATTAGGATTTCCAATTTTAGCATACTTATAAAACGAAATTGTAATACGATGATACGGCTCTAAAGCCAACATTTTCAGTAAAGTATCTTTATCGTATTTGTTATAAAGCGCAGGCATTGGTATTCAGTTTATTTTGATTCAAAAATGATTGTTTTTTGGTTAGGATAGATATTATCTTCTTGCTCAACATCTGCCAACCTTTCTGATGGATCAATCACTATTTTTTCAATTTCATCAATATCATATTTCACTTCAAATGAGTAATCAGGATAAACCCAAGGCCAATCTTGCAAGATTTGAAATTTAGTTTCGCCTTCTTGCATTTTGGCACCTCTCATAATTCGCAAAGGTATGGTATAGAATATTTTCTCGCCATTTTTCAAAACCACCAAAACGTCAAGTGGCATTGGGAAATTGCTTTTGTTTTCTATGGTTACTTTGGTTACTCCAGCATCACAATTCACGCTTTTTATTGCATAATCTATTTGGTTGGTCGAACCAATGAAATAGTCAAAATACCAATCGAGTTCAATGCCCGACTTTTTCTCCATTATTTTTTTAAAATCACTTGGGGTAGGATGTTTAAACTTCCAAGTATTGTAATAAGTTTTCATGCCTTTAAAAAAGGCTTCTTCGCCAATAATATAACTTAGTTGATGTAAAAAAACTTGCCCTTTTGAGTATGAATTAACACCGTAAGCAAAGTTTGTTTGATAATGATCTGCATGCATGGTTAAGGGCTCATCTTTACCAGATGAAAGCAACCTGTAATACCCTCTGTAAGCACCTCTATGAGGATTTGGATTTTTACCGCCATACATAATGTTCAAAACATGGTCTTGGGCATAAGATGTAAAACCTTCATCCATCCAAGGGTATTTGCTTTCGTTGTTGGCCAATGCATGTTGATACCACGAGTGAATAGACTCATGTACCGTAACACTAGTTAAAGCCCTCATCGAAATTCTACCAGAAATTAAAGTTGCCATAGGATATTCCATGCCTCCATCTCCACCTTGAATTACCGAGTATTTTTTATACGGATATTCTCCAAAGGTTTCATTCATTAATTCGAAACATTGTACTGCATATTTTGGCAGCATTTCCCAGTTTTCTTTGCAAGTATCTGTTTGAT
>Ga0222664_1001165_pt1 | contig 10429 bp, 10 predicted proteins | sample AntAcemetagen604_FD_181147 | JGI IMG/M metagenome (GOLD analysis project Ga0222664, IMG submission 181147) | Saline water microbial communities from Ace Lake, Antarctica - #604 | ecosystem: Environmental > Aquatic > Non-marine Saline and Alkaline > Saline | place: Antarctica: Ace Lake...
GTCGCCATTCTCGGTGTCCCCCTAATCCTATATTTAGCGCTCGCCGTATTCAAACTGGCGCTTGGCAGTGCTGAGCACCCAACCGAGTGGATCAGTGCGGCGATCGCTCTTATGAACGCCTGGATCGTCGTTCGCATGGTCTCCCTCGTCATTCAGTCACCTTTCTGGTCGAGTTTTGCCTTTTACGTTGCCTGGCCGATCGCCGCGCTAGACGCGTTTGGCGCCCTCGGACCAGTTATTGACGAAATGCAAGCGCTGGCCATCCCTCTGGGGACCAACGATGCGGGTCAACAAATCGACATCAGCCTGTTAGATGTTGTTAAAACCCTTGTGTACTTCGCCCTGTTATTTTCGGGTGCAAAACTCGTCAGCAAGCTACTGCAGCAAAAAATCGAACAGATAGAGGAATTAAGCCCTGCGGTTAAAGCGCTGATGGGCAAGATTATGAATGTGATATTGCCGATTATCGCGCTGTTAATCGCATTCCAGATCGTCGGCTTCAATGTCACCACCCTGGCTGTATTCAGTGGCGCTGTGGGCATAGGCATAGGTCTTGGGTTGCAAGGAATCATTGCCAATTTTCTCGCTGGGTTTACGTTGCTGGCGGACCGTTCGATTAAGCCAGGAGACGTCATCGAGATCGAGGGAGAAATGGGCTGGGTGACCTCTATGCAAGCTCGGTACGTTGCACTCCGCACCCGCGAAGGCACTGAGCTTCTGGTGCCCAATGATCGATTTATGAACGAAGGCGTGGTGAATTGGTCACGATCGGACCGAGTGGTTCGCATCCACGCCCCGTTTGATGTTTCCTATCGGACAGAGAACCTAGAAGCCGTGCAACAGTTGGCAATCGACGCTGCTAAAGCAGTTGACCGAGTGGTGGAAGAACCGGCGCCAATTTGTAACCTGATGGCTATCGGCAAAAGCTCAATTGAATTTGACCTGCGTTTTTGGATCAGCGACCCGGAAGAGGGACTAACTAATGTACGAAGTGACGTACTGATGGGCATCTGGAACGGATTGAAGCAGGCCAATATTGAGGTGCCATTCCCGCAGCAAGATCTACATATCAAACAGTGGCCAGACAATGGCACTAAAGAAACTGGCGCCTCGGCAAGTGGTACCTGAAAAAATGGCACCTAAGCAGCAGCTGAGAATCATCGGCGGCGAATGGCGCAGCAGGCAAATTCAATTTCCTAATCTCGCAGCGGTACGGCCAACACCGGATCGCGTCCGCGAAACCTTATTCAACTGGTTACGAGCTGAAATTCACGGCGCTCGTTGCCTCGAGCCATTCGCAGGTAGCGGTGCTCTTAGCCTCGAAGCCCTTTCTAGAGGCGCATTGTTTTGCCAGGTCCTCGACCTTGCACCAGAGACCCTGACTGCACTCAAGGCTAACCTTGAGACCCTCGGTGCCGCTGTAGAGCGATATCGCTGCGAGAAAGCCGAGGCTCGAAATTGGTTAAGAAACTACAACGGCGAACCCTTTGATCTAATTTTTCTTGACCCGCCTTTTGCAGACAATGATACAAAAAGCCTATTAGCGCTGGCGATGACACCTGCTCTTCTTGCCGAGGAGGGACAGGTCTATGTTGAAACCGGCACAGCGCTTGAGTCAACGCAACTACCAGAGCACTGTGTCGTCCTGCGTCAAAAAAGAGCGGGCACAGTTCACTACGCACTTGTCGCTCGCAGCTGAAAACGCAATCGCGAAGAACCGGAAGACGGGGTGGCAACCCCAATTAGGTCATGTATGATGCCAGTGATTCTACTTTCTCAAATTTGCCCATGACAACAGTACTGTATCCAGGAACATTCAATCCGATTCACAACGGCCATGCCGATTTAGTGGAGCGGGCCGCCAAAATTTTTGGCCGGGTGGTGCTAGGTATCGCAACCAGCCCACACAAAAGCCCCAGCATCCTAGAGCTACGCGTCAATCTTGCAAAAGAGGCACTGGCCCATATCAACAACGTGGAGGTGGTCGGCTTTAATACCCTAACGGTTGAATTTGCCAAGGAAGTTGGCGCCGAAGTGATTCTTAAAGGCATACGCACCGTGACAGACTTTGAGTACGAATTTCAAATGCTCAATATGAACCGCGTGCTTCAACCCGGGCTTGAAACCGTTTTTCTGGCACCTTCAGAGGAGTTTTCCTATATCTCGTCTACGCTCGTTCGGCAGATTGCCGGTTACGGCGGTGATGTGAGCAAGTTCGTGCACCCTTCTGTCAATGAGGCACTTATTGCGGGTCAGATCGGCTAGGCGCTGACTGAACTAGACTCAATCCAATATTTTTTCTTTTCGCCCTGGTGTTCGACAACCAAGACAGCGCAATAAGACTTCCTCTGCGGGCTTAAGCACCAATGCTTTGCCTGCGTCCCCAGCATTGCCACCCAGCAAAGAAAACGGCAGGGTTGCAATGTAAGTCACGGTCCCAAGACCTAACAGCACGAGCCCAATGGGACGTGCAACCAGAAGATCACCCATCATGGTGACACCGTCAGGCTCTTCTTCTACCTGGGCCGCTTGAACCATCGTCGGGCCAGCAAGCAGTATCGACAGAAACGCCACTCTAATCAGGTTTGCCATAGCCTATACCTCACGTTAAATCTGGAAATGCAGCGTAACTTCATGGCTTGCTGCACTTTTTAAGTTTCGACAGATTAAGCCGAAATTACAGCAATTACAAACCAACTAACGCTGGCACTTGCGACAAAATACGGTCGTTCGCTGCCCCAAGCGGGTCTCGGTTAGCAGATTGCGACAGGCCACGCAGGGCTCACCGCCGCGCCCATAAACCTTGAGTTCGTGTTTAAAGTAACCAGGGTTGCCGTCCTCATTCACAAAATCCCGCAGCGTCGTTCCACCCGCCTCAATCGCTGCAGACAATACAGCCTTAATTCGAAGCGCGAGGTCATGGTAGCGTTTCCGAGAGACTGAACCCGCCTTCCGATCAGGACGAATACCCGACATAAAAAGGGATTCGTTAGCGTAAATGTTACCAACCCCGACGACTATTTTGCTGTCCATCACGAACTGTTTGATTGCGACCGATTTCTTTCGCGACTGACTAAATAGATAGTCGCCATCGAACTGTTCACTCAAGGGTTCTGGCCCTAGACTATCAATCAGAACATGGCTCTCATCGTGTGGCAGCCAGAAAAAAGACCCGAATCGACGTGGATCCCGGTAGCGTAGGACTCGACCATCGTCTAGCCGCAAATCGATATGGTCATGCTTTTCGACCTGCGTCTGCGCTGGCAGAACACGAAGACTGCCCGACATGCCGAGATGAATCATGGCGCGCCCGGCGTCCGTTTGGAGAAACAAATATTTCGCCCGGCGACTAACATCCGAAACCGTTTGGCCGGTGAGGTATTGGCTTAATGCAGGGGTGACCGGCCACCGGAGCCTTGGCTCGCGGACAATGACGCTGATGATCTTTCGCCCAACCAGATGAGGGTGGATGCCTCGACGGGTCGTCTCAACTTCAGGTAATTCTGGCACCGCATTCTAGACTTTTTTTGTGGATACCAGAGCATGGCATTTTTCACTCCCCTGAGATAGGGTGCTTGCGTGACGAAAAAGACCCTACTAGGCATTGATACAGGCGGTACCTTTACCGATTTTGTATGCATTCCAGTATCTACCAATCAACAAGAATGGCGGGTTCACAAGGTTTTATCGACTCCCGGACAACCCCAGCAAGCGATCCTGAAAGGCATAGAAGATCTCGGTCTGACTCAAGCGGTCAAACAAGGCAACGTTGTTCTGATCCATGGGACCACAGTCGCAACAAACGCCACCCTTGAGGGCAAAGGCGTGCGCACAGCTTATATTACCAATCGCGGACTAAAAGATGTCTTACTGATCGGGCGACAAGCCCGGCCAGAGCTTTACAACCTGACCCCAACGTTCACTCGTTTCCCAATCGACCCGGAACTGATGTTGGAGGTATCGGCCAGGGTGGACGCCAATGGAGAGCTTGTCAGCGACTTTGCAGAAGGGGAACTCGAAGCGCTTGAAGCGCATATAGACAGACTTAAACCCGAATCAATCGCAATCAACCTCGTCTTTTCGTTCAAAAACCCGAAACCTGAAATCGAACTTGAACAGCGCTTTGCAGATCGATATTTTGTCTCACGATCTTCAAATATATTGCCCGAGTACCGTGAATATGAACGCGGAGTGACCACCTGGATCAATAGTTGGATCGGACCACTGATTAGATCGTACCTGAGCGCTCTCGGCGAAACCCTGGCACCAGCACCCGTCTCGATTATGCAGTCAAACGGTCTCACCATAGCCGCATCTCAGGCGGCATACAGGGCGGTAAACCTATTACTATCGGGACCAGCAGGGGGCCTGGCAGCGGCTCAGTACATTGGCAAACGCACCGGCAGGTCACAACTCATGACCTTTGATATGGGGGGCACATCAACCGACGTCGCGCTCATCGAGCAGCGTTTCGCCCTGACCAATACCGGCACAATTGCGGGCATGCCTGTCGGCGTTCCCATGGCTGACATTCACACGATTGGTGCTGGCGGTGGTTCCATCGCCTATATCGATGCTGGAGGACTACTGAGAGTGGGTCCAGAGTCCGCAGGCGCATCACCGGGTCCGGCTTGTTATGCAAAAGGTGGCACGAGACCAACGGTAACAGATGCCAATTTGATTTTGGGCCGGCTGAACTCGGCAAGACCACTGGCAGATGGCCTTTTGCTAGATATTGACGCCGCAGAAACTGCGGTCGGCCTGCTAGCCGAAATGCTAAACCAGCCGCTCGAACGTACCGCACAGGGTATTATAGACATCGCCAATGAACATATGAGTCAAGCCCTCCGGGTGATCTCCATCCAACGCGGTCATGACCCAAGATCCTTCACGCTGATGTGTTTTGGCGGCGCGGGTGGACTTCACCTTTGCGATCTTGCTGAATCTCTAGAAATGACTTCAGCAATTGTTCCTGTCCATGGTGGCGTACTCTCCGCACTGGGGATGCTAACCGCTCAGCCTGGTCGAGAACTCGCGCAGACGTTACAAAAGCAAACCAACGAGATTTCGCTTAAAGAGCTAACCTCCGTGCTGAACAGCCTCGCAGATCAAGGCAAACAGGAGCTCGCAGAAGAAGCCATCACCGAGATCTTGCGACAAGACAGCCTAGACCTCCGCTATCAAGGTCAAACATTTACGCTGAACCTACCTTTTGGTGGAGATCTGAACACAATAGACAGCCAATTTCATCGCGCGCACAAGCGGCAATACGGTCATGAGATGTCGCGGCCGGTCGAAATTCTAAACGGCCGCGTACATCTCGAAGCGACTCAAGCACCTCCTGAGCTACCGGGGTTGGCCACCAGCGCTGAGACGATGATCGCACAAGCGATAAGCGGCGTTCGGGTGTTAACTCGCCGAACACTAGCGCCAGGCGATCGGGGTGACGGACCAGCAATTGTGACCGAAGATCATTCCACAACTTTCATCAAGGCCGGCTGGCTGTTCACCGTGGATAAGCTCGGCAATTTGCTGCTAGAGAAGAACTATCACTAAGCAGATCCGGACAAGCACACCGACGCAAGACGTCTCTGGGTCAAATTTCACGCAAAAAAAAGACCGGATTAACCGGCCTCTTTTGTCACAAGATCTAGACTTACTTAATCTTGGCTTCTTTGTACATGACATGCTTACGAACCACTGGATCAAACTTTTTGATTTCCATCTTGTCCGGCATCGTACGCTTGTTTTTGGTTGTGGTGTAAAAATGACCAGTACCGGCTGAAGACACCAACTTGATTTTATCTCTCATGGAATCTAACTCCTTATAGTTTTTCGCCGCGCGAACGAAGGTCCGCAACAACGTTATCAATACCGCGTTTGTCGATGATTCGCATTCCTTTGGTGGAAACTCGAAGTTTGACAAAACGGTTCTCGCTTTCAAGCCAGAACTTGTGATCGTGAATATTCGGCAGAAAGCGACGACGTGTTTTGTTGTTAGCGTGGGAAACGTTGTTTCCGGTGACCGGGCGCTTGCCTGTTACCTGGCATACCTTTGACATGATCTGAGCCTTAAATTTGAATTCTGTGGCCGCTTTAACGGCATTTTTACACCCTACTTGCCGAATTTCGAGCTTAATAATCGGCGTCTTTGCAGGGAGCTATACAAAGAGCCGTGCTTTATACCAGAAGCGCAGCCTTGATTCAAATAGTTCATCTTTATATCAATCCAGCTTCGGCAAAAGACATGACCTCTGCGTCGCCCACAATCATATGATCCAGTACTCTGACATCGACCAGTAACAGCGCTGACTTCAGTCGTTCTGTGATGCGCTGGTCAGCCTGACTGGGCTCGGCCACCCCAGAGGGGTGATTATGGGCAAATATCACGGCTGCCGCGTTATGATGCAGCACGCGCTTCAGGACTTCTCTCGGATGCACGCTGGCGCCGTCGATGGTGCCAAAAAACAGTTCTTCATAACTGATTACTCGGTGTTGGTTGTCCAAAAATAGACAGGCGAAGACCTCCCGATCATAGCCACGCAACTTGCTCTTCAAAAACCGCCTTGTGGTGGACGGGTCCAACAAACCATCACCCCGATCTATGGAGGCATAGAGGTATCGTTCGCCCATCTCCAGGGCAGCCTGAAGCTGCACAAACTTAGCCAACCCGATGCCGTGGCAAAGACACAGGGTCTTATAGTCGGTATCAAGTAAACCCCGCAGACCACCTCGCTGCCTAATGAGATCGTCAGCTAGCATCAGTACTGGTTTTGACCGAGTGCCAGTGCGAAGAAAAATCGCCACCAGCTCGACGTCCGTGAGCGACCCAGCACCATTTGCTAGAAGCTTTTCCCGCGGTCGTTGCGATATCGGCCAGTTCACCATTCTTCCTTTTTAATGCACATGTCTTTGAAAAGTCTCATTCTTCCTGTGATTAAGCACTTACACCGGCAATCCCTGAATGGTATCTTTATACATCGCGGTGGCACATGTCTGTCATCGATAGACATCAACGCTTGTGCGCAATGAGCCCATAGTAATGAACCCTTAACGATGAACCTTACAAACAAACAAATTCTGCTGGGCGTTACCGGTGGCATTGCAGCTTACAAGGCGGCGGAACTCACAAGGCGTCTACAGGATCAAGGTGCCGATGTGCGCGTGGTGATGACAAGGGCAGCAACAGAGTTCATAACGCCTCTCACCATGCAGGCTCTTTCTACGCACCCTGTTCATACCGACATTCTTGATACAGAGACCGAGTCAGTGATGGGTCACATCGAATTGGCTCGCTGGGCAGATTTAGTTTTGGTTGCGCCAGCGAGCGCAAACTTTATCGCTCGACTTGTATCCGGTCAGGGAGATGACCTTCTCACCACTCTATGCCTTGCCGCCGAATGCCCCATAGCCGTTGCACCAGCAATGAATCAAGCCATGTGGAGCAACGTCAACACCCAGGCGAACATAGAAAAACTGAACGCTCGCGCTGTACACATGCTCGGTCCTGATTCTGGGACACAAGCGTGCGGTGAGGTTGGGGAAGGCAGGCTAATGGATATCCCAATACTGGTTGAAGCTGTCAGCAACTTGTTTCCTTCAACCTTGCTGGCGGGCAAGCATGTCATGATCACCGCGGGGCCTACGCGCGAATCTATCGATCCCGTGCGATACATTTCTAATCACAGCTCTGGCAAGCAAGGCTATGCTTTGGCGGAAGCGGCGATTGAAGCGGGTGCAAAGGTCACGCTGGTAACAGGACCAACCCAATTAAATGCTGTTGAGCGCGCCAAAATGATACACGTGACTTCAGCGAACGATATGTACAACGCAGTGATGGCGAACCTCCATGGCTGCGATATATTCATTGGGGTTGCAGCCGTGGCTGACTATCGACCGAGGATCAGCGCAGAACAGAAGATTAAAAAAGTGAACGGGAAAAACGTGTTGACGATCGAACTCATCGAAAATACCGATATCGTTGCAGCGGTCGCAAACCAGGCCCGCAAACCATTTACCGTCGGCTTTGCTGCAGAAACTGAAAACCTTATCGACTACGCGCGCAAGAAGCTCGTAGCAAAAAATTTGGATTTGATCGTGGCAAATGACGTTTCAAATCAATCGATCGGTTTTAATAGTGATGACAATGCCACAACCGTCTTATGGCCAGACAATGAGTTAAGCCTACCGATAATGTCGAAGCGCACTTTGTCCCGCAGGATCATCACGTTGATTGCTGAACAGATTCAATGAAAGCTATCCAATTAAAAATCCTCAACCCCAAGGTAGGCCGTGATTTTCCGCTCCCGGCGCATGCAACCGAAGGTAGCGCCGGATTGGATCTGCGCGCCTGCCTGAATGAACCTTTAGGGCTGGCGCCGGGCGAAACGACGCTAATTCCAACCGGGCTTGCGATCTATCTCGCAGATCCTGGTTACGCAGCAATGATTTTACCCCGATCGGGTTTAGGCCATAAACACGGCATTGTCCTCGGAAACCTCGTTGGCTTAATCGATTCTGACTATCAGGGTGAACTCATGGTTTCCTGCTGGAATCGCAGCAATAATACCTTCACGATTGAACCAGGAGATCGAATCGCTCAAATGGTGATTGTGCCAGTCGTTCAAGCACAGTTCGAAATTGTAGAAGATTTTAATGAATCGGATCGCGGAGCATCGGGCTTCGGATCTTCTGGAAAACAGTAGGGGCCGCGAGTGAGTTCAAAATCAAACAGCCATCTGATGGCTTTCAGCTTGATTCCTCTGGCTGGCATTGCGGCGGGCTTTGTCGTTGCGATCGTCATATCGCTACTCTTCCTGCAGAGCAGTGTTTCCGAAGCGCACCGCGAAAGTCTCATCAATCAAGCGGCGGACAACGCCAGAGCAAGGGTTAATCAGGCACAGACTAAGCTACTCAAACAAGCCAATAACATGGCGACCAGCATCCGCCTGACAGAACTTGTAGCGAATGCCGACGCCTCCGTGAGATCGTTGGAAGAGTCGCGACTACGAGAACTCATTCCTAATGCAGTGAGAGTCAGGATGATCCGAGTAGGCGAAGCCCGAGTAGATCGCGATGAAGATCCTCCTTTTACCTACACATCCTTAGACCTAGTGAATAAGGCTGAGCAGGGTGAAACGGTTTATCCCGAGGCGATTAATGCCAACGGGCGCTGGGTGATTGGTCTGGCCGCCCCGATTAAACCGCCCTCAAGCGATACTATACGCGGCACACTCATGGTTTATTTGGATACTGCCGCGCTGTTGGACGAAATAAGCGAAGAGATTCAAGGCAGCGTGACGATTATCCAGGCCTTCAATTCGAATCAACAAACTGAGTTTTTGCAGGCTGGGGTCGGGTCAGGAGAAATTCTGGAAAGGGACTTGATCAACAACGTTTGGAAGCTTCAGTTTCAACCGTCCGACGAGCTAAATAATGCCAGTGTTGGAAACATCGTATTATTCAGTCTGCCGCTTATCGGTTTTCTACTGATTGCACTCGGTGGCGTGTTTGTCGGTATCAAAAAAATTATCGCCACACTCAAAACCGATACAACGCTACTGCAGAACCAAATGGCCGATGCGATTAATGGCACTTTTAGTCCTAGCCAAAATTTTGAGCTCGGTGAGTTTGTCGAGCTAGACCTAACATTGGCACGGCTTGGTCGGAAAGAGAGCGAGAAAAAAGCAGTTAAACCGCTCAACGTTACTGCCAGACCAAAAGTCGAGGAACAGCCTGATGCAGTTGACATCGAGATCGAGGAAGACAGCGATTTTCTGGATGTACTTGAAGAAGAAGACTTCGAAGATGAAGCCGAAAATGCAAATGACACCGAAAAAGAACATGAGTTGGATGTTTCTGGCATTTTCCGTGCGTACGATATTCGCGGCGTTGTCGGTCAGACTCTGACCAACGACGTAGCTTATCGTATCGGCCAGGCGATTGGGTCTGAGGCCGACAGCCTCGGTGAAACGAAACTAGTGGTCGGTGCCGATGGCCGCCTTTCGAGTCCAGATATCGTTGCTGCCCTAATCGACGGTCTGGTTTCCACCGGCCGAGAAGTTATCAACATCGGCTTCGTACCGACACCGCTTCTGTACTATGCAACCAATAATTCCGATACCACCAGCGGTGTGATGGTAACTGGCAGTCATAACCCCGCAGACCACAACGGCATGAAAGTTGTCTTAAACGGCCAGGCATTAATGGGCGATGGTATTCAGAAATTGCTTACTCGCTATCAAAATCAGGACTTTGTCGCGGGAGATGGCGATATTACGGAAATCGACATTCGTGACGATTATATGGATGCAATTACTGACGATGTCGTTGTGGCGCAGCCACTCAAGGTCGTCATCGATTGCGGCAATGGGATCGCAGGCGATATAGCACCGACGCTGCTTGGCAATCTGGGCTGTGACGTCGTGTC
>Ga0222664_1001166_pt1 | contig 10428 bp, 8 predicted proteins | sample AntAcemetagen604_FD_181147 | JGI IMG/M metagenome (GOLD analysis project Ga0222664, IMG submission 181147) | Saline water microbial communities from Ace Lake, Antarctica - #604 | ecosystem: Environmental > Aquatic > Non-marine Saline and Alkaline > Saline | place: Antarctica: Ace Lake | collected...
TATTTTTTGCTTTTCATTCATAACTTCAACACGCAAAGCACTTTCCTTATTTTTTAAAATAGGAAGCGCGCCCTGCCTTACTTTGAGTTGTTTTCCCAAGGCATGTAATGCTGTTTTGTTATATTGAAAAGTAAATGGCATTTATGATTCTTTTGCTTTATAGAACTGTTCGGTAAATTCTTTTTTAATTCCTAATTCTTCTACTTTAAAATATTTAGAAAAATATTCCCATGTTTTTTCTAACATGGCATCCGCATCAAGATTTACGTCAACACTTAAAATATTTTTAGAATAATCTTTTGCGAACCCAAGTGTTCTATTATCATATTCTGTTAAGTCAAAACCGTTTTCAAGTTTTGTTTTAGCATTTGCAGCATCTGCAAAAAGTCTAATTGCAGCATTCATAACTTGTGGGTGGTCTGCTCTGGTTTTTTTGCCAATTACCAATTGTTTTAACCTACTTAAACTTCTAAATGGGTCAACAATTACTTTTCCTACGTCAGAATCTTGTCTTAAAAATAATTGCCCTTCTGTAATGTAACCGGTATTATCAGGAATAGCATGTGTAATATCTCCCTCAGATAATGTAGTAACTGCAATAATGGTAATTGAACCTCCATTAGGAAATTGGGCTGCCTTTTCATAGATTTTAGCCAAATCGCTATATAATGAGCCGGGCATAGAATCTTTTGATGGAATTTGGTCCATTCTGTTAGAAACAATACTTAATGCATCAGCATACAAAGTCATATCAGTTAATAAAACCAAAACACTTTGATTTTTTTCTACTGCAAAATATTCGGCCGCAGATAATGCCATATCTGGAATTAAAAGTCTCTCAACTGGTGGATTATCAGTGGTATTGATAAAGCAAATTATTTTATCTAAAACTCCTTCTTCTTCAAATAAATGTTTAAAATATAAGTAATCATCATTTGTTAAACCCATGCCTCCTAAAATGATTTTATCGGCTTTAGCTCTTAGAGCAACAGTTGCCATAACTTCATTATAGGGTTGGTCGGCATTGGCAAAAAATGGTATTTTTTGTCCTGCAACTAGGGTGTTGTTTAAATCAATTCCTGCAATTCCTGTAGCAATTAGTTGGTAAGGCTGCTCTCTTCTAACGGGGTTAATAGTAGGTCCACCAATTTCAATTTCTTTTCCCATTGGGAAAGGGCCATTGTCAATTGGTTCGCCGTAAGCATTAAAAAACCTTCCGGCCAAATCGTCGCCTACTTTTAAGGTTGGTGCTTTACCTAAAAAAACAGTTTTGGCATCAGTAAAAATACCTTCTGTACCTCCAAAAACTTGCAGTGTTACTTCAGAACCAATAATTTTTACTACTTGTGCTAGTTTATCACCTATAAAGGCTAGCTCCTCATTTCCAACGCCATCTGCCTCAATAGTGCATGTTGCTTTGGTTATGTTTTTAATGTGGGTGTATTGTTTTTGTAATTCCATAATTTAGGCGTTTACTAGTTCAGATTGATTTTTTACAGATTCTTCAATTTGCGCTTTTAGCCCATTGTATTTTTCGGTTTTGTATTCAGTGTAGTTTAATTGCTTGAAATCGTTGATTAGTTTCTTATAAAATGAAGCTAAATCTTCAAAAGATTTAAATGGAAACTCCCTTTGGCAAACATCTAATATAAATTCTACCATTTCAATTTGTCTATTCATAGGTGTCATTTGGTCTATATCGTCAAATGCATCCTGCTGCAGAATTACAAAGTCTATTAACTCCGATCTCCAAAAATTTACGTGGTAATCTATTGGTACACCATCATCTCCTAAAATGTTAATTTGATCACTTGCTTCTGAGCCACGAAGCAAAAGGTTTTTCATTTTTTCTGCATAAAGATTGTAATTCTCTGAAATATTCTCTTTAGCATACTTTATAAACTCTGGATATTCTAAATATTTAGAGTAACTCATTATTGGGTCAACAGAAGGATATCTTTTGCTATCGGCACGTTTTTGCGATAAAGCATAAAAACAGCGTGTGGCTTTTTTTGTAGATTCAGTTACAGGCTCTTTTAAATTTCCACCTGCGGGCGAAACTGTACCAATAAAAGTTATTGACCCTTTAGCTCCGTTATTTAACTCTACTTTTCCAGCTCTTGCATAAAAGTTAGAAATTACTGCAGATAAATCCATCGGAAAAGCATCAGGACCAGGTAAATCTTCTAATCGATTACTCATCTCTCTTAAAGCCTGAGCCCACCGAGAAGTTGAATCAGCAAGTAATAAAACTTTTAAGCCCATTTGGCGGTAATACTCGCCAATTGTCATGGCAGTGTACACAGAAGCTTCACGGGCAGCTACAGGCATGTTTGAGGTGTTGGCAATAATTACTGTGCGTTCCATTAATTTTTTACCTGTTCTAGGATCTTCCAATGTTGGAAACTCTTCAAAAATCTCTACAACTTCATTGGCTCTCTCTCCACATGCCGCCACAATTACTACATCGGCAGAAGCTTGTTTCGAAATTGCATGTTGTAACACAGTTTTTCCGCAACCAAAAGGGCCGGGAATAAAACCTGTTCCTCCTTCTAAAATAGGGTGGAGGCTGTCTATAGTTCTTACGCCTGTTTCAAGAATTTCGTTTGGGCGAGGTTTATTATCATACAAACGCAAAGGAATTTTAACAGCCCATTTTTGAATCATTGTAACAGGAAGAACAGTTTCATTTTCTTGGCTTAAACTAGCAACTTCAGATGAAGCTTTGTAAGTTCCCTTTTCTACAATACTTTTTATAGTTAATGTTCCTTTATACCTAAAAGGAACCATTATTTTATGAATTAAATTGTTTTCTTGTACTTCTCCTAACCAATCTCCAGCTTTTACTGTATCTCCAACTTTTTTTATAGGGGTAAAGTCCCATTCTTTATTTTCATCAATAGGTTTAGATTTTGAACCTCTTTCTAGAAAAATACCTTCTAATCCATCCAAATCATTTTGAAGCCCATCATAATTTTTAGATAAAATTCCAGGACCTAGTTCTACCTCTAATAAATGACCAGAAAACTCTACTTCAGTGCCAACTTTTAACCCTCTTGTACTATCAAAAACTTGAACAAAAGCAGTTGTTCCATTAATTTTTATAACCTCACCCATCAACTCCATATTGGCATGTTTTACAAAACAAATTTCGTTTTGAGCAACAGGTTCTTTTACTTCAACCATTAACAAATTGGCTATTATTCCCTTTACTTTTCCTTTTGTTTTCATTGGTAGTATTCTTCTGTTTGTTGGGTAATTTTTTTAGAAAAAGCTTCTAAATTTTCTTTTCCAAGTTCTTTGTTGTTGAGTTGCCATTTTAGCAAATCAAGGTATTTGCAAAGCCAAGCATACACTCCCATAAAACTGAAAGCATCAAAAAACGAAACATAGTCGTAATACTTCCATTTGGCATCTAATAATTTGGTTTCGCGATCAAATGCATTTTTTACATCAAAAGAGCTTAGTGCGGCTGCTAAAAATGGATACTCAGCTTGTATATCGCCCATTAATAATTTATTGTATGCGAACCTGTCAAACTTGCCTCCATCAATATAATGTTGGCCAGACTCAACTTTAGCAAACCGTTCTAAATAACTTTTAAAAAAATTCTTTAATGTTATTTCATAGGTAATAAACCGAGTTAAGGTTGGGTTACTCTGCATAAGTAAAACCTCGTAATATTTTTGCCAATGCGCTTGTAATGCTTCTGTTTGATTTGGTTTTTGATTTAAATTATCATTTGTATTTGCTGTGAATGGAGAATCTTCTAAAATTCCTGTTTTTATCCATTTGGTCAGGTTTTCTTGGTTTAAATTACCTCCATCTAACCAAAGTGATTTGTTTTGAATAATAGAATTAAAATTGATTAAATCGATTTGGTAAAAAAAGAGAGTTGCTATCTTTTGGTCTTCCTCAGTTAGGTATTGAGAAAGCATTGCCTTTAAATCAGTAACTTCTAGGTTTAGATTTTGGCGAGGCTTAAGGTTTGGAAACCCACTTATGAGACCGAAATAATTCATTAATCCACAATTATTTCTTTTGTTTCAACTTTCAGAAAACTTCCGAAAAAGTTAATAAACGTTTCATCGTCAAACTTTATTTGGTAATTATCTCCTTCAGGCTTTACTTCAAAACCTTTGGATAAAGTATTAGATGGGTTTATTGTTACACCTCCATTTAAAAGGGCTTGCTTGTCTGCAGCAATAATGTTTTTTATTTCTTGAACATCTTTTTCAGGAAGGTTGATTTGCCAGTTACCTTCATGGTTTTTGTTTAATGAGTTTAAGCAAGTTATCAATAAGGCGGCAACGGTCTTTGGGTCTTTTAAGGAGTTCTTTATGGGTGAGCTTATCACTTTTTCTGTTAAAAGCTTAGCCAACTCTTGCTTAACACTATTTGTAGCTTTTTGAGCAGCTAACTTTATTTCAGCGTCAATCTTTTTTTTATGAGTTTGGGCATCGGTGTTTGCCTGTTTTAGTAATTTTTCTTTTTCTGCTTTAGCATTTTGAATCAATTTTTGAGCTTCCTCTTTGGCTTGAGCTAAAATTTTTTCTGATTCTTCTTTGGCTTTGGCGATGCCTTCTTGGTAAATTTTGTCGGTAAGGGCTTTTAATTTTTCGCTCATAAGAAATTTTACTTTGAAATGATTTTCAATACAAAAATATACTATCGCAAAAACAAATAATTATTGATTAATTAAATATAATTTTTATTATTAAAGTTGCTCATCTATTGCATTTCGGCCACCATGCATCTAATGCTGCCTCCTCCAAAAAACTCGATTGTTGGAATATTAAATATTTCAATTTTTGAAAAATATTCTATTTTACCTATTTGAGTTTTGTTTAAACTTTTGAAAGCTGCCGCTGACATTATAAAATTTGATTTTCCTTTTACAAACACTTCAAACATGTTACCTGCAAAATGATTCATTTGGGCAATTGAAATTTCGATTATTTCTTTATTGGTTTTTAGAAAGATTTTATGCAGTTCGTCTTTTTGTTTTTCTGATGGAATTGATTCTAGGCAAATAACAACAAATTGCTTTGCAATACACATCATTACATTGGTGTGATAAATTGAAGATTTTTCTTTATTTTCAGCATTAAAGGAAAAAATTTTGTAATCTAAAATTTCAGCAACTTTTCTTAAAGGTTGTAAATGGGTTCTTGGAGATAAACAAGCAAAAATTTTTTTTGAATGATGATCAAAAATCATACTTCCAGTTCCTTCTAAAAATTCATTTTTCTTTTCGTAATAAGATAAATCGATTATTTCTTTTTGGTTTATTGCATTAATAAAATCAAGATTTTTCTCAAGTCTTCTATTTTCTGCTTGCATTGGATAAATAATATTGAATTTTTTATGGAAACTCACCCAATTGTTAGGGAATATAGCATCTGGTTTTTCTGGGCTGCTTGTGTCATTAGCACAATGAATATTTAAGCCTAGTGAAATTAATTTAGATCTTACTGATTCGAATTCTAGTAAGGCTTTTTGATGCACAAGGTTTTTGTTTTCATCAGTTGCTTTCTGAAAACTATTCGATCCGGCAGTTTGGCGGTTAAAATTAAAACTGGCAGGCCGAACCAAAAAAAGTGAGGTTGTTTCATTTTTCATAAGTTAGAACAAAAAAAGCCCATTTGAATTAACAAACAGGCTTTCCATGAAACAACTAGATTTTTATTTTATATCCTGAGGTCTATTTCTAATTGCTGGATTAAGAGCAATTACTTTTGATGTTGAGCCTCCATTAATAAAATTGACATAATTGGCTAAAATTCCACACATCCTATTTTCCATCAAAAACATTATTAGTTCTTGACCTGCAAAGTGTTGGGTAGGACCAATTGGTTTTGAAAATTTATGAGTTTGTTCTTGTACTTCTTTTTGAAATACTAATCCTCCTTTTTGAGCAAAACTGCTAGCTGCAATTAATAGAGCAAATGTTGATGTTAAAATTACTTTTTTCATAATGGTTAGTTTTTGTTGGTTTATTATATGACGCCTTAAGCGGAATAATAGTTACAACCATTATGATGAGGGTTTTTAATATAAAAAGAAATTTCACTTAAAATTTAAATTTTAAGTATTTGTTTGTTAGCAGGTTAGCGGTAAGTTGAATAGTAATTTTGTAAAGAAAAATTTAAATTGACTTTTTGATAGGCGGCAAAAAAAAAGCCTGCAACGGAGACCGTGCAGGCTTTTTTAAAAAAATTATTGAGTAAGTATTAAACTACTTTAACATTAACTGCATTCAATCCTTTTTTTCCTTGCTGTAGTTCAAATTCTACTGCATCACCTTCGCGAATTTCATCGATTAATCCTGAAACGTGTACGAAGTGTTCTTTGTTCGATTCGTCTTCTTTAATAAAACCAAATCCTTTGGTATCGTTAAAAAATTTTACTGTGCCTTTAGCCATTGTAATAAATTAAAATATAATAAAACGCAAAAGTAGTTTAATTTACTATCTAAATGAATTTTTAGGAATAATTTTTTTTATTTTCAATTATCCAAGCCAACCTTCACGATCTAAACTTCTATATTGAATGGCTTCCGCAATATGATTTGTTTCAATTCTTTCTGATTTTTCTAAGTCTGCTATTGTTCTTGAAACTTTTAAAATTCGGGCGTACGACCTAGCCGAGAGGCCTAATCTTTCCATAGCTCTTTTTAGCATTGCAGTACTTGTTTCATCTAGTTCGCAGTAGGTTTTTATTTGCTTAGGAGGTAGTTGGGCATTGCAAAAAATATTTTCCGAATCTTTATATCTTTCTGTTTGAATTTCTCGTGCTTCAATTACACGACTTCTTATTACAGCACTGCTCTCCTCAGGTCGTTTTGATGATAATTCTTCAAAAGGTACCGGATTTACCTCAACATGTAAGTCTATTCGGTCTAATAATGGGCCTGATATTTTGCCTAAATATCTTCTTACTTCAAATTCAGAATCAGGATTATCTCCATTTGGGTCATAGAAATTACCGCTAGGGGATGGATTCATAGAGGCCACTAGCATAAAGGATGCGGGATAATCAACTGAAAATCTAGCTCTTGAAATTGTTACTTGCCGATCTTCTAAAGGTTGTCTTAGTACTTCTAAAACCGTTCTTGCAAACTCTGGTAATTCATCTAAAAACAAAACACCATTGTGGGCTAAAGAAATTTCACCAGGTTGTGGATGACTGCCGCCTCCAACCAAAGCTACATTGCTAACAGTATGATGAGGAGAACGAAAAGGTCTTACTGTTAATAATGAGGTTTTTGAACCTAATTTTCCTGCAACAGAATGAATTTTTGTTGTTTCTAAAGCTTCGTTCAAAGCTAAAGGTGGAAGTATTGTTGGAATTCTTTTAGCTAGCATTGTTTTACCAACTCCTGGAGGTCCAATCATAATTAGGTTATGTCCACCTGCCGCAGATATCTCTAAGGCTCGTTTTGCATTTTCTTGTCCTTTTACATCGGCAAAATCAACATCGTAATTATCTAGCTGTTTTTCAAAAGCTAAATTACTATCGAATATTGAAGGAGTTAATTGGGTTTCGCCATTTAAAAAATCAACGACTTGTTTAATGTTATTAACACCATAAACGTCTAAACCATCAACAATTGCAGCTTCATCAGCATTATGATTTGGTAAAATAAAACCTTTATAACCCTCTTTTTTTGCTTGAATGGCAATTGGTAAAGCACCTTTTATTGGTTGTAAACCGCCATCTAGGCTAAGTTCACCCATTATTATGTATTTATTTAAATCGGTATCTTCAACCTGACCTGATGCAGCCAAAATTCCAATAGCAAGTGGTAAATCAAAGGCACTACCTTCTTTCTTAATATCGGCAGGAGCCATGTTAATGGTTATTTTTTTTCCAGGAAACTTTAAGCCTACATTTTTTAAAGCAGCTTCAATTCTTTTTTGACTTTCTTTTACGGCATTATCTGGTAAACCCACCAAAAAAAACTTAAATCCTTTATCAATATTAACCTCCACGGTAATGGTAGTAGCATCTATACCATAAACAGCACTAGCAAATGTTTTTACAAGCATGTTGCTAAATTATTAAATAACCCTATGGGTAAGCGTATTTGTAGGTTGAATTTTTAAAATTAATGAGAAATAACTTTAATTACCTGATGGTTTGAAATTGATTGTAGATGAATTATTCTCATTCCTGAGGAAAATTCATCTCTCCAAGTAAAGTTTTCATTTGGGCTAAGTTCCGCGGAGAATAGGATTTTGCCTGAAATTGAATAAATTGTAATATTTACTTTTTCATCTTTTTGATTTATGAAATTCAGTTGGTTATTATAGGGATTTGGATAAATACTAAAATTATTAAAAGAAATTTTTTCAATATTTAAAGGTTTAAAGATATTTTCTGCATTTGGTGTAGGGTAGGGAAATTCAACCCAATTTTCAGCACCGTCTGATTCTCTTCCGAGAGAGTAATCGATTTGTTGCGTTCCAAATTGAATAAAATCAATTTCAACTGCTAATCCATCCTTTTTCTTGAAAAGTGAAATGGACTCACCGCTCTTCGAAATTTTAAAATTTGCATGATTTTCACTTGTTGTTGAGTCTCCTGAGGCCCAAACTATTTTATGACTTTTTGAAGGTATACTTAAATTAGGAAACTGATATTGATATGGGTCTGTATCATCATCGGTTAAATAATAGTTTGATAACGAAATAGCCGTTTCATTAGGATTGTAAATTTCAATCCAATCTTCATATTTTCCAAACGGGTCCGCAATGGTAATTTGATTTGAAGCTTGAATTTCATTTATTAATAATTCGCTTACGGTATTTATAGAATAGAACTCATGTTCGGCTCTTAAAGGTGAAAATTTACCAATATTATTATTATCAGCATAAATATAATATTGGGTTGAGGTTGAATTTAAAATTATTTGAGCACCAAAAACTTGGTCGTTTGCTTGACCATCTCCATGTAAACCGTCATCAAACATTTCGATTTTTACAAAAGGTAATGTTTGTTTTGCTCTATAGCTTATGTAAACCGAATTGGCATCAGTAACTTTTGCAGATATAAAAACTGAATCATGAATATCTGGAATAGAATCTGAAATTGTAACATTAGAAATATTCGGTTCTGTTTTTGTAAAATCTGAAAGAGCTGCTAAATAAGTATTTCTCCCATTCATTAAGTTAGCAATTCCTGGAGTTGTATTAGCACCTGGAGGTCCGCCACCGCTGGTGCTGATATCATTTGTAAGGTTATCAACAAAATTATTATAGGTGTAAAATTTATTCACATCTGCCTGAACATCTGTGTCTATTAAGGTTTGAATAGCCTGTCCATTGGTGAAAAATTCATTATTTGAAAAATTCTCTTTTAAAATGGTTTTAAAATGCGCCAAGTACATTCTTTTATACATAGGATTACCTAACAATTGTTTTATTAGTGGAAAGTCTGTATCATTTTCATGCAGAAGATGACTCATTTGTTGTTTAGCTGCAGTATTCTGCAAGTTTATTGTACCTGTCATGGAAAACCGACCAAATGACTCATTTAAATCCCAAACCACAGGCACGAATCTTTTATTATCATCCTTATATAAATAATAATTTTGAGTAAAGGCTCCTGTATAGCTATCTAAGTTTACCAAAACATTATTGAATGCAAGCATCCAAATAGCTCTATCTACATCCAAAATATTTTCAATATTGTTAAAGTTATTTTCAAGGGTATCGCATAACTCAATAAGATCAGACCAACCGCTATTTGATTTGATTTCATAGGCAGCATAATAGTCTGAGCTATCATTTCCTAAATAAGCCAGATTTGGATAATCGTTTGTTCCGGGTCCGGCACCTGCGGGCGGGTTACATTTGAAAAAAGTGTTCGACTTTGAACCAAACCTGCCGTTTACAAATTTCTTAGTAATAGATTCGGCATTTGAATAAAGACCAATCAAATTACCATTTATGTAAACATTGGCATAATTAGCAAGTGGGGCATCCATGTATTTTCTAAGAATTTGATAGGACAAAACCTCTCTAAGAAAAGATGGGTCATTGTAAACATTACTTAATTTTATGTCGGTATAACCTTGATAGTTCTGATCCTTATAAGTATCCAACTCAATATGCAAAGGGTTTTTAACTTGATTGTCTTTATAGGTACTGTTGCCTTTATATTTTACCCCAACACTATCAAAGGTTTGCCCATTAATAGCTATACTTTGAGCCATAATGTAATACTCGGTAGTTGCTTTTTCATCATCCATTAATTGATCCCAATTAGATTGAGAAAAAGTAATTTCAATTTTTTGAATTGTGTTGAGGTCGTAAAAGTTTTGAGAATAAGAATTACCTGAGATTATTACAGCAAGAAATAAAACAATATTTTTCATATTATTATTTGACGACATTTCTTGTAAAAGTATTCGCATCGAAAGAA
>Ga0222664_1001168_pt1 | contig 10394 bp, 3 predicted proteins | sample AntAcemetagen604_FD_181147 | JGI IMG/M metagenome (GOLD analysis project Ga0222664, IMG submission 181147) | Saline water microbial communities from Ace Lake, Antarctica - #604 | ecosystem: Environmental > Aquatic > Non-marine Saline and Alkaline > Saline | place: Antarctica: Ace Lake | collected...
ACTTCATACTCAGATATAGATACAATAAGAAGTGTAAAAAAAACAAACCCTGCTGGCTTTCTATTGAAACCTTATAACAAAGAGTTGCTTTTAATTACTATTGAAATAGCCTTGCACAAAAAAGCCTCAAACAACAATGCGGAAGGAAAAGGTCTTATTTCAAAATATTTTAAAGACGATAAACCAAACATGGTAGTTGACAAATACTTTATGTTTAAAGACAATTATTATTTCGAAAAGCTTTTGTTAAACGAAATATTGTGGTTTGAGTCTGATAGAAACTATGTTAAAATACAAACGCTTTATAAAAGCTATACCTTCCGTAGTTCATTAATAAAGCTAAAGGAACAATTACCTTCGGAAATTTTTATAAAATGCCACAAAAAATATATCATCAATATAAATTACGTCAAGAGTTTTAATTCAAATTCGGTTATAATAAAAGATTATAATATTCCAATTAGCAGAACTAGCCGAGAAGAGGTTATCAATGCCTTAAAAATTGCAGATTATATATAATAAACTGCATTTAATACCTCAAATATTGGAAAATCCAAAATAATTTCTTCATTTGAGTTTACCTTTTTAAAATGTGCAGATGAGGAAACTCTTGTGGCTTTTTGTTTTATTTACCCCTTTTCTAACTTTAGCCCAAACGAGTAAATTAGATAGTCTTCTAAGTGCTACCAACTCCCCAACAAAAGATACCACTCAGGTTTTTAATTTTTTAAAATTATCTAATTTTTCTAGGGTAGAAGAAATCAATTATACAAGGGCCTCAGAATATGCCAACAAAGCCTTAACCTTATCAAAAGAGATTAATTTTAAGCAAGGTATTTTTAAATCGAGTATTGCTTTGGGTTATGTTGAAAGAGACATGGGCAATAGGGTAAATGCCATCAATTTTTTAGAAAACGGAATCCAATACTTTGAGTCGAATAAATTGGGTAATGAACATTTAGAATTAATACCGAACTTTATTAGTACCCATACTGCATTGGCTAACATTTTTGCTAATGTGCCCGATTTTGAGTTAGCTCAAAAATATGCTTACAAAGCCTTATCAAAAGCAGATGAATTTAAAGTTTCAAAAGGACAAAGTTTGTTAGTATTATCCATAATATTTTCAAAACAAAAAAATTTAAAAGAAGCAAAAATTAATGCTTTAAAAGCACTTGAAGATTTTGAGGAAAATAATGCCTTTGATGATTTGGCAAGAACTTATGCCTATTTAGCTCGCTATGCTTATCAAGAAGAAAACTATCAAAATGCTATTGGTTTTTATTTAAAAAGCTACCAAAACTATAAAAAGGTAAAAAGCACCTACGGGCAAAGAATAGCGCTTTATAATTTAGCAAGTTCCTATTTAAAGTTAGCAGACTTCGAAAAAGCAGATGATTATGCCCAACAAGCTTTAAGTATTACAGGTAAAAATGATTTAGTAGGACTCTTTTACCTCACGCAGCTTAGGGCTGAATTGGCCCACTCTCAAAAAAAGTATGCCGATGCTTTAACACTTTCTAAAAAAGCTCTTGAGTTTGCTATTAATGTTAAATCAAAAAGCCAACAAGTAGAGGCTTACAATACCATGTTAACCTCTTATCTGGCAATAAAGGATACCGGTAATTCTTTTTTGGTTTCACAAAAAATTTTAGTTTTAAAAGATAGCTTGTATTCTATAGAGTTGGCAAAAAACACAGCTGAGCTTGCAAAAAAATATGATTTAAAAAGCAAGGAACAGAAAATAGAATTTTTAGATAAAGAAAACCTTATCATGAAGGAAACTAGTAAAAATGATAAGATAATAGAGTGGGTGATGGGTTTCGGAATACTCAGTTTATTTCTTGCCTCCTTTTTCTACTATCAAAATTTCAGGAAACAGAAAAAAGCCAATGTTAAAATTAACAAACAAAGTGAGCAGGTAAAAACTCTAATGAATGAGTTGCACCATCGGGTTAAAAATAACATACAGTATATGATATCAATTTTGAATATGCAAGCTAGAGCAACCAACAATGATGAAGCAAAAAGCGCTCTTGTAAATTCAGAAAATAGACTAAAGTCAATAGCTTTGGTGCACGATAAGCTTTATGCTACAAACAAGCTTAGAAGTGTAAAACTGAAACATTACCTCAACGATTTACTAAAAGACCTTACCAATCAGCATAAAGGCGATTTAAATGAATTTAACTTTTCTATAGAAGATGATAAAAATGTTAGTGTAAGCTTAGCTGTAGCGGTACCCTTTGGATTGATAATTAATGAGCTGGTTACAAACTCATTCAAATACTCATTTAAAAATGTGGATACAGGTTCTGTACAAATAAAACTTTCAAAAGATACAGCCAATAACTTTCTATTTTCTTATAGAGATAGCGGGCCAGGTTTTGATGTAGCAAGCGCAAAAAATAGTCCCAATAAATTGGGGCTTAAATTAATAGATTTACTCGTTGAGCAACTAAACGGGACAACAAAATATGACTTATCTCAAGGGTTATTATTTACGATTCAGTTTAGTAATCAAGAATAAATTGCAGATTATACACAAAGTTCTGCAGTTTATCCCTAAAAAGCTTCATGCCATTGTCCTTCAAATACTTTAGTAGGTTCTAATTAAACACGCTTTGAAATACAATTTTTCAATCTTAAAGTATTGCCAGTTACCATTTTCTCAAAAATCGAATAAAAAACGAGCTCAAACCTCAATAAATACTGTTTATATGAAAACCAAAATTTTTACCCTTGCCATAGGAGTTTTTTGCTCAATTAATTTAGCATTTGCTCAAGCCCCCACAGGAGGTACCATCACTACAGATGGCAATTATACAGTACATACCTTTACCTCTAGTGGAACATTTACAGCTTCATCTAGCATTTCAGCCGAAGTATTGGTAGTTGCCGGCGGTGGCGGTGGCGGTGGCCAAGTTGGCGGCGGCGGCGGCGGTGGCGGTGTTATTTACGACGCAGCCTTCTCAGCTACTACTGGCGCACATACAGTTACAGTAGGTGATGGAGGGCAAGGAGGGCATATAAATCAAAATTTTGGTCAACAATCTGGTTTCAATGGTCAAAATTCAGTTTTTAGCTCACTTACTGCAATTGGTGGGGGCGGCGGTGGAGGTTATGTTAGTGGTGCTCCTCCACAAGTTGGCGGTTCTGGCGGCGGCGGCGGTTATAATGGCAATTTACAAACTGGAGCCCAAGGCACTTCAGGTCAAGGTTATGCTGGTGGTAATGCAAATTCTGCAACCAACTGGGGCGGCGGTGGTGGCGGCGGTGCCGGTGGCATTGGTGGTAATGGCGGCGCCAATATAGGTGGAGATGGTGGAGTTGGATTTCAATCAAGTATAAATGGAACACTAACGTATTACGCAGGTGGCGGGGGTGGTTGCACCCAAAGTGGCACCTTAGTTGGAGCAGGTGGATTAGGAGGCGGCGGAAGAGGCGGCAACAATAATGGCTGCAGTTACGTCCCACAACATGGCACACCAAACACCGGAGGAGGTGGTGGTGGTTCCCGAGATTATGACGTAAATTGTGTTCAGTTTACTAATGCAAACGGTGGATCAGGTGATGGCGGCTCAGGAATTGTTATTGTAAGATATTTAACAAATCAATGCACTGTGGTTGACCAAGCTTTAACCGCAACAGATGCTTCAGTATCATCAGGAAATGCAACAACAATTACAACAGCTTCTTCAGAAACTACAGCCTATTATACATTATATGAAGCTACAAATAATACCGTGGTAGATAGCCCAAAAGATGGAACGGGTTCGAGCCTAAGTTTCAATACTGGAAATTTAACAACAGCAACTGATTATTATACAGTGGCAAGATCTTTAAATACTGCATTGCAACTTAATGGAACTTCTAATTCTGTTACTTTACCTACAACAATGGCCAATGCAACAACAACGAACGGAACAATGGAAGCTTGGATTAAAACCGCAGGTGCTGGTTCAGGTTTAAGAGCCATTCTTATATTAAAAAATGGTTATGGTTTATGGTTAAATGACAATAATTTGCTGTCTTACGATGGCGGTTTTCCTACTTTCACAGGTGTTTCACTTAATGATAATGAGTGGCATCATGTTGCAATGACTTTCCAAAGTGGCGTAACAAATGGCTCTAAATTTTACATTGATGGTTTACCAGTTCACACTTTTACTTTTACAGTTTCTGCTATCAATTATGGTGCTAGTCAAAATGCAATAGGACGAAATGCTTCAGGGCAATATTTTTCTGGGCAAATTGATGAGGTTAGGTTGTGGAATATTGCCAAAAACGATGCGCAAGTTTTGAGTGATTATGCAACAAAACTTGAAGGAAACGAAACAAATTTGGTTGCCTATTATGATTTTGAAGAAGGTGCTGCAAATACATTAAATGATCTAACTTCAAACAACTACAATGGCACAATAACAGGAGCCTCTTGGATTTTTAATAGTAGAGCAGGAGAACCTACTTGCTCAGTAACCTCAGCGAGCAATGTTTCAGTAGGCATAACACCCCCACCAACCATTTCTTCGTTCACGCCAACTAGCGGTGCAATAGGTACTTCGGTAACTATTACAGGAACAGATTTTAATGCAACTTTCGGAAACAATATCGTATTCTTCGGAGCTACGCAAGCCACAGTAACTGCAGGCAATGCAACAAGCTTAACAGTAACCGTACCTGCTGGTGCAACGCATCAACCAATTACCGTTTTAAGCAATGGTTTTATCGCTTCTTCTGCTGCACCATTTATTACCACTTTCAATGGGAGCACTATTGATGCTACATCATTTGCCGCAAAGGTTGATTTTGCAACAGGATCAAATCCTACTAGTGTTGCCATAGGAGATGTTGATAATGATGGAAACCCAGATTTAGTGGTAGCCAACCTCAACTCAAGTAGTATCTCTGTTTTTCATAATACAGGAAGTAGTTTTTCAAGTAAAGTAGATTTTGCATTAGCTGGTACACCAAACAGTGTTGTTTTGGCTGATATGGATGGAGATGGATTATTAGATATTTTAGCTCCAAATCGTTTTTCAAATAGCACTTCGGTACTACTAAATACCAATAGTGTTGCAGGAACAATAAGTTTTGCATCAAAGGCTGATTTTAGCACTGGTGTGCAAATTACTTACACCGAAGCTGCAGATATTGATGGAGATGGTAAACAAGATTTAATATTTACCAATGTTCAGGAAAATACCGTTTCTGTACGTCTGAATACAGGGTCGGTTGGGGCTTTAAGTTTTGCAGCAAAAAATGATTTTTCTACAGGTAATGGTACCGTAGCTGTTGCAGTTGGAGACATTGACCTAGATGGCAAACCAGATTTAGCTGTAGTAAACGTAAACGTAGCTCAGCTAATGGTTCTTAGAAACACAAGTTCAGTAGGAACGGCCAGTTTTGCTGGTCAAATAACTTTTACCACAGGTTCAAGTCCGAGTATTGTAAAAATTGGAGATTTAGATGCTGATGGCAAACCCGAAGTAGTAGTTGCCAATAACGGCTCTGCCTCAATTTCGGTTTTTCATAACACAAATTCAGTTGTAGGAACGATAAGCTTAGCTGCCAAGTCAGACTTTGTTGTTGGAAACGCTTCAAGTGTTGCCATTGGCGATCTTGATGGTGATGGCAAACCAGACTTATTAAGTAGTTCTGCTTCAGTGCTCAGCAACACAAGCACAGTAGGGTCAATAAGTTTTGCAACTAAGGTTGATTTTGTTCCCGGATCAAACCCAAAAGGTGTAGCAATAGGAGATTTAAATGGTGACGGAAAACCAGATATTGTAATTGCGAATCAAGGAGCTGCTACGGTTTCTGTAATTACGAATACGGTAAGTCCACCATGCACAACTGTTGACCAAGCATTAACCGCAACAGATGCGACAGTATGCTCAGGCAGTGCAACAACAATTACAACAGCGTCTTCAGAAAGTGGTGTTAATTATTCTTTATATGAAGCAACAGGTAATACAGTTGTTGATGGCCCAACTGCAGGAACAGGTTCAAGCCTTTCTTTTGCTACTGGCAACTTAAGTGCAGCCACCGATTATTATGTTACAGCAGTTTTGGCATCAAATACCTCTTGTACTGTAACCTCAGCAAGCAATGTTTCGGTTGGTGTAACAACTATTGTTGACCAAGCCTTAACCGCAACGGATGCTTCAGTTTGTTCAGGAAGCGCAACAACAATTACCACAGCATCTTCAGAAACTGGAGTGAGTTATTCATTGAAAGAAGCTACCGGCAATACAGTGGTTGCAGGTCCAACCACAGGAACAGGTTCAAGTCTTTCTTTTGCAACAGGAAATTTAAGTACAGCAACAGATTTTTATGTTGAAGCCTCAAGTCAAGGCACTGCAACAACTGCAGGAAATGGCAATGCAGTTGACTTTAGTTCCACTTATGCAACTACAAATATCGATATAAATCCAACTAATCTTCCAAATTTTACTTTTTCGGCATGGGTTAAACGTACCCAAGCTAGCACACATTATCACCAAATTGTTTCAAATGATAATGGTGGGTTTGATAGAGCCTTGGGGGTTTATTCTGATAATAATTACCACATTTTTGCTGGTAGAGATATAAATACCGGAATTTCAACAGCCTTAAATATATGGGAGCATGTAGCCGTATATTGGTCTTCAACCGCTATTAAGTTATACAAGAATGGAAGTTTAGTTTTCAGTACAACAGGAGAAAGTATAATCAGTGGACCAAATGCATCAATCGGTGCCGGTCCAAATGGTTCATTAAGCTGGCAGGGTGAAATTGATGAGGCTGCATTTTGGAGCAAAGAATTGAGTCTAACAGAAGTTCAAACTTCAATGAATTCATGTAATTTAAGCAATGAATTAGATTTGGTTGCTCATTTCCAAATGAATGAAGGTTCGGGTAATTCTTTAACAGATGTTTCGTCAAATTCAAATACAGCCACAATTAATGGAACAGCTAGTTGGATTTCAGGATATGGCTGCGGCGGAAGTTCAGCATGTTCAGTAACTTCCGCAAGCAATGTTTCGGTTGGAATAACTGCAGACCCTTCTTTTAGTTTAACTGCTGAAAACTGTTTTTCAGGAGCTCCAATAAGCGCAACTATTGATGTAAATCCATCAAGCATAACTTGGAAAGAAGGAAGCACTGTATTAAGTACAAATACAACCTTCACTTTTGCAACTTCTTTAGCTACCATAGGTGGTGGATCAGCTGGTTCTGGTTTAGGTAATTTACAAGAACCAACCGACGTTGTAGAAGGACCTGATGGGGCAATTTACGTTACCGATCAACAAAACAACCGAATCATGAGATACGAAGTAGGTAACTCAACTGGAACTGTTTATGCCGGAGGCAATGGCTCAGGCACAGGCTTAAATCAACTCAACACACCTTATGGTTTAGATTTTGATTCTCAAGGAAACTTATATGTTGCAGAAATCAACGGCCAACGTGTTATTAAATTCCCACCGAATTCAACATCTTCAACCAACGGTACAGTTATTATTTCAGGCCAAGGTCAATGCAGCGATGTTGTATTAATGATAATGACGATGTTTTTGTTAGTTTTTTAAGTGTCGTTAAAAAATTCAGCACTACAGGAACTGGAGGAACTACAGTTGCAGGAACAGGAACTAGTGGCTCAGCTTTAACACAAATAAACAACAGCCTTTGTATTGCAGTTGTTGGCAGTACTGTTTATTGTTCAGAAGCCAACAATCATAGAGTAACCAAATGGGTAACTGGAGCAACTTCGGGAGTTGTTGTTGCAGGTATTACAGGTTCAGGCGGAACTGGCGCCAATCAATTATTCGATCAAAGAGGAGTAGCACTTGACAGCGATGGAAACATTTATGTTTCAAATGGCGGCACCAACGGAATTAAAGTTTGGCCTGCAGGCTCAGTAGGCGGTGATAATGGAACAGTAATGACAGGAACTTCAGGTAACTTAAATGTTCCTTTTGGTCTTGATTTTAGAGCGAACGGTTCATTGTTAATTGCTGATTATGTGAATCACTCTATTAAAGAATTAACAGGACCAAATACAAGTTATACCCCAAGTGCTGCAGGTACTTTCACCGCAATTTTTGAAAACACAAGTGGTTGTACAAATACGCAATCGGTTACAATTAATGAAAACCCTAGTGTTTCCGCAACTGTTACTGATGCAGCTTGTTTTGGCGATAATGGTGCAATTGACGCAACTCCATCAAACGGAACCCCAACATATACATATTTATGGAGTGATAATTCTACAAATGAAGATTTAACTGCAGTTGCAGGAAGCTATACTTTAACCGTAACCGATGCAAACAGTTGCACAGCAACAACATCTGGTACAATTGCACAACCAACTGGTATTGTAAAAGAAACCCTAACCGCAACAGATACAACAGTTTGTGATGGCGCTGCAACAACAATAACAACTGCCTCTTCAGAAAGTGGCGTAAACTATTCTTTATACGAAACAACAGGAAACACAGTAGTTGATGGCCCAACCGCGGGAACAGGTTCAAGCCTTTCTTTTGCAACTGGTAATTTAAGTGCGAATACTGATTTTTATGTTGAAGGAGCAATTAGCCAGGGGATAGCCGCAGGTGTAGGAACTGCCTTAGAGTTTGATGGGGCAGATGATTATGTTACGGCAGGAACCAACTACAACCGACCTACAAATGAAGTAACCCTTGGAGCTTGGATTAAAGTTTGAAACATGCCTGCTTCAGGTAATAATCATGATGGAATAATTGGAGATAAAAATAATAGCGGTTTAACGGCTGGTTATAGCCTAGACCTTTATAGCGCAAATCAAATTAGATTTTGGGTAAATGGATTTGGCAGTACTCAAGCGGCTGAGTTTACCTATACCGATACAGGATGGCATTACATAAACGGGCGTTATGGAAATGGAGAAATAAGCCTTTGGATTGATGGAGTAAAGGAGGCAACCCAATCATATACCGGAGTAATTGATTATTTAGATAACACATACGGCAATGCAGATGGACTTGAACTAGGAAGAGGTTTTAGTAATAGCGGCCGCTTTGATGGATGGATAGATGAGGCTACTGTATTTAATAGAGCACTTACTGATCAAGAAATGGCTAGCCTTTATCAAAACTCAAATAGTTTGAGCAATGATGCTTCATGTTTAGCCTATTTCAATTTTGAAGATGGCTCTGGTACAACTTTAACAGACCAAACTTCAAATGGAAATGACGGTACGCTTACCAATATGGATGGAAGTACAGCCTGGGTAACCGGTTATGGCGCTGCAGGTTCTGCTTGTTCAATAAACTCAGATACAGTTTCGGTTGCAATCAATCAACCAACTGCAAGTGCTGATACAATTGAAGCTTGCCAAAGTTACACTTGGGCAGTAAATAGTCAATCCTATACCACAAGCGGAACATATTTAGATACCATTCCAAATGCTGCAGGTTGTGATTCAGTAATAACATTGAATTTAACCATCAATTCAATCGTTAAAGAAACCCTAACCGCAACAGATGCTTCAGTTTGTGATGGTGCTGCAACAACAATAACAACCGCATCATCAGAAAGTGGTGTGAACTATTCCTTAAAAGATGCCGCCAATGGAAACACCATTGATGGTCCATCAGCAGGAACAGGTTCAAGCCTTTCGTTTGCAACGGGTAATTTAAGTGCGGCAACCGATTTTTATGTTGAAGGTGGTTTACCAAGTGGTTTGGCTCAAGGTGCAGGTACAGCTTTGAGTTTTAATGCTTCAAATAATGAATCTGTAACTATTAATAATCCTAGTTATGTTTCTCAGCTTAATTCATTTACCGTTGAAGCTTGGGTCTATAATACAGGTATTGGTAGTAGTTGTATTTATTCAGAAGGAGACAATACTCAAGGCAATGCTATGTTCTCTATTGCCTTTAACTCTCCTAAACAAATTGAACTTCTTTTCAGAGATTACAATAATGTGGGAATCAATTATGCTGTTACACCGGTAATTCCAACAGACACGTGGACTCACGTAGCATTTGTTCGAACATCAGCCACAACTGCTGAATTTTACATCAATGGAACAAAAACAAACACTTGGAATTTTACTGCTCCTGCTGCTTGGAATCCTAATGTTGCAGGAATTGGAATAAGACATAGATCATTTACTGATTCTCCTTTTAATGGATTTTTAGATGAAGTAAGAATTTGGAATACTTCAAGGTCTGCAACCGATATTGCAAATGAATCACTCAATAGTTTATCAGGATCTGAAACGGGACTTGTTTCTTATTACAATTTTGAAGATGGAACAGGCTCTTCAACACTTACAGATTTAGCAGGAGGTGACAATAACGGAACTCTTACCAACATGGATGCTAATACCGATTGGGTAACTGGTTACGGAGCGGGAGTTTCTTCTT